>ENA-OREN01000675-OREN01000675.1-marine-metagenome-genome-assembly--contig:-NODE-675-length-46742-cov-4.436644_pt1 | contig 46742 bp, 50 predicted proteins | sample MGYA00248624_ERZ508555 | MGnify/ENA primary metagenome ERZ508555 (study PRJEB26222, sample SAMN06267773) | marine metagenome | isolation source: Saanich Inlet, British Columbia, Canada | place... | reverse complement strand
AATAAATAATAAATAATAAATAATAAATAATAAAAAATAAATTTATTTTATCTTTTATTTTACAAATATTTTGTGTATTTTATATTTATTAAAATAAAAATATTTTGGAGAAAAAAATTCGTAAAATTAATATTATATTTATTATATTTTTTTTATTATTTTTAAAAAATATATCAGTAACGGAAGAAGATATAAGCAGTACAGCCAAGCAAATTTTGGGTGATTATATAGTTGGTGGTATCAAAGATTATACTCCTGATTTTATAAAATATATTGATATAGAATATATTTTTTCTGATGATTATAGTTCTACCTATTCTTTAAGTACTCTTTCGTCCATTTATGAGAGCAAATCAGATCTATTTTTTAATCAAACTAGTTTATATAGTCATGACAATAACACAACAGTTAATACTGGGTTTGGTTATAGAAATTTATTACATGATGACAAAGTTATTATTGGAATTAACGCTTTTTATGATAGAGAATTAAAAGTTACTCATCAGAGGGTAGGTTTAGGATTAGAATTATTAACTTCTGTATTTGATTTAAGAAGTAATTATTACGAAGCATTTTCAGATACAAAACTTGCTGAAAATAATAATACTGAAAAAGCTTTAGATGGATGGGATATAAGAGGAGATTATCATTTACCTAGTATTATAGTAGATGATTATAGTGTTACATTGTTTACTTCTTATTACGACTGGTCAGAAAGTGGGGGAGATTTTAGTTCGAATGGTTATAAAATAGGTGTAACTGCTAAACTATATAAAAATTTATATGTAGAAACGGCAATAGATGATGATGGATCAACCAATAAAGATTTTTATCTATTGTTAAATTATTCTTTTAAATTTGAAGATTCTATTAATGAAGTTAATCGAAGTAACAAATTTTTTGAATTAGAAAGTGTTAAACATAGGATGTATGAAAAAGTTATAAGAGAGAATAGAATTATAAAGGTTGTAAAAGGCGCTATAAAAGTTAAAAGAGGAAATTAAATGTTTTTGAAAACTCTAAAAAAAATATTGTTACCTGTAGTTCTCATTAACTTTTCTTTATTTAATATTAATATTGCTTGGTCTGGTTTTGCCACACCTTCAGCATATATAGTTACAGTGAATAGTATGGATTTATGTGAAGATGCTAGTTGTTCTCAGTATACTCGTTTAGGCGCGACTTCAAAAGCTTTTGATATAGCGGCTGTATCAGCATCGGGAGACGTAGGTACATATGTTGAGGAAATTACACTGGTAGTAGGAAAAACTTATACACATGCTAGGTGGAATTTAAATAGAACCATGACCATGAAAGGAACTGTTGCTATCAGTGGAGTGGGTAATTGTGCGACAGCAGCAAATGGAACAGCAGGCGTAGAAACGGTTACTGCATACACTGCAGTAGGTCAGACTGAAGCTAATCTTAATTTATTTATTGTTGATCTTTTAAAAGGTGGAGATGGAACTTGGCCAACAGCTACAAATTATACAAGTAAAGGAGTTCAACTTGTAAGTAATGATTTTCCCTCCGCAACTACTTTTGATTATATCAAACAATTAACTGCACCATTCACTGTAACAGAAAATGTTCCTGAGATTAGTATGGCTTTTGATGTTACTAATAACTTAGGTGCTGGTTATAATAATTCTGGAGGAGCACAAAATGGTGTTCCCAATGGAAAATGTTATTATTGGGTGGAAGATCCTTCACCCGTTATAACTATAAAATAAGGTGTAAATTATAAATAATAAAATTTCAGAGAGCTTTGATCCAAGTATTGTGGAGTGGAGAAATTATAAAGATCCTTCCTGTAAAGAGTTCACAATTGATTTTGATTATAGTCTCTTAGGTTACGATATAGAAAATGGCTGATTAGATATGCTGCTTAGGTACCCTTCAGGAAAAAGTCACTGCAGAAGGCACCGACATATAGCATCAACTTTAACTTTAGTTTTAGAAGGTGAGCAGTATCTTATTGAAGTAAATTCTGATGGTTCTAAAAACACTATCCATAGAAAAAAAGAAGATTATGCATTTTTCTTATTATCCACTATTTCAACCATACATTGAGTTGCATATTCACGCCACTCAGAAGCAGACTTTATTTTAAGATTTTCTAAATATTGCTTGTTATTATTAATATCTTCTGAGTACTTTAATTTATCTACTTCATTTAAGCTTTTTTCCATGCTTAATATATTATTTTCCATGGCCGTAATCCAGTCATTTCCTAGTGCAACACATTTAATATCATCTTTTTCATCACATATTAACTTGAAATAATTAAAGATTACATCATCATTTTTCATCTCATTACTCATTTTATCTACCAAATATTCCTAATTTAACATCATAATCTACAGCAATACCATAATCTGGATCATCGTCACTATCCACAACAAGTTGTCCTGCTTTCCTAAGTAATTTATGACAATCACGAGTTAAATGTCTTAGTTTTATTTTTTTCCCAATGCCATGATATTTGTCAGCAATATCTTCTATAGCTTTTAATGCTGATTGATCTATTACCTTAGATTTGGCAAAATCTATTATAATAACTTCAGGGTCTTCAGATGGTTTAAAAATTTCTAAAAAACTATTTGTTGAACTGAAAAATAGTGGTCCTTCAATTTCATAAACTTTAGCTCCTTTTTCTCTAATTGAAGGTCTTTCTATAGCTCTTATTTTTGATGCAGACTTCCATGCAAAAACTAATGCGGATACAATAACACCCACAATGACGGCGACAGCTAAATCTTCATAAACTGTAACGACAGTTACAAGAACAATTACTAATGCATCGCTTTTAGGAACAAAAAATAATATTTTTAATGAGTTCCAGGCAAATGTAGCAATGACTACCATAAACATTACACCTACCAATGTGGCAATTGGGATTAGCTCTATTAATGAAGAGGCATACAAAATAAAAAGTAGCAAAAATAAAGCCGCTGCTACCGCCGCAATTCTGGTTCTACCTCCAGATTTAACATTAATCATTGATTGTCCAATCATGGCACAGCCGCCCATTCCACCAAAAAAACCTGTTACTGTATTTGCAACCCCTTGAGCCAAACATTCTTTACTAGCGCCACCTCTTTTATTGGTTATTTCACCAACTAAATTTAGAGTTAATAAGCTTTCGATTAAACCAATTGCAGCCAGTATAAATGCATAGGGAAAAATAATTTTTAAAGTTTCATAATTTAGAGGTACATTTGGTAAAACAAAACTTGGCAATCCTCCTTTTACAGATGCAAGGTCTCCAACACTAGGAATATCAATATTTAAAACTATAACTAGAACAGTAGTAAATAAAATTGCAACAAGTGTTGATGGTACTAATTTTGTAATTTTAGGTAAAAACCAAATAATCAGCATGGATACTATAACTATTAAAAGAGAATATATTAGAGTGTTTCCCGATATCCAAACAGATTCACCCATTGTATTAACTGTTTTAAATTGACTAAGTTGCGAAATTCCAATTACAATTGCCAACCCATTTACAAACCCAAGCATTACTGGCTGAGGAACCATTCTTATAAATTTTCCTAATTTAAAGATACCTGCAGTTAACTGTATAATTCCCATTAATACCACAGTAGCAAATAGGTATTGAGCGCCATGATCCATAACTAAAGAAACCATAACTACAGCGAGAGCTCCTGTAGCTCCAGAAATCATTCCTGGTCGACCACCAATTAAAGCTGTGATTATACCCACTATAAAAGCTGCATAAAGTCCAGATAAGGGTGTAACCCCTGCTACAAATGCAAATGCAATAGCTTCAGGAACTAAAGCTAAAGCGACGGTTAACCCTGATAGTATTTCAATTCTAAATAATGAGAAAGAGGTGCCTTTTTTAGGTATATAGCTTTGAGTATTAAAACCAATAGATTTAGCAAATGAAGCTAATGTTGTTTTTATCAATAGTTACCTTGCAATGTTTGATTGGTTATTATGAATATAATTTATTTTAACCTATTAGACTAAGGAACTCGTAAAGTCTAGTTTCAATTGTAAGATTTAATTGTTTAGTATTAGAAATTTTATAACTTTTATACTAAGTTATAAATTATGACTGAAAACTGTTTTATTAAAGGAGTAACTTATGACTATTAATATTAAAAAAATTTCAGAGAGTTATGACCCTAATAAAGTTGAATGGAGAAATTATAAAGATCCTTCTTGTAAGGAATTTAAAATTGATTTTGATTATAGTCTTTTAGGATATGATATAAAAAACGGAAGGTTAGATATGCTTCTTCGTTACCCTAAGGATAAAAGTCATTGTAGAAGGCATAGACATGTAGGCTCTACTTTAACTTTAGTATTAGAAGGAGAGCAATATCTTACAGAATTCAATTTAGATGGTTCAAAAAACACTATTCATAGAAAAAAAGGAGATTATGCATTAGCTAAAACTGATGCCTCTCCACATTTAGAACATGGTGGGGAAATGGGTGGTATAGTTTTATTATCTATGCAGGCAAAAGATGGGCTTTTATTTGAATATTTTGATGAGAATATGCAAAACGGATGGACTGTTTCTGTTGAACAATATGTAGAAAGTTGGAATAATAAGTCTACGTATGGCGATTAATTAATGAATAAATATTCAATAGTAAGTGATGATAAATCAATTTTAGGTGAATCACCTATTTGGGATGAGTTTTATCAAAGAATATATTGGGTAGATATAGAGTCTAAGTGTTTGCATGCGTGGTCTTTTTTAGATAATAAAAAATTAGAATGGAATTTTGATAACAGAATTTCTGCAATATCTTTAACCAATAATAATGATGAATTAATTTGTGCATTTGATAATTTTTTTGCATTTTATAATGTTAATACTCACCATATTACGAGATTAAAAAATCAAATAAGTCTTCCTGCTAATGTAAGATTTAATGATGGAAAAACAGATGGTTATGGAAGGTTTTGGTGTGGTACTATGAGTGAATCTAACCCATCAAAAGCAGATGGATCTATATATATGGTTGATGAAAAATTAGAAATTCATAAAATTTTTGATAATATTTATATTAGTAATTCACTGACTTTTTCAACTGATAATAAATATATTTACTATGCAGATACTTTTAAGAAAAAGATTTATAGAACTAATTTGTCAAAAGATATATTAAATATTAAGGCTTCAGAAATATTTGTTGATAATACAAGTTTAAAAGGTTTTCCTGATGGCTCCACTGTAGATTTAAATGGTTATTTATGGAATGCTGAATGGAATGGTGGGCAAGTTATATGTTATGATTTAAATGGAGATATAATAAATAGAATAAAAACTCCAATGAGCAGACCTACTTGTTGTGCTTTTGGGGGACCAAATATGAATGTATTATTTATAACTTCTGCTCTGGAAAAAAAAGCAGATAGAAGCAATTTATCAGGTCAAACAATTTCTATAAATACGGACAAAGTAGGAAATTATTCTAATAGGTTTGTGGGAAATTAATTTTAAATAATAAATAGATAAGATCTAATTTATTATATAAATCCCAAGTATGTACAATGATTATGCCTATAGCTAAAATAAATATAAGGAATATAAGCATGCCTGGGATAGCCAAGGAGTAAATTTCAATATATTTTTTCAATTTCTTTCCTAAATTAAGTTATTAGGTAAGATTATTAACTCTTAGTATAAATATTTTATATTTCTATTATGTATATTTTATGTAACTTACGAGAAGCGCTTAGCTAATTAATAATAGTAAATAAGGTTATAATTAAATTTATAAAGCTTCAGGAATTCTAATGGAAAAAGAATAAGGTGATTTAATGTGATTCGCTTTTTGAAGCTATATAATCCATTACAGCAAGCATAACTCCTGAAACTACAAAAACAAGATGAATAATAACCATCCAACGAAGTTCTTGTTCAGTTTTAGTGCTAATATCTAAAAATGTTTCTAATAAATTAATACCTGAAATTGCTACAATAGAAGCTATTAATTTTAACTTAAGACCACTAAAGTCTACTTTCCCCATCCAACTCGGCTTATCCTCACTATTTTCTGCAACTCCAATTTTAGAAACAAAATTTTCATAACCAGCAAATATAACCATTAGTACTAAATTGCCAATTAGAGCTAAATCAACAATGTGTAATACAAATAATAATAAGTCTTTAACGTCCATTGCAAACATTAGAGGGATACTATGAAAAAATTCTTGCAAAACTTTTATCGTAATAAAAAATAAAGAGATAGAAAGTGCTAAATATACAGGCGCCATAAACCAACGGCTTGCAAAAATTGCTTTTTCTAATAGATTTTCAATTTCTTTTTTCATAATATTTTCTTTCAGATATTTATTGTATAGTAATAGTAATTATAATCTATATATCAATTATGTACGTAAAGTATTGATATTAGAAAAAGTTGTCCAGTGTTTTATAATTATAGAAAGGGTGTTTATGATACGGTTTTTTATTATTTTATATTTATTATTATGCAACCAAAGTTTAGGAAATGAAGTGTTATTTGAAGATTTTAATACTAGTCCAGAAGACGATTGGGAATTTATATCAGACCAGGTAATGGGCGGAGAATCTTATGGAAAAGTAGAATTTATTAACGAAAAAAATATATCATTAGCGCGTATGACAGGAAATGTAAGTTTAGAGAATAATGGAGGGTTTATACAGTTTAGAAAAAAATTAGAAAAAAAGCTTGATAAGAATAGCAAAGGAATAAAAATAGAAGCAAGAGGAAATATAGAAAAATATTATATTCATATTCGTACCACAGGTACTTTACTACCATGGCAATATTATCAAGCCGTTTTTTTAGTAAATAGTAATTGGAAATCTATAACAGTACCATTTGAAAATTTTAAACGGTCAGGTGTAATGTTATCTAAAAATATTAGTCCAATTAACATAACATCTATCGCGATAGTTGCTTATGGCAAAGAATATAGAGCATTGGTTGATATCAGTAAGATTAGTATTTATTAGTCATTAATAATCGACAAAAATTTATCACTATATTTTTTTAGTTTACTTGGACCAACACCATTTATTTTAGAAAATGCTGTTTTATCTTTAGGTTTTAATTTTGCCATTTCTATTAAACTTGCATCTGAAAAAACTACAAATGTTGGTACAGAAATATTTTTAGAAATTTTTAGTCTGAGCTCTTTTAAAGAAGCCAAAAGATCTAAATCAGAATTATTTATATTTATTATAATTTTTTCTTTTTTATTCTTAGTTACTTTAATTGGCTTTGATATAATTTCTTTATAATTAAAGTGTAATTCATTCTTTAATATTTGGAGGCCAGACTTTGTTATTTGTAGACATCCAAATTTTTTAATATTAATTATAATATGTCCAGAAGAAAGTAATTGCCTGATAAAGTTTTGCCAAAAATCTTTGTTATAATTACTACCTACTCCAAATGTTTGTATTTTATTGTGTCCTCTTTCTAAAATTTTTGAGGATTTTTCTCCTAATAAAATATTAATTATATGAACAGTGCCAAAAGTTTGTCCTGATCTATATATTGCAGATAATACCATTTGTGCTAATTCTGATCCATCTAACATTTTAGGTGGTCGCAAACAATTATCACAATTATTACAGTTTTTTATTTCTTCATCAAAATATGATAATAAAGCTTTTTTTCTACAGACAGGAGTTTCACAATAGGCAAGCAAACTATCCAGCCTTTTGTTTTCTCTTAATTTGTGATGGTCATTAGACTTATCAAGCTCAATAAAACGACGTCTTTGGAATAAATCATTTAATCCATATAATAATATTGTTTCAGATGGATTTCCATCTCTTCCAGCACGACCTATTTCTTGGTAATATGCTTCAATACTTGAAGGTAAACTTGTATGCGCAACAAACCTAACATTAGATTTATCTATTCCCATACCAAAAGCAATAGTCGCTACAATGATAATTCCATCTTCATTCATAAATTTGTTTTGATTGTTTTTTCTTAAACTTGTTTCTTGCCCAGCATGATAAGGGATAGCGTTAAAATTTTTTTCATTAAGAAAGTCAGCTACACTTTCTGTTTCTTTTCTGGATAAGCAATAAATAATTCCTGACTCATCTATTTTATTTTCTAAAAAGTTTAGTAATTGTTTTTTCCAATTATTTGTTTTTTGTTCTACCGCTAAGCTTAAATTAGGTCGGTCAAAACCTTGCACAAAAATTTTAGCATTATAATTACAAAGTTTATGAACTATATCATCTCTAGTATTTTTATCTGCGGTTGCTGTAAAACTTGCAATAATTGCATCAGGATATATTTGAGATAATTTAGATAGCTCTTCGTATTGTGGTCTAAAGCTTGCTCCCCATTTTGATATGCAATGTGCTTCATCTATAGCAAACATCGCTATATCAATGTCTCTTAGTTCATATAATGTTTTTTCACTCATTAAATTTTCGGGTGATAAGTATAGAATTTTAATAATCCCATCTTTAAAATCGTGCAAACTTTTTTTGTTTTGGTCTTCTGATAAATGAGAGTGAATTCTCTCAGCAGGCACACCTATTTCTTTTAGTGCTAATATTTGATCATCCATTAAGGCAACCAAAGGAGATACTATAATAGAACCACGATTAAATAATAATGCTGGTATTTGATAACATAAAGACTTACCTGCACCAGTGGGCATAACAGCTAAAATATTTTTTTTATTAAGTAGAGTATTAATTATTTCTTCTTGACCACGTCTAAAAGAGTTATACCCAAATACATTATTTAGTATTTGTAAAGCTTCCATTATTATTCCTGTTTGTTATGCTATTAATATATATTTTAATTAGAGTTTATATTCATACCAATTTTAATGATATATTAATTATATTATATACACTCTAAAGTCTTTAATTGTCTTGCTATTGCATTATGCATGTGATATCGCCCCTATTAACTAACCTTTGAGTTTGATTTTATTTATATCAATAAGCTAAGTACTTGGCATCTTGTTATAATATTGTAGTACTCTTGGTATTAAAATAAATGAAAGCTTTTTAATGAAATTTGATGAATTAGGCTTAACAAGCCCAATACTTAGAGCTATAGATTCTGAGGGATATGATACTCCTACACCTATTCAAGTAGCAGTAATACCCAAATTTTTAGATGGTAAGGATATAGTTGGTATAGCTCAAACGGGTACGGGAAAAACAGCAGCATTTGTTCTTCCAATCTTAGAGAGATTAGTTAAAAAGGATAAACGTAATGAGTCAAAATGTTTTCCTGTTTTAATTCTAGTTCCAACTAGAGAACTTGCTATGCAAATAGTTGATAAAGTTAGAGCATATGGCAGTATTACTAGGCCTAAAGCAGTTTTAGTAGTCGGAGGAGCCAAGCCTGGCCCTCAAATCAAAGCTCTTAAAGATGGGGCTGATATTGTAGTAGCCACGCCGGGTCGTTTACTTGATCATGTAACAACAAAAGTTGCGAGATTAGACTTAACTAAAACAGTAATTTTAGATGAGGCTGATCAAATGCTTGACCTTGGTTTTATGCCTAGTATAAAAAAAATTATATCAAAAGTTTCAAAAGATAAGCAGGCAATTTTATTGTCCGCAACTATGCCTAAGGCTGTAAGAGCATTAGCTGATGAATTCTTGAATAAACCAGAAGAAGTGAATGTTGCACCTAGCACTCGCCCTATTGAACTCATTGATCAAAGAGTATTTATAGTAAAAAAAGAAGCAAAATTAAAGTTTGTTCTTGATATATTTAATAATCATACAATTTATAGATCCATAATATTTGTTAGGACAAAAGTTGGGGCTAATAAATTAGCATCAAGGCTTAAAAATTCTGGGATTGATGTAGACGCAATTCATGGTGATAAAAGTCAAAGTCAAAGAACTAGAACTTTAAAAAATTTTAGATTAGGTAAGTTAAATATTTTAATTGCTACTGATATAGCTGCAAGAGGAATAGATGTTGATGATATATCTCATATTATAAATTATGATATGCCTAATGAAGCTGAAATATATATTCATAGAATTGGAAGAACGGCAAGAGCAGGTAAATCTGGAATATCAATTTCATTATGTGATATATCAGAAAAAAGAAAATTAAAAGCTATAGAAAAATTAATAGGTTATTCATTATATGGAAAAGTTTTAAATGAATCAGAAACTTTAATTTTAGGAGATGCTAATTTAAGAGTAAGTAAAAATAGAAATTATGAAGATAATCATATCAATTCTACTAAAGATAAAACATATATTAAAAAGAAAAGTAGTGCAAAAAATTTTACTAAAAGAGCTAAAAAAAGATTTTCTGATAAACGTTATGAGGATGAAGAAAAGTCACGACCATCATTTGCTAAACGTGGAGAGAGATCTTTTGGCGATAAGCCCAAAGGGAAGTATGCAGAAAGAAAACCGCGTCGCGAAGGAGAGGAAAGAGCACGACCATTATTTACTAAACGTGGAGAGAGATCTTTTGGCGATAAGCCCAAAAACAATTCTCGTAAGAACCCTAATCAGAAAAGAAAAAACTCTTCATTTTCTAATAAAGCAGATAATAACAAAGCACCTATCAAGCTAAATGATAGTTATAATGGGTCTAAATTCAAATAGTTGTAGGTAGGTTTATTTTACTATAAAGCCTTCATAATTATTTTCAGATACTTGCTTACATTTCTCAACATAATTTGAATATCCGCCTACATAAGGCATAAAGATTTTTGCCTTACCCTTAATATTAGCTCCAATATACCATGAGCTACAGGATGAACGAACATGGTCAGTTGAAACAACTTGATTATGTTCAACCCATTTTTTTTCTGCTTCTAATGACGCTTCAATAATAGTTTTTTTATTGTTTTTCATAAATTTTAAACAATCAAATATCCAGTTAACATGTTGCTCTATAGAAACTATCATGTTCGTTAAAACGGATGGACTTCCTGGACCTGAAATAGTAAAAAAATTAGGAAAACTTTCAATAGATAATCCTAGATAAGTTTTTGGTCCTTCAGCCCACTTATCTTTCAATTTAATATTGTTTCTTCCTTGTATATCAATATTAAATAGAGTTCCTGTCATAGCATCAAAGCCGGTTGCTAAAATTATTACATCAAGGTCGTAAATATTTTTATCTGTAGACAGACCATTAGTAATGAATTCATCTAGAGGTTCTGTATTTAAATCTATTAATGAAATATTTGTTTTATTAAAAGTTTCATAGTAATTACTATCAACTGCTAACCTTTTACAGCCAATTGGATATGTAGGCGTTAACATTTCAGCCGTTTTATGATCGTTAACTAAAGTCTTAATTTTACTTCTTACAAATTCAGCAGCCGTTTCATTAGCCTGTCTATTAAAATTTAAATCTTGAAAAGCTGCTATAAAAGGAACTCCTCCTTTTTCCCACCTATCTTCATATACTTCATTTCTTCGGTATTTAGAAACTTCTAGAGCTGATTCCTCATTTATTGGCAATGCCAAGGCAGCAACAGAGTTTTGTGCCTTTAATCTAAAATTAGAATAATGAGTTTTTACTTCCTCTACATATAAGTCATCATCATATCCAATAGGTGCCCTTGGATTATCTAGTGTATTGTCTCTTGAATACTTTAGTGGATTATTTCTAGCAGGAACAGTATAGTGGGGAGTCCTTTGGAAAACATAAAGGTGATTCACATCTTTTATTATTTCAGGAATACACTGAATTGCAGAAGAACCTGTGCCGATTATTCCCACTTTTTTACCTTTTAGGTCAACTTTATTATGAGGCCAATTCCCAGTATGTAATATTTTGCCATTAAACTTATTAATATTCTTAAAATGTGGTTTGTTAATAGTAGATAAACACCCCGTTGCCATAATACAGAATGTGGCTTTTATAGTTATGTTTTTATTATCTTTGATAGACCAATAATTATTAGTTTCATCATATTTAGCTGATTTAACTTCAGTATTAAATTGAATATTTTTTTTCAAATTGAAACGTTCTGCTACATGATTTGCATATTTTAAAATCTCAGGCTGAGTTGCATATTTTTCCGTCCATTCCCATTCATCCTGAAGTTCTTTAGAAAATTGGTATGAATATTGCATGCTTTCCACATCACACCTTGCTCCTGGGTATCTATTCCAATACCATGTTCCCCCTACTCCTGATGCGCGTTCTATAACAATAGCATTCATATTAGCTAGTTTGGCTTTATAGAGACTGTACATACCCGCAAAACCTGCACCTATTATTATTAAATCATATTTATTATTTTTATCAGACATATTTATTCCTTGATTACACAAAAAATATTACTACATTTAATTATACTATATTAATTTATAATGTTAATTATTTTAGAATATTTATTTTATGAAATTACTTTCTAAATATATTTTTAGTCTATTTTTATTTTATGTGTCTAATGTTAGTGCTAATTTTACGGGCTTTATTGAAGGCAATATAAATTTAAGCCCAATTACGCAATCTTATAGTGGCAGTGTTCCTGATATACATATTGATAATCCAGATGATGCAATAATAATAATTTATTCTCATGGAAATGGTAATCCTAGAGAAAAGGAGGATTGTTCTTTATGGTGGAATAGTGTTCCCGATTCATTGTTATCAATTGGGAATAAAAATAATGTACATATATTTTATCTCTGCTCATTAGCATTAGATACATTTCCCCCTGGAAATTGGATTTATGATAGAGTCGAAGAAATCAATGAAGTATTAGATGAATTGCTGTTGATTGGAGTTAAAGCTACAAACATATTTTTATCTGGCCACTCGGCTGGTGGATGGTCTTCATTAATGTCAATGAATATGGTAGGTAAAAAATTTAATGCGGGAATTCTTTTTGCTCCAGCTTGTTGTGGGCCAAGATCAGAAATTCTTGTTTATCCTTCTTGGAGAAAAAGAATACGTCCAGCGTATATTAAAAATATGACTAATGTTGAAAGAATAGAAGCATTGATATTCTCTTATAAGGATGATCCATATAATAGACCTAGAGATTTGTTATTTTTGACCAATAAGTATCCAAGTTCCATAGAATTAATTGGATATTCCTGTGAAAATGGTCATTTAACTCATATCAAGGATTGTAAATTAGAAAATACAAAAAAGAAAATATGGGAATATATTCAGTATAGATCAAAATATAATATTGATAACAATAATTAGAATAATATTATTGATCTAAAAATATTATGTAAGCGTAATATAGTAAAAAGGAGTTATATTATGTTACAAGAATGTTATGCCTTAGTTATGAGTCCAAAGGTTAATCCATTAAGAAAATTACCTAAAATCGTGCAATTCCAATTTATGACTACTTTAGCTTTTATGTGGTCTTTTATATTTACAATGTGGATTGGATCTCTCTCAGTATTTGGCCCTTCTGCAATAGTTCACACGTTAGTATTAATAGGAGTATTTTTTACAGCAGAAATTTTTAAAAAAGCTAATAATTAATTTAGCTTATTTTAGGTGGTTTAAGTATGCGTATAATTATAACATTTAAATTATTATTAATTGTATTATATTTGCTTCCAACAAAAGTCTATGCAGATAAAATCTTGGGAGAAACATTATTTAATAGAAGTTGTGCTACTTGTCATAAAAGAACAGCACCAAACATTATAGGTACTAAGTTAAAAATTAATACATTTAAAATGATTGTTAAAAATGGAAGAGCTGGCACTATGATGGGTTCATTTAAGAATAAATTCACTGAAAAAGAAATAGAAAATATATATTCATACTTATCTAATAGTAAATAATAATCTTTTTAGTTATTCTTTCTTCCATAAAGAATCTATGAAATACTTTTTAGAATCCGTATAATTTTTAATTATTTTAAAGTTAGAGCTTTTTGCTAGTTTATCAATATCACTTATTGAATATTTAAAAGAAAATTCTAGATGAATTGGTTCAAAAACATCAAATTCAAAATGTTTGTCTAGATCTTTAATAAATATTTTTTGTTTTATTAAGGAAATAATAAAGCTTTCCATGGCACCTAATAAGGGGTTATAGCTTCCGAAGTGTATAAATTTATTTAATTTAAAATTTCCTTTTAATTTAATATTAATTCTATTTAATAAGTTCAAATTAAACTTTTTTGTTAATCCGCTAGAATCATTATAGGCTGCGTTTAAGACAGAAAGGTTTTTCTTAAGATCAAATCCAATTAAAACATAGCTATTGCTACTTATATTTTTATAGATTTTTTTAATAAATGTTTTGGATTGTTTTGAGTCAAAGTTTCCAATATTAGAACCTAAAAATAAAACTAACTGAATATTATTAGATTCTGTTTTAATGAATTTTAAACCATCTAAATATTCACCTATTATGCCATGTATCAATAAATTTTTGTTAGGTTTTAAATTTTTATTTAATAGTTGTAGTGCTTTTCTAGATATATCAATTGGATAATAGTTAACTTTATAGTTATTTTTCAGGAAACCGTTTATTATAATTTTACTTTTTATTCCATCACCTGGACCTAGTTCTATAATATCAATCTCTTTTAAATTTATTAGAATAGGAAGTTTATCTTTCATTGAATGTAATATTTCAATTTCTTTTTTAGTGGGATAATAATCTGGATGTTTTGTAATTTTTTGAAATAATTTAGATCCTATATCATCATAAAAATATTTTGATGATATAGCTTTATTCTTAAGGCTTAATCCATTATCTATGTCATTTGCGAAAGAAGTTTTGCATGCTGATATTTTTATTTTCTTTAATAATGATAAATCACTAATTTTCATTTTATATCTCTCACTAATCTTATCCCAGAAAACATCCAGCGTTGATGTGGCTCGTAGAAATTTCTATACGAGTTCCTATGATGCCCTTTTGGTGTTACGATACATCCTCCTTTAAGAACAAATTGATTACACATAAATTTTTCATTATATTCTTCAATAGATGCCTGAAAAGGAATAAAGCCTGGATACGACGAGTAATGACTTTTTGTCCACCACCATAAATTATTAGTAACTATACTTGTGTCATTCACATGGTAATTTATTGAATTAGATTTTTTAGATACTGCTTTAATAGACTTTAGATATATTTCAGATTCTTCTTCTGTAGGAAGTCTACTATTAGCCCATTTTGCATAGGCGGATGCTTCATAATAACTTATATGTGATACTGGTGTGTTCTTATAAATTGGTAGTAATCCATGCAGAGTAAATTCATACCATTTATTATTAATTTTATGCCAATATTCTGGATGTAATATTTTTTTTCCATTTATCCATTCCCAGCCTTTACTTAGCCAAAACTGTGGCTTGAAGTATCCTTTATCCTTAATAAAATTTATATAATCTTGATTACTTACAAATTGTTTTTGAATCTTAAAAGGATAAATATAGGTTTTATGACTAGGCTTTTCATTATCATATGAGAATACTTTATTATCATTGCCAGTAATATAGATATCCTCTTTAAAAGTTTTCCATTCATTAGGTTTTGTTTTTAATATGGGTAATTGCAGCTTTGAGTATCTTATTTTTTCTGGATTTGTATTAAATATATATTTAATATCCATATAAATTAATTCTTGATGTTGTTCCTCATGATTAATTCCCAGCTCAATTAAAAAATTAATTTTATTATTATTAGATTGGAGAAGCTTTTTAATTTCTAGATCAACATGTTTCCTATATTTAATTATTTCCTTTAATGTAGGACGAGATAATTGACCCCTTAAATTTTGATTCCAATGTTCACCTGCTGATTTATAATATGAATTAAATATATTATTATATTGTTTATTATAACGAATTAATTTTTTATTAAATTTTAATAGGATTATTTCTTCAAAAAACCAGGAGGTATGACCTAAATGCCATTTAATAGGACTTACTTCATCAGTCGGTTGTACGACATAATCTTCTATTTCTAGGTTTTTACAGATAAAAAGAGTTTTTTTTCTGGTCTCAATATATCTTTTTAATAAATCATTTTTTTGCATAGGCATATCAATATTATATATTCATCGCGTTTAGTAAATTTTCTGATATTATTTTTATTAGTTAATATTATAAAGTCAACCTAGTTATTTTTACAATAATATTTATAATATAGAATACTATTAATAAAAGAGTAGCATTATTTATAATTATTTTATTGGACATATATATTGGATATAATTTCAAAAAATGGAGAAGTAGTTAAATTTGACAATAGTTTTTATCGCCTGCCAGATAATTTTTATTCAAATGTAAATCCTACTCCAGTAAAAAATCCAGGTGTTATTAAAATAAATGAATCTTTAGCTAAGTTTTTAGGGTTTAATTTGGAATCTGTCGACTGTGATAAGTATTTTTCAGGTAATATTTTATTTAAAGGGTCTAATCCTATCTCAATGGCTTATGCTGGCCATCAATTTGGACATTGGGTTCCTCAATTAGGAGATGGAAGGGCTGTTCTCTTAGGGGAGGTAATAGATACTAAAGGGCATAGAAGAGATATACAACTTAAAGGAAGTGGTCCCACACCTTTTTCTCGTATGGGTGATGGTCGTGCGTGGCTGGGACCAATATTGCGAGAATATATAGTCAGCGAAGCTATGAACAAGTTAAATATACCAACAACTAGGGCTCTTTCTGCTATTTCTACAGGAGAACATATATATAGAGAGCAAGAGTTTCCTGGAGCAATACTGACTAGAGTAGCACATAGCCATATTAGAGTGGGAACATTTCAATACTTTTCTGCAAGGCAAGATATAAAATCTTTAAAAATTTTAGCAGATTACGTAATTGAAAGGCATTATCCTCACTGCCAAGATGGCAAAAATTCATATATAAATTTATTTAAAGAAATTGTTAAACGCCAGGCTATTTTAATTTCTAAATGGATGTCCGTGGGCTTCATCCATGGGGTAATGAATACAGATAATACTTCAATTTATGGAGAAACAATAGATTATGGGCCGTGCGCCTTTCTAGATGAATATGATTCAAATAAAGTATTTAGTTCTATAGATCAAACCGGAAGGTATGCTTATAAAAATCAACCTGAAATTATTCGTTGGAATTTAGCTTGTCTGGCTTCGTCTTTACTTCCGTTAATCCATGATGATGAAAAACAATCAATAATATTAGCGCAGAATGCGGTTGATGAGTTTCCTGATTTATATAAAGAAGAATGGTTAAAATTATTTAGAAATAAATTAGGTTTACAAAATAAAAAAGAAAATGATGAAAGGCTTATTGATTCTTTATTGTTACAAATGGAAAAACACAAAACAGATTTCACTTTAACTTTTAGAAATTTGTGTACATTAGTTATGGATAATAATGAAAGTGATTTTCAAAAATTTAGAAACCATTTTTCAAATTCTAAGGATATTAATAATTGGTTAAGTAATTGGAAATCACGTTTATCTTTTGAAAAAAGAAATAAAGATAATATTTTTACTTTTATTAAAGATATTAATCCTGCATATATTCCAAGAAATCATAGAATTGAAGAAATGATAAATAAGGCTTTAGAGGGAGACTATTCTTTATTTAATTTACTAAATGAAATTCTATCAACTCCTTTTAATGATCAAAAGGAATATCAAGAATATCAAGTGCCACCTAAGGAGAATCAAATTGTGAAACAAACATTTTGTGGAACATGATATTTTAATATGCTAGCATAAATTTTTACATTAATAGGGGAAGTAATAATGAAAAAAAATGGAATTCAAGAAGCGTGGAATAATGGAAAAAATATAGTTAACGGATGGTCTTCAATAGCTAATACATTTAATTCTGAAATCTTGGCAGTTTCAGGGTTTGATAGTGTTACCATAGATATGCAACACGGCTTAGTTGGTTACCAAAAAGTAGTGGAAATGCTTCAAGCTATATCAGGTTATAATATAACCCCGATGGTTAGAGTTCCTTGGAATGATCCTAGTATGGTTATGAGATGTTTGGATGCAGGGGCTTATGGAATAATATGTCCTATGGTAAACACCAAAGAGGAATGCGAAAAATTTGTGGCGGCCTGTAGATATCCACCTAAAGGAAATAGAAGTTTTGGTCCAATTAGAGCTAGAATGTATGCAGGTGATGATTATTTTGAACATGCTAATGACACCCTATTAAATTTTGCTATGATTGAAACCTCAGAAGCTGTCGATAATTTAGATAAAATATTATCTGTAGAGGAATTAGATGCAGTCTATATAGGGCCAAGTGATTTAGCAGTTACTATGGGGTATGCTCCAGGTGCATATGAAAAGGAAGTAGAAGACTGTTTAAGTTATATTATTGAAATGTGTAAGAAAAAAAATATTAAAGCAGGTATTCATTGTCCTGATGGGAAAACTGTTAAAGAAAGATTCGATATGGGATATAATCTTGGAACCATATCAGCAGATGCAGCTCTTTTGAGTCAAGCATCAAAAAGAGAAATTGCTGATGCAAAAAATTAATTATTTAATTAATCGTATATTATATGAAGAAACACGACCTACCTAAAAAAATATGTACTATTTGCAATAGACCATTTACATGGAGAAAAAAATGGAGATTAAATTGGGAATCTGTAAAATATTGTTCTAAAAAATGTGCTAATCTTTCTAAAAATATATTAAAGGTAAATGAATAGGTAACATGAAGAGTAAATCTAAAATAAATGGTGCTGAAAGTCTTGTAAGAACATTAGTTCATAATGATGTAAATGTTTGTTTTGCAAATCCAGGAACATCTGAAATGCATTTTGTAGGAGCGCTTGATAAAGTTCCTGGAATACGCTGTGTTTTAGGACTATTTGAAGGTGTGCTAACAGGCGCAGCAGACGGGTATTATCGTATGAGTAGAAAACCTGCTTCTACTTTATTACATTTAGGTCCAGGCTTAGGTAATGCATTAGCGAGTATTCATAATGCAAAAAAGGCTCATTCAGGAATGATTAATATAATTGGACAACATACTTTACAACACTTAGAAGTTGAGTCTCCTTTAACATCAGATATTGAGGCAATAGCACGACCTATGTCTCATTGGGTTAAGACATCTACTAAATCTATGGATTTATCTAAAGATGGAGCTGAAGCTATAGAGTATGCAAAAAAAGCTCCTGGGAAAATAGCTTCTCTTATATTACCTGCCGATACGGCATGGGGGGAAGGGGGAGATATAATAAAAGCAAAAAATGCAGGTATTAGACGCAAAGTTGATGAAGTTAATATAAAAAAAGTAGCTAAAATTCTAACTAATGGTAAGCATTCTACTCTTATTTTAGGAGGAGAAGCTTTAACAGAAGAAGCTACTTTACTTGCAGGAAAAATTTCATCCAAGACAGGATGCGGAATTATTACAGAAGCTGCAAATGCTAGGTTATCAAGAGGGGCAGGCCGATTAGATATGCTAAGAATTCCTGGGGCTGGAGTAGTGGAAAGAGCATTAGCTATGTTAGATAAAGCAGGGCAATTAGTATTAGTTGCATCTAAACCTCCTGTTGCATTTTTTGGATATCCTAATAAACCAAGCTTATTATATAAAGAGAATGTTCCTATAGTAAATTTGGTAGAAGTAGATGAAGATATAGTTTCCGCTTTAACTGATTTAGCAATTGAATTAGGAGCAATTAATGAACTACCTAATCATATTGCTATAGCAAAAAGACCAGAGCGTCCAAGTGGAAATATAACTAAAGAAAAATTGGCCATGGCAATTGGAGCCACTCTTCCAGAGAATGCCATAGTTGTAGATGAATCAGTTACAACGGGTAGAGATTTTTTTCCAGCTACTGCTGGTGCTCCCCCTCATGACTGGTTGAATAATAGAGGAGGGGCTATAGGATATGGTATGCCTGTATCAATAGGCGCAGCCATAGCATGTCCAGATAGAAAAGTGATTTTACTCGAAGGAGATGGAAGTGGAATGTATACAGTGCAGTCTTTATGGACTATGGCTAGAGAAAATTTAGATATTACTATTTTGATATTTGCTAACCGTACATATGAAATATTGCGTGGAGAACTTACAAATGTTGGGATACAAAATCCAGGGCCTAGAGCAGTAGATATGCTAACTTTAGATAGACCTTATATAGATTGGGTAAATGTGGCAAAAGGTATGGGAGTAGAAGCATTACAAGTTAATAATTGTGAAAAACTTTTAAAAGCACTAGACGTTGGAATAAAAAAAGATGGCCCATTCTTAATTGAAATTATTTTTTAGCAATATTTATTTTTTCAATTTAAAACCATTATTACCTAAAAACCTATAAGCTCTTGGAATAAATTTTATACAAATTTCTTTATCTCCAACTAATAATTCTGAACCTTCGATATACTTTCCATTAACGTTTTTATTCACTTTGATTAAATTTCTGTATTGACTCACTATCTGTATAATACTTTTTCTAGTTTCTTGTTTAATTTGAGCCTGATTATTTTTTTTAATCATAATCCAAGAAATTAATGCTCCTTCCTGTAAATTAATCGCTGCATTTAAAATATTTATGTTAGGAGTGACTTCATTTAACGCTTCAAATAAACTACCACAGCGCAATGAAAAATTAGCTAAATAATATAATTTACCAATTTCTGATTTTAAGTTTTCTTCTTTTAATAGTTCCTTAAGTGAAGTGATTTTGTTATCCGAATTTGCTGCATGAATAGTAGAAAATATAAAAATTATAGTGATTAAATAATATTTATATTTTAAGAAAGCCATTTTATTTTCCATCCGTTTTATGTTTTTCTTTAATTCCATTAATAGTTATGCAATCTAGTTTATGATCCGTCCATATTTCTTTTGTTGGTCTAAGAGATTTTATATTATCTATTGTGCCAGCTTTAATAAATAGTAAATCAGGAGCAGCACTTACATCACTGATAATGGGAGAGCCACAATTTCCACAAAATTTTCTATATACAGGTTTTCCACTATTTCCAATATCTTCATAACATTTTAAATCACCACTAATATGTAAAGATTTTCTATCTATACCTATTATTATAGAGAAAGCTGTTCCAGCTTGTCTTTGACAATGTGAACAATGACATACGGTAGTAAATAATGGGTCTGATTTACTGTAGTACTTTATTTCTCCACATAAACATCCTCCTTCAATCTTATTCATATTTTTTCCTTTCTAAAATATTATTTGTAATTATTCTAAAATTAATACTAATATAAATGACTAAGTAAAAATAATATCAAATTAATCTAATAATGGGGAGGATTAATATGAAAAAAGCAAATTTACAGAGAAGAAAATTTATTAAAGGACTAAGTGCTACTAGTGGTTATGTAATTGCCTCTCCTTATGTAAAAACAGCACATTCTGCTGGAAAGCTTTTATTAGGGATATGGGATCATTGGATTCCTGGAGCTAATGATGTTCTTGAAAGTATTATTGTTGCTTGGGGTGAAAAGAATGGAGTTGAAGTTAAGGTAGATTTTATTACAAGTATTGGTAATAAATTATTACTCACGGCTCAAGCAGAATCACGCGCGAAAACTGGCCATGATGTTTTTTCTATGCCTACTTGGTATTGCTCAATGTTTAGACATAGATTGGAGCCTTTAGATGATGTTGTAGAAGATATTATTAAGAAACACGGACCTTTATTAGATTCTGCAAAATTTTATGCTCATTTAGACGGGCATTGGAGAGGTTCTCCAGCTCCAACTGGCTCATTTTTTGACTCTATGGTTTCACGTTTTGATTTATTTAAAGAACATGCAGGAATAGATCTTCAAACAATGTTTCCTGCGAATGAAAATAGAGATGCTAACCTTATTAATAATTGGGATTGGGATGCTTTTTTATTAGCTGCTGAAAAATTATACAAAGCGGGAAAACCTTTTGGAGCTACTATTGGTGCTACTCCAGATAGTCGTTGGCTTGGCGCTTTATTTACGTCATATGGAGCAGAGCTTGTTAATAAAAATGGAGAAATTACAGTAGATTCTGATGAAGTAAGACAAGTACTAGAGTATATGAGTAAATTAACAGAGTTTATGCCAAAAAGTATTTATGCATGGGATGATTCTTCTAATAATCGTTGGATAATATCTGGACAAGGGTCTGCTATATTTAATCCAGCAAGTGCATGGGCCGTAGCAAAGCGAGATAATCCTGATATTGCTACTAAGCTGTGGCATCATGATGTGCCAAGGGGTCCTAAGGGAAGATATCGTTCAGATAATTCTCAATATTGGGGGTTATGGGATTTTGCTGAAAATAAATCTGCTGCTAAGGATCTATTAAGATATATGGCTGAGCGTCCAGTTGTAGATGCCTGCGTTAAAGCTTCTCAAGGCTATGACATACCTTTAATAATATCTCATTTTAATCAAAATAAAACATGGTTAGAAGCTAGTCCCCCAGATGGAGTCTTATATAACTATCCTATGAAGGGGGATGAAATACCTGTAGCAGTAGGATATCCTGCACCACCAGAAATAGCATCTCAAATTACTACACAATATGTAATAGCAAATTTAACAGCACGCGTAACGTCTAAAGGACATTCATTTGAAAAAGCAATAAAATGGGCGGAAAATGAATTAGAAGGTGTTATGCGTGGATAATGAAATTTAGCTCTTTCTATCTTTGGCTGAGACAAAAGCCACGTATTGCATTTTTTATGTGCTTACCTCTTATATTAATGGTTGTATGTCTTATAATATATCCTTTTATATACTCTATATTTTTATCGATGCTAAATAAAGCGGAGACTAAATTTGTAGGTATTGGGAATTACTTATTTTTGTTTAAGAGAGAGACTTTTTGGTTAGTTGTACAGCAATCAATATTCTTTGCATTAGTAGCTGTTTTTTTTAAAGCACTTATAGGCTTGATCGCTGCTCATTCTATCAATGCTATACCAAGTAAAGGGCAAAGAAAATGGAGAGGAATGTTATTAATTCCCTGGGTTATTCCTCCAGCACTATCAACCCTTGGGTGGTGGTGGTTATTCGAACCTACTTATAGTGCTATTAACTGGTTTTTAGTGAAAATATCTCTCCCGGCTATACCTTGGCTTAGTGAAACTTTTTGGGCGAGGTTTTCAATTATATTAGTAAATATTTGGGTAGGAGCTCCATTCTTTCTTATTATGTATTTAGCAGCATTAAAGTCTATTCCTGCAGATTTGTATGAAGCAGCATCCATTGATGGTGCAAATTATAAGCAAAAATTATATTATATAACTCTACCCATGATGAAAAATATTATTTCTATTACAATATTATTTTCAATAATCGTTACCTTCGCAAATTTTGATATTGTTAGAGTTTTAACTAGAGGGGGGCCAATAGATACAACACATTTATTTGCTACATATGCTTTTAGGGTAGGAATAGAATCTGGAGACATACCTTTAGGCGCTGCAGTATCTCTTTTTATGTTTCCTATATTAGGAACTCTTGCATTTATAATATTAAGAAGTGTAAGAAAAAGAGCATTGGAGGTTTAAAATGAAAAATAATATTTTAAATATTAAGAATAGTATTCATGCTAATAGGAGATGGGCATTAATTGCAGCATATAGTTGCTTAATAATTTTTGTAATTTTCTTTTTATTTCCTCCGTATTACATGCTTATAACTGCTTTAAAGACTAATAAAGAAATAGCAGAAATGGCTACAAACCCATGGCTAATTAAACAAGGTATCACATTTGAACATTTTATTTATTTATTTACCAAAACCCCGTTTCTAACATTTTTTAAAAATACAATTATTGTTACTGTTAGTGTAGTAATTATTACTATGGTAATTAGCGTGCTTGCAGCTTATTCTTTATCAAGATTAAAATTCTGGGGGTCCGGAGTTTTAGCAACAGGTATATTTCTTACATATTTAGTTCCAGAAACATTATTATTTATACCTCTTTTTAAAATTGTTGGATGGTTAGGGCTCTTAAATAGTTATTGGGTATTAGTTTTAGTATATCCTACTTTAAGCGTACCTTTTTGTACTTGGCTTATGATAGGATACTTTTCTTCTATACCTAAGGAAATAGATGAAGCTGCTCTTATTGATGGAGCAAACCATATGCAAATGTTATTAAAGGTATTTATTCCTGTAGCAATGCCAGGGTTAATTGCGGCAACAATTTTTGCTTTTACTGTTTCATGGGCTGGTTTTCTTTATCCCTTAGCATTTATATATAGTGAAAGTGAGATGGTGTTAACAGTTGGGACGGTTACTACTTTAATTAAAGGAGACGTTTTTAATTGGGGCTCACTAATGTCGGGAGCTTTACTAGCAGCGGCTCCCCCAGTTATAATATACGCATTTTTAATGGATTATTATATTGCTGGTCTAACTTCAGGTGCAACTAAAGGATAATATTATGGCAGAAGTATTAATAAAGAATTTACATAAAGTTTTTGATAGAACAGAAGTAGTTAGTGGAATTGATCTATCAATTAAAGATAAAGAATTTGTAATATTAGTTGGTCCTTCTGGATGTGGTAAAAGTACTGTTTTAAGAATGATAGCTGGCTTAGAGGATATTACTAAAGGAGAAATTTTTATAGAAAATAATAAGGTAAATGATATTCCTCCTAAGGATAGAGATATAGCAATGGTTTTTCAAAGTTATGCACTTTATCCTCACATGACTGTATTTGAAAACATGTCTTTTGGTTTAAGGTTAAGAAAATTTAGTAAAAATGATATTAAAGTTAGAGTAGATGAAGCTGCTAAGGTTTTAGGTATATCTGAATTACTAGATAGGAGACCTAAACAACTTTCTGGTGGACAAAGACAAAGAGTTGCTATGGGAAGAGCTATAGTAAGAAATCCTAAAGTTTTTTTATTTGATGAACCTCTTAGTAATTTAGATGCAAAAATGCGTGGGCAAATGAGAATTGAAATAAAAAGAGTGCATCAACACTTAAATACTACAACGATATATGTAACACATGATCAAGTGGAAGCTATGACTTTAGCAGACAGAGTTGTTGTAATGAAAAATGGTAAAATTGAGCAAATAGGAACACCTGACGAGATATATAATAATCCAGCTACAGGTTTTGTTGCTGGTTTTATAGGAGCTCCTGCAATGAATTTTATTTCATGTAAATTAGAAAAAGGTTCAAAAGGACTTTATGCAAATATAACGAAAGATATAGTTTTATCCATACCAAAAGAAAAGAATATAAAACTTTCTAAGTATGTTAATAAAGCTATTGTTTTAGGAATTAGACCCGAACATATTTCTGAAAATAAACAAAAAAATTCTCTAAAAATTGTTGCAAAACTTAATATAGTGGAACCATTAGGTATGGAAACTATGGTTTATTTTCCTATAAATAATACTCAAATATGTGGAAAGGTATCTCCTGATAATACTATACAAAATGGCAAGGTAATAACTTTATATTTTGATAGTTTAAAATTTCATTTTATAGATCCGGAAACGGACTTAGTTTTAAATTAATTTATATTAAGGAAAAGATATGCAAAGTAAAGCAGTTCAAATTGATCAAGTAGGTGGTCCTGAGGAATTAAAATACAGAAATATAATTTTAGATGCCCCTACCAAAGGACAAGTTCTTATAAAACATGAAGCTATAGGTCTAAACTATATTGATATAATGCAAAGAAATGGCAATCATCCTTTGGCTTTTAAAAATTTTCCTGTAACTTTGGGAATGGAAGCTGCTGGAATTATAGAAGCTATAGGTGAGGATGTTAAAGGCTTTAGTGTAGGAGATAAAGTTTCACATTGCATGGTTATAGGGTCATACTCAGAAAAAATGTTAATTAATGCTAATCGATTAATATTATTAGATGAAAATACTTCGTTAGATATTGCCGCAGCATCTACTCTTCAAGGACTTACAGCACAATATTTACTACATGAGTCGTGGCACTTAAAGTCTAATCAAACAGTACTTATACATGCAGCGGCAGGAGGCGTGGGGTTGATATTATGTCAATGGGCAAAATATATTGGTGCAAAAGTAATTGGTACAGTGGGTACTGAAGAAAAGTCTGATTTGGCTTTAAAGTATGGGTGTGATCATACAATACTTTATTCTAAGGAAGATTTTTCCACTAAAGTAAAAGACATAACTGAAAATAAAGGAGTAGATGTAGTATATGACGCTATAGGAAAGGATACCTTTAATAAAGGCTTGTCGTGTTTAGCTGAAAAGGGGAGAATAGTTTGCTATGGTTTTGCATCCGGTCCTATACAACCCGTGGACATATCTGTTCTCAGACCTTTTTCTCAATCTATTGCCACTGGCGGATTAATGACCTATACAAAAAACCCTATTGAAAGACAAAAAAATTCAGAACAATTGTTTGATTTAATTAATAAAGGAGTGTTAAAAATTAATATTAATCAAAAATATTCTCTACAAGATGCAACCATAGCGCATAGAGATCTTTCCGGAAGAAAAACAACTGGATCTTCAATCTTAATTCCATAACTTGTTATAAGTTATTATTACTTTGATGGATAATGGTGTGATGCGTATCTAAGAACTAATATACTTGCAGCTAACAATAATATACCACCACAAACTATAATAATATTTATATATTCAATATTATGCCAGTCAAAAACTAGTTCTAGTAATAAACGAGTAAGAGCTGTTATCGCCACATATATCAAAAATCTTACAGGCATATGATTAGTTTGGAAATATATTCCCACGACTGCACCTAATTCTAAGTATATAAATAATAGAAGAATATCTTCGATAGAGGCTGAGCCATTGCCCATCATTGATATAAATTCAACTGCAGCAGCCCATACAATAGCTGCTCCTATTAAAAACAATGCAAGATAATGGAACGATTTAACTAGAAGTGACCCAAAATTGCCAGCTATTAATTCAATAAAGTTCATTAATGGTTGTAGAAAATTAGTATTTTTGTTTTTCATTATTTATCTCCAAATAAATACTATTTACCTGTAAATTGAATATAGCAGAAATAAATTATTTAGTACTTTTTTTTCTATCTTTAGAATCTAAAAACTTTTTTCTTAGTCTTAAATTTAATGGAGTTACCTCTAGAAGTTCATCTTGATTAATGTAGGCCATCATTTCTTCTAAAGACATTATTCTTGGCGGAACTAAGGTGACAGCTTCGTCAGTTCCAGATGCTCTCATATTTGTTAATTGCTTACCTTTTAGGACATTTATTTCTAAGTCATTATCACGAGAATGTTCCCCCACAATCATACCTTTATAAACTACTGTATTATGACTAACAAACATTGCACCACGTTCTTGAAGTTTCCATATGGCAAAGGCTACAGCTTTTCCTGTATCTGTGGAAATTAAAGCTCCATTTCTCCTACCTGTAATATCTCCCTTATAAAGAGCATAAGAATGAAATAATCTATTAAGAACTCCTGTACCTCTCGTATCAGTTAGAAATTTACTTTGATAACCAATTAATCCTCTTGATGGAGCATAAAATGTTAAGCGAGTCTTTCCTGCACCTGAAGCCCTCATATCCTGAAGCTCTGATTTTCTTTTGTTCATGGCATCGACAACTGAGCTGACATATTCTTCATCTACATCTATTATTACTTCTTCAATAGGTTCAGTAATTTTATTGTTTTCATCTTTTTTTAAAAGTACTTTTGGTCTTGAAACTGTTAATTCAAAACCTTCTCTTCTCATGGTTTCTATTAATACACCTAGTTGTAACTCTCCTCTTCCACCTATTTCAAAAGAGTCTTTATTTTCGCTTTCAGCAAAAGTTATTGCTACATTTGTTTCATCTTCAGCTAGTAATCTCTCTCTAATTGCAGTAGAAGTAACTTTTTTTCCTTCAGTTCCGGCAAAAGGTGAATCATTTACAGTAATAGTAACGGCCATAGTAGGTGGGTCAATAGGGGTAGATTTCATTGGATTGTCTAAGGATATTTCGCAGATAGTATCTGCAACAGATGTTTTAGTTAATCCGGCGACGCATATAATATCTCCAGGGTTTACTTTATCTACAGGAACTTTTTCTATGCCTTCAAATTTAAGTAATTTGGTTAATCTTCCGTTCTCAATTTGGTCACCTTTTAAATTTATAGATTTCACAGTATCATTAACTTTTGCAGATCCTTGTTCAACTCTTCCTATTAAACATCTTCCTAAATATGGGTCAGACGCTAATAAAGTAACTAACATAGCAAATGGTAAATCCTTATTAGTTTTGGGTGCCTCTACGTGTTTTATAATAAGATTCATGAGTGGGTCAAGGTTCTCATGAGGCTTACTTAAATCTTCTACACACCAACCATCTCTTCCCGAAGCATATAAAATTGGAAAATCTAACTGAGCTTCATTTGCATCTAAAGCAATAAATAAATCAAAAATCTCTTCTAAAACTTCATCTGGTCTGCCATCTGATCTATCTGCTTTATTAATAATAACAATAGGCTTTAAACCTTGAGCCAAAGCTTTACCTAGAACAAATTTTGTTTGTGGCATAGGACCTTCTGCAGCATCTATTAACAAAATTACACCATCAGTCATTCCTAAAACTCTTTCAACTTCTCCTCCAAAATCAGCATGGCCCGGTGTATCAATTATATTTATTCTAATATTATTCCAGGCAATAGAAGTTGGTTTTGCAAGAATAGTAATTCCGCGTTCCTTTTCTAAATCTCCAGAGTCCATTAACCTTTCACTTACGCTCTCATTATCCCTAAACATTCCACTTTGTTTCATAATAGAATCTATTAATGTTGTTTTACCGTGATCAACGTGTGCAATAATTGCAATATTACGTAATTCTTGTGACATATATTAATACTTTCTTTAGGAATATTATTTTAAGTTTAACAGAGCTTACTATTTGTTTTAGTTTAAGTAAGATTATTGGCGCAACATGTCATAATTAATGTTCAAGTCAAGTAATAGTAGCTATTTGATAAAAATATTTTAGATTATAATCATAATAAACTATAGGTTGGTAATAGATGATTTTTAAATTAAGTATTGTTTTTATTTTATCCTTTTTAAATATAGAGGCTAATGCACATTCCTTAGTTAGCGGTTATTCTGGTTTTGGAAGTGGGTTTAGTCATCCTATGTTAGGTTTTGATCATTTTTTAGCCATGTTTGGTGTAGGTATCTGGGGAGCACAAATGGGTGGCAGAAAAATTTGGTCTTTGCCAATGAGTTTTCCATTAATTATGTGTGTTGGTGCATTAATAGCTATTTCTAATATTTTTACATTTATTTTTGTAGAACAAATAATAGCTTTATCAGTAATAGTTTTAGGCTTTATTATTCTTATTAAATGGTCTCCTAATGAACTTATTGCTATATTAGTAATTTCTATATTTGCACTTTTTCATGGTTATGCTCATGGTGTTGAATTACCTAGTGCTAATGATCCTCTTAGTTTTATTATTGGTTTTGTATTATCTACAGGGTTAATTCATTTATTTGGAATTGGTACTGGGTATTTTTGTGATAAATTTTATAATGGAAAACTGTCTAGAATAATAGGGATATTAATTACCATTACTGGTTTAATATTTGTTTTTAGAATTTATATTTAATGTTGTTAAAAAAATATAAAATTCTACTATTTATTTTTATGACAATTCTTTCTTATTTTTTAATAAGAAAATTATTTTATATACCTATTCAAGACTATGGATTGTTTGAGTCAGGTATGTATAACATTCTAAATAATTACTTATTTTTATTATGTTTGTTAGGACTGTTATTATTATTAAACAATACAAATAATATTGCTTATTATGTATATTTGTTAGCTGTATTACTTCTTGTTTATATTAGCACGCTAATATTTATAGATGTGATTTTGGAATTAATATTTTTATATAATTTAGATTTATTATGGGGTTTTGATAAATTTCCTTTAGTCATATTATATTTTTTATCTATCTTCTTAGGAATAATACTATGGTTTAATCCTATAAGTAATTTATTTAAAACTTTATCTATTATTATTTTTAGTTTTGCTATTTCATTTCATATTGCATTGAAAGATATAGAAATTTTTACTTTAAAAAGCTTTATTAATTTTCCTGGAGGAAATTTAATAATTATAATTTGGCTAAGTGTAATCTTAATTTATTTATTAAAGACAATTAAAAAAAATTATATTCAGAGTGTTTCTAAAATATATGGAAGTTGGTTAATTGTCATTGGTATAATGTCTTCTATATTCTCTTTATTATATTAATCTGGAACAGGGTCATCGCCAGATTTTCCCCAGGGATGACATCGTAATATTCTTTTTAGAATAAGATATATGGCTTTTAAAATATTGTGTTTATTAATTGCCTCAATTGCATAATTGGAACATGTGGGGTTAAAACGACAGTGTGGTCCTAATAAAGGTGATATAGTAAATTGATATAATTTAATAATATAAACAAATATAGTTTTCATCATTACTAATATTAAGGTGATTTAGTTTCTTTGGCTAATGAGTTTATTATTGTTTCTAAATCAAATGTTTCTGTATCATTAGATCCTAACCTTCTTACAGAAAGTTTTCTTTGTTCTGTTTCTTGTTTACCAATAATTATTAAAACTGGTATTTTAGCTGCGCTATGTTCTCTAATTTTGTAACCAATTTTTTCATTTCTAATATCAATTTCTGTTCTTATATTCTTTTCTTTAAACAGATTAAATACTTCTTCTGCATAAGTATTAGCATCAGATGTAATTGTAGTTATAACAATTTGTGTTGGAGCTAACCACAAAGGCAGACGACCAGAATAATTTTCTATAAGAATGCCTATAAAGCGTTCTATTGATCCAAATAATGCTCTATGGAGCATAACTGGTGGGTATTTTTGACCATCCTCAGCTATAAAATTTGCTGATAATCGATCAGGTAAATTTAGATCTACTTGCAGTGTACCGCACTGCCAGTCTCTTCCAATTGCGTCCCTTAGTACAAATTCAATTTTAGGACCATAGAAAGCTCCTTCTCCAGGATTATGCGTATAAGAGAGTCCTGTCGCTTCAATAGCTATTTTTAGAGCTTCTTCAGATTTATCCCATATAGCATCACTTCCTACTCTCTTTTCAGGTCTATCAGAAAACTTTATATGAATATCTTCAAATCCAAAATCTTTATATATGCTTAATATTAAGTTACAAACAGTTTTACATTCTTCAGTTATTTGGTTTTCAGTACAAAATATATGAGCATCGTCCTGAGTAAAACCTCTTACTCTCATCAATCCATGTAAAGCACCGGATGGTTCATATCTATGGACTTTTCCAAACTCAGATAATCTTAATGGCAAGTCTCTATAGCTTTTTATACCTTGTTTATAGACTTGAACGGCTCCTGGACAACTCATTGGTTTAAGGGCGTAAATTCTGTCTTCTTTAGCTTCAGTAGTAAACATACTATCACCAAATTTTTCCCAATGCCCAGATTTTTCCCATAGTGATCTATCCATAATATCTGGAGTATTTATTTCTAAGTACCCTGCAGCATCTTGTCTTTTTTTCATATAATTAATAAGTGTTTGAAAGAGCAGCCAACCTTTAGTATGCCAAAATACAGATCCTGGTGATTCTTCTTGAAAGTGAAAGAGGTCCATTTCTCGTCCTAGTTTTCTATGATCACGTTTTTCTGCTTCTTTAAGCATTTCTAAATGTTGGTCTAGATCATTTTTATTTTTCCAAGCAGTGCCATAAATTCTTTGAAGCATTTCATTATTAGAATCCCCTCGCCAATAAGCACCAGCTAGTTTAGTCAATTTAAAAGCACCTATATGTTTTAAATTAGGTAAGTGTGGCCCATAACATAAATCTATAAAACCAGATCCTCCTTGGCTATAGATTTGAAAATTATCTTCTTGCTCAGATTTATTAATTATATCTAATTTATAACTTTCATTTCTATCAGCAAATAGTTTAATGGCATCTTCTCTTGAATGAATAGTTTTATTAATAACTGATCCATTTCTTATAATATTATTCATTTCTTTTTCTATTTTAGGTAAATCTTCTGATGAAATTTGTTTTTCAAAAAAAATATCATAGTAAAACCCATTATCTATAGTAGGGCCTATAGCTAATTTAGCTAGAGGGTATAAATTTTTAACTGCTTTTGCTAAAACTTGGGCAGTAAGTGTATGCCTCATTATTTCAAGGCCTTCTTCATTATCCATAGTTATAATAGAAATAGCTGAATCTGAATCTATTATATCACTTAAATCCTTTTGAACACCATCTACGGAAATAGCAATAGCCATTTTAGCTAAAGATTTTGCAATACTTTCTGCAATTTGATAGCCAGTTATTCCTTTATCATATTCTTTTATGTTACCGTCAGGAAAAGTAATTGTAATTATATTATTTTTATTATTCATTTGTATTTTCAACTTTAAATTAATTTATGCTTCGCCATATTGTACCATCAGAGGTATCTTCAATTTCTATTTTCATTTCTTGTAGTTTTGTTCTAATTTTATCAGCTTCTATAAAGTTTTTATTTTTTCTTGCTTCTTTTCTTTTATTTAACAATTCTTCAATTAAATTACTATCTATATTATTATTAGTTGTTCCATATTTAAGCCATTTATCAGGACAGTTTTGTAATATACCAAGTATTTTACCAGATGAAACCAATTTTGTTTTTAACATACTTTTATCTTCTTGTTTACATTTTGATAATTGATCTGCTATAGAATTTATTTCAAATATTGCTAATGAAGAATTCATATCATCAGATAAAGCTTTAATAACTTCTTCAGAAGTAATTTTTTTTTCTTCTATAATTATATGACTATTTTCTTTTAAAACTCTATAAAGTCTGTCCAGGTTTTTTTGTGCTTGCTCAATAATATCTGGATTCCAATTAAGTGGTTGTTTATAGTGAGAGGATAGTAGAGCTAGTCTTAGGGTTTCACCAGGATATTTTTTTAGCAAATCATTTACTAGAAATATGTTCCCTTGTGACTTAGACATTTTTTCACCATCCATAGTAACAAAACCATTATGTATCCAATACTTAGCGTATTCTCTTGGATTATTAAAATTATGAGCTGCGCAACTTTGAGCTATTTCATTTTCGTGATGAGGAAAAGTAAGGTCTAAACCTCCTCCATGAATATCAAAGGGTAAATCTAGAGTCTTCTCTGCCATAGCTGAACATTCAATATGCCAACCAGGTCTTCCTCTTCCCCATGGAGAATCCCACCCTGGTTGTTCATCTGAACTTGGCTTCCAAAGAACAAAGTCACCTGCATTTTTTTTATAATTTGCAACCTGAATTCTGCTTCCAGCTATTTGATCTTCCTTATTTCTTCCAGATAATAAGCCATAATTTTTATATAATTCTACATTAAATAATACATGTTTTTCTGAAACGTAAGCATAATTTTTTATTATCAGTGTTTTAATTAAAGCAATCATTTCTTTAATATGTTCTGTTGCTTTAGGTTGAATATCCGGTTTTAATACACCAAGCTCTAACATATTTTCATTATATTTTTTTTCATACTTCTTAGTTAAGTCTTGTATAGGAGTATTTGTTTCTATTGAGGCATTAATAATTTTATCATCAATATCTGTAATATTAGAAACATATGTAACTTTTGGATATGAATGTTTCATAAACCTAACTAATAAATCACAAACTACGGCCATTCTTGCATTACCTATATGGGCATAATTATATACCGTTGGCCCACATGCATAAATTCTTATATGGTTTTCATTTATTGGAATAAATACTTCTTTTTTATTTCCTAATGAATTATGTAGTTTTATTACACTCATTTTATTAATTAGACCTCATATAATATTTTATACTATTTTATTTATTAATTAATGAATATAATTTATTTTTTCTTAATTGTTTTAATAAAGGAATTATAGGAAATCCCTGAATAGTTTCAGATTGTCCAACAACCTTAGAAAACAAGTGGCATCCTAATGATTCATATTTATAAGAGCCACAGCTATTAAATGGTTGGTCTAATTCTAAATATTTAATTATTTCATCACTATTAAGTTTGTGCATAGTTAATAATGCTTCCTCTGCATAAGACCAAATTAATTCATTATTGTAGTATAAGCTAATAGCACTTGTTTGTTTGTGAGTATTTCCCGAAAGTGTAGATAGTTGCTTAATAGCATTATCCATAGTTATGGGTTTGCTTAATATTTTATCATTAATAGTGCATATTTGATCTGCACCAATAATATACTTATTAGGATTATTATGACTTACATTAGAGGCTTTAGCACATGCGAGTAGTTTTGCTTTTATCTTTATACTTTTATTAATTAATGTTTTTTTTAATTCATTTTCATCAACATTTGATGTTTTTATAGAAAAAACTAGTCCTGTATTTTTTAACATTTCCGCGCGTATACTAGAGGCAGATGCTAGAATTATAGGAACAGAGGGTGTAATAGATACTTTGCCCATAAGTTTTTCCACATTTTTAATAATTAAAAAATTAATTATTAATTAAATTCATAAATTCTGATCGAGTACGATAATCTGATCTAAAAACACCTATCATTCGGCTAGTTATGGTAGTAGAATTTTCCTTATGAACGCCTCGTGTTGTCATGCATTGGTGAGCAGCATCAATAACTACAGCCACACCCTTTGGATCAAGAACTCTTTGAATTGAGTCTGCTATTTGCGCTGTCATGGTTTCTTGTGTTTGCAATCTTTTTCCATAGACATCTACTATACGAGCTAATTTACTTATTCCTACTACTCTTTTATTCGGAATATAAGCGACGTGAGCCTTACCAAGTATTGGCGCCATATGATGTTCACACGTTGATTCTAATTGTATATCTTTAATAATAATCATTTCATCATAACCAGCAACTTCTTCAAAAGTTTTGTTTAAAATTTCATCTGGATCTTTATTATAACCGCTAAAAAATTCTTCATACGCTTTAACTACTCTTTTAGGTGTTTCTAATAAACCTTCTCTAGTAGGATCGTCACCAGCCCATGCAAGCATTATTCTAACTGCATCCATTGCTTCTTCTCTTGTCGGTTTCATTGGTTTTTTGTTAATAGTTTTTTCATTAGTCATGACGACTCCGATTTATTATGAAATAATTTTTACATATATATACATATATATACAGTATGCTTAATTTTCAAAGATTATTTCTTTTAATTTATGATTTTTTTATGTAAGTTTTAAATTATTAATTCTTTAGAATATAAAAATATAGTTAGATAGTAATTAAATGAGTTTTAAAAATAGAATTTCTATAAAGCAAGTTGAAGAAGGAACAGATCTTGCTCCTAAATTTGATGAAAAAGGTGTCATACCTTGTATAACTATACATACAGAAACAAAAGAAGTTTTAATGTTTGCTTATATGAATGAAGAAGCTATGAAATTAACAATAGCTTCAGGTTATGCACATTACTGGTCAAGATCTAGAGAAAGTATATGGAAAAAAGGTGAAACCTCTGGAATGGTTCAAAAATTAGATAGGATGTTAATTGATGATGACCAAGACAGCTTAGTAATAGAAGTTTCTTTGACAGGCCCTGATTTAGGAGGAAAAGAAGCTTCTTGTCATGTAGGGTATAGAAGTTGTTTTTACAGAGAAGTGTCTATAGGAAAAGCTAATATTGGAAAACCTTTAATATTTACAGAAGATGAAAAATCTTTTGATCCAGAAAAAATATATAAAAATATCCCTAATCCAACTAAACTATAAATATTTACTTTATATTAAAGAATAGCTATGTAAATTATGTTAGGTATTCTCATAACAAAAAATATATTTAATTTATTATTGCTAGTAATTGTTAGTAATGTATTTGAATAAATGTTATTGTTATATAAGCAAATAAATAAGGTGTAAAATGAAAAAAATTTTCTTGAAACTAGTTTTTATTTTTGTATTATTGTATCAGTATTCAGCATATTCTGCTGATACTATAGAAGCTTTTGTGGTTAATCTTTCAGAAATGAATTCTCAGGTAAAAGTTACAGACTTAATTTGTGATAAAGTACTATATGATGACTTAATAGATGCTAAGTCAAATCTAGCCATAAACCTTTGTAAAGGTGAAGATGGTTTAGGACAAGTAGAGTTATTTATAAAAATTGGGTGTACTAAAAATAAAACTATTATTAAGAAAAATATTACTGATGGTAAAAAAATTCCATTTTTACCTACTAAATAACCGATATATATTATTTAATACTTTATTTTATTTTCTAATACCTTCTATTTCATATTCGCACGGATTAAATGTAAGATACGAATTACCCATTCCTTTATATATATATTTTTTATCTTCTGTTTTTATAATTTTAACAACTTTATTGTTTTCAAAATATTTTATTAACAAATTTATTAAATCTAATGAAAATATCGCTGAAAAACATTTATATAATAATAATTGGGTAGGGCTTTTAGGGTTTTGTATTATATTATTTTTAATATATGTAGGTTATAAAGGTGATCAGGGACCCTTAAATAATATTATCAATGTATTTATTTGGGTATGGTTTTGGGTTGGTTTTGCATATATATCTATATTTAATGCTAGGTTTTGGCCTAAAGTTAATCCTTGGTTCTCTCCATTTTCTTTATTGATAAAGCATTTATATCAATATACATGGATTAAAAACATTAAACGAAAATCTACAACTGAAGTACGTATATTAGGTATTTTTTTACTTATGCTATTTGTTTGGTTTGCTATAGTTTATCCTGGAAGGGAAGTGCCAAAAAATTTATCTTCATTCTTAATTATTTATTCAGTTATTACTTTTATAGGTATGCTTATATATGGCCGTGTACGTTGGTTTACTTATGCTGAATTTTTTTCAATATATTTTGGAATGTTAGGTAGATTAGGAATATTTAATCCATTTAATAAAAATAGAAAAAACCTTATTAGATTGCCATTTTCAGGAATTTTAATGGGTAAAGGAAATATTTATTCTGCAATATTTATTATTATTGCCGTTTCTAGTATTAGCTTTGATGGATTATTAGAAACTAGTTTTTGGTATGATTTCAAATTATTATTAATATCAACCTCATTTTTGATTCCTATTTTTAAGGTGTTGTTATCTTGGTTTGGCAATCTTGAAATTATTTTAGATACTTTAGGAATTATTTTTATGCCTCTTTTTTTATTAATATTTTTTTCTTTAAGTTGTGCTAAAGGATTAAAATATTTTAAAGAAGGTTATAGCATAAAGAAACTTATAGTGCTTTTTGCTCCTTCATTAATACCTATAGCTGCCGCATATCATATAGCTCATTATTTTTCATTTTTATTAATTGCAGGGCAGTTGGCTTTTCCATTATTATCAGATCCTTTAAATTTAGGATGGAATTTATTTGGTACAGTAGATTATAAAGTAAACCCTTATATAATTAATGCTAAAATTGGATGGAGTGTAATTTTATTTGTTGTAATATTAGGACATATAGCTTCAATAATTATTTCACAAAAAATTGCGTATACGTTAGTAGTAAATAAAAAAAATGCTATTAAAGCTCATCTGCCACTATCTTTTTTTATGATTTTATATACCATATTTAGTTTATGGATATTATCAGAGCCTATTGTTCATTAAATATTTAATCTTATAACCCATTATTTATATGACCAGCAGAATTATACCATTCGGGAAGTAATGTAATAGAATTAGGTACTTTTCCGTCACTTTTAAATGTGTCTATAGTATCAATTACTTTTAGATTTTTTAAATCAACGACCGTAATAGACCCATCATTAATACCGGGTATATTTAATAATCCATTTTGAACATAAGCAAATTCTTCATTTTTAGTTATAGCAACATGATGCGAACCACCGGCTGTTTTTAAACTTTTAATTAAAATAGGTGACATTTTATCCTGAGAAATATCAAAAACATGAATTTTTCCTGGATTTGCAGAAGTTATATAGGCTCTAGTCAGATTATTATTATAGTATATTTCAAGAGGCATAAGAGATTTATCATTCTCTCTAAAATCGAAAATTTCTTTAGTTATAAATGTTTTAAGTTTATAATCCCACTTAAGTGCCCACAAGCTATTTTCCATCATAGTAGTAGCATATGCAATTGGGGGATTAGTATTAGGCATAAAAACAACTTCTACAGGTGCATTTAATGTTCCTCTTGATATAACTATGCTTTCTAAATGCTTACCTGAAGATGCTTCAATAACTTCAATAGTTTTTCCTGCGCTGCTCATATCAGGAGCCACACAATTTGCAACTAGTATTCTGCCGATATCTTCATTTAAAGTTATGCCATGAGGATAGGAATTAGGAATATTTATAACTCTAATTATTGTATTGTTTTCTGCGTTACCTTCAATGACATTTGATGAACCCATACATGTTAACCACCAACGTTTATTATCATTGGAAAAAATTATATTTTCTTGAACTTTACACATAGGAACTGGAATATTATATAATCTCCAAACCTTATCTTTAAGGTCAATATAATAGAGGTTGTTTCCTGCAAGTGCAGTTATATATGCTTTGGTTAAGTCTTGATTATAAAAAATATGGTGTAAAATTAATTCTGGATCTATAGGAATATTAGATAAAATTTTTCCGTAGTCTTTATTATTTCTATCTAATTCAATAATTGCTATGCCTTCTTCTCTACCTTTATCTTCAGAAAGAGATAAGCTATCTAGAGATTCTGGAGCTTTAGTTTCCCAATTTAAAATAGCAAGACGTTCAGCAGAAACAATTTTTAGTGTAAGGACTATTAGTAATAAATTATAAAGAATAATTTGTAATAATTTTATCAATTGCTAAATCCAATTTTATATAGATTACATTCTATTAAATACAAAATAATAGCAATGTTTTTAATTTTAGTGGGAGGGGTAATTAATTTTCTCCCACTATTTATAATTATTTAGAAATATTTACTTCAAAAGTTTTAGAAGCAGTTTCTAAAAATTTTTTAAAAGCACTACCTGTTTTAATTTCTATATTTTTAGGTTTAAGTTCTTCAGGAATTTTTCGTTCTAAATGAATTTGTAATATACCATTTTTAATCCCTGCTCCTATTACTTCAACATATTCTGCTAATCTAAAAGTTCTTCTAAAGGAACGCTTTGCAATACCACAATGCATATATTGTGGAGTGTTATCATTTTTCTTGCCAGAAATTGTTAAGACGCCATTGTCTAAATTTATAGAAAGGTTTTCTTCATCAAAACCTGCAACGGCTAGTTCAATAGTATAATTATCTTTTCCATTAGATTGAATATTATATGGGGGATAATTATCAGAAACATCATTTAGTTTAATCATACTATCAAATATATTTTCTAGATGATCAAATCCTATAGAATGACGATAAAATGGTGTTAAATCGAATGTATTCATATGGTCCTCCTTTTGAGCGACTATTTTTTGAAAGTCCTTAAAATTTGGCACTTTCTATTAATATATAATCTAAATAACCTATTTAGATTGCTAGTAGATGACCCAAGTAAGGCATCACCTTATTTAAAATGTGGGTATTAATAATGAGAATTTCAAGAACTTAGAAAATATTTTATTTATGTTTTAACTTTATATCCTTTTCAATATCTTCATGATCGCCAACAACAATATGGTGTTTGCTTTTGGTAATCCATCTTTCTAAAAGTGGAATTGTTAAAAGAGGAACAACTCCTCCAATGGCAATGCCAAAAACTGCAGATCTAAGATGAGGGTCTATTAATGATGCTAAAATATCGGCAATAATGTGAGATAATGCAGCACCTATAATGCCAGCTATATAGCCATTAGAAATAATTTTAAATAATCTATTGATGCTCCATCCACTATAGTAGCCTAAAAGCATAATAGATGAATGTACTAATCCAAATGCTAGACCTTTTAAGTGAGCATTTTCATTATATAGCCATATTTCTAATATATGTTCCAAAAGTATTTACCTTATAAATAATGATATAGTATAGTAGCTTATTAATTAAGTGGATTGGGATATATATATAGATATGAAAGAGGCTTTACAAGGACTTAAATTAATAGATCTAACGAGGGTTAGGTCAGGACCATCTGCCGTTAGACAATTTGCTGACTGGGGGGCAGACGTAATAAAAATTGAAATGCCTGATAGTATAGACGATAGTCAAGACCTTGGCGGAAGACGAGAAGGTTCAGACTTTCAAAATTTACATAGAAATAAAAGGAGTATAACGCTTAATCTGAAGAGTAAAGATGGAGTAAAAATATTAAAAGAATTAATAAAAAATTCAGATATATTAGTTGAAAATTTTCGCCCTAATGTAAAAAAACGTCTTGGTATTAATTATGAAATTTTAAAAAAAACTAATCCTCGTTTAATATATGCAAGTATTTCTGGTTTTGGCCAAAGTGGACCATATTCTGATCTTCCGGGTTTTGATCAAGTGGCTCAAGGGATGGGCGGGCTTATGTCTGTTACTGGGTTTGAGGGAAATGGACCCCTAAGAGTAGGTATTCCTGTTGCAGATTTAAGTGCAGGTTTGCACTGTGCTTTAGGAATTTTAACTGCTTTATATGAAAGAGAAAGATCTGGTTTAGGTCAATATGTTAGTGCGTCTTTACTAGAGTCTCAAGTTTCTATGTTAGATTTTCAAGCTGCCCGATATTTAGTTTCAGAAGAATTAGCTGGGCAGACAGGAAACGATCATCCCACTATGGCCCCAATGGGCGCATTTAAGACAGCAGATGGGTATATTAATATAGCGTCCACTGGTGAAGCCATGTGGAGAAGATTATGTAATGTATTAGATATGAGAGAATCTTTAGAGGATAATGATTTTGAAGATGATACTGCTAGAACTAAAAATAGAATAAAATTAACAAATATAATAACAATAGCTTTATCAAAAAATACGAACGATGAATGGATTAAAAAGTTAAATAACGTAAGTATTCCTTGCGGCCCAATAAATAATATAAAAGAGGTTTTTAATGATCCACAAATTATTCATTCTGAAATAGCACAAACAGTTGTTCATCCTAAATTAGGTAAAATAAAACTAGTTGGTCAAGCTATGCAATTAAGTAGGACTCCAAGTAAACTTAAGTCTGCTGCTCCTGATAAAGGTGAGCACACAAATATTATTCTAGAAGAATTAGGTTATGACAAAAAAAGTATTGAAAAATTTAAACTGGAGAAAATAATATGATAGATAAGTCTACATTAGCAAATATTCATTCATATGTGGAAGACAAAGTCGGGTATGTTATATTAGATAATCCTAGTCGGTTAAATGCAATTTCTTTATCCATGTGGGAAAAAATTGGAATTTTATTAAAAGAGTATGAAAAAAATAATAACATTAGATGTGTGGTGCTAAAAGGAAAAGGGAAAAAAGCATTTTCAGCAGGAGCAGATATCTCTGAATTTAATAATAATAGATCGCAGTCTGATACTGTATTAAAATATGATAATGTTTCTAAGAATTCTCTACAAATCTTACAGCGTTTTTCAAAACCTACAATAGCTCTAATTGATGGTTATTGTATAGGAGGAGGATTAGCCACAGCGCTTTCCTGTGATATACGTTTAGCTTCTAAAAAAAGTACATTTGCAATTCCAGCAGCTAAATTAGGTCTTGCTTATGACTATTTAGGAATAAAAAAATTAAGAGATATAGTTGGTCCCTCTAGAGCCAAATATATATTTTTTACAGCAAGACAATTTACTTCTGATGAAGCTATGCAGATGGGTATTATTGAACAAATATTTAATGATAGTGATTTTGATGAACATACGTTGAAAGTATTAAATGCTATTTCTGATAATGCTCCATTAACTATAGCTTCTGCTAAATTAGCAATTGATGCAGATCCACAAGACAGTAAAATGATTCAAAGATGTAGAGAATTTGAACAAGTTTGTTTTTCAAGTAAGGATTATGAAGAAGGTCGATTAGCTTTTTCTGAAAAAAGAAAACCGATTTTTAAAGGACACTAATAATTTAAGGATAATATAAATGCCATATATAAAGTCAAACGGAGTTAAATTATATTATGAAGAAACTGGAAAAGGCTATCCAATAGTATTTGTTCATGAATTTGGTTCAGATTTTAGAGAATGGGAACAGCAAGTTCGTTATTTTTCTAGGGAGTATAGATGCATTACATTTAATGCAAGAGGTTATCCTCCTTCAGGTGTGCCTAACAGTTTAAAAAAATATGGTTATAAATATTCAGTGGATGATATCGCTAACTTAATGAAACAATTAAAAATTAATAAAGCTCATATAGTCGGTCTAAGTATGGGAGCATATGCAGCATTAATATTTGGTTTAAAATATAAAGGTATGGTAAAATCTTTAGTTATTGCAGGTGTGGGGTCTGGTGCAATGCCTGAACATAAAAACAGCTTTTATGACATGGCTAATGAATTAGCGGATATTTTTTTAAAGAAAGGGTCAAAGGTGGCTGCAAATATAATTAGTAATTCAGGTTCAAGAGTTCAATTAAAAAATAAAGATCCAAGAGGATGGAATGAATTTAAAAATCATTTAGAAGAACATTCTAAAGATGGTAGTGCTTTTACTATGAAACAATATCAAGCATTGCGTCCGTCTTTAATGGAGTTTAAAAAAGAATTTAAAAAAATGAATCTTCCTGTTTTTTTAGCAGTTGGTGATGAGGATGAATTGTGTATTGAAATTAATATTTATTTAAAGAGGTTAATAAAAAGTGCAGGTTTATGGGTATCCCCAAAGACAGGCCATGCAATAAATTTAGAAGAGCCAGCTGAGTTTAATACTAAAGTTCAAAATTTTTTTTCTACAGTTGAGAGAAATAATTGGAAAAATAGAGATAAAGTAAGCGTTAAAGATATAAAATAATACTTTATATTTTATCTTATATATTTACTATAATTTAAGTTTTATTAATAGGGATAATCATGAGTAAATTAATATTAGTACGTCATGGGCAAAGTATTTGGAATCTTGAAAATAGGTTTACTGGTTGGTATGATGTAGAGTTGTCTGAAAATGGTATATTAGAAGCTCAAAAAGCAGGAGAATTATTAAAAGCTGAAAATATTAATATTGATCATGCTTATACGTCTTATCTAAAGCGGGCAGATAATACTTTAAAAATTATTCTAAAAAATATGTCATTAAAAAATATGAATATAGTCAGATCTTGGGAATTTAATGAGAGGCATTATGGAAGTTTGACTGGATTAAATAAAGCAGAAATGAAAGAAAAGTTAGGAGAAAATCAGATTAAAATTTATAGGAGATCTTGGGATATTGCTCCACCAGAATTAGAGAAAAATAATGATTTTAATCCTAGGTCAGACAAAATTTATAATAATATTGATTCTAGGTTTATTCCAAATACAGAATCTTTAAAAGATACTTACAATAGAGTTATACCGTATTTTGATTTAAATATTAAAACAAAAATTATAGATGGCAAAAACATTATTATTGCTGCTCATGGTAATTCTCTAAGGGCCTTGTGTAAAAAACTCTTTAATATTTCTAATGACAAAATTAACGAATTAGAAATCCCTACTGGTAACCCACTTGTAATAAACTTAGATGCAGGGTTAAAAGTGCTAAATGCAGTTTATTTAGATGGTAATAGGAAGCAAAAGCTCATTATAAACCAATAATATTTAAGCATTAACATCTACAATTATTCTTCCGTGAGTTTTTCCTGAAAGCATATCATTTGCTACACTAACAACTTCAGAAAGCGTAATTGTTGTAATCATGCTGTCAAGATGTGCTAAGTTTAGATCTTGAGCTAATCTGTCCCATGCCACTATTCTTTGTTCTATTGGGCAGTATACACTATCTACTCCCGCTAGAGTTACATTTCTTAAAATAAAAGGCATTACAGTACTAGGTAAATCAAAACCTTGAGCTAAACCACATGCCGCTACAGTGCCACCATATTTTAAAGAAGCACATATATTGGCTAACGTGAAACTTCCAACAGAATCTATTGCACCAGCCCAAATTTCTTTACCTAATGGTCTGCCTTTTTCAGATAACTCTTTTCTGTCTATTATTTTTTCCGCCCCTAAAGACTTTAGGTATTCACTATGAACATCTCTACCTGAAGAGGCTGTTACATGGTAGCCTAGTTTTGCTAATAGTGATATTGCAACACTTCCAACACCTCCTGTTGCTCCAGTCACTAATATCTCTCCCTTTTCTGGAGTTACACCATTTCTTTCTAAAGCTAATACACATAACATTGCAGTATATCCCGCAGTTCCAATTGCCATAGCTTGTTTAGTTGTAAACTCGTTAGGAAGTTTAATTAGAAAGTTACCGTTTACACGAGCTTTTTGAGATAATCCTCCCCAATACTTTTCTCCAACTCCAAAACCATTAAGTATTACTTTGTCTCCTGTAGTAAAATTATTATTTGAACTTTCTTCTACTGTTCCTGAAAAATCAATACCAGGTACCATAGGAAAATTTTTAATTATGGGAGATGAGGAAGTAATAGCTAGCGAATCTTTATAATTAATAGTTGAATAATCAATATTTATTAAAACATCGCCTTCAGGTAAATTAGTAGTTTCTATCTCTTCTACTTTTCCTGTAGCTTTTTGATCATCTTTTTTATTTAAAACTAAAGCATTAAACATTATAATCTCCTTAAATTTTTATTAATAATTTATATGAATTTATTTTGAACACGTCAAAAATAATTATATTTTAAGCGATTATATATTAATAAGGGATAATAAATTATCCCTTATTAATATTATAGAGAGAAAATATTATTTTCTCTACAGGGGGGATTCAATTAAAATTGATCTGTTTCTGTTGAGTCATCCATTGCAGTAGTAGCTGATTGACCTCTCGTAACTGCATTAGATACTGCATCAAAATAAGAAACTCCAACTTCTCTTTGATGTTTAGTAGCTGAATAACCATCTTTTTCAGCTCCAAATTCTTTTTGTTGTAATTCAGAATATGCAGCCATGCCATTTTCTTTATATGCTTCTGCAAGCTTGAAGGTAGAATAGTTTAAATTATGAAATCCAGCTAATGTAATAAATTGAAACTTATAACCCATGGCAGCAATTTCTTTTTGGAAAACTTTCATTTGTGCTTCATCCAGATGCTTTTTCCAATTAAATGAAGGTGAACAATTATATGCAAGCATTTGATCAGGGTGTTCTTTTTTTAATGCTTCAGCAAATTTTCTGGCTTCTGATAAATCAGGAGTTGCAGTTTCACACCAAACTAAATCAGCATAAGGAGCATAAGCAATACCTCTAGCAATTGCGCATTCTATACCTCCTGTCATTCTGTAAAAGCCTTCAGAGGTTCTTTCTCCTGTTAAAAACTTTTGATCTCTCTCATCTATGTCACTTGTAATTAACCTTGCTGCTTCCGCATCTGTTCTTGCCATTATTAATGTTGGAACATTTAAAACATCTGCAGCTAATCTTGCTGAATTGAGTGTTCTCTCAAATGTTGCAGTAGGAACTAAAACTTTTCCTCCTAGGTGACCACATTTTTTTTCAGAGGCTAATTGGTCTTCAAAATGAACTGCAGCAGCTCCAGATTCAATCATGTTTTTCATTAATTCAAAACAATTTAATGGCCCACCAAAACCTGCTTCTGCATCAGCAATTATTGGAAGGTAGAAATCTATATCTGTAGTATCAAGATTATCACATTTTTCCATATGTTGAACTTGATCAGCTCTCTGAAAAGCGAAGTTAATTCTTTTAACAATATCTGGTACACTATTTACAGGGTATAGGCTTTGATCAGGATACATTTGCCCGGAACTATTTGCATCAGCAGCAACTTGCCATCCAGATAAATATATTGCTTTTAATCCCGCTCTAGCTTGTTGCACTGCCATATTACCTGTGTATGTGCCTAATGTAGCAACATAATCTTCTTTAAGTAATAGTTCCCAAAGTTTTTTTGCTCCATTTTCAGCTAGCGTATGTCTAATTTTTACAGATCCTTGAAGCTTTTTTACATCATCTTTGGTGTAATCTCTTTTGATATTTGCCCAACGATTATGTGCCCAAGCAGGAACTTCCCATACATTATTATCATTTGTTTTAGAAGTAATATTTTCATTACTATGAGGGTTATAGGTAGTATTTGTGCTTGGTGATAAGCCTTCTAAGATTGTATCATCCATTAAATTTTCCATTTTTAATTGTTAATATTAAATATTTTGTAAATCAATAGAATCTATTAAACGCAAACAAATTGAACAAGAATATAGCGGTAAAGCTGGTTCTAAAAAGAAAAAGAAAGAATTTGATTTTGCAGGTGAAATGGTTAAATTTCAAGAACAAGTCACTAAATCTAGTACATCAGAAAATCTTAAGAATGTAGGAAAAACATCGATACCACCAATTATCCCTTCTAATATGCCTCCGATTATGCCTCCTAGAGATTTAGAAAATGGTTTAACTAATATATTAACTGGAGGGTTAAAAGATACATTAAATGAATCAAAAGATTTAATACAAAATGCATCAGCAAAAGAATTAGATGATTTACAAAATAAATTAGAATCTGCTGAAAAATTATTAAAAGATAAAGCAAATGAAAAAAAACCTAATGTTACTGAATCCGTAAATGATAATATGGTTTAATTAATTCGTAAGTCTAATTTTAGGATATATATAAGCAAAAAATAAGAATAATATAACCCAATGAACTATATATATTTCTAAAGAATTCTTACCACACCATTGTAAACCTTTCGTTAATTTATTATCTTTTCTTATTTTTTTATCTTCTATCTCCTTTAACTTTTCTGAATTTTTCTT
>ENA-OREN01000674-OREN01000674.1-marine-metagenome-genome-assembly--contig:-NODE-674-length-46763-cov-5.896521_pt1 | contig 46763 bp, 29 predicted proteins | sample MGYA00248624_ERZ508555 | MGnify/ENA primary metagenome ERZ508555 (study PRJEB26222, sample SAMN06267773) | marine metagenome | isolation source: Saanich Inlet, British Columbia, Canada | place... | reverse complement strand
GGGACCGAAGGGACTCGAACCCTCGACCTCCGGCTTGACAGGCCGGCGTTCTAACCAACTGAACTACGATCCCAATAAATTTTAGGTTGTAGTTGTTTTATCCCGATACAATAATGCAAGGGGAATTAAAACAATATAACCTATAAATAACATTATGGGTGCTAAAGTTAAACTTTGAAAACTATTAACCTCGCCCATTGCCATAATAACATAACCGAGAATAATAAGAACTAATCCAAGGGCGAAAAACATATAATTCATTTTAGAGAATGACCATGTTTCGAAAAGTTGGCCTATTTTATCACTATCTGGTTGTTTAAATAGTTTGCTCATAGCGACGGCGAAATTAATGGATTAATGCCACTAGCCAAAATCATTTTTCATGTTAATTTAATCTATTGCAATAATATATTATAAAATTGGATTAAAGATATAATTTTGAATAAATTTCTCCCCCTAAAATGGGACAATCAGCTACATATAATAAAAATATTCTTTATGGCGCAGGATTCATTACCAGTTTATTGGGTGTCTTTATCGTTATGATCCTTTTTTGGCCTCAGATTCAGAATGATAGAATCATTAAATATAGGATTAATAAAGGGAAAGTATTAAAGAATATTAGTCAAGAACTTGTAGGAAATGGTATACTCAAAAATGAACAAACTTTTTTAATGGCAGTGAAAATCTTGGGGTACGAAAAGGACATACAAGCAGGTGTATTTCAATTGAGAGATACATCTACGAATCTCGCTATCATTAATCAATTGGTTAATGGGACGCCAGATATGAAAAGAATTATGATTCCTGAAGGATCTCATTTAAAAGCAATTGCTCAAGTTATGGCAAGGAATTTAGGGTTTTCTGAAAATGATTTTATAAAGTTGTCGGTTAACAAAAGATTTATTGAAAAAATAGGAATTACAAGTGAGTCTCTAGAAGGGTATTTACTTCCAGATACATATTTATTTTTTGATGGAGATTCGCCTGAGACTGTCATAAAAACAATGGTAAAAGAATATAAATCTTTTTGGACACCGACTATGAGACTTAGACTTAAAGAAATGCAAATGAGTGAACGGGAAATTGTAACATTAGCTTCAATTATTGAAGGTGAAGCAATTTATGATAAAGAAAGACCCATTATATCGGGCGTTTATCATAATCGATTAAATATCGATATGAAATTACAGGCAGATCCAACAATCCAATATATTATTTCTGATGGTCCCCGACGATTATTAAATAGAGATTTAAAAATAAAGTCTCCGTACAATACATATTTGAATAAGGGACTTCCACCTGGCCCCATTAATTCTCCAGGAAGGGAATCCTTAGAAGCAGCCCTATTTCCAGAAGATAATGATTATTTATTTTTTGTGGCAAAAGGGGATGGAACCCATACATTTACTCGGAATGAAAAAGAACATATAAAGGCTAAGAAAGCTTTTCAAAAAATTAGAAGAGAAGTGAGGAAAAAGAATAAAATATGAGTTTGAAAAAATTAAATAAAACACAAAAAGCAGCAGTCGAAGCAATTGATGGTCCCGTTTTGATTTTTGCGGGTGCAGGAAGTGGCAAAACACGCGTCCTGACTCATAAAATGTATTATTTAATTAATGAAGGGCATTATAAGTCTGATCAAATATTAGCGGTTACATTTACAAATAAGGCTGCAAAAGAAATGAAAAGCCGCGTAATGGAAATGTTGGGAGAAAAAGAATTAGACATTAGTATTGGGACATTTCACTCTATTTGTGCAAGGCTTCTGAGAAATGAAATTCAACCATTAGGGTATACACGCCATTTTGCTATTTATGATGTTCAGGACCAAATAGATTTAATGAAGATTGTTCTTGATGATATGAATGTGCCAAAGGAGATGCTTACTCCAAATGCGGCTCGTAATCAAATTAGTTTCTTTAAAAATAAAATGCTTACACCAGCTGCTCAGGCTCGAAAAGCAAGAACGAAATTAGATAAGTTAGTGGTAGATGTGTACGCTGCTTACCAGGCAAAACTAAAAGAGAATGACGCATTGGATTTTGATGATCTATTATTAAAACCATTAGAATTATTTGATCGAAAACCTGAAATCCTTGAAAAATATCAACAACAATGGAAATACATTCTTGTTGATGAATATCAAGATACAAATCGTCCACAATACCAATTTCTAACTTTATTGGCAGAAAATAGTGGACAAATAAGTGTTGTTGGTGACGATGATCAATCCATTTATGGGTGGCGCGGAGCAGATGTATCAAATATATTAGATTTTGAAAAGTTTTTTCCATCATGTCGAATTTTCACATTAGAAAAAAATTATAGATCTACTCAGCAAATTTTAGATGCTGCCACAACGGTTGTGGGGAATAATGTAAGAAGGGCAGACAAACAATTAGTTGCTGCATCCGGGAAAGGTGAATCTATTGCCATCATAGAAACAGTAGATGAATTGGAAGAAGCAGATGCTATTGTTTCTGCACTAGAAAAAGAAATAAAATTAAAGAAACGAACATTTGCTCATTTTGCCATTTTATATCGCACAAATGCTCAATCACGAGCATTAGAAGATAGTTTAAGAAGAATGGGGATACCTTATAATATTGTGGGTGGTATTCGATTTTATAACCGAAAAGAAGTAAAAGATGTTGTTGCTTATTTGCGATTAGTTATGAATTTAAAGGATACTGTTTCTCTTCGACGAGTTGTCAACTTTCCTGCTCGTGGGATCGGTATTAAAACAATTGACAAATGTGTCATTCAAGCTGAAAAAGATGATATTGAATTATTTGATGTATTAAAAGAACCGACAAAAATGCAAATCCGCGGAAAACAATCGGAAGCATTAGGGAAATTTTATGAAGTGATTAAAAAATATCACGATTTACGTAATAAACTCAGCACCAGTGAGTTGGCCAGAAGCCTTGTTGAAGAAGCTGGTATATTAAAATATTTTAAACATTCAACAGACCCCGAAGATGCTGAACGATATGAAAATGTTGCTGAATTATTACATAGTATCGATGAATATACTACCCGGACAGAGAATGCAACTTTAAACCAATTTTTAGAAGAAGTCTCTCTATTATCAGATATAGATCATTGGAATGATGATGATAATCGCGTCACTTTAATGACAATTCATTCATCTAAAGGATTAGAATTTCCAGTGGTATTTGTAGCCGGACTGGATGATGGCTTATTTCCGCTTTATAATTCTTTAAATACAGACGATGGCATTGAAGAAGAAAGACGGTTATTTTATGTCGCTCTTACTCGTGCAGAGAAAAGAGTTTATTTATTATATGCAACAAATCGTCGTCGTATGGGTGCAGAAAATGCTTCCGGTATGGTCTCAAGGTTTGTACGCGAGATTCCTGAAGAATATTTAGAACGTCTTAATTTTTCATCCGCTTTAACTCGTAAAGTGGTGGGAGGAGCAGCTCGAAAAGCAACCCGTACAAAATTAAGTCGCACAGTTACAACTTTTGATGATTTTAGAGTAGGCGATACTGTTGAGCATGCCATATTTGGTTCTGGAAAAATAATGGCATTAAGCGGAACAGGTGAAAATCAAAGAGTAGGTGTTGTATTCAAAGATGGCGTAAAAAAGAAATTAATTGTCAAATATGCCAATTTAAAAAAAGTATCTGCTTAACCTTATTTATCTTCTAAAATAAAGTATAAATCCAATTCGAAGGGGGATTATAATGTTTCCCTTTTACTAAATGTTGTTGTAAGCTCACATGAGACTCAATATCAATAAAGAGCGATTACTATGGATACAAATACAAAATTAAAACAAATTCTTCGAAATGAAGGATTCCGATATACGCCACAAAGACAAATGGTCTGGAATGAATTACGTAATATGGGGGGACATCATGATTGTGAAGAAATATATGATGAACTCAAAGGCAAGGGAACACGTGTATCTCGAGCAACTGTTTATAGGACTATTGAAGTATTAGCTAGAAATGGATTAATCCGGAAATTAGAAGTGGGTGATGGGGTTGCACGGTATGAAGCGAAGGAAGATGGCAATCATCACCATGATCACATGATTTGTATAGAAACAGGTGACATTATTGAATTTTATAATGAAGAATTAGAACGTCTTCAAGAAGAAATAGCCGAAAAACATGGTTATGAACTGGTTCGACATGTTCATCAATTATTCGTAAAAAAGAAGTAAATGAAATTAACAGAATTACAAAAGGGGCAAGTTGCCCAAATTGCATCCATGGATGGTAATTCTGATTTTATTTCTCGTCTAATGGAAATGGGATTTTCAAACGGCCTAGATATTAGACTTATAAAAATCATGCCATTTGAAGGACCCGTGCAAATTCGAATTCGAAATTTTTTAGTATCATTACGATTTAATGATGCAGATAAAATAAATGTAAAAATAACATGACTTATACAAGCGATTGGGTCGCCTTAACTGGTAATCCTAATTCTGGAAAAACAGCCCTATTTAATGCATTAACTGGGCTAAACCATAAAGTATCTAATTATCCTGGCATTACTGTTGAACGAAAAATGGGGAAAGGGCAAATTGGAAATTTTTCTATCAATATTTTAGATTTACCAGGGACATATAGTTTAATACCTGAATCGAAAGATGAAGAGGTTGTTTCTAAGGAAATAAAGAATTGGATGATTGGAGATCAACAACCTTCAGTTATTATTTCAGTTGTAGATGCAACAAACCTTAGTCGAAATTTATATTTAAGTAGCCAATTACTGGATTTAGATATTCCCGTCATTATTGCACTCAATATGATGGATCTTGTCAAATCAAAAAATATAGAAATTGATTTAGAAATGATTCAAAATGAATTGAACCCTCAGGCTGTTATCCCAATTTCTGCTAGGACAGGAGAAGGATTGCCCGAATTAAAAAAGGCTATCCTAAATGCATTGGATAAACCGAACGTTCCTTCAGACTTCCCCATTGATATACCGGAACCAGTTCAAGAAGCCATACAGCCGGTTGTGCAATGGATTGAAAATCGCTACAGATTATCTAAGCGTCAATCAACCGGAATTGCTCTACGAGAAATTACTGGACAGTCAATAGAACATTCTTATTTAGTTGCTGAAGGATATGATAGATTAAAAGAAACTTGCTCGCAATTAGCAATAATTGGATTTCCATGCCATACCCTTGAACCAACTATTCGATATTTATGGTTAGATAGAGTGATTCAACAGGCAGAAATGGAAATCATAATTAAATCCAGAAGTGAAAAAGTGGATGAAATAATAACTCATCCATGGATGGGTCCCATTATTTTTGTCAATATACTCTATTTTATATTCCAGTCCATTTTTACATGGGCTGCATATCCAATGGATTGGATTGATTCCAGCATTGGATGGATTGGACATACAGCAATAAGTGTATTACCCGCAGGATTGCTACGAGATTTGTTAGTAGAAGGAATCATTGGAGGCGTAGGTGCCATCTTGATCTTTTTACCGCAAATTTTAATATTAATATTTTTCCTCACATTGCTCGAAGATACAGGTTACATGGCACGAGTCGCAATCATGACTGATAAACTTATGACTAAATTGGGATTACATGGTCGATCCGTTCTCCCATTAATGAGTGGATATGCATGTGCGATTCCCGGTATTATGTCTACACGAACAATTGATAGTTGGAAAGAAAGATTAGTCACTATGCTTGTTCTTCCCCTGATTAGTTGTAGTGCACGATTACCGGTTTATGCATTAATGATTGGAGCCTTTGTCCCTGCAGTCACTGTTTGGAAAGTATTTAATCTTCAAGGGTTAACGATGGTTCTCATGTATTTCTTAGGAACTGCAACAGCCATGATTTTATCCTTAGTCTTTAGCCGATTTATTAAAGCAGACCAGAAGAAATCGTTTATCATGGAATTACCTCCTTATCGAATTCCCGTAATGCAATCTGTTTTTAGACAAGTTTATATGCGTGGGAAATTATTCGTTTCAGGTGCTGGGAAAATTATAATGGTAGTTTCTATCATTCTTTGGTTTTTAGCATCATTTCCTTATTTGGACTCAGATGAACATTCAATTGTGGATAGTTATGCAGCTAAAATTGGACATACAATTGAGCCCGCTATTGCTCCATTAGGCTTTGATTGGAAAATAGGAGTTGGATTAATTACATCATTTGCTGCACGTGAAGTATTAGTAAGTACAATGGCAACTATCTACAATGTAGAAGATGAAGGTGATGAACTTATAAAATTAACGGATGCCTTAAAAAATGATATGAATCCTAAAACAGGTAGACATGTCTATTCGCCTCTTGTTGCATTATCATTAATGATATTCTATGTATATGCTGCACAATGTATGGCTACTTTTGCCATTGTTCGCCGAGAGACAAATTCGTGGAAATGGCCCCTATTTATGATCGTATATATGACAGTTTTAGCCTATTCCGCTTCATTTATTGTTTATCAAGGCGGAATAATTCTAGGATACAGTTAATTCCTTTTTAAAAATAACATTTCCTGAATGTGTTTCTCCATTTTGGGAATAGTTAGCTGATTCATATAATCGTTTAGCAATTACATTTTTAGGTGATACATTTAAACGTGCAAATGAATAACCTTCTTTTTTAATAATATCCTCAGCCGCAACTAATAGTTTTTGTCCATTTCCTTGATTGCGATGAGATGTCGCCACAAATAAATGAAATATATGACCTAAACTTTTGTCAGGATATGGAAGAATACTCACATGTCCAACAATCCAGCCTTCAGATCTTAGAACAAGTGTTTGTATATCCGTATTTTGATAATAGGCTTGTACCCAATGGTTAAATGAAAACGGATATTTAGTTTTAGGCGATGTGAAATTTAAATCTTTAGGGTTTCTAAACCATTCTATTAAGCATGGTTTTAGAATGCGTATGTCAGCAGGTCGATGGTAAGATACATGAATTATTTCAATAGACATACAAGAAAATAAGGGAAAAAATGGAATGACAACAATTATTCTCATTCCTTGACTCATGACCTACTTTAGATGGAAAATTGACCCCAATGAAACCTGTTACTTCGATCAAGAAATTTAAAGAAGGTGCTAAAGTCCAAGGATTTTTCCTTTGTACAGAGAAACACCTTCGCCATACCCGTTCCGGTGATTTATATCTAGATGTAACATTAAGGGATCAAACAGGCCAAATTAATGCAAAAATATGGGACAAAGTTGCGGAACTTAATGATCTATTTTCATCAGGTGATGCAGTTGTCGCTTCAGGAAAAGTGGAAACATTTTTAGATCGTCCTCAATTGGTAATTCAAAAAATCAAAATGGCGACTGTCAAATCTTATGGACGATATGGATTTGATCCCGCAAAAATTGTTCCTTCATCGAGACGTAACCCCGCAAAAATGTGGGAAGAAATCACCCAAATTATTAAAGGGATGAAAAACAAACATCTCCAACAGCTAGTTTCGAAAATTTATCGTCAGAATAAAAAATTAATTTTAACACATCCTGCATCTGTTAAAATGCATCATAATTATCGATCAGGGTTTATGGAGCATACACTTTCTATGGCGCGAATCGCAAAAAGATTAGCAAATCATTATAAGATGGATCGTGATTTATTACTTGCTGGGGTATTTCTTCATGATATTGGGAAAATTCGTGAAATTAATTCAGAATTTGAAGCTGACTATACGGATGAAGGAAAACTAATAGGTCACATTTCTATTGGACGGCAAATGGTTCATGATGAAATACAAACCATCAAGAAATTCCCAGAAGATTTAGCTTTAAAGATTGAGCATATGGTTTTATCTCATCAAGGACGTTACGAATGGCAAAGCCCCAAGAAGCCAAAATTTAGAGAAGCATTATTGCTACATATGATTGATAATTTAGATGCATCCATAAACTTAATGGATATAGCTATTGCCGAAGATCAAGATGATGGGAAATTTACTTCTCGACATAATTATTATCGTATTCCCATATTAAAGGAATCGGATGGAACTAAATAATCTCGTTAAAGCGGCAATTTTTTCAGCTTTAGCAATTGGATTGGGGTATGCATTTCTATTTGTTCCCAACATTGAGTTTATGACTGTCATTATCTTTATCTCAGGATTATCACTTGGGGTGAAAACAGGTATGCTAGTAGGTGGTACATCTATGTTTATTTTTTCTGCAATGAACCCAATTGGTTCTGGATTAGTTTTCCCACCGTTGCTCATTGGACAAGTTTTATCCATGATAATAATCGGCATGATTGGTGGTCTATTAAATCGATTATTTGATTCTAATAATCATCTTCGGTTTCGAATTATCTTGGCAGGATTATGCGGTTTAGGATGTGCTTTACTATATGATATAATCACTACTATCGCATATCCCATTTCGGTTGGATATGGATTTAAACAAACAATAGGATATGCCATTTCTGGTATTTTATTTACTTTTATTCATCAAGTGTCTAATATTATTATATTCTCAATTGTTATTCCAAAATATTTACAAATATCTTCATGATCAAATTTATTAAACATCGTAATAATATAGTATATAGATGCATGCTTAAAGGTATACTTGTATTAAGTATCTCTAGTATTTTAGCTCAAAACCTAGAGACAATTCCCCTTGATTGGGTGAACCATTATGGACTAGAGTCACATAATGGAATTGCCTTGTGGAACCAAGATTGGGAATCTGGTCCATTTCTATTTGACGGAACATTTACTCATTTTCCCTTGCGGTACGGCCGGTGGATTCAAAAGGGGAGATCAACTACAACTATTGATACCATTCCTGACACATCCATTGTTGATTCTTGGTTTAATTATGAACAAGGCGACTATCTCCAAGATGAATTAGAAGTCGGTTTACACACTTTCGGAGAAAATCGAAAAATTAACCTTGATGCATATAAGCACTCCTTTGGAGGCCAAGCTAATCAGTATTCATTAATGGATGGATCCAGTTCACCCATACAGCAATCTTATGGAATCCAATATCAGTCTAATGAAAATAGTCAACAGATTTGGGCAGGCTTGGGACACTTTATAACCTATAATGGCATTCCAGATTCTACTTCATCTGGAGAAATAATTTCACGTATTGTATCAACTGGAGTGAAGTATAAAAAGATATGGGAAAACTCGTTCATTGAATTTTCTCTTAATCAATTCCAAAATAGACGGAATGTGAATCACAGCCAGTCTGAATATTTAGGTGATCATTTTTTAAATCGTAGTCAATTAAAGGGACGCTTCACTCGAAATACTAGATGGGGAGTACAATACTTTATTGGAATATCGCACCATAACCGCTCCTTAATGGATTCATTAACGATGATCCAAGAATGGCAAACAGTTTATGATGGAATATCTTTCAAGGGTCTCAATCTGAAAACAGGATTTATTCAATCGCCGTATGAAGATACAAAAGCCATTTATGAAGCTACATACGAGAAACAATTTGATCTGGTTTATGTAAAAGGGAATCTTTCAAAATATTATCAACCCAGGCTCATTACATTTTGGCCAGGATCGACTAATATGATGGAAACATGGAATAAGAAGTCAATCAATATTCAGTATTCTCACAAACAGGGATTTCTTTCATTTCAGATTGGGAATAATGCATCTGATCGATGGGTGCGCCCAAATTATGTTGACGAAACACCATATACCCCAATACCTTTGTCAAACGATCCATACCCAATTTTTGATTTCAATTATTATGCTATTCGTTCGGATATACATTTATGGGAAGATTTGAAACTACATGGATCAATTACAGGTGTAGATACTGTCAATATATTGACAGATGGGGTTGGACAAAAAGGTTATGTTGCAATGTCTGGAAAACGATGGCTATTCTCTAATACAATGGATTTTAGATTTACTTTATCTGCAAATGGATGGTTAAATCGTTCAAATGAATTGCAATTTGATTATGTATCAGGTGAAATGAAACAAAATAAATCAACTGAATCCTTGCTAAATATATGGATCTTCAATTTAGATATTGAAGCTATTGTTTCTACATTTACCATTCGTTACACAATAAAGAATATATTAGCTGCTATTAATCCTGGTAATTCATCGTATCAATATAGTTTTGATCAAAATTACCCTGCATTGGGGAGACAAATGGCTATAGGATTTGAATGGCATTTTAATGATTAAAGCAATTTGTATGTGTAAAACGAAAATTTAAAGCGTTTATTTTTCATGAAACAATCGCTATCCATTTTATATTTTTTTACTATTCTTTGGGGAATTGATCACCCCGTTAAGGAACTTCCGATCGGGCTAACAGCAGAAGAAAAATCCCGAATCCATGAAATATATTCCATGGGGCGAAGTACTGATCCTCCTCTAACTCCTATTCGTAATATTGCAGAATATGAACGAATGTCAGGAGCACTCATTCGTTACCCATTCGGAATTTCTACAGATATTATCCGAGAAATGGCTGAAGATATTATTATTTATTGTTTAGTCTCATCTAGTTTGCAATCATCTGCGTATGATAATATGAATGATGCAGGTGTGAATATGGACAATATTGAATTTGTATTAGGCAATACAGATAGTTACTGGACCCGTGATTATGGTCCTTGGTGGGTAGTGGATGGCAATCGAAATGTTAGTGTAGTTGATTTTACATATAATCGGCCAAGACCCAATGACAATGCTGCACCCACCAAAATATCCGAACTATTAGGTGTACCTTATTTTGCATCTGATATTGTGCACGCAGGTGGAAATTATATGACGGACGGATTTGGTATTTCTGCATCATCAGACCTTGTATATGAAGAAAATGATTTTTCTAGCGAAGAAATCCACCAATTGATGAGTGAGTATTATGGAATTGAAACGTATCACATTGTGGATGATCCCAACAATACTTATATCGACCATATTGATTGTTGGGGGAAATATTTAAGCCCAACAAAAATATTAATTAGAGAAGTGCCAGCAAGTCACGCTCAATATGATGAAATTGAAGCAACAGCAACATACTTCGGGAATTCAACAAATGAGTGGGGTGAACCTTGGGATATTTATCGAGTGTGGACACCGAATAACCAGCCCTATACAAATTCTCTTATTTTGAATGAAAAAGTATTTGTTCCAATTATGAATAATCAGTGGGATGATGAAGCACTTTTAGCTTATGAAGAAGCAATGCCTGGGTATGAAATTCTTCCATTTACGGGATCATGGGAATCCACAGATGCGCTTCATTGCCGAATAAAAGGTATTCCAAAATTAGAGTTGATTCAAATATTCCATAATCCAATGAATGATTCCACAGAAGCTGAAGATGAAGGATATTTCATTGAAGCAGACATTGATGAATTGAGTAATTCCGGACTTTTAGAAGATTCGTTAAAAATATTTTGGAGATTAACAGGGCATTCATCTTGGTCAAGCGTTCAAATGCTAAGTATTGATATTCCTGAAATGCCTAATTATAGGTTTGGATATATTCCACCCCAAGCAACAGAAACGGGTATAGACTATTTTATTCAAGCGGCAGATCATTCTGGAAATATAGAAAAACTGCCCATAGGTGGATATTATGATTTTTTGGCTCTTCCCACTGACGTATGTGATGAATGGTTATTAGGAGATATGAATCATTCGGATACATTTGATGTAATGGATATTCTATTATTAGCTGATATAATTATGTTTGAAGAATCTCAAGGAATTTGTTCAGAATCAGTTGCGGATGTAAATGATGATGGCATTCTTAATGTTGTGGATATTCTTATTTTAGTTAATTGGGTATTGAACCCAACCATGTTAGGGGAATGATAAAATACTTTTATGCATTTTAAAAATATCCACGAACCAACTACAACGATAACCGATTTTATATTAGCCTTAATGGGCTTTGCATTTGGAATTAGTTTATTGTCGGTTTACCAAGAGAAACAATTCGCCTTTCATTTTTACTGGGGATGGGGTTTTATTGTGAGTGGTTTGGGCGCATTCGTCGGAGCCATCAGTCACGGTATTGGACCAAATCTTAATGTGAAAATAAATCATATCATTTGGAAAGTGACCGTATTTTTGATTGGAGTATCAGGATGGTATTTTTCTATAGGTGCATCCATATTTTTCTTCCCGCCAGCTACGTATGAATGGGTCCGTTGGATAATCATAATTTCCTTGGTCTTCTATTCGCTTTGGTTATTTAAAGATGATCGGTTTATTGTGGTTATTTTGTATTACATCCCTTTAATGATCTTTATTATGACGGGAATGTTTTATCATTTTCTCGTACTGAATTCTGCAGGATCTGCGGCAGTGGCAGTGGGTATATTAGTCAGTCTGGGAGGAGCAGGGATTCAGGCCAGCGGTTTTTCCATTCATAAATATTTTAATCATAATGATTTATTTCATGTAATTCAAATGATTGGATATTTACTTATGTTTCAAGGTGGAATGGAAATTGGCATTTATGGTGTTTAATATAACATGAATTTGTTAGTTTTAATTAGATTGCAGTATTAATATTTTTATTTAGCCTGTTTGATGAAGACCCAACCTTTGAATACAATTATAATGGATGTGAGAGAGACGGATAATTGCCCTAAACCTTTATCCATTCTCTTTTTTTTACCATAAATTCCCCAGCTAATTTTGAATCGATGATTCTAATTAAGATCATCAAATATATTAAACATGTGGAGAAGAAGTGAATATTACCGTTAAAGAAATCAACGAATACACCCGAGAATTAAATATTGATATTTCATGGGATGAACTGGAAGCAGATTTTAATACAACAGTTAAAGAATTTGGGAAAAAAGTAAAAATACCTGGTTTCCGTCCAGGGAAAGTACCAAAAGATAAATTAATGAAACAGTATCAACCAAATATTGAAGCTGATTTTATGGAAAATAATTTTCAAAAATATTATGCTATGGCATTACAACAAGAAGATTTAATGCCGGTAAATCAAGCAGAAATCAAAGATGTCCATTTTCACTTTGAAGCTCATTTTTCATTTTTAGCTACTTTTGAGATAGAGCCAGAAATTGTCCTTCCAAAAATGAAGAAAAATATGCTTAAAGTTCAAAAAACAACTTATATCTCCGATGATCAAGATTTGGAAGATGCTATTGTTCAATTGCAAAAATCTAAAGCAAGAATTGAAACGGTAGAAGATGGTGCAGTAGAAGGAGATTTTATTGTTTGTGATCTGCAAAAGTTAGATGAAAGCGGTGTGCCTATTATTGGTAAGAAATTTGAAAATCAATATTTAAAGGTTGGGCACGGTTCTTTTACGGATGATCAAAAAGATAAACTCATAGGATTAAAAGCAGATGAAACAGCGCGATTAACTATTCCCGAAAATAAAGAAGGTCAATTGGGTGATTATGATGTTACAGTTACAAATGTTGAGCGTGAAGTGCTACCTGAAGTGAATATGGATTTTGTAAAATTAGTTGACCCTGATAGTGAAAATGAAGAAGCATTTCGTCAAAATATAAGGGAAAAAATTAACGAAAATTTTTCACAAAAAGCTGCTGAAGTTTTTGAAAGAGATATTACAGACGCATTTATTGAGAAAACGAACCCAGTATATCCGCCGAGCATGGTTGAGTCCTATTTAAACAATCTTGTTGAGGATGTTAAAAAGAAAAATCAAGGCGAACCATTAGATGAAGCACAAGTGAAAGAAACATACCACTCTCTTGCAGAACGAAATTTGAAATGGTATTTGGTTCGAAAATCTCTTATGCGTCAAGAAGAGTTAACGGTGACACCAGAAGAAACTTCTGCAGAAGTCGATCGCCTAGTTGAAAGAACACCTGCAAGCGATAAGGAAATTAGAAAATTTTATAAAAAGCCTAGTAATCTTCGCCATTTAGAAGATGATTTAATGGAAAAGAAAATCTTGGAAGTCCTGAAACAATTTGCTAAAGTTAAAGAAGTCGATGTGCAAACAAATACCCTTCGAGGGGAAACAGGAGTATCATAATATGAATATGGATCACCTTGTAAATCAATTAGTGCCAATGGTTATCGAACAAACCGGTCGTTCCGAGCGGGCGTTTGATATTTATTCTCGTTTACTCAAAGAACGAATTGTATTTCTCGGGACTCCCATTGATGATACAATTTCATCTCTTATTATTGCTCAATTGTTATTTTTAGAAGCAGAAGATGCTGAAAAGGATATATATCTATACATCAATTCTCCTGGAGGAATAATTTCATCTGGGATGGGGATTTTTGATACGATGAATTATATAAAGCCGGATGTAGCAACTATTTGCATGGGCCAAGCTGCAAGTATGGGTGCTTTTTTATTGGCTGGTGGAACAAAAGGGAAACGTTCTGCTTTACCTAACTCTAGGATTATGATTCATCAACCATTAGGCGGTGCTGAAGGACAAGCGACTGATATTAAAATTCAAGCAGATGAAATTATGCGTATTAAAAGTCAATTAAATAAAATATTAGCTACAAATACTGGCCAACCCTTAAAGAAAATTGAAACTGATTCAGATCGGAATTTCTTTATGGATGCAAAACAAGCTAAACGCTATGGCATTATTGATCAACTATTAAAAACACGCAAATAAGTATCTTTATGCAAAACGAAGATTACCCAATAGATTATAAACCAATATCTGATGATCAACCTAGAGAGTCAGATTACCAAATAACGCTCCAGAAGCCCCTTAAAATCAAACAATTCCTTGATTCGTATGTTGTGGGCCAGGATCAGTCTAAAAAAGCTATTTCCGTGGCTGTTTACAATCATTATAAACGCATCATACACCAAGCGTATTCTAATGATATAGAAATTGATAAAAGTAATATTCTCATGATTGGTCCAACAGGGACAGGAAAAACTTTATTGGCTCAAACATTGGCGCGAATTTTGTCTGTTCCATTTGCTATCGCAGACGCAACCACGTTGACAGAAGCAGGGTATGTTGGAGAAGATGTTGAAAATATTTTAGTCCGGTTACTCCAAGTATCTGACTATAATGTTCATTTGGCTGAAAAAGGAATTATTTATATTGATGAGATTGATAAAATAGGCAGACGTGGGTCCAATGCGTCCATAACGCGTGATGTATCCGGGGAAGGAGTCCAGCAAGCTTTATTAAAGATTCTTGAAGGAACAATAAGCTCTGTTCCGCCCAAAGGTGGGAGGAAGCATCCAGAACAAGCATTAACCCAAATTGATACAACAAATATTTTATTTATTTGTGGTGGATCGTTTTCTGGACTTGATGAAATTATGGAGAAACGTTCTGGGAAAGGGGAATTAGGCTTTAATCGATCTCAGAGTAATAGTGAAAAAGAGCCTATTAAGATCAATGAAAATGATATTCGTCCAGAAGATCTTATTTCCTTTGGACTTATTCCAGAATTGGTTGGGCGTTTACCCATTGTAACATCATTAGAATCTTTGAATGAAGATGAAATGTTAAGTATTCTTTTAAACCCAAAGAATGCACTCGTGAAACAATATGAGAAATTATTTCATTTAGAAGGAATTAAACTTGATTTCCAACCCAGCGCTCTTAAGGCTATTGTGCATAAAGCATTAAGTCGAAATGCAGGCGCAAGAGCGTTACGTTCTGTCATGGAAGAAACTTTACTTGATTTAATGTTTCATATTCCTGAAATGGAAACAGTTGAAAAAGTGGTTATTACCAAAGATATGGTACTGAAGGGGAAAGATCCGCTTTATTACCACAAAAAGAAATCTGCATAGATTTTTTCTCTTTTTAGACTTTTTAAAAAAATTTTATATAAAACATAATTCGGAGGCGTAAATGACAACGTTGCAGGTATCTCAAGATACTATAGAATTACAGAATAAAATAATTTCCTTAAAACTGTCTCTAGCAAAAGTAATTGAGGAGCGAGAATATATTATATGGACTATAAAGCCAGCGATTGAAGCTGATTTTCAAATAAAGATTGGTGTTTTTCAATTAGAATTATTGCAATTAGAAGTAGAGTCCCGTCGATTAAAATCTATGATTCATCGTATTCAAGCAGATATTAATCGTAATAAAAAACCGAATATTGAATTCATCGAAAAAGAATTGCAAAAGGAATTCCAGAAGTGGTATAAACAAATTGAGGTAGAAGCAGAAAAAATAAAATATGCCAAGGAACGGTTTAATAGCCAAATGACGCAAGCTGAATCATCCGAATTCAAAAAACTCTTCAGAGAATTAGTAAAGAAACTTCACCCAGATATTAATCCTAATTTAGGAGAAAAAGAGAAGGATTTGTGGCTACAAGTCATTCAAACCTATAATCGGGGTGATTTAGACGAAATGAGAGCATTATCTGTTATATTGGAGGATACGCATCAAGTTGAAATATCAAATATCAATGAATTAAAAAAACAATTGGAATCATTTAAATCTCATTTGAAGAAGGTTCAGGAAGAAATATCCACCATAAAAAGTGACCATCCTTTTGACTTAGAAGAAAATTTATCTGACGAAAAATGGGTTGAAGGGAAACAAACAGAAATAATAAATGGCATTGAGCAATGGAAACAAATGATTTTAACTTATGTAGATATAATCGAAAACCTTCTCGGGTTTAAAGTAGATACAATGTTGGACTAACGATGTCTAAAATTATCAAAATAGATCCGAAAATAATTGCTTTGATTCTAAAGTCATTAGATGGTAATGGGCTCCCAATGCCATTTGTGCAGGAAATCTACCTATTAAAAACACATATCGCAGGTACGACCTTTTTAGACTTGGAAGAAGTTGAACCAACATTGAAAGATCAAGAATTACTTATTTTTAAAAGAGAACCAACAAATAAATCTGATAAATTAGCTATCCTAATTTTAACGGAAAGCGGACAAAAATTAGGCTATGTACCAAGAGACCAAAACTCTATCATGGCTAGATTAATGGATGCAGGGAAAATTTTATTTGGAAAACTTGAGAAAAAAGAATGGGTAAATTCGTGGCTTAAATTGAATATCAGAATCTATATGAGAGAAATATAATAAAATAAGTAATAATAGCGTATACACATTATATATAAAGTGTTACATATAGATCTATTTCAATAAAATGACTTTTAGAATATGAGAATTTAAATCAGTTTTTATTTGGATAAAATATGTGCTGCTACCAAGTGATTTTCCGCTGCGTGAAAGCCCATTCCAATGGAATGTATTGCGACCACTAAATTGTTGAGAGATTTCTTCGTACACTAATTGTCCTTCCAAATTAAAAATAGAAATATTTACGATAGAAGGTTTTGGTAATGTATAAGCAATTGTTGTATTAGGATTAAATGGGTTTGGGTATGCATCCTTAACTGAGAATGAGTTAGATATTAATGCATCGTCCGTTTCTACTGTTTGAGATATAACAACTGCTCCACTTGCATCAATAAATGACAAATTAGTATTGCCTAAATAATCCATCATTAATTCCCCTGTTAATTCAAGAGTAATGACTTGGCCAATATTCAAACCAGCAGATACCTGATTATTGATAATAAAAATAGGTCCATCACCCGTTTCGATTGGAGAATCCCAAGAATTACCGATTATCTGAATTCCATGATCAATATAATTATAGCTTACATCCCATGCTGCTGTTCGTTCAGTAGTTTGTACTACAGGACTCCAAATCCCGTTCCCATTCCAATCGTCAAAAGGTTCTCCATCATCCCATATTTGGTTGCCATTCAAATCTGTATACGGCTCATCAATTGGGACAAGATAATCGGGTGTATCTACAATGTTCAAAACAAGAATACGAATTGGAACGTTATTATTTAATTCTACTTCATAGGAAGCGGAGCCACCTGATACGCCAGTACCATCATTGATAGAATAAATCTGGTCTTGAGAATAAATAGTATATGTGGCTGTTTGATTAAAAATCATTCCAATTTCTGCATCATCATCATATCGAGTGGCAAGAACATTTTTTAATGTAACATCGCACTCAAAAAAGGCACCAGTATTAGCAAATAAAAATACTTCTAAAACTGGACCCGATCCAGATTCAAGAACGGGATTATGTAGAATGAAGTCATAACCATCTACAGTAATTGAATCGACGGTTAAACGATCTAAAATTTGAACATCTGTTATTTCTAAGGGGGCAGGTGAAAAGTTCATAGAAAAGGACAATGACTGTAAATCCATTTCATTTTCAAACCCAATGTGCATTGAACCTTCACTGAAAGAATACCCAGACCCGGAAATGGGATACGCCGTGGCAGTAATAATTTCATTGAATTCAATATCAAATGCCATGTATTCATCTGGATCAGAAATATTATCTACGCGAATCATCGATGGATATCCGTAATAACTTTCGGTAGATGGAACTGTTGTATTGCTGAATTCACGATTATTTGTTGCCCCAGGGAAGACATCCCCTCCATCACTTGAGCCACCGTTTTCTAACTCAAATAATCCATCTGCTTGTTCAATAGCGACACCATAATGTGGCTCATTATTGTTTGGCGCCCAACCAGTAGAAGTCATTTCTTCATCAATATGCCAAATAGCTAGACCTGGAGATGGGAGTAATGTATCAGTGCCTACTTTTTGTCTATTTTCAATAAGCCAATATTCAGAATTATCTGTGGTATGATTTACTTTATAAATCAGATTATTTGAAAAGGATTGCTGTAATGCTATTTCATCTAAATTTTGGTTAAGCGTAAACACTTCAGACCATCCCATCTCACTTTTACTCCAAGCATTCATTGCAGAAGGATAGTAGGGCGAAGTACCACTTGTCCCCCAAGAACCGCTTGCCATAAGGGCCAGTTTCCCAGCACCAGAAGATGTATAATCGGTATCGTATAGATCAGGTAAGCCAAGCGCATGGCCAAATTCATGAGCTAAAACTCCAATTGCGACTATTTCAGCACCCTGAATTTCCGGATTAACCGTATAGGAGTTGATGGTCACACCATCATATTGAACAGAATAGCCACCCAAACTCCACTTATGTGACCAAATATTTGTATCATCACCTTGTTCTGCTCCAGGTCCTGCATGGATTACATTCAATGCATCAACATACCCATCGCCATCATTATCAAATAATGCCCAATCAAACCCGTTAGCTTCCATTTGGTCGACAGTTTGTCGAATGAGTTCTTTTAAATGAGTATAGCCATCAGGGTTGCTATGAGCGAAATAGTCATGTGGGTGTGAAGATGTAAACCAATTACCCAAAGTAGAAATAGGTAAAAATTGGCCATAAGATATTTCTTGGTAAAAATCTCTAAAACTTCCAGTATTATCTTCGCCCGGATGGGAATATCCTTCTAAATTCCACACTTGTTCTAATGCTTCTTTAGAATATGAATGAGAATAATCAGAAAAGTCAACAAGAATACAAGGAACAAAGAATGTATCCGATCGTGCAAGTGATAATTCCGGGACAGGACTTTCATCCTGGAATGGAATTTCATCTGGTATTAATCGGTTAGTAACATGACTTAACTGTGGGTTTGTTTCTGGCGATTCGTCACGTTGTACTACCTCAGACGATGGGATTAATGTTGTCCCTTCGACTCGATCTGCATAAACCCACCAGTCGTTTTGATCCTTTACAATCGACCATCCATTTTTTTCATACCAAGATCTTCGAGGATTACCACGGATATTTCCCGAAAATGTAGTACCATCAGGCTGAGTAAGTCCAATTAACCTAGGCGAAGCTGTTGTGCCATGAATCCCAGATTTAAAAATTGTGAGTAGAAAAAGTATAGAAATCGTTCTTTTCATAACGCCGATATTAGCTTGGAAAGTTTGGTACTCAAAGGATCAAGATTGAACAAAAAAACATTGAAAATAAATTTAGAAAAAACATCAACTGAAAGTTAACTTTCGTGAATCTATAAATAATAATTCCATTGAATTTGATCCAAAAACATATTTTCAAACTGATCCTTGGCCTTTTTATTTTAACACTGGTTGGGTGTGAAAAGCCTGAGGAAATAGTTGACACCATAGATGGACCTGTAAATACAACAGGCCAGTCTACCATTGGATCAGGTGCCACAGGTGCTGTTTCAGATTATTTTTATGATTTCGAAAACGATTTAGACGTAGAATTTTATCATTTTAATCAAAATATAATTAGTTATTCTTATGATAAATATTTAACACTATCTTTAGAAGAGCCTCCAAAATTAACATTAAAATCATTTCCGGATTATTTAGTCGAAATTACGCCAGATTCAACTCAATTTTTAACTCGATTTCCTATTGATTCTCTCTCGAATCAAATCGTAAAAATGGATTCTGTGAAATTATTATCAACTCAATTCAAGAATATTGAATCAATTGAATGGGATCTAGATGCGGAACCTAGTTACCAGAGATATAAACCAAATAATTCCGATTGGAATTATTCAGATACAACATTGTACTATAATGACACGATTGATGTGTCTGCCTATTATGCAGTAGTAGATACACCATTAATTACATCCGGAATTATGTTTGTTGACTCATCAGAGTGGCAAGATACAAGTTATGCTTTTATTAATGAGACACCTCTTTTCTTTTCTAACGCCTTCGTATTTACTAAAAAACAAATAAGTGCTGATTCTGTATTTTTTAGAGTTAACACAGATTGTAATGACAATAATCAATGGAATGATGCTGAAGTTGGAATCTCAGACTATAATAATGATGGCGACACAAAGGATGTTGTTTTTGAATATGATGATGTAAATAATAATGGTCAGTATGATGCTGGGGCAGATATTAATATTACTGATTATAATAGTGATGGTGACTCCTCGGATATTGTACTCGAATTTGTAGATCGTGGAAACAGTTTGTGGGATCCTGAAGAAGCATACTACGATATGAATGGTGATGGTGAATACACATTAAGTGAACCATACCAAGATCGAAATTGTAATGATGAATGGGATGGTGCAGAGATCCTAACTCTTGATAACAATGGTGATGGAAATTATGATGATGGAGATGAGTACGTTGATCGTGGTAATGGTCTTCATGACAATGCAGAAGACTTTAGGTGGTCAATTGTAGACGATGATACAATCAAAGGACTATATTTAATTGATGAAGTTCCAAATAATTTAATTGTAGATTGGACAAATTTTGAAGCACCAGAAGTTAAAATTGAAATAAATCTTGGTGATGATATTACAGATCGGCACGGACAAGTATTTACAGATCTTATAGAAGAATCTTCATTTACAGATGTTAAGCAATCTCAAGTAGATGATATTGATTCTTTGGTCACTTTATATACAAGGGAAGTAGTTGCTCATATTCCTAATGGTGTAAATCCTCAAGATTATTATGTGGCAAAATCTGAATGGGTTAGAGAAGATGCTGGTACTGGGGAAGAAATTCGTGGATATCGATATCATTTATATCGAGAAGATGGAGATATATATCAGTTAATTTATCCGAGCTATTTTTTACCACCTGGGTTTTATTATAGTGCAGGCCAAATTAATCGCGGTTTTTGGTATAAATCTGATTTAGAAGAGGATATTCTATTTTACACTCACAATGGTCAGTTAAGAGATGGTGAATTAGTTGAAGTTTCCTATTCTGACACCACTGAAATAGCTATCTATAATGTTGATAAATCCTTTAAAGTTGATTCTTATTCAAGTGGAATTACTATAGCTGCCGGACAAAGATCAAAAGGTTGGGTCGAAAATGATTCAATTTATTGTATCCGGGATTCTTCTTATCTTGGGATTATGGGAGAATATGAGATTTCAGACTGTCCGGGATTAGATACAACGTATTATGATTGTTTCCGCATAACGAGTGAATTAACATCAACTATGTTAGGCTCAGGTGTAGAATATGGACAAAAAGTTATTTCTTATCTCGCCAAAAATCAGGGAGTTATAAAAGAAGAAGTATTCGTTCGTTGGACTGAAAATCCATATTTTCCTGAATTCAATCCAACGTCCCCAGACTCAAATGGGCATTCTTGGGTTGGTCTTAGTCGCATAGAATTAAGTACATTTAAAGAGACCCAATCTGGTGGTTTATTTAGACAATTAACTCAACCTGTCAGTCAACTTGATTTAGATGAATTTGAAACTATACCAGAATTTAATTATGATCCATTTTTACCATCGCATCCTGCTGGGATTCAGACGATTGAATTAGGTAACGAATAATGAAATTCATCCAAAAAATTATTTTAACTCTAGTATTTTTATCAACTTTGTTTGCTGGCACAGACGGAACTATTCGTGGAAAAATTTCGGATATAAGTGGGATGGGATTACCCGGTGCAAATATATATCTTCCTGAAGTTGGGCTAGGTGCAGCAGCAGATTTAGAAGGAAATTATATTATATTAAATATCCCTGTTGGGACATATGATGTTGTTGTTCAAATGGTTGGATACCAGAAACAAACCATGAAGAATGTCAGAATTCTCATGGATCAAACAGTATGGTTGAATTTTAAACTTCCTGTCGAATCTATTGAAGGTGAAGAAGTTGAAGTGGTTGGTGAACGTCCAATGGTCGAAAAAGGGACTACATCAAAAAAGGTAACTGTAAGTAAAGAAGCAATCCAATCGTTACCCATTAGAGATTTATCAGAATTGTATACTTTACAATCTGGTGTTGTAAAAGTTGAAAGCAGGACAAAAGGTGTCCCTGATCATGAAGAACGCGGTTTGGAAGAAATCCATGTTCGTGGTGGAAGAAGTGGGGAAGTATCCTATATGATGGATGGAATGTATCTAAGAAATCCAATTTTTGGAGGGATTGGTTCAGGTACACGATTAAATTTATTTGCAGTAAAAGAATTTGACTGGCAGCCAGGTGGTTTTAACGCCGAGTATGGAGATGCACAATCTGCTGTATCGAATTGGCACACCAATAGTGGTGGAAAACAAATGGAATACCACATGCGTTATGAAACAAGTTTAGTAGGTGCCTTAATAAATGATTTAGCAGGAAACACAGAACCGAATCAAAATTATGATGAGCTAAGGGGATATGACGATTATAACTTTGGTGTTGGTGGACCCATTCCATTTATACCTAAACTATCTTTTTGGGTATCTGGCCAATACACAAATGAAGCCAATTATAGTGTATTTGAATTTGATGATAAAGCATATCTTGGATTAGACAAAGATTCAAATTTGGATACATTAGCGCTCAATATGAATAATCTCGTGAATCCTTGGGATGATGTTACTGGCTTCCGCGGTTTTGGATATGAAAAAACATGGGATATATTTGGGAAACTTACTTATAAATATTCGAATAAGCTTCGTTTCCATATGGGGTATTGGCAAGTGTCAAATCAAAGAATGTCTTTTAATCCGCGATATCTTTATTGGGATGATGGAAGAAATGAATTATTCCGTGATACATACCGATATAATTTTGAAATTAACCAATCTCTATCGAGCCGTACTTTTTATTCTGTAAGAGCGTCTCGCTTTATACAAGATCAATTTCAAGGTGTTCGCTGGAGAGATAATGATGAAGATGGATTTCCGAATTGGTTTGAGTGGAGGCATCCAGCTGGATATAAACAAATTTCTGATCCTGATAATCCAAACGTAATACCTTATTCTGTCGGTGAAGATGGTGATACTATTCGTTATACAATGGTAGACGAAAGAAGTGGGTGGCATTATGGGGCAACGCCTGGATTATGGAATTGGGAAACAGCAGAAGATTTTACTGATGTTAATGGGAATGGTGTTTTTGATGTAGGTATTGATGAATTTGATAAATCTCGTCATGATGTAAATGGAAATGGATTATGGGATGGGCCTGAGCTTACAGAAGAATTACAGCACAGAGATGGCGATTATTGGTTGGCTCCAGAAATGTATGAATCCTACGAAGATTATTATGATTATGATCATGTGGATTTACAATATCAAAATGTTCCAGGTTTCGGATTTATGCGCCGTTATACAGGTGCACCAGATGATCCTTATTATTTTGCTCCTTCTTTAGAAGAAGAATGGTATTGGAGAGAATTTAGAGCATTTGGAGGACATGATAACTTTTTTGCTGAATCGCATGCCGTTACAGATGAAATTCGGTTAGATCTTACATCTCAAATTTCTAATAATTGGAAATTGAGAACTGGATTTGATTATAAATACCACCAACTCAATTTTTACGAAGTGAAATACCCTTGGTTAGGACAAGCAGCTACCATTCAAACATTCTCAGAATATTGGCAAGATACAGGACCTGATGGATTATTGCCGATTGATGAAGATTATGAAGGGCCTGATACAGGTGAAGGGAATGGACGTTGGGATCAGGGAGAAGAATTCCAAGATGCTAATAAGAATGGATCCTGGGATGATTTCCGTGAACCAGAAGAATTTTCAGCTTATGTTCAAAATACATATGAAGTCCCATGGATGGTGATTAACTATGGTCTGAGGGTAGATATGGTAAATTATAATACGCAGATATGGGCAGATACATTAGGAGAATATTCTGCAGGTCGTCCTTGGTTCTTTGCTGATTTAAATGATAATGGATTATGGGACAATGGTGAAGAAGCTTCAGATCAAGCCGGGCTTGCTCATCAAAAAGTAATATTAAAAGATTCGGATTGGTTTTATAAAGTAAGTCCCCGATTAGGTATAAGCCATGTCATTACAGATAAGGCAATGTTTACGTTTAATTATGGATTGTATTATCAAACACCTGTATATCAAAATATTTACTTAAATACAAATCGAATGGAAGATCCAGAAGAGTTATTTGAAGAATCAGATGGTCAACTCGGAAATGGAACAATGAATGCGGAAAAAACCCAAGAATATTCAGCTGGTTTCAATATTCAAGTTAGTCAATCGTGGGCATTTGGTTTATTATTATGGGTAAAAGATATGGACCAATGGTCTAGATTTAGTAGCGAAAGAAGTGGTGTCTATACTTATAAAGTTATGAATAATGGAGATTACGGTAGTGCAAAAGGCATTGACTTTACGCTAGAACAGCGCGGTAAGCGGTTCCATTCTACATTACAATACACATTATCGATGGCTAAGGGAAATAGTGAATATGCATGGGAATCTATAAGTGGTGTTTATGTGGACGCTCCATCTCAAGAATTCTTAATGGGGTATGATCGTACTCATGATTTAACATTTGCCCTTTATACTACTCTACCATTCAAAATTAATGCAGGTTTAACCGCCTTCTATCAATCCGGTTATCCATATACACCATGGATATTTGCTGGACGCGATCCAAAAGTAGATGGGAGTAATCCAAACTCAAAACGAGCTCCAGCATATAAAAATGCAAACTTATCTTTCTCTAAATATATTTCAATTGCAAATCAACGAATCGCTCTTGGTTTTAATGTCTATAATTTGCTTGATATCCGCAACCCATATGATGTTTACCCACTAACAGGGAAGCCAGATGATCCGGGCGAATATTTTACAAAAAATGTGGGTTTACCAGGAGAAGAACATACTTTATCATCAGCTTATTATGATACTCCTTGGAGATACTCATCCCCTAGAGAAATGAATTTTTTCATACGAGTAGATTTTAATTAAAAGCATGAAGACACTAAAAAATATATTATTTCTGGCAATAGGGATTTTTCTTTTGAATGTTTCGCTACTTGCTTCAGAACCAAAATCAAATCAGCCTCAGTCCACACATGTTGGAGCAACTCCACGCGCACGTATTGGAGATAATCCATTCCCAACAAATCCAATGTCAGACAGGGCGATTGGATATCTGTTGCAAGGTAAAACAAAAAATGCCTTAACCAATTATGGCAATTTTATTAATTGGGATGAGCATCCAGCTGGTATGTGGGGTGATTATACCTATTTACCTTCTGTCGCCTTTTTGGCGGGTGTACGAGGACATGAATATGCGTCTAAATTCTCCTGGCAAACCGTTGAATCTATTGTGGATGCGGATGGTGCAGTTCTATATCAAATATGGGAGTCGAGTGAAGCGTACTTAGACTGGTATACTGATGAAGGTGATACTAATTATGTAGGCATATTATTTGACGCAGACGATGATTATGGTCGCTGGGAGCCGGATAGCGTTTCTAGAAAAAATGATATTGAATCGATTGATGGTGGATACCAGTGGGTTATGGATGATTTAAATGGAAAATTGAATATTTCTCTCTTAGGTGAGACAGACCCGAATTCAACATCAGCAAGAGTTGGGCTTATATTCCCGTGGGCTTTAAGGCCTCGTTTAAAAGAACGTACTGATGATTTTGACATTTATGACTATGGCGAGGACAAAGAAGAATGGACACAGGATGATAATAGGTACTACTATGGAGCATCTGTCGCAGAATCTTGGTTCACACGCTGGAATCCTTCGATTAATACGGATTGGCATGCATCTACTAAGGCAAGGGTAAATACACATAATACAGATGTAGACGCTGGTACCATGTTTGGAGACACTCCGTTTACCGATCCAGGTGATACATATCCAGTTTTAGCTCATAGTGCTTTTTCTCAAACTTGGCCATTACGGTTTGTGGAAGAAACAAATCAATATGAACCCTATTGGCCGGGCTGGTGGGCAAAAGATTATAATGTGAATTTACCTGCTTGCGAAGGATCTCGATTAGATCCAGATTGTTGGGAAGATGTTCCTGGCAGATTTGTTTCCGATATGGATGTATATATGGAATTTGACGATCGGTGGGCACATCGGGGAAATAACGTAAATACTAATAATGATTATGAACAAACTGGGTATCCTCTTGGGTTAAAAGTGATGGCTGAAGCCCATTCGTATGGTGTGTCGTATGCGGAAGATATTATGTTTGTGACTGTAAAAGTCAGGAATGAAAGCGGTGATTGGGCTGCTACGGATGAAAATGGTAACCCTGTTTTAGACGAGAATGGCATACAAAAATCTGGAGAAGGCATCATTTTGCCTGATGGAACAAAGCTTAATCGAGGAAAAGGATTCAACTACCAAGATTTATCTTTAGGTTTTTATATGGATGCCGATGTCCTTGTGGGGGATATAAATGGATATAATCCGGGCCTTCACACTAATGATGATGATTTTATGGAATTTTATGATTGCGCAACTCAACCAGAAGGGTGTACTGAAATTAATGGCCAAAAATTAAGAGTTAGTATGGCGATGATTGGCGATTTTGATGGTGGAAGTGGTGTCCCAGGTTATGCAATTGGCCCAGGTGAAGAATCACCGGGGAATGGCTTTGGCGTTGTGGCAACTCAATTATTGGACACACCTCGAGCTACTGAAAAAGTAGATTTAGACCTCGATGGTTCGTGGGATATTTTTGAGGGTGAACCATTAAAAATGACAGATTGGCATTGGTTTGACTGGTATAATCGTCCAGGCGTTGTAAGTCGAGAAGGAAACACAAATTGTTGTGCCGGTGATAAAGGGCGCCCTCAAGCGCGGAATAAAGAAGAAATTTTATTAAAACTCATGGCAGGGGATACCATTAATCTTACAGAAAACGAAAAAAAATGGTTTTTTCATACTCCAAACCCAGATACGGATTTAAGCACAGAACTTAATCCGCACTTTGATTCACTGGAAGGTCTTATGGAAGAAGATGCTTTCGAAGAAGGTGAAGATGGGTTAGATGGTGTTTTTATAATGAGTTGTGGTCCTTTTGATTTACCGGTTGGGCGAGAAGTGCCATTCTCATTTTGTATTATATTTGGACAAAATAAAGAAGATTTAATTAATAATGCACGTTTTGCTCAAGTCATGTATAATTCCCGATATCAAGGATTTACTCCCCCAACACGTCCAACAACTTATTCGGAAACTGATCATGGTGAAGTTCGTGTTTATTGGAATGATGTTGCTGAAAATGCTGTTGATGTTGTTACGGGTTATTCCGATTTTGAAGGATATCGCATTTACAAAAGTGACGACGGTGGGAAATCTTGGGGCAGTCCAGATGATATGATTTATGATACTGATGGTATTTTTGTCGGATGGCGACCTATGGAACAATATGATTTAAGTGCATATGAAGATTCTGTCCATTGTGTTTATACCAATAATGAATGTAATGATGGTAGAAATAGAGGGCATTCAATTAAGGGACAAGATCCTTTCTTTCCATGGTTTAATCTTGGTACTGATTCTGGGTTAGATGCTGTTCGTTTAGAAGAAGCAGATTGGAAAATCGTTGGGTCAGATACATTTAAATATATGTTTGTCGATAATCATGTTGTAGATGGGATGGAATACACATATTCTGTAACCGCTTATGATATGGGTGTAGAGCCTCCTAGGAGTACACGGTATGTAGAATCGGATATTGGGTATGTTGCAGTTGTAGATACAAATTATTCAAATCCAGATAATTGGGCTGATCCTGATGGTTATGCAAGTATTGAAAATTCCAAAGGAACAACAGAGTTGGACCCGAATTTTCTAAAAGTATATCCGGGAGTTATTGCTCAAGAAAATTTAGACAAAGTAACAGTTGTTCCAAATCCGTATATCGTTCATTCGCCATTTAATGAAACTGAATTTCTAAAACAAATTCGATTTACCAATCTTCCTGAAAAATGTCAGATTAAAATATTTACTGTTACAGGTGAATATATTAATACCATAAACCATGAAAATGAAAATAGTGGAAATGCTATTTGGGATTTGAGAACAATCAATAACCAAGAAATTGCGCCAGGCTTATATATCTATTATGTAGAACAAATGGATAATACTGGAAAAGTAATGAGTAATCATATCGGGAAATTTGCGGTGGTTCGATGAAGCGTGTAACCGTAATAGTATTATTTGTGAGTATAGCCTTGGGTCAGTATAGAGATATTCCAGATGTGGTTACAAAAGTAGCCACGTCCGCAGGGAATTGGCTCAAGATAGAAACAGGAGCTCGTGCTATTGGCATGGGAGGTGCATATGTGGCAGCAGGTAAAGGTGTATCGGGTATCCCCTATAACCCAGCCAGTATTGCTTTTATTGATCAATCTGAAACCTATTTTGCGCAAACGAACTATTTAGCAGGTATTACCCATAATGTTATTTCCTATGGAACCCATGCAGGTCCATCAGATTATGTTGCTTTTCATCTATTTTATTTGAATAGCGGTGATATGGATGTTACTAATGAGTATTATCCAGATGGGACTGGTGAAGATTTTAGAGTTTTATCTATGGCATTTCGATTAACGTATGCCCGAAAATTAACGGATCGATTAAAAGTAGGTGGTTCCTTTAATTATATCCGAGATCAGATTTATGAGACACAAATGCAAACGGCTGCTTTTGATTTAGGATCTAATTTTGATACAGGGATATATGGATTTATCCTTGGAATGAGTATTACCAATTTTGGCCCAGAGGTACAGTATGGGGGCGAAGGATTACATCAAGTAGTTCCTGATACGATAGATGTGGATGAACGGTTAAGTAAAATCACAGAAAAGTTTCCATTACCTTTAGTATTCCGGGTTGGAGTTAAGAATGATATTATGGGTCCTAATGGATCATTTATTAAGAATAACACCCATACATTAACATTATCTGCAGATGCCTTAAATCCGAGTGATTATGTATTGAATGGTTCTGTTGGAATGGAATATGGTTGGAATAACCTAGCATTTATTCGGAGTGGAATGCATTGGGGTCATGATACAGCGGGATTAACTGCAGGTGCGGGCGTCAATGTTAGATTAGGGCGCATTATGGCCAGAGTAGATTATGCGTATGCTGGTTATGATGTGTTAGCCAATACCCACCAAGTGGGACTCAGTGTGGAATTTTAGATGTTGAAACGAATATTTACAATTTTCTTATTCATTTTCTCTATTTCAATAGGGTGGAGCCAGAGTGCGCCAACAACTCCAACCGTTTATGCAACAGTCAATCATAATGAAATATTAGTTTCTTGGGATGCTCTTGCGCAACAATCTATTGACTCCTTAACTGGATATGCAGATTTTGAAGGTTATCGGATATATAGAAGTAAAGATGGTGGACAAACTTGGGGTGGTGAGAATGATAAACTATATGATTTTGATGGCAATTTTGTAGGATGGAAACCATTTGCACAATTTGATTATGATTATGATCATGATATAAATCATTGTATTTATACTTCAGAAGAATGTGCCCAATCAGATCCAAAAAGAAATACTTCTATTCATGGGCTTGATCCTTTAAATCCAAGATTTAGCTTAGGCCAAAATACGGGAATTCAATATTCATTCGTAGATACTAATGTAGTGGATGGAATTGAATATACATATACAGTCACAGCCTTTGACATGGGACTTGAACCATTTACAGTGAGTTATACGGATAATGATGAAGATGGTATTTTCGTTGCTGATACGACATTTCCTTCCACAAACCCGGGAGAATATACTGGGCCAGACACTCTTTATTATTATGATTATAATGGAAATTTGATTAGAGCTATTTCAAATCCTAACAGAGGGTTTTGGAGCTTAGAATCCCCGAAGGGCCAAACGGCAGGAGATCAAAATTTCATCACTATTGTTGCTGGTTATACTGCTAGTAATATTTCTTTTCCAGAAGCAGATGATATTGATGCTTTATTTTCAGGTGCCGTGGACAACTTTGGGACTGGTGACCGTAAATATTTTATCGTTGATCGGCGTGATTTAGCAGGTAAAACCTTAAAGTTTGAAGTAAATGCAACTCAAGGTGAAGATGCTGTAGATGGAATGGCTTGCGAATATCCATCCTTATTTATTTATGAAATTGATGATTCCACAAGCCAAAACCCAGTATCACTTATATCTCATTCAGTATCTGAATATGATAGTCTTGGCTTAGATTCGTTATTGAACCTCCCTGGGTCCGAGTTGGATGGGAATTCATTGACTCATCCAGATTACCGAATGATTGCAGATTTTGATGAATGGAGTGATTTATTGGATGGTATTCGGTTTAAATTTGACCATAGTATACCGTTATATCCTTCTATGACACCTACAGAGGTCAATCTCGTGGATTTAGAATGGCATTCTCAAGATACAACTCTAAGTCAATTTGTAGATTTTAATTTGCAGTATAATGGAATAAGCAGTTATAGCCGACGTCTGAATTTTGATTATCGTATTGATTTTTACAAAGAACCTGTTGGTGACACTTTGATGTATCAAGGAATCTATGGTGTAAAACCAATTGGATTCCCTTTTAGAATAACCAACTTATGGACGGGGAAAAAAGTTGGAATCAGTTTTCAGGATTTTATTATTGCTCCCATTGATTTTGATTTAGGTGCAAGTGATTATACTTGGACTCGAGGAGAGCAAATAAAATTCACTCAGGATACACTTATGATTAGTGGAGACACTACATCTGTCTTTACTTATAAGTTAACATTAGAATTGCCTGGTGTTGATGATTTGGAGAATATGGAAAGTGTTGTCTGGGATCAAAATATAGAATACGCTGAAGAAAGTATTGTTTTATATAAAAATATGCTTTGGCGTGCTGTTTTTATTACAACAGGTGATGAGCCTATACCAGATTTTATAGATAATGATGGAGATGGTGGAAACGATAATCCTTGGAGATTATGGTACCCGTGGGATACAGGCGATTACGTTATTGTACGTCCGCAGAAATTTTATGTAGATGGGGACCATTGGATTGCTAATTTGGGTATCTTGGGAGAGTCTCATGATGTCACAGATACAACACTTCAAGAAATTAAAGTTGTTCCAAATCCATATCTAGTTCATTCTAGGTTTAATGAAACAAAAACTGAACGTAAGCTTCGTTTTACTCATTTGCCCCAAAAGTGTAGAATTACAGTTTATTCTGTCACTGGGGAAGTGGTTACAACTATTGACCATGAAAGTGTTTATGATGGAAATGCATGGTGGGACATGCGCACCGGTAATGGCAATTTAATAAGTCCGGGGTTGTATATTTATTTTGTTGAAACTGAAAATGGATTTACACATATCGATAAATTTGCGGTGGTTCGATGAAGCGTGTAACCGTAATAGTATTATTTGTGAGTATAGCCTTGGGTCAGTATAGAGATATTCCAGATGTGGTTACAAAAGTAGCCACGTCCGCAGGGAATTGGCTCAAGATAGAAACAGGAGCTCGTGCTATTGGCATGGGAGGTGCATATGTGGCAGCAGGTAAAGGTGTATCGGGTATCCCCTATAACCCAGCCAGTATTGCTTTTATTGATCAATCTGAAACCTATTTTGCGCAAACGAACTATTTAGCAGGTATTACCCATAATGTTATTTCCTATGGAACCCATGCAGGTCCATCAGATTATGTTGCTTTTCATCTATTTTATTTGAATAGCGGTGATATGGATGTTACTAATGAGTATTATCCAGATGGGACTGGTGAAGATTTTAGAGTTTTATCTATGGCATTTCGATTAACGTATGCCCGAAAATTAACGGATCGATTAAAAGTAGGTGGTTCCTTTAATTATATCCGAGATCAGATTTATGAGACACAAATGCAAACGGCTGCTTTTGATTTAGGATCTAATTTTGATACAGGGATATATGGATTTATCCTTGGAATGAGTATTACCAATTTTGGCCCAGAGGTACAGTATGGGGGCGAAGGATTACATCAAGTAGTTCCTGATACGATAGATGTGGATGAACGGTTAAGTAAAATCACAGAAAAGTTTCCATTACCTTTAGTATTCCGGGTTGGAGTTAAGAATGATATTATGGGTCCTAATGGATCATTTATTAAGAATAACACCCATACATTAACATTATCTGCAGATGCCTTAAATCCGAGTGATTATGTATTGAATGGTTCTGTTGGAATGGAATATGGTTGGAATAACCTAGCATTTATTCGGAGTGGAATGCATTGGGGTCATGATACAGCGGGATTAACTGCAGGTGCGGGCGTCAATGTTAGATTAGGGCGCATTATGGCCAGAGTAGATTATGCGTATGCTGGTTATGATGTGTTAGCCAATACCCACCAAGTGGGACTCAGTGTGGAATTTTAGATGTATTTGGACTCTTGGAGGAGTCTTGTAATCTCATAAACTTTGAATTAGTTTAATTCCCATTAATTAGTAAAATTTTATTAAAATAAAAGAACAGGAGACAAACATGCGTAAGTCGATCATATTATTTCTAGCAATTATGATGTTTAATTTTGGGTTTTCTCGTGCGGTAAACACGACGGCTAAAGTTGACAAATCAATTCCATCAAAACTAAAACTAATGGAAGACCCGGAAGAAGGGTCATTGCTACCTTCCCAGTTTAAACCAGGGAAACCAACAATTCATTCTTCAAGAAATGAATTTTCATCATTCTTGATTGATTCATCGAAAAATGGGTATGGGCCATATTCATCTACTACAAATCCAATTGCCGTTTCTAAAGATAGGGGAATTATAGCTGTTTATCGACAATGGCAAGGGGTTGATGCAACAGCAGGATATATTGGTGCAGCGCAATCAGAAACTGGATCAATATGGTATACAGCTCAGACTTTAAATTTAGTTTATCCAGGTGGAACAGCAACTGCGCCTAATCTACCAACAGGAGATGGGCAACCACAAGGTCGCTATCCTAGTGCCCTAGCCAGTGCAACAGGATATCCAACTCCCGCTTGGAATGAATATACTAATGGTGCAACAGGTGGAGGAGAAAATGGTGGACGTGCCATGTACACCTATGACCAAATGAACTTATTTGGCGAGTTTTCTGATTATGTTTCACCTGTATATGATTTAAATAACGGATGTCTGACACTTCCATGCGATCCTAGTGACTTATGGGTTGGTAATTCATGGATGTTTGACTCGCCTACTGGACCAATTGTTTTATCATCATATAAGTCTGGTTTAGGAGGCAGTGATCATTTTATGCTTAAAAGTAGTATGTATATTAATGGCTATTTATGGATGGATGATGCTTATTTGTTTGCCAGTGACCTTGAACAAAAATCTGATGGTAGTCTCTTATGGATGGATCAAAGAGTATCAGAACCATTTTTTCATATAAATGACAATGGTGTTGGGTATATGGTAAGATCAGCTTATGTTGATGGTTATGAAGATATATCTAATGCGCCTCAATACCATAGCATGTTTTTTAAACAGACAACTGATTATGGTGCAACCTGGTCGAATAATGGAGGATTCGATAATACAGGAAACTATTATATTGACGATGCAAGTATAGAATCTATGTCAGACGCTCTATATCAAGAATGGATGTCAAATGGAGATTCATCTCATATAACCTATAATGATACTATTTATTATTCAGATCCTGATACTGGCTATTTAGCGCCAGGCTGGTTTTTTGGTTATGATATGGATGTAAGAACAGATGATAACGGTGGGTTACATATCGCAACTGTCACCTATCCGCTAGTTTGGTTTGCATCAGTAGGTCCAGACTCATTATATATAGAAACTCGTTTTGGTGGTGCTGGGCACTACCACTTATATAATCCTGACCCAATAAATAATCCATCTGGGTGGACTGCTAATTTGATAAGTGATTTATCTGATGCCTATTATGCTAGTTGGGAGGGCGATATGATGCTAACCGCGCAATATACAGATGGCACAGCCGCTCCGACAGGTGCATTTTTTCCTCAAATCACCTTAAGCGACGATGAAGGTAGCTCTGTCGTTTGGTATGCATCGGCTATACCATCAGGCTATTCGTGGAATAATGATACGACTATGTATATTGCAACAGATATTGACATATTTGTGGCAAAATCGACCGATAATGGCTCATCTTGGAGTGACCCTGTAAATGTGACAAATACAGAAAGTGGTATTTTCCCAAATAGGGCCTTTGAAACTGATGTGCATTTAGCAAATATAGCTACTGACAATAATGTTTGGATGTTTTTTCAAATGCCAAATTTCAGGGTATTGATTCATGACGAGACGGACGGTTTTGGAGGCTATATGCAACGTGTTTATACAGCGCAATATACAGATGGAACGGCTGACTTAGATTCTGAAATGCTTCCAAACCAGTTTACTCTAAAACAAAATTATCCAAATCCATTTAACCCCAATACTCAAATTGAGTATTCTGTGAATACACCAGGGTTGGTACAATTGGATTTATTTGATATCCGAGGAAATCATGTAAAATCATTAGTGAACAAAGAGCAAACAGTAGGTTCATTCAATGTTTCATTAAGTGGTGCTAATCTTTCCAGTGGTGTTTATTTCTACACTATGGTTAAAGATCAACAATCGATGACAAGGAAAATGGTACTATTAAAATAAGACTCAATTGATATACCGGGGGGAAAAGTAAAAAATGTGGGGCATTTCCTGTGAGGGGAATGCCCCACTTAATCGTTTTAACGGAAATACAAAGGACAAAACCATGAAATATTTATTATCATTTTTGATGATTCTATCGCTTATTTTTGCAAAAGGGCGTGAATTCAATGAAGCAAAACACCAAAAAGAAATAGGTGTTCCTGTTAGTCGGCTTGATGCTCCTGAAGGACAACAACATATGAATATTAGAAGCATTCGAAACGATACAACTTCAATTTGGTCTGAAGATTTTGAAGGAGATGTTTCTGGTTGGGTATTAGAAACAGGCTGGGAGTTAACAGACGAATCTAGTAATTCACCTACACATAGTATGCATGTAGACGATGACAATTTAGATATTGTTACTAGTATGGTTTCACCATTGATTACGATTCCTGAATTAGGAAGTGCGAATGAATTAATGAAATTTAATTTTGCTTTATGGTGCGATTTACCAGATTTTGATGGAGATGGTGATAACTATTTGGATGATTACTACTGGGTGGATATTGCTAATCTTAGTGATGCGCCTACGCATTTCCATACATCAGACAATGATGCTTATAATGGAAATTCATGGTGGTGTGCTGACCCAAGCATTAATGGGTACTCAGATGCGTGGGTTCAAGTTTTGGATTCACCAACAATTACAATTCCAGGCCCTGGTTTTTCTCTTTCAGCTATGATGAAATGGGGAATAGAAGATCCAGCAGGTGCTGACGTAGCAGGCACATGTACAGATGGTTGGGATGCGGCAAATGTTCGTGTATCAGCTGATGGCGGTGCAACTTGGGATTTGCTCATTGGCTCAGAAATGTATGACTTTAGTTATGGTTATGGGTGGATTTATAATGATCCTGAGTATGATTGTGGTGGTGAATTAGAAGCTGTTTCTGCTGGTTGGGCTGGAAATGAAGACTGGCATGAAGTTACCTTTGATTTAAGTAGCTACAGCGGCCAAGATGTGATTATCCGTTTTGCTTTCGGTTCTGATCCAGCTTATTCAGTTGTAGATGACCCTTTATTAACTGGTTTTCAAATTGATAATATTGTAGTGAGTAGCTCAGCAACAGGTGAAACAATTTTTACTGATGATGCAGATGATAATGTGTACATGATTCCAAATAATGGGCTTGCGTTTGCTTGGGAGCAAATATTTTATGATTATGGAGATTTAACACGTCCAGGTAATTTGGATTGGTATGTATATCAACCAGGAGATGCATTCAATGGAAATACTGATTTAAACCTGAGCGATTATGCTGGTAGTGACATCAAACTACGTTTCACAGGTCGTTTTGATGCAGATGAAGATGGAGGAAATGGATCTGGGCTGTATATTGATGATGTAAATATATACAAAATTGAGGTGAATGATGTTCCGATGGTACAAAACTTAAATCTCGTATCAGGAGATGGTGTTGTTAACCTTTCATGGGAAACAGCAGGTGGAGATATTGATGGGGATGTTGCGTATGATGATGGCACATTTGAAGATGCAATCTCTATGGTAAGTGGAACATCTATTATGGGACAATTATTCGACATGCCATATGGAGTTGACGGTGTGACAGTTCATAGTGCTCAAGTCTATGGCGAAGATTTTGGGGCTGGTGGAGAAACGATGTTATATGGTTTTCCTATTGTAGCGGGTATCCCGGCTACTGATCCATGGTTCACAGCATCTGTCACTACAGTGACAGGTTCATGGACGGATGTTGATCTTAACTGGACGTTTCAGGGTGATTTTTTATTAGCTATTGAAGTTACAGAATCAATTGGAATTGCAATTGATTCTGATAGTGCACCGAGTGTCCATTCTTGGGCGAACCTTGGCGGTTGGGCAACATGGCTAGATGTTGCAACAGAGAATGGGTTAACTGATGGTGAATTTGGTATTCGTGCAAATGTTTCGGCTTTCGGTGGTGTAGCACCAGCATTTAATGTTTATCGAAGTGCATCCGGTGGTGAATTTTCACTTATGTTTAATGGTACAGGGATCTCAGATTCTGAATACACAGACAATATGGTTCAAAATGGGACAGAATATTGTTATGGAATTACAGCTGTTTATGGAGAAGATGAAAGTGATATGGCTGGACCCGTTTGTGGAATTCCTGAAGCAGAAACAATTGCTGAATATGCTTATGATGATGGTGAAGCCAATACAAGTACCAATGCAACAAATGGCAACTTTTTAGCAGTAAAATTCACACCAAATTCCTACCCAGTTGATTTGTATAAAGCAAAATTCAATATTGTCGGTAGCAATGGTGGTATTGCTTTTGTTAATATTTGGGATGATGATGGTGATGAAGGGATGCCAGGTACATTGCTACTCAATAACAGTGCTATTCAGTTAGTACCAGGTTGGACTGAAAAAGATTTATATTCATCTGGTATTACGATTGAAGAAGGTAGTTTTTACGTGGGTTGGATGGAATCAACAAATACACCACCTTTAGGTGTAGATACAGATTCACCAGCAGATTATAGTATGATTAATATTGGTGCTGGATGGCAAGCATTTTCAGACTATTTTGACGGAGCTTTAATGATTCGTTGTGAAGTGGATTCTGTTAATGCAACAGCTGGAATAGATGATGATTTATCACCATCTGTTCCAAAAGAATTTGGCTTAAAACAGAATTATCCAAATCCATTTAACCCAACAACAACGATTGCATTCGATTTAGCTCAATCGGGGAAAACTACTTTGAAAGTCTATGATTTGTCTGGAAAAGAAGTTATGACATTGATTGATAAAAATATGAATGCAGGTGAATACAAATTTGGTTTAAATGCATCTGACTTGTCTTCTGGAATGTATATATATCGATTAACCACTCTCTCAAAAGATGGGCAACAATTGTATGGGCAATCTAGAAAGTTAGTCTTAATGAAATAATAAATAAAAAAAATCGAGGGGGGTGGAAGCCCCCTCTTTTTTTTGAAAACGTTTTAGGGGACGTATGATAAAAAAGATAACAACAACAACATTATTGTTTATTTTTACGATTTTGAGTGGTGAATCATTCCAAGATCGACTTCTTATTTATATTGATAATGATATAAAAGATTTCACTGTTTCTGTTGATGGGAAATCCACCAACTTGGCAGAATTAAACAAGGAAATGGATAATATTGAAGCGATTGCCATCTACCAGTGGTTACCCAATGCTCGACCGACCGATAGGGATCATAATATCTATCTGAATAGATATTATGTGATCCAGCTTTCTTCTTCACGTATGGATATTGATGACTTGGTAGAAGAAGTTGGATCTCTCGAGTCAATTCTCACCTCGGAAACCATGCCGATTATCCGTCCTACCTATATTCCAAACGATCCTTACTGGAATCAACAATGGTATTTGCCCAATATCAAAGCGGACGAAGCCTATGACCTGTGGAATATTGATGGAGGAGAAATTCCCGGCTATTTTCCAGATGGTGAAATTGTGGTTGGTATAACTGATATTGGATTTGACTGGGATCACCCAGATTTAATCAATAATGTCTGGCAAAACCTTGGAGAAGACGCTGATGGTGATGGTGTTGTCATCATCCAAAATGGTGGTAACTGGATATTCGATCCTGGTGATGAGAATGGTGTGGACGATGATTTAGATGGATATGCGGATAATTTTATTGGTTGGGATATGGGATACAATGACAACGATCCCACACCGGTCAATAGCCAAGCTGACCATGGTACTTTAGTCGCAGGATGTGTCTCGGCTTCAACAAATAATGGTACTGGGATTGCGTCTGTAGGGTGGTCCGTAAAGCTGATGGGTATTAATAATTCGGATGATGAAGAGTTTGTAACTCATTCTATGCAAAGTATACTAGCTGCTGGTCAAATGGGTGCAGATGTAATAAACATGAGTTGGGGACATATGGGTAGTTGTACTGGTGGCTATCAATCAGTCATCAATACCTTATACAATACATATGGTTGTATCCTTGTAGGTTCTGCAGGGAATGGTGGTGACGACGGCAATACAAACTTTGATTTACACGCTCCTTCAAGCTGCAATCAAGTCATTTCTGTGAGCGCAACTGGGCAGAATGATAATTTTTCTTGCTGGGCCACAGCTGGAGAGACTGTTGACCTTTGTGCGCCTGGAGAAGGCATAAGGACCACCGACGTAGGCGGTGGCACCGAATCCGTTATGGGTACGTCCTTTGCTGCACCCATTACTGCAGGGGCAGTTGCATTATTATGGTCGCGTTTTCCAAATGAATCCCAAGAATGGGTGGAAGATAGAATTATTTCTAACGCTGATTATTTTAGCGACATGGATGGTTCGTGTGATGGAACAAGTTTGGTCGGAATGTTAGGAGCAGGCCGTTTGAATATTTTTAAAGCACTTGCAGCGGGATTGTATCCGAATCTCATTATTGAAGAAGTGCAATACCAAAATGACGGTGATGATGATGGCCAATTTAATCCAGGCGAAACGGTCAATATTAAAATGATTGTTGGTAATGAAGTTGGCTGGGCAGACGCGTTTAATGTAATTGGCATTTTAGAATCGGACGATCCTAGAATCACTATATTGGATAATACAATTACGTTTCCGTCAGCCATTCCAGCAGGAACTTCTGCCTTTACTTTATTTGATCATTTTCAAGTTTCCGCCAATGAGGATGCCAACCTGGGCAATATTCCCTGTACGATCCATATCACCACCAGCGATACAGCATATCCTTATGAAAATTCTGTAGAAATCTTCATTGCATTATCCCTCAATCAATATGGATTCCCATTTACTACATCTTCTATAAAATCTTCACCTATTGTGGCAGATTTGAATAATGATGGGAATAATGAAGTGTATTTTGGCTCCGATGATTTCAACTTTTATGGGTTATCAGATGAAGGCGAATTATTGCCAGCTTATCCTTATTCAACATCAAATCAAGTACGTTCAGGAGCAGCCGTTGGTGATGTAGATGGTGACGGTGAATTAGAAATTATTTTTGGATCAAAAGATAGAAAAGTTTATATCTTATCACCTAATGGAGCATTAGAATATCAATTCCAACAATCTGGATATATTATGTCTGCACCCGCGCTTGCGGATATGGATGGTGATGGTGACCTTGAAATTATTTTTAATACATTTGACGGTGCAGGTGGAAAAATATTTGCTATCCATCATAATGGTGTAGTCGTTACTGGTTTTCCTGTTAATGTTGGTGAAATAATGATGGTGAGTCCAGCTGTACAGGATTTAGAAGGAGATGGCATTGTTGATATTGTATCCACCACTTGGGGGAATAATATTTGGGCTGTAGACGCAAGTGGAAATGTTAAATCTGGATTTCCATATAGCACTGCTGATAAATTTAATTGTCCACCATCTATTGCAGATTTAGATGGGGATGGTGATATGGAAATAATTGCTGGGGACGATGATGGCTTTTTATATCTCTTGCATCATGATGGATCAGAAATGGGTGTTCACTCCTTTGGGGGAGATATTAGGGGTGGTATAGCTATTGGAGACATAAGTGGCAATGGAAACCCAGATCTAGTATTTGGCGGATACGACCAATTTGTTCATGTGTTAGACCCAATGACTGGAACAGAAGTAGATGGGTGGCCAATCGATGTAAATTGGAATATTGTATCTGCGCCTGCTCTAGCTGATGTAGATAATGATGGCCAAGAAGAAATAATTGTTGCCCATCGTGGTGCAGTCATTTTTGTATTTGAAAATGATGGATCTACATTTGGTAGTTTTCCCATATCTTTAGGTGGTGCAATTGAATCATCTCCTTCAGTCCAAGATTTAGATAATGATGGTGATTATGAAATTTTAGTTGGATCATCTCAAGGATTAAAAGTTATTGATATTAAATCCCCATTGGGAGAGAAAGCGACATGGAATGTACACCGCGGAAATTTAGAACGGAGTGGTTATTATGATGCTTCACTATTATCCATTGTTAATGATGAACAACCAAGCCTACCAAATGCATTCACAGTTTCAAATAATTATCCAAATCCATTTAATCCTTCAACAACAATCAATATTTCTTTACCTAATCAAACAGAATTAGTTGTGAGTGTTTACGATATGTCCGGGCGTTTAGTTAATAGGATGATTAATGACAATATGGATGCGGGAATACATACCGTTCAATGGGACGGGCGTAATCAGAGTGGGTATTTTGTACCGACTGGTGTATATTTTATGCAGGTGATATCCGGTGAAAATCAACATATGCAGAAAATGGCTTTGATCAAATAATTGGTTTTGTTGTTAAAATTTATTTTGGTATAAAAATGATATATAGAATACTACTTACTGCCTATATCGTATTATCTTTTATTTATGCTCAAAATGCTCAGGATAGCAACGGTATTTTGAGTGATAAACGCACTAATAATGCTAATTATAAAGATGGAAATGATGCCCCAGACTATATTTTCCCCTGCGGCACCCCGCCATCTTCTCCAGAGATGGTAATGAGGTCGAAGACTGCAGTTAATGAATGGCTGGCTCAAAATACAACGCGGGATAATGACCCAGTGCATATCCTTGTAGCCTGGCATGTCATTACGGCTGATAACGGTATTACAGGTGATTTAACTGATGAAGAAATACAGGAACAAATCGATTGGCTGAACAATGCATTTATGGACCACAATATACATTTTACTTTGGATGTTATCGATAGGACAGCTAACAATGAGTGGTTTAATAACTGGTATGGGGAAGATGCTTGGCCCGGCATGCAGGCGTTAAATATTGATGTTTATCGTTATATGAATGTTTACACAGCTGCTTTGTTTAATGTTGGAGCAGCTGGTTGGTCCTATGTTCCGGTGGGGTGGTCACCCTATGATTATCGAAATTCTGTTAACTTGGATTACAGAACACTTCCATCCACAGGAGGATCTCAATATGACGGCGATACTGGAACGCATGAAACAGGTCATCATTTAGGGTTGTACCATACCTTCGAAACTAATTGTGATTCTCCTGATGATGCTGTAGATGATACCCCCAGAAACCATGAAGATAATTTGTGGATTTGTAATGATAATTTAGATAGTTGCCCTGATAATCCAGGGAACGACCCGATACACAATTATATGAACTATACAAGCGATTACTGTCAGGATGAATTTACACCAGGACAGGAAGATAGAATGCATGCTATTATTGCTTCTTCGCACCCGGGATACTTGGAAAATGATTTCTATTACCCAGATCTTTATGTAACTGAATTGGACTACCAGTTGGATACGGACGGAGATGGTGTATTTAATCCTGGCGAGACGGTGCGAGTCCGTGCCAATGTAGGCAACAGCTGGGGTCCGGATGCGGAAGGGGTAGTCCTCACATTAACCACAGCAGATGACAGGTTAACTATTCTGGATGGTGTGATCGAGTTCACAAATGTAATTACACCAGGCGAAGTATCCTTTACTCTTCTGGACTGGTTTGAAGTGTATGCCAATGAGGATGCCAACCTGGGCAATATTCCCTGTACGATCCATATCACCACCAGCGATACAGCATATCCTTATGAAAATTCTGTAGAAATCTTCATTGCATTATCCCTCAATCAATATGGATTCCCATTTACTACATCTTCTATAAAATCTTCACCTATTGTGGCAGATTTGAATAATGATGGGAATAATGAAGTGTATTTTGGCTCCGATGATTTCAACTTTTATGGGTTATCAGATGAAGGCGAATTATTGCCAGCTTATCCTTATTCAACATCAAATCAAGTACGTTCAGGAGCAGCCGTTGGTGATGTAGATGGTGACGGTGAATTAGAAATTATTTTTGGATCAAAAGATAGAAAAGTTTATATCTTATCACCTAATGGAGCATTAGAATATCAATTCCAACAATCTGGATATATTATGTCTGCACCCGCGCTTGCGGATATGGATGGTGATGGTGACCTTGAAATTATTTTTAATACATTTGACGGTGCAGGTGGAAAAATATTTGCTATCCATCATAATGGTGTAGTCGTTACTGGTTTTCCTGTTAATGTTGGTGAAATAATGATGGTGAGTCCAGCTGTACAGGATTTAGAAGGAGATGGCATTGTTGATATTGTATCCACCACTTGGGGGAATAATATTTGGGCTGTAGACGCAAGTGGAAATGTTAAATCTGGATTTCCATATAGCACTGCTGATAAATTTAATTGTCCACCATCTATTGCAGATTTAGATGGGGATGGTGATATGGAAATAATTGCTGGGGACGATGATGGCTTTTTATATCTCTTGCATCATGATGGATCAGAAATGGGTGTTCACTCCTTTGGGGGAGATATTAGGGGTGGTATAGCTATTGGAGACATAAGTGGCAATGGAAACCCAGATCTAGTATTTGGCGGATACGACCAATTTGTTCATGTGTTAGACCCAATGACTGGAACAGAAGTAGATGGGTGGCCAATCGATGTAAATTGGAATATTGTATCTGCGCCTGCTCTAGCTGATGTAGATAATGATGGCCAAGAAGAAATAATTGTTGCCCATCGTGGTGCAGTCATTTTTGTATTTGAAAATGATGGATCTACATTTGGTAGTTTTCCCATATCTTTAGGTGGTGCAATTGAATCATCTCCTTCAGTCCAAGATTTAGATAATGATGGTGATTATGAAATTTTAGTTGGATCATCTCAAGGATTAAAAGTTATTGATATTAAATCCCCATTGGGAGAGAAAGCGACATGGAATGTACACCGCGGAAATTTAGAACGGAGTGGTTATTATGATGCTTCACTATTATCCATTGTTAATGATGAACAACCAAGCCTACCAAATGCATTCACAGTTTCAAATAATTATCCAAATCCATTTAATCCTTCAACAACAATCAATATTTCTTTACCTAATCAAACAGAATTAGTTGTGAGTGTTTTTGATATTTCAGGACGTTTAATAACTGAGTTGGTGAATAACGATCATCCTGCTGGGACCTATTCTGTTACATGGAATGGATTGTCAAAATCAGGTATGGAGTTACCAACTGGGATATACTTTTTAGAAGTAAAAACAAATCAAAATCGTCATATCCAAAAATTGGCATTTATTAAATAAGGAAGTGTTGCGCCAAACCAAGATTAAAAGTAAAATTAGTTAAGACCATAGGGAATTAAAATTATGAAAAAAGTACTAATTACATTATTCATTGCTAGTTTTAGTATGACAACTGTATTCGCAGACATAGACTGTCCTGCAGATTCATCTTATCATATTGATACAAGAACAATGTTACCTGACGGAAGTCCAAACCCAACTTGGAATCAAGAAATTTCTACAGGGTTGTGTGGATGCATTGCCTTTACTGAGGGAACAAGTATTTCGGGGAATTTAGTTACCTTTACAATACGAATTGTAGATAATGAGCCTATCAGAGGTCTTGAATTTGATGTTTATCACGATTCAGATGTTTTGATATATGGAGAAAATGGTTCTATTGCAAAAGGAGATAAACTCAATAATGTAACTGATCCAGACGGAAATCCTCGTACAATGACTCTTTTAGCAAATGAAATTGACGACTATTTGAAAATTATGGCATACAGCACATCTCAGGCTCGCACAGCTGGAGATAGTCTTGAAGGTGACCTCATGAGTATTACTTACGAATTAATTGATGGAGCAACATTACCGGAAAATGTAACATTCCATTTCGGCTTATGCAATTTGCCGGGGACTTCAGCTGACCCAGAATTATTAAATGTAGTATGTGCTTATCCTTCTCTTGAAAACCCGCAAGTTGTAACAACAGGTGCTTTAGGTGTGGGTGATGAATTGATTCCAAATCAATTTGCATTACATCAAAATTATCCCAACCCATTTAACCCCGTTACACAGATCAAATTTGATGTACCTGAGAACAGTGGAATCTTAAGTCTATCTATATATAATGTATTAGGTCAAAAAGTATCCACACTCATGAGTGGGCATTTAAATGCGGGCCAATATTCATTTGAATGGAATGCTACAGATATGAGTGGGCAGTCGGTTGCATCTGGAATATACTTTTATGAATTAAAGTCACCCAATTTTACTGCTAGAAAGAAAATGCTTTTATTGCGTTAAATTTTTCACTTTACATCTAACTTGACTAAATTCCTCCATCCTTCAGGATGGGGGAATTTTTTTATGTTGAAATATTTTACACTTATTTGGATACTTATATTGGGGATTTCTGTTGCCCAGCAATCCACCTATAGGTCACCAGATGAAATAAAGCATGAGTGGACCGAGTATACAGACTACCAACGAAATGAAATGGTCTCATTCTGTGACTTCCTGTATCAAGAAAAATATTATGAAAGATGTTTGTTAACATGTTTTCAATTTATGTATCGATTTCCTCAGGATCCTATTGAGCCTGTAATTTTATATCATATAGCACGTTGTTATGAAGAAATGGAGAATTATGACTTAGCTATAAAATTTTATAAAAGATCAAGAATTAATGTAGATGAAAATACAATTCTGTATAAGGCAGGTAATAACCGCGAAAATTATGCTTATTTAAAGAGTAAGAATTATGAAGAATTATTTAGACTGATAGAAATTGATTCAAATCCATATTCATTAATATTTAAAGGGTATGCATCTATGGATAAAATGGACTGGGTCTTAGCTAAACAATACTTTATTGAAGCAGAAAAACAATTTAATCATCCACATTATTCAAAGATTTTGGCGTCTATATATCAAATCATAGAAAATATTCAAGAAGTACCTCAATATAAAAAAAAGTGGATAACTCTTTCAGGGATTCTCCCTGGTGGTGGGCATTTTTTATTAAAAGATTGGCTTAATAGTCAAGGTATATTTTTTACGATGTCAACAATGCTGGCACTTAATCATATAGGGAATATGCGAGATCCGTCTGGTAGTTTTGTTTATGAACAATCTTCCAAATTATTGTCACCCATTATTTCAAATATAAAGAGTAATGAGGATTCATACACATTAAATAAAAATGATGCTATACCAATTGAAATTTTATTAGTTAATTCTGATTTGAAATATAAAATACCTCCTATTATGATTGCCATAGGTGTTTATGGAGGGAGTATTTGGCAAGCATCGAAAAAAACACAAGAAAAAAACAGAGGACTATTACATTCATACATCGTCGATAAAATGTTGATTGTAGGTCCAGAAATGTTCATTGATTTTGATGAGCCATTATTTATAGAAAAATAATCATATATTTGGTGAAAACCTGTTGACAAACGATTTATAAGACCTGTAAGTTTGCGGGCTTTGAAAGAAGTGATTATTGAAAATTCGGTATGTGATGAGTCCAGCGTTGATTCTTGTTAAAAGAACGACAACAAAATCAAACATACAATGGAGAGTTTGATCCTGGCTCAGGACGAACGCTGGCGGCGTGCTTAACACATGCAA
>ENA-OREN01000672-OREN01000672.1-marine-metagenome-genome-assembly--contig:-NODE-672-length-46816-cov-4.709408_pt1 | contig 46816 bp, 41 predicted proteins | sample MGYA00248624_ERZ508555 | MGnify/ENA primary metagenome ERZ508555 (study PRJEB26222, sample SAMN06267773) | marine metagenome | isolation source: Saanich Inlet, British Columbia, Canada | place... | reverse complement strand
AGCCAGGACGCCGCGTCCGGCACCCGCATCGGCACCGGCGGCGCCGATCTGGTGATCGGCTTCGATATGGTGGTGGCCGCGGGCCGCGATGCCATTACCGCCATGCACGGAGAGACCACGCGCGCCGTCATCAACGATCACATGGTGCCGCTGGCCGCCTTTGCCGAGAACCCGGACATGGAGCTAATCGCCGACGGTTACACCAACGTCATCGGCGCCAAGCTGGGCGAAGACGCGGTGGATTTTCTGAATGCCACGCGCATCGCCGTCGGCCTCACGGGCGAGGCGATCACCGCCAACATCCTTTTGCTCGGCTACGCCTACCAAAAAGGGCTTTTGCCAATTAGCCGCGCTTCCATCGCCGCCGCCATCGCCCTAAACGGGGTCGCTGCCGAAGAAAACCTGACCGCCTTCGCTTGGGGCCGGGTGGCCGCCGCTGACCCCGATCGCATCGATCGATTGACTGGAACCGCCAGCAATGACCTGAGCGATACCGAACCCAGCCTGGACGATTTTATCGCCGGCAATGGCAACGAATTGCTGGCCTATCAAAACCAGGCCTACCGGGCGCGCTATCTGGAGCGCATGCAAAAATTGCGAGACCGGATAGATGCGGCAGCGCCCGGACGGGACGAATTGGGTCGGGCGGCGGCGCGCAATCTGTACCGGCTGATGGCCTATAAGGACGAATATGAAGTGGCGCGCCTGTTCACCGACGGTCGCTTTCAGGCCCAGCTAAGCACCCATTTTTCCGGCGATATTCGCCTCGGCTATCATCTGGCGCCGCCCTTGTTTGCGCCCACCGATCCGGTCTCCGGCGTCCCCCGCAAAATTCGGTTCGGGCCTTGGATGTTGCCAATATTCAAAATGCTGGCCGAGTTCAAATTCCTGCGCGGATCCGCCTTCGATCCCTTTGGCGCGCTGGCCGAACGGCGGGCCGAGCGGAATTTGCGTGACCAGTTCGAGGCCATGATCGATGCTATCACGGGATCGCTCACCGCCGCCAATTACGATGCTGGCCTGGCCCTGGTCAGCAATTACGATCAGGTTCGCGGCTTTGGCCATATCAAGGGCGCCGCCATGGAAGCCGCAGCCAAAGATCTAGCCGGTTTGCGCGCCGCCTTCGATGAGGCGCCCACCCTCTGGGCCGCCGAATAACCACACCCACATTTAAGGAACGAGGCAAATGCCATGAACATCATGCACGGTTTCCCCAAGATTGTTTTCGAATTCGGCGCCGTTAAGTCGCTGCCCGAAGAGCTGGAAGCGCTTGGCATCAAGCGGCCCTTGATCATCACCGACAAGGGGCTGGTCGAACACGGCGTTCTGGATTTTGTGCGCAACGCCCTGGATGGGCGCAACGATTTCGCTCTGTTCGACGACATACCGGAAAATCCCACTATCGCCGGCGTGGTCGCCGCGCTGGAGGTATACAACGCCAATGATTGCGACGGCATCGTCGCCCTCGGCGGCGGCTCGGTCCTGGATTCCGGCAAAGCGCTGCGCGTCGCCGCCACCCATGACGGTCCCATCATCGACTACCTGCTGGATGCCAGCAAAATCACCAAAAACGTGGCCCCTTACATCACCGTCCCGACGACGGCGGGCACCGGCGCCGAGATTACATTCGGCGGCGGCATTCATCCCGATACCAACGCCCACAGCCTCGGCATCCGTTCCGTCCATGTGAAGCCGGACACAGCTATTTGCGATCCGGAACTGACCCTCACCCTGCCGCCCTTGCTGACGGCGGCTACCGGCATGGACGCCCTCGGCCACGCAATCGAGGGGTTCCTCTCCAATCAGTTCAACCCGCCGGTGGAGGCCATCGCCCTCGACGCCATCTGGCGGGTTGCCGCGTTTATCGAGCGCGCTGTCGCCGACGGCAATGATATCGAGGCGCGCTCAGAAATGCAGATGGCGGCGCTGGAAGGCGGCATGGCCATCTATATGGGCCTTGGCCCGATGCACGCCCTGGCCAACGCCTTTGGCGATTCACCGTTGCATCACGGCACATTGGTGACCGTGTCGGCGCCCGCTGTCATGCGCTTCTACGAAAATCATCTGGACGAGAAGCTGACCCTCATCCATGCCGCCATGGGGCTGGACGATGGCATGGATATTGCCACCGGCATCGAAGCTTTGAACGAACGTATCGGCATGCCCGCAAGCGTGCGCGAAATGGGCTATGACGGCTCCGATCTGGACACCCTCACGCAAGTCACCATCGACAGCCATTTCAACGCGGCGGCGCCGGTGCTGCCCACGGACGAAGAATACCGCAAGATCGTCGAAGAGATTCTGGGTTAGGCTGTTTACGCCGCGTTTAGCGCCCGCCAGACTTTTTCCGGGGTCGCCGGCATCTCGACCGGGGCGGCGCCCTTGGAGTGAAGTGCATCGCTAATCGCGTTCATCACCGCCGCCGGCGCACCGACCGTTCCGGTTTCGCCGGCGCCCTTAACGCCCAGGGGATTGGTGTCCGTCGGGATCGGATGCACGTCCACATCGAAGTGGGGGAAATCATTGGCCCGAGGCATCGCGTAATCCATGAACGAGGCGCTCAAAAGCTGGCCGGTATCCTCGTCATAAACAATGTTTTCGAACATGGCCTGACCGATGCCTTGCGCCAAGCCGCCATGCATCTGCCCTTCGAGCAACATCGGGTTGATGACGGTGCCCACATCGTTGGCCACATACATCCGGTCGAGGCGCACAAAGCCGGTATCGGGATCGACTTCCACCTCGGCAACCTGGCAGCCGTTGGGGAAATTGAACGGACCCGGCGAGAAATCGCCGACCGCTTCCAGCCCCACATCCAGGTTCGGCGGCCACATCATCGGCTCGTATGATGCCTTGGCCACGTCGGCGATGCCGATGGATTTGTCGGTGCCAGTAACGCTGAAATTGCCGTCATCAAATTCGATATCGGCGGCGGCGGCTTCCAGGATATGGGCCGCGATCTGCTTGCCTTTTTCAATGATCTTGTCGGCGGCGATGCGCAAGGCCGAGCCGCCGATGGTCATCGAACGCGATGCATAAGTGCCGCGCCCGATGGAGACCGCGTCGGTATCACCCTGCACCAGGCGCACAGATTCAAACTCGACGCCCAGAAATTCGCACATCATTTGCGCATAGGCGGTTTCGTGCCCCTGCCCGTGGGAAAACGTGCCGGCGATCACCGAGACAGCGCCAGAGGGATCAAACCGAATTTCCATGCGGTCGTTGAAAAACGTCGCCGCTTCCAGATAGCTGGAAATACCGCGCCCACGCAGGAGGCCGTTCTTTTCACTGTCTTGGCGGCGTTTTTCGAAGCCGTCCCAATCGGCAGATTGCAAAACCTTATCCATAACCACATCAAACTCGCCGCAGTCATAGGCGTGCATCAGCGCCGTCTGGTAGGGCATCTGATCGGCCTTAATGAGGTTAATTCGGCGCAACTCGGCCGGGTCCTTACCCATTTCTGTGGCCGCAATATCGATCAGACGCTCCAGGATATAAGAGGCTTCGGGCCGCCCGGCGCCCCGGTAGGGCGCGGTGCCGACGGTGTTGGTGAAGACGGCATTGGTCTCCCCCCTAATCGCCGGGATCGCGTAGACGCCGGACAATAGAAGTGTCGCAAACATCGGCGCGATGAACGCCACTTCGGGCAAATAGGCGCCCACATTGTAATTGGATTTGACGCGGATCGCGGTGATGCGGCCATCGGCATCGAACGCCATTTCGCCGTCGACCACCTGGTCCCGGCCTTGCGCGTCGGATACGAAACTTTCCAGGCGGTCAGCGACCCATTTGACCGGCCGTTCGACCTTCTTGGCCGCCCACAGCACCAGAATATCTTCCGGGTAGATGGCGCCCTTCATGCCGAAGCCGCCGCCCACATCAGGGCAAATGACCCGGATCCGGGTTTCCGCAATCTGGAATATATCCTGAGCGAGGCTTTGGCGCAGGACGTGCGGTGCCTGGCCCGAATTATAAAGGGTATAGCTTTCCGTACCGGCATCATAATCGCCAATATTGCTGCGCGTTTCCATGGCGTTAGTGGTGATGCGGTTGTTAATCAGATGCGCCTTCGTCAAATGGGCGGCGGCTTCGATGGCGGTGTTTACGGCTTCGGGATCACCCATGCCGAAGGCGAAGGAAATATTGCTGTCGGCATGCTCCCACACTTTCGGCGCGCCGTCGGCCAGGGCCGCTTCGGCGGTGGTGACGGCGGGCAACTCTTCATAGCCGATATCGATCATTTCGGCGGCGTCCTTGGCCTTCGCAAGGCTTTCCGCGACCACGAAAGCAACGCCGGCGCCGACGCATTTGACCATGCCGGTAACCAAGGCCGGAAACGGCGATCCGGTCGGCGGGCCAACCAGGGCGGGGACCGGGAAGTGGCAATGGATTTCGCCAAGCCCATCGGCGGCGTAATCATCGCCCGTCAAAACCACCAGCACGCCGGGCGCGGCTTCGGCGGCGCTGGTGTCGATATTGGTGATTTTGGCGTGGGCGTGGGGGCTGCGCAGCACATATCCATAAGTCTGGCGCGGCAGTTCGATATCATCCACATAACGTCCGCGCCCGGTGAGCATACGCGGGTCTTCCTTGCGCGGAGCCGGTTGTCCGATGCCAAATTTCATAGCTGCCTCCCATTGCTTTGTTCTATTTCCGCTTGGATAAGGTTTTTTCACGCGGGCGGCAAGCATGACAAACATTAACCAGCGTCCTATTCTCATGAAAATTCGATTTCAGGGGCGGCGAAATATTATGGCAGAACATTCAGGCGCAGAATTCGATTACATCATTGCTGGGGCCGGCTCGGCCGGCTCGATCCTGGCGGCGCGGCTCTCGGAGGATAGCGAAACCCGGGTGCTGGTGCTGGAGGCAGGCCCCCCCGATAGCCACCCTTTGATCCATATTCCCTTGGGCACCGGCAAGGTGTGGAACATGCCGTCGCTGAATTGGTCCTATATGTCGGACCCGGAACCGCATATGGATGGGCGCCAGCTGTTTCACCCGCGCGGTAAAGTGGTCGGCGGTTCCGGCGCCATCAACATGGCGGCCTATGTGCGCGGCCATGCCGGCGATTATGACCGCTGGGCACAGATGGGCCTCGGCGAATGGTCCTATGAGCGGGTGCTGCCATATTTTAAGCGCTCGGAAAATTATGCCGGCGGCGGCGATGATTTTCATGGGAGCGGCGGGCCGATACAAACGCAGAAGAACCAGACCACCGATCCGTTGATGGAAAGTTGGCTGGAGGCCGGGCGCACGGCCGGCTATGGCGCCACCGATGATTACAACGCCGCTTCCCAGGACGGCGCGGCGCGCATGCAGTTTAATATCGGCGGCGGCCGGCGCTCCAATTCCGCCGTTGCCTTTTTGCGCCCGGCCCTGAAGCGGTCCAACCTCACTCTGATCACCGGCGCGCAAGCGACGCGCATCCTGATGGACGGCAAGCGCGCCACCGGTATCAAATACCGCCAGGGCGATACTACCCGGACGGTCAAGGCGGCGGAGGTAATCCTCGCCGGCGGCGCCTATAATTCGCCGCAGCTTTTGATGCTGTCCGGCATCGGCCCGGCGGCGCATCTGAGCGAGCTCGGAATCAATGTTGTGCAGGACGCGGCAGCGGTTGGCGGCAATCTTCAAGATCATCCGGCCATCAGCCTAGAATATCAGCGCACCCAGACATCGGAATTTATGCGCAATCTGCGCCTCGATAAGCTGACCATCAATGTGGCGCGGGCCTGGCTGTTCAATACGGGCCCGGCAAGCCAGCCGGTGGGCTTTTCCACCGCGTTCGTCAAAAGCCGGGAAGGATTGGAAATACCTGATTTGCAGTTTTTCTTCCGCCCCTATTCCCGCCTGGCCCGCCAATGGCTGCCGTTTGTCTATCCGCACGCACCGGACGCGGTTTCCATTACCGCCTGCCATCTGCGCCCGGAATCAAGGGGTGAGGTTCGGCTCAGATCCACCGATCCCATGGCGCCGGTGGGCTTCGTCAACAATTTCCTGAGCACCGAGGCGGACCGGGAAGCCATGCGCCAAGCGTTCAAAATATCCCGCGATCTGGTCGGCCAGCCGTCATTCGATGCCATCCGGGGCGACGAGACTGCGCCCGGCTCCGACGTTGAAAGCGACGTCGATATCGATGCCTTTATCCGCGAAACGGCGATGACGGTTTTTCATCCCATCGGCACCTGCCGCATGGGTTCCGATCCGGCCTCGGTAGTCGATCCGGAAATGCGGGTTCGGGGGATCGAGGGCTTGCGCGTTGTTGATGCGTCGGTGATGCCCGATCTGGTCGGCGGCAATATCAATGCCTGCGTGATGATGATTGCCGAAAAAGCCTCCGATATCATCCGCGGCAAAACGCCGCTGCCGGTGGAAGCCTAAAGCTTCAAATAGCCGACGCCATCCTTGATATCGATTTTGGTGCCGTAGAAATCCGACAGGGCTTGGGTGCGCGCCAGAACGTCATCTGCAAATTTGCCGCTGGCGATAACCGGGCGGCCGCGCTGGGAGCGCGATAGCCCGAAGCCGAGATCGAGGGGGTAAAGCTCAACCCCGTCCAATTTCCCATCCGCAAACCGGCACAGCGAAAAAATCGAATGCCAATAGTTTTCGTGGGCGCCAAAGCCCTTCTTGCCGCCATCGGAGCGGGCATCGAGGAAATCAGCGGGCGTCGCCAGATGGTCCAGATCGAAACGGGAGAAACTTTCCACCGGCACCGAAGTCACCGTGTCGTTCTGAAAGATGAAATTCCCGAGGCTGTAGAAGATTGGCTTGCCCTCATAAACTTCAACGCCCAGCGATATGTGTGGGCCGTGGCAGACAAAGACATCAACGCCGGCATCGATAGCACGCCGGGCAAAGGCACGAGCGAAATCGGCGAGCTCTTCCATGTCTGCGGCGTTGGCCGCGGTATCGGCGCCGCGCTGGCTGTAGGCGTGGCAATGCAGCGAAAACACCACCCAATCCGATTGGCGCCTGGCTTCCGATATCCAGCGGAGGTTGTCGGCCTCGTCCATACCGTTGATGAACGTATCGACGGCGAATCCATCGCCTTCGACGAATTTCTTGCCCAAAAAAGTGATCTCAGAATTGCCGGCGCCGCCCACTTCCTTGTCTGAGAAGAAGCCTTGGCGGCGGCGTGCGATGTCCTTATCGAAGCCAAGCCCCTGGTCGATGGCGCTTAAATCGGCGAAGGCGTCTTCGGGCAAAGTATGCGTCTCGTTATAGCCGATGATGTTGACCCCGGGCCGGCCTTTCAGGTCGGGGCCGTGGGGTGACGCCCGGTTCCACGGCTTGAAGAACGAATTGGCTGACAACAAAGCGACGCGCCCGCCCTTGGTGTCCAGATAGCCGGGCTTTTGCGCCGCCGTCAGATGCGCGCCGGAGCCGCTATGCACCAGACCGGCGGCCTCCACATGGCGCAAGCTGGCCAGCAATCCGTCCTGGCCGAAATCGGTGACATGGTTGTTGGCGGTGGACACCATGTTGACGCCCATCCATTTAAGGTCATCCAAGAGCGACGGCGGGATCGTCATCGGCGTGCCTTCGGTGGGATCTTGGGTGCCATCTTCGGGCGCCCGCACGGTGCCTTCCAGATTGGTGAACGCCGCATCGGCGCCTTCCAGAATATCCTTGATGGCGAGGTACGGCGCCTCCGTAAACGGCGTCAGACGCCTGGAAAGCATGGTATCGCCGGTCAGCGCGATAGAGATATTGCCGGCTTCTGAGTCATAGATCATGGTAATTCCTTATTCCGCCGCCTGCCTGAGCCGGCCCGTGGGGTTGGCCGAGGCGTCCAATTGGCTCTGAAAAGCTTTATGCCAGTCCAAGTCGTCGGACGTGACGAAATGGCCCGAGCGGGCGCCGAGGTAAATCTCCGGATCGCGAACGCCGGGGGGCGCTGTATTTTTTTCCATACCCTTGATGGCGCCCAAAATGCGCCGCCTTGTATTGGTGATCATCTGATCCGATGGCGCCAGCCGTTCAAATTCGTGATCGACGATGCCGCCCATGCTCTCGGTGATTGCCTGATCCTGCTCGAAGATACCGGTGATGCCGGTATAGATCTCGTCGCTGGCTTGCGCATCCCGGTCGATCAGATAGTCGTTGCCGGCGTTGCGTGCCAGGCGGTAGCGGCCCAGCCAATCGGTTGTGTTGGGCAGATGCTCGATGCCAAGGGTGCTGCCGCCGGGAATGGGATCGCCGGTCTTGGTGAGGGAAAGGCCGCGCTTCATGCCGGACCAATTGATCTGCACGAACATGACGTGAGTGTCGTCCATCGGCACCCAGGCGCGGGCGTGGACGTGATGGCTGAAATCACCGTTCGGCTGCATGGTCCAGCAGGGGAACATGAAGTTGGCGATGCGCCAATAAGTCTCGCCCGGATCGGCGGGGCGAAATGCGGTGTACATGGTGCCCCACGGGGTATCATCGGCGTTCAGCTCCGGCGCTTTGTTGAGGAGTTGAAAGCGGCCGAGAGTGCCATCGGGCAGATCATCCATCTTGACGCTGCCGGCGTGCAGAAAGCTGAAATGGGAGGTGTCGATATCGCCTTCCAGCGCCTGCAGCCAGTTGCATTCCCGTTGGGCGAAGTTAATGGTCACCTCGGCTTCGCCCAGCAACGTGGCCTCGATCGCCGGCAATTCGGGCACATTGTTCGCATCGCCCATATAGACCCAGACCAGCCCAGCCCGCTCGGTCGCCTTATAGGCTTTGGCTTTGACCTTGTGCTTGAAATCTTGGGCAGGCGGCACGTTGGCCATGTCGAGGCAGTTGCCCTCCACGTCGAACTTCCAGCCGTGATAGACGCAGCGGATGCCGTCTTCTTCGTTGCGCCCGAAAAAGAACGAGGCGCAGCGGTGCGGACAACGGTGGTCCATGATACCGACCCGGCCCGACGAATCCCGAAATGCGATCAGCTTTTCGCCCAGGATCATCAGGCGCACCGGATCGCCGTCGGCCACCAGTTCGGACGACTTGGCCGCCGGTAGCCAATATTGGCGCATCAAATTTCCCATGGGCGTGCCCGGCCCGGTGCGGGTTAGAATTTCACCTTCGGCGCGGCTGGTCATGACGTTCGTTCCCCCTATTCGGCGGCTTGGCGGGCCGGCGATACGCGGTTGTCCAGCCGGGCGATCTCTTTTTCATAGGCCTCTCGCCAATCGGTATCGGCGGCGGCCAGGTAATCGCCGCCCCTTGGAATCCCATAAATCTCCGGGTTGGCGGCGCCGGGCGGCGGTGTGCCGGTCGCCGCAAATGCCTCGGCGGTCTGCAAAAGGCGGCGGCGGGTCCGGGTGATCACCTGGTCCGACGGCGCCAATCGCTCGAAGGAATGATCGGTGGTTGCGCCCATGCTCTCGGTGATCGCCTGATCCTGCAGCAAAATCCCGGTCATGCCGGAGTACGATTCGGAGCGCTGGGCGGCGCGGTCAATCTGGTAATCATTACTGGCGTTGGCTGCCAGACGCCAGCGACCCAGCCAATCGCTCGTATTGGCAAGATGCCCCGAAACCCCGGCAGCGCCCGGAATTTTTGAGCCGTCTTTGCGGCCCTTTACGGCCGGCGAGCGGGCCGCCCATGAAAATTCAACGTGCATGGTATGGGTGTCGTCGAGGGGCACCCAACCCCTGGCCCAAATGTGATCGCCGATGGCCCCGTGCGGTGTCAACGTCCAGAACGGCAGGGCGAAATGGGTCATGCGCCAGTAGTTGAAACCTGGCTTGGCAGGCCGAGGAGTGCCGACCATGAGGCCCCACTCGGTCTCGGTGAGCTCGAACTTCGGCGCCCGGTCGATGGTGATGTGGCGGGCCATTACCTCTTCGGCGATATCGTCCGGCTGCACCAACCCGAAATGCAGAAAGCTGAAATGGGATGGGTCGATATCCCCCTCCAGAGCCTGCAGGTAATTGCATTCGCGCAGCACGAAGGTGACTTCCAATTCGTCCTCTGGCAGGTTGATCGCCTCTAGGTCCGGCAGGCCGGGCACGCTTTCCGTATCACCCATATAGACCCAAACGACGCCGCCCCGCTCCGCCGCCTTATAGGCCTTGGCCTTTACCTTGTGTTTGAAATCCTGATGCGGGGGTACGTTGGCCATATCGAGACAATTACCCTCCACGTCGAACTTCCAGCCATGATAGACGCAGCGAATACCATCCTCTTCGTTACGCCCAAAAAACAACGAGGCGCAGCGATGCGGGCAGCGGTGATCCATGACGCCGACGCGGCCCGATGAATCTCGAAAGGCGATCAGCTTCTCGCCCAAGAGCATCAGCCGTACCGGATCGCCGTCGGCCACCAGTTCCGATGACTTCAGTGCCGGCAGCCAGTATTGGCGCATCAAATTACCCATGGTAGTGCCAGGGCCGGTCTCGGTCAGGGTTTTGCTTTCTGCTGGGTTGGTCATGGTATCGTCTCTTCTAAATCTCTGGAGCCGGTTTTTCGGCATAGATTATAGTCCAGGGAAACCGCCAATAGGGATAATCATCGGCGTCGATGCCTTCCGCTTCTTTGAACGGGATCACCTGGACGTTGATCAGGCCTTTGTTTTCCAGGACTTGAGCAATATCCATCTCGGCCCAAGGCTGCATATAAGGCTCGTTGTTGCGCTGGCCATGGCCGTAATGAATGAAGCGGGCGAAAGCGTCCGGCAAATAATGGAAATCCAGATGCGCCATGCGCCCGCCCGGCTGCAAAAGACGCGCCGCCTCGTCGAACATCTGATCGATTTCCGGCGGCGGCAGTTCGTGCACCAGCATGGTCGAAGTGACCAGGTCGAACGCGCCGTCGCCGTAATCGGTATTGATGGCGTCCATCTGGCGGTAGCGAATATTGCTGTTGGACGAGGCGGCCGCATCGCTGGCGCCCAACGTCACGCAAGGGCCTGACAGATCGACGGCGTCCACTTCGGCGCCGGAGAATGTCTCGAAAAATGGCCGCGTGCTTTTGCCGAAGCCGCATCCCATGTCCAGAATACGCGTTGGGCTTGGTCCAGCGGCGGCGACAAAATCGGTAAAGCGCTGATGCAAATCCCTGTGCGCACCGCCCATCAGCGGCGTCGTCGAACGGGCACCGCGCTCATAGACGAAGCCGGCGATTTCGTCGCTCCAAACGCCGCCCGGATGCTGATGGATATCCACGTCCCGGTAATATTGCGGCATCGCCAAACCATCATCGATTTCCGCCTGCCCGGAATTACCGAGCGACGCCTTAAGCGCGTCCCGGCGCTCATGATGAAAGGGATACAGCCCATAGCGCCCGGAATATTTGAAGCGCTGCAAATGCCGCTCCAGCCACGCGTAATAGCGGTAAAGGACGGTATCGCCGATGATCGCCCCGACCGCGTCCGGCGTATCGGGCGGCGCATCAAGGGCTTCGGTGCGGTTCTGAAAATCTTCCTTCAAAGCGGGATAAATCACCGTTGTCCAATAGCCTTTGGCACCTAAGATGAAGTCCTGTGCGGCGACGAAGCTTCGCTCGTCCATGGCCTTTACCCGGCGCCCTTGGACTGTTGTTTGCCCAGCAAGTTGATCATCAGCCCCTTGGTAAAGGCCTCGCGGTCTTCGGCGTTGTCGATGCGCTCCTGATCGGTAGGCTCACCATCCAAGGCGCCGGGCGCAATGATATTGTTGTCCTGCAATAATCGCTCGAGCGCGCGTTGGCGGTCGCGCAGCACATAAACCTCGGTGGCCAGCGCCATGACGACGCCAAAGGCGCGGTCCAGGGCCGTATCTTCGAAAAAGGTTTGTTCGTCAAGATCGTGGAGCTCTTGAACTGGAGCCATAACCTTCTCCTCTAAATCTCCGCCGCCGGCAGCGGGGCGTGGCCGAGCATCATGTCGGCGGCTTTTTCGGCGATCATGATGGTCGGCGCGTTGGTGTTGCCGCCGATGACGTCGGGCATGACCGAGCAATCGGCGACGCGAAGTCCCTCGACGCCCCGCACCCGCAATTGCTCGTCGACCACAGAATCCTCGTCGGCGCCCATGCGGCAGGAACCGGCCGGATGCTGGGCGGTCAGGCAATTGGCGCGCAGCCATTCTTCCAGGCTGGCGTCATCTTCATGGTCCGGGCCGGGGGAAAATTCCGCGGGCCCCAAATCCTTCATCGGCGATTGGGCGAATATATTGCGGATCGCCTTCACCCCTTCGCGCAACGTGGCCAGATCGTGGCTGTCCTGGAATAGGTTCCACAAAATGCGCGGTTTCGCAGACGGGTCTGAAGAGCTTAAGCGCACATAGCCCCGGCTTCTAGGATGCAGCACCGCACAACGGGCGGAAAAGCGATGATTTTCGCGGCGGAAACCCGGGAACCAAATATTCGCTTCCTGCCAGATCGGGTTGATGATCAGCTCGATATCCGGGCGTTCGCTTTCCTCCATGACACGAATGAAAGCCACCGACGAGGACGGGAAATTGGCCATCGGCCCGGTGCGCGTCAATTGATAGCGAAGCGCATGCAGCGCCACCTGATCGGCGCGCAACATGGAGGTCAGGGTATCGGGCGACGCCATATCGAAATGGACTACCGTGTTCACATGGTCGTGCAGATTCTTGCCGACCGATGGCCGGTCCAACACCGGCTCCACACCAACCTCGCGCAATTCGTCCGCCGGGCCGATGCCCGACAACAAAAGCAATTGCGGCGAATTATAGCTGCCGCCGGACAGCACCACTTCTTTGTTCGCGCGCGCCGTCTTGAGCGCGCCATCTTGGCCAAACTCGACGCCGGCGGCGCGCCCGTTCTGGACCACTACCCGATGCGCCAGGGCGCCGGTTTCGATGGTCAGGTTCGGACGGTTTTCGGCGGGGCGCAAAAACACCCGGGATGCCGACGAGCGGCGCCCACCGCCGATGGTCCGGTCCGGCGGGCAAACGCCCTCCGGCTCAGCTCCGTTATAATCTGAGGTTTCCGGGAACCCGGCCTTGCCGGCTGCTTCGGCGAACATGGTGTGGTAGCGGCCATTGAGGGTCGGCTTGGTCACCGCCAACTCGCCGTCGCCGTTATGGTGTTCATCTTCGCCGCGCCAGCTTCCCTCGGAGCGTTTGAAATAGGGCAGCACGTCGTTATAGCCCCAGCCAGTGAGCCCCGATTGGCGCCATTGGTCGTAGTCCAAGGGATGCCCCCTTGCATAAATCATGGCGTTGATAGAGGACGAGCCGCCCAGCACCTTGCCCCTCGGCATGGGTATCTCGCGGCCATTGGCATTGGGCTCGGGCTCGGTCTTGAAGCCCCAGAGATATTTGGGATTTCGCGACACAAAGCGCATGGCCAACGGAATGGGAAAGAAGAAGTGGCTATCGCGTCCGCCGGCTTCCAAAAGCAAGACTTTGTTGGCCGGATCATTGCTTAACCGGTTGGCCAGCACACAACCGGCCGAGCCGGCGCCGACAACGATATAATCATATGTTCCCGCGTCGTCCATTATTTTCCCCCTTATTATTGGTCGCTTATTCTATTCGGCGGCCTTGGCCATCGGTTGTTTCACATCCATGACCGCCACCGTACAGCCGACGGCGAAAATGGGGATCGGCTCATAGTACCATAACTCGCCGGTCGCGCCCTCGGTGGCGCCGGCGACGGCAACGAAAGTGCGGATCTCAAAGCCGCCCTGGCCGCCGTCCCGAAGTGTTTCCTCGTCCGTGTAGGCGACCAGATCGTCGCGCCGGTTGGCCAGGAATTTGTCCAGAAAATCCCGGTCCCACGCTTCGTCAATCTTGCCGGAATCCGGTGTCGCCGGCCAATGGGATATGCCGCCGGTGCCGACCACGGCGATTTTTTCCGGCTGCGCGTCGCAGGCGCGGCGCAGCGCCCGGCCAAATTCATAAGCCCGGTGCAAGGGCGTCAAAGGCGGGCCCTGGCAATTGATGTTCACCGGGATAATATCCAGATCGTAATCGGGGGTGAGGAAATTTAAGGGCACGATAATGCCGTGATCGAATTTCCATTCCTCCGCATAAGCGACATCGATATCGCCCAGCAAGGATTTGATCACGCGCCGCGACAGATCGGGATTGCCGGGCGCCCGCACCGGCTGGATGCCGAGCCATTCGGGATCCTCGATCGGGCCTTCGTAGTAATCGCCCATGCCGACGCAATAGGCGGGCATATTATTCATAAAGAAGTTTGCGAAATGCTCGGCGCCGACCACCACCAGCGCCTCGGTCCCGGCGTCCATCATGGCAACCCGCATACGCTCAAAGGCGGCGTAGAATTCATCCCGCGCCTTGGGATCGGCCCGGTCCGCGCGCCCCGTGATGCCCGGCGCGTGGCTGCAGGCGCCTGCAAAAACCAATGGCATCTTACGCCTCCCCCGCTTTAAACATAATTCTTGTCTCCGACCATGGCGTACAGCCCGGCGCGAACTGGCCCGTGCTTTTCGATGCCATCGCGCATGGCCTGTTTATATTCTTCCCACTCCAGCCCGGCCAAGGCGGCGTAATGCATCAATAGCTGGCCGTTGACGCCGAGCACGTAAAGCAGCCCGATATCGGGCTCGGTCAGGGCGCCCACCTCTTCGCCCGTCAGGTCGTAATCGCTGAGCAGATCGTCGAAATCGGTGTCGTAGCGCTGGCGTACATGGGCATCGCGGTTCAACTCGAACATGACTTTTTGAAGATAATAGAGAGACATGGTTTCTCCGTCTGAATTGCGCTAAACCATACACCGCCGGTCAGGGCATCGGCAAGAAAGAGCCATCAGCGCCAAGCCAATTAGAGGAAAAGCCAATGAAATTTGCAACATTCGAAAAGGACGGCAAGGAAAGCTTCGGCGCCGTGATGGGCGATGCAGGCGCCGAGACCATTGTCGATCTGGGCGCTCGGAAGCTGACCGCTCATGGCCGCCTGATGGGCGTGCTGCGCGCCGGTAAGCTGGACGAAGCCAAGGACGTGGCGGCCAATGCGGATGCCGATTTCGCGCTTTCGGACGTAACTTTGCTGCGCCCCATCCCGGGCCCGGAAAAGATTATCTGCATCGGCGTCAATTACGGCAACCGGGCCGCCGAATATGACAACGTGCCCGACAAGCCCAATTATCCCAGCGTCTTTGTCCGCTGGCCGGGCTCGTTGACGGCGCACGAACAACCCCTCATGCGCCCGCCAGAATCCGATCAGCTGGATTACGAAGGCGAGATCGCCATTGTCATCGGCAAGACGGGCCGGCGCATTAGCCCCGAAAATATCCGCGAACACATTGCCGGTCTATCCTGCCTCAACGAAGGAACCATCCGCGATTGGCTGCGGCACGGCACCTTCAACGTGACACAAGGCAAGAACTTTGCAGATTCCGGCGCCTGGGGTCCCTGGATGGTGACCGAGGACGAATTTCCCGATTTCAACGACATCGCGCTGGAAACACGGGTCAATGGCGAGGTGCGGCAAAAAGACACCACCCAGAACATCCTGTTCGATTTTGCCTATATTCTTTCTTACCTGTCGATCTTCTATCAGCTCAATCCCGGCGACGTGATCGCGTCCGGCACGCCTATCGGCGCCGGCGCCCGGTTCGATCCGCCCATCTGGCTGAAACCCGGCGACGTGGTCGAAGTAGAGGTCGAAGGCGTGGGCACGCTTCGCAACGGCATAAAGGACGAGGTGGTTTAAGCGCGCAAGGGCATTGAAAGGCTCGTCATGACCAACGGCAACGGACATTCATCCAACGCAACGATTGCGGACGCGCCGGTGGTCAACCGCATCGCCCACATCGTCATATACACCAACAAAAAATATGAAGAGATGAAGACTTGGTACGGGACCGTCTTCAATGCGCGCGTGGTGCATGAGCGCGGCGGCGAGATTTCGTTTCTGACCTTCGATAGCGAGCATCACCGGTTCGCCATTCGCTACCAGCCGCAGTTGGCGGACCGCGATGACAGTATTGCCGGCATCGCCCATGTGGGCTTCACCTTCGATAATTTGGGTGAGATGTTCGCCACGTACGAGCGCATCAAAACCGAAGGCATCCGGCCGGTCTCGGCGGTCAATCATGGCATGACCACGTCGCTCTATTACCGCGATCCCATCGGCAACAAGCTGGAACTGCAGGTAGAGAACCAGGACAACCAAAAAGACGCCGTCGCCGTGCTCGAAGATGAAGAGCGCGAAAACGTGCTGTTCGATCCCGACAAAATGCTGGCCGCCGTCAAAGCCGGGGTGCCCGACGCGAGCTTGAAAAGCCAAGCCTATATTTTGGATACCATGGTCCTGGCGCGGACCCGGGGCTCATCCCAGGACCTGGAAGCCACATGATTTCGACAGCGCTCGGTTTTATGGTCTGAATTAGGGTTTTAGTGCGCGCCACCAAGCTAGCATGGCGTCTTCTGAGTAGGGCAGCACCGCGCCCAGCCCGCCGCATTGACGTTGCCAGATTTCCAACGCCGGTTCCGGCACCGTGATCATCAACGGAATCCCCTCGGAAATAATTTGCATGATCTCGTCGAGCAATCCCTCGCCCTCTTGTTCCTGATCGCCGAATTTTTCGATCACCACCAGATCGGGATGGGATTGGAGGACGCCGCGAAGGATGGCCGAGGTTTCGACCAGGCTAGCCACGTCGAGCCCGCATTCATCTTCGCTGGCCATCGGCCGCTTGATGGCGATGCGCTGGCCGGTCCGAATATCCACGGAATCAATGGTGCGGGTTTCGGCGCCATCTTCGAGGCGGCTTTCCTGGAGTATCCCGGCCACCGAAACCTGTTCCGATTTGAGCCGGCGGACAAAAGCCGGCAACGTCGATTTGTCGGTCTGCTTGGGCGTATAGACCACCGCCGCGAAGGCGGCCGGGCCGTCTTCTTCCGGTTTATCGCCCGCATCGAACGCCATAGGATCCGATTTCTGCATGCGCCGATTTTATCAGGTTTGGGATTTCCGCGCCAGCCGGGCGACGGCGGCGCTGTTCCTACCCGGACTTATGGGCTGACCTCCGTATCCCGGATGGCGGCCAAAAGCTGCGTATATGTCTTCGGCAAGCCATCTAGCGTCTCGTCCAATCCCAGCCCGGCCATCCATTCCAGGCGCGCCGCCGACGATAGCGCCGTCATCGGCTCCACGCCCAGGCCGCGTAAGGTGTCAGCAACGGAAAGCATTTCGGCGGCCTGGCGCTTGGAATGCTGGACCAGGCGGGGCGCGTAATAATCGGACGTGGCGCGCCAATCCAAATCCGGGAACGACACTTGCAGGGAATCCAAAATGGCTTCCTCGGCGCCCAATTTGTTGGCGGCCACCAAGCATTCCAACAAAATAGCGGTAAAGCCCTTCATGAACACGCTGCGCACCATCTTGACCGCCGACGCATCACCGATATTTTCGCCAATGGCACTTACGTCCATGCCGAGGCCGGACAATATTTCTGCCAACGCGGCGGCGCGCCTTCCGGCCAGCAGCATGGGCACCCGAATGCCGTGCGGCGGCACCAGGTCCATCACCGCCGCTTCCACATAATCGGCGCCGCTGGCCTCAACCAGTTGGGCGGCGCTCTTCTTCTTGTCGGGCGAAGTGGAATTGATATCCAGGTAAAACTGGCCGCTTTTTAGGTGCGGTGCGGTATTTTCGGCGGCCGCCACGGTCTGATCGGAAACCACCGCCGACAGCACCACATCGGCGCCGGCCACCGCCTCGGCGGCGCTGATCGAAGCTTCGATGCCGGCGGCTTCCGCCTTGGCCTTGAGGGCTGCCGACTTGTCCGCATCGTCGATCAAAATGTCATAGGCGGCGCGCACTTCGGCGCCAGCCGCCAAAAGCCCTTGAGCCAGAATGCCTCCAGCCTCGCCATAGCCCAAAAACGCAACGACAGTCATGATGATGGTATCTCCCAATGCAGAACAAAATTATCCATTAGCTGCCAAACTACCCCGCCGGATGCGCCGCTCACAAATTAAAATTCGGCGTTTTGTATCCGGTGAAGCTGTGCTAAAATGGCTATGTTGAAAATCCGTATCTAAAGCGGTGACGTATCAACGCCAACAGAGAGGCCGCAGCATGCTTAACTACCTGATCAACCGGCTGTTTATCGCCGTATTGGTTACCATTACGGTGTCCATCATCGCTTTCAGCCTTTTGCGGCTGTCGGGCGATCTTGCCGCCGAACTGGCGGGCGATGACGCTACCGAAGAAGAAATTGCCCAAGTGGCCAAGGCCTATGGCCTCGACCGGCCGCTTTATATCCAATATGGGAGCTGGGCCGCTGGCGCATTGACGGGCGATCTCGGGCAATCGATTTTCTCCAACGAGCCGGTGTTCGGCATCCTCAAGGGCGCCGTACCGACGACCGCCAAGCTGGCCGTGCTAGCCTTGGCGCTAGGGATTATCATCGCCGTTCCATTGGGGATCATAGCGGCCGTTTACCAAAATACAGCCGCGGACAGGGCGTCCCTTGTGCTCGCTGTATTCGGCCAGGCGATCCCCAATTTCTGGTTGGGGTTGATGTTGATTCTGGTGTTCGGCGTGGCGCTCCGATGGCTACCTATATCGGGGCAGGATACTCTGCTGCATTTCGTCATGCCGACAGTCACCATCGCACTTTCAACCCTGCCGCAAATCATGCGCCTGACGCGCACCGGCATGATCGAAGTGCTGCAATCGGATTATATCCGCGCCGCCTACGCCAAGGGATTGCCAGCGCGCATGGTCATATTGAAACACGCGCTACGCAACGCCATCCTGCCGGTGGTGTCGATCACCATGGTCACCTTCGGCTTTCTGTTGGGCGGCACCGTGGTAGTGGAAACTATCTTCGCCCTCAACGGTCTTGGCTTCGAAGCGTTTCAGGCGATCATCCGCCAGGACTTCCCGGTTCTGCAATCGGTGGTCCTGTTCATTTCCGTCATCTATATCGGCCTGACGTTGCTGTCAGATTTGATCAACGCGCAGCTCGATCCGCGCATCCGGCTAAGCTAGGGAGAGCGTCATGACACCCAGCGAACAAGCATCCGCCACCATAGGCAGCTCGGAAGCGGCCAACGCCGAAGCGGAAGACATCTTCGAAGTTTATTCACCGACCCCTTACGAGTTGATGAAACGCCGGGCGCGCAGCCACCCGGGCTTTCTGATCGGCACAGCGGTAGTGCTTGCGGTCTTTTTCGTGGCCGTTTTCGCGCCGCTGATCGCACCTTTTGATCCCTTCGATCAGGATATATCGCGGCGCCTGATCAATCCCGTCTGGGGTATCGATTCAAGCTGGCTCAATGCCCTCGGCACCGATGCTTTTGGGCGTGACTATCTCTCAAGGGTTATTCACGGCGCTCGCGTCTCAATGATCGTCGGCATCGTCGCGCCCATGATAGCAGCTGTCATCGGATCGCTGATCGGCATGATAGGCGGATATTACGGCGGCCGCGTCGATGCGGTTGTCATGTATCTGATCAACTCCAAGCTGGCATTGCCCGGCCTGGTGGTCGCCCTTTCTCTGGTGGCCGTGTTCGGCGGCGAGGTGTTCGTGCTGGTGCTGGTGCTGGCCTTTTTGTTCTGGGATCGCTACGCCATTGTGCTCAGAACGGTGACCCAGCAAATCCGCGCCCAGGATTTCGTGACTGCCGCCGAAGCCGTCGGCTGCTCGGTACCGCGCATCATCCTTACCGAAATTCTGCCCAATGTGATGAACCAGATCATCGTTATCCTGACCCTGGAAATGGCCATCGCCATTTTGATCGAGGCAACATTGTCGTTCCTCGGGCTCGGCATTCAGCCGCCAACTCCGACCTGGGGCAACCTGATCGCCGAGGGGCGCAACTTCATGTTCTTCAAGCCCTATCTGGTAACCATCCCGGGCATCTGCCTGTTCTTCCTGGCCATTGCCATCAATATGATGGGCGACGGCATCCGCGACATCACCGCGCCGGAGGGCCGCAACTAGGCGAAATTTTTTGTGAGAGTTTAGAACCGGCGCGCTTGCAAAGAGCGCGCCGGTTTTTTATGGGCCGCTGGCTTGGTTGCGCTGCACAGCAAGCTCGGCAATATCTTTTTTGACCAGCTTGCCGACCGCGTTGGTGGGTAACGCATCGAAGAAAAAGATGTCTTTCGGCTTTTTGTAGCCAGCCAGCTTTCCGGCGCAGAAATCGATCAGCTCGGCGGCGCTGCAATTCTCATCGGCGACCGCGCAGGCGACCACCTTTTCGCCCCACTTAGGATCGGGAACGCCGACCACGGCGATCAGACTCACTTTTGGATGTTCGCCCAAGACCGCCTCGATCTCGGCCGGATAAACATTGACGCCGCCGGTCTTGACCATGTCGCGCTTGCGCCCCGACAGCCAAATATAACCGGCCTCGTCTTTCAAGATCACATCGCCGGTGATCAGCCAGCCGTCCTTCAACACAGCCGCCGTATCTTCGGGCCGGTTCCAATAGCCTTCCAGCATGGATGGGCCCGAAACGATCATCTCGCCAAACTCTCCTGGCGCAACCGGCTGGCCGTCTTCGTCCACCGCTTCGATGCGGAACAATGGCGCCTCGGTGCCGAGCGAGCTCATACGGTCCGGCTTGGCGTCCGATATCAGCGCCGCCTCGACTTCGTGGGGCAGCATGTAGGACACATAGCCGCCAGTTTCGGTGGAGCCGTAGGCGTTGACGAAACCGCCCTTGAATGTGGGGTTGGCTTTGATGCGCAACATGCCGGGACGCGAATCACCGGTGGCGCTGGTGCCGGTCAGAAGGCGCAAGCTCGACAGATCGGCTTGGTCCAGGCCTGGATGATCGGTCAGTCGGTCAAACAGCGACAAGATGCAATAGGTCATGGTGGCCCGCTCGGCCGCGATCCAGGTGAGCATATCCGCCACATCAAACTTGGGCCGGATGACGGTGGCGATGCCGGCAAAGGCGTGGCTGGTCATCATATGGATGCCAAGCCCGGCCGAGATCGGCATGGAAATCAACGCGATGTCCGACGGGTAATGGGGCACCTTGGCCTGATAGACCAGCACGTTGGTAAGATATTGCCGGTGGGTGCGCATGCAGCCCTTGGGAAAGCCGGTGGTGCCGGTGGTGTATTTGATGGCGAACACGGTGTTCGGATCAATGGCCACACCGGGCTCGGTGTCGGCTGCGGCGGCGATCAGCCCTTCGTAATCGATGGCAGGGGCGCCGCCGCCGACCATGACCAAAGTCTCAAGACTGGCCAGTTCGCCCGAAGCCTCACCGATGGCTGCCGCCGCTTCGGCGCCGCCGACAATAATTTTGGCGCCCACGTCACCGGCGATATAGGCGATCTCGCGGCCCACCGAAGCGGGCATGATACCGATGGAGATGCCGCCAGCCTTGGCGATGGCGAAATACAGCTCGATCAACTCGATCGAATTGCCGAGGACATAGGCAACCCGGTCGCTAGGCCTAAGGCCAAGGGTGATCAGGGCGTTGGCGAGCCGATTGACGCGGCTATTTAGCTGAGACCATGTGACGCGCCGATCTTCAAAGATCAGCGCTTCGCCAGCCGGATTACGGCGTGCATTATTGGTGACCAGATCGCCAATCAGCATGGCGGGCAGGCGAGCCTAGATTTCCAACTCAGCACTTCCTGTCCTTGGAGGTTTTTTCGATGGCGTAGGCCAGCAGCTTGTCGATGGCACCGCTCATGATCCGGTATTCCTCGGGGTTCAATTGCTTGAGGATTTCCTTTTGCCCGCCGCGCGCGATGTCAAGCCGTTCATCATAATAGGCGCGCCCCGCTTCGGTGGCGCTGAAGGTAGCGCTGCGCCGGTCGGCGGAATCGGGGGCGCGGCTGGCCATGCCCATTTGCACCAAGGCCGCCGCGGCACGGCTAATCTGCGCTTTGTCCAGGCACATGGAGCGGGCGATGGCGCGCAAGGTGGTCGGCGGGTTGGCGCAGAGATAACTCAAGAGGCGCTTTTCGGTCAGGCCGGTCTGAATGTCGTCTTTGCGAGCCGCTTCCACGGTGCGGTCCAAGACCCGGCTTAGCATGGACAGCCGGTAGGACAGAAAATCAACAACATGCATGTGCCCGGCTTCGGCGCTGGAATTTTCGGCGTTATCGGCCTCGCTCCAATCTGGTTCTTTTAGCTGCTGCAAGCAATCCTCCATTGATCGTCCCGGCATGTTGTTATGCCATTACCAATGGTAGCGTGTCGCCGTTGAAGGAAGCAATAGAGTATCGTATCTATAGGTGCCGGATTGTAACCGGAAGTATGCGTATACCACTTAAGGAAACCCAATGGCGGGAAACCAAGATAAAGTCGTCTCACTGGATCAAGCCGGCGCAATGATCGCGGCGCGCAAGATACTCTCCCTGGCCGGATCGCATTCGGTCAACTCGCCGATGGCGTTGATCCGCGCCGCTATTCGCGCCGGCGCGAGCGCGTTGTCGATCATCCCGCCGGTGACCACGTCCATCGCGTCGGACCTTTTGATCGCGGCGGGGGCGGTCGACACATTCTATCTCTGTTATATCGGTTTTGAGACCTTGGGCTTCGCGCCCGCCTTCCGCGCCGCCGCCGAGGCCGGCACCCTCAATGTCATAGAGGGCGACGAGCCGTTCGTAATGCTGGGTACGCGCGCCGCCGCCGGCGGCTATCCGTTTATTCCGGTGAACAAGGGCGTCTATGAAGGCACCGATCTGCCGCGCCTCAATCCGATGCTGAAAAAAGTCACCGATCCGTTCACTGGCGAAGAGGTCTATGCCATCCCGGCGCTGCCCGCCGACGTCTGCATCCTGCACGCCCAGGCCGCTGACGCCCAAGGCAACGCTCAGTTCTGGGGCGGCAACAATCAGGAGCTGGACAAGGCAATGGCCGCCGATTGCGTCATCATATCGACCGAGCGGCTGATTTCGGTGGACGCGACGCGCCGGGATGTGGAGCGGGTGAATATTCCCGGCCATATGGTCGATGCGGTCGTGCATGTGCCCTACGGCGCCCACCCGACTGCGTCGCCGGAATTCTACGGCACCGACGAGGCGCATTTGAAAACCTATTTCGATGCGGTGCGCGGCGGCAACCGGGATGACTATCTGGACCGCTTTGTTACCGGCCCAGCCGATCACGAAGCCTATTTGGGCGAGGTTGGCCTTAGCGCCATGTTTGAATTGCAGAAAAATGCGTAAACAAATTTCCAAAGCGAGAAGCCCAAATGGCTGAACAGGCAGATCCCGGAACGACAAACTATTCGATGGCCGAATTGATGGCCGTCGCCATGGCGCGCGCCCTCGAATCCGAAGACGGCAATCTCGGTGGTGTCGGTGCCGCCGCCGTGGTGCCGATGGCGGCGGCAAGGCTGGCGGTGCTGACCGTCGCGCCCAATCTCTGGTGGTTTTGCGGCGGCGCCAGCGGTCTCAACCCCACATTCGATAATTTGCCGCGATCGTCTGCTGACCCGAAAGCGGCGGTCGGATCCACCGGCAAGAAGAATATGCTGGATGTGGTCGATATGGGCGCCACCGGCAAGTGGGACTGGGGCTTCAATGGCGGGCTGCAGATCGACAAATTCGGCAACATCAACATGATTGGCATCGGCCCCCACGATAAATTGAAGCTGCGCGGGCCAGGCACCGTCGGCACCATCTGGACCGGCACGCTAAAGCGGCCCTATCTCTATTCCATGCACCATGCGCCGCGCATCCTAGTGGACCGGGTTGATTATATCTCCGGGCCCGGCTGGTTGGACGGCGGCACGTCGCGCGCCGATGTCATCGGCCGCGATACCTTGGGCCCGCAGCTTCTATTCACACCGATCTGTGTTTTGGATTTCACCGAAGATGCCCACCAGTTACGGCTCAAATCCGTGCATCCGGGCTACGACAAAGACGCCGTTATCGCCAATACGGGGTGCGAGCTGGTGGTACCGGACAAGGTTCCCGAAACGCCGCCGCCGACGGAGCAGGAACTATTCGTGCTGCGCAACCACGTCGACAGAGATGGTGTTCTCAAGGACGTGCGCGCCACCGTGGGTTAGCCGCCGCGCCTATTCGGCGGCTTCCCGCTGCGGGTTGGTTACCGCTGCCATTTCCTGGTCATACACTTCCGGCCACTTGCGGTCATCGGAGGCCAGGAAGAAGCCGCCGCGCTGCTCCCGGTACAAAGCCGGGTCGCCGGCCGCGGCCGGCAAGGAGCCATCCTTCTGATAGGCCTTAGCGGCGTTCAGCAATCTTTTGCGCGTCGCCGTGATCATCTGATCCGACGGCGCCAATCGCTCGAGCGAATGATCGGTGATATCGCCCATGCTTTCGGTGATCGCCTGATCCTGCTGGTGAATGCCCTCGATCCCGGTATAGCTGGATTTGCGCTGTAAATCCCGGTCCATCATATAATCGTTGGCGAAGGTCTGATCGCAACGCCAGCGGCCCAGAAAATCGGTCGTGTTGGGCAAATGATGGTCGAAATCATTGGTCTCGTTGGGGCCATCCTTGGCGCCCATCATAATGAACATGGTGTGTTCGTCATCCAGCGGCACCCAGGCGCGGGCGATGGCGTAGCTTTTGAACGCCTTGAACGGCGCCAGGGCCCAGCAGGGGAACATGAAATGGGCGAAGCGCCAATAAATCTCGCCTTCGTCGGCGGGCCGGTAGGCGGCGTACATGGTGCCGCATTCGGTATCGGTGGTGAAATATTCCGGATCCTTATGCAAAGCACCAAACTGGGTCGGATCGTCTTTTTCGAAATCGACGCGCCCCATGGAACCCAGATGCAGGAAATTGAGGTGCGAGGTATCGATATCGCCCTCCATGGCCTGCAACCAGTTGCAGTTGCGCATCACAAAAAATGAATTGGCGTCATCTTCGGGTAACATGGCGGCGGAGATGTGGGGCAATTCCGGCACGGCGTCCTGATCACCCATGAATACCCAGATAAGGCCATTACGCTCTTCCGCCTTATAGGCTTTCGCCTTCACCTTTTGCTTGAAATCCTGATGCGGTGGCACATTGGCCATATCCACGCAGTTGCCAGCCACGTCGAACTTCCAGCCGTGATAGACGCAGCGGATGCCGTCTTCTTCGTTGCGCCCGAAAAAGAACGAGGCGCAGCGGTGCGGGCAGCGATGGTCCATGATGCCCACCCGGCCCGAGGTATCGCGAAACGCAATCAGCTTTTCGCCCAAGAGCATGAAGCGCACTGGATCGCCATCGGCCACCAGTTCCGAAGATTTGAGCGCCGGTATCCAGAACTGGCGCATCAGTCCGCCCATGGCTGTTCCCGGACCGACTTGGGTGAGAATTTCGCTATCGCGTTTATTGCTCATAGGAGCCCCCCTCCATTTGCACCTGATTTTAGGGACCAGGTCCGATTAAAGGCAAGGAAAATCACGCAAATCCCATTGATATTGAATTGTCCAGCCCGGCCGCGTTGTTTAGGATGCGCGATCAAATTTTCTAAAGATAGGATAGAGACATGCTTAAAACCACCGGCGACATGGTCATGCCGACCACCATTATCGGATCTCTCCCCCGCCCCGTCTGGCACACCGCCAAATTGGGTGAGCGTAATTTTCTTGAAGCCATGGTCGATGCCCCCTGGCGCGAACAATATACCGACGCGGTCGGCGCCCATCTGCGCGATCAGGAAGCCGCCGGGCTGGATATCTGCACCGATGGCGACGCCCACTACGACGAAGAAGTGGGCGGCCAAAGCTGGACCTCCTATCCGCTGTTTCACATGGAAGGCTTCGATACCAAGAACCCGGAGGCCGCCGTCTGGCGCGCCGGCGGCGTCGGCTTTCCCCCCGGCCATATCCTGCATGATTACCTGGAAGCCCGCGTCATGCCGGCGATCATCGGCCCCGTGGGCCCCGGCGATCTGCAATATTCCGCCATGTGGAAGACCGCCCAGCGGATGACATCCCGGCCGGTCAAGTTCGGCACCATCACCGCCGAATTGCTGGGCGCCGCCGTCGACGACAAATTCTATAAAGATCCGGTAGAGCGCATCATGGCCTTGTCGGACGCCATCAACGAAGAGCTGACCGATCTCGCCGATGCCGGCTGCCCGGTGATCCAGATGGAAGAGCCGCAGATCCATATGGTCCCGGCCAGAGGCCCCGTCTTCGGCAAGCTTGGCATGCCCGAACTGGTGGATGTGTTCAACAACACCGTCAAGGGATTGCGCGACAAGACCGAAGTGTGGTGCCACACCTGTTGGGGCAACCCGGCGCAGCAACGCATGTTCCTGGAAATCCAGAGCTACAAGCCGGCGCTGGAACATCTGAACATGGTCGATGCGGATGTGGTGACGTTCGAGTCCTGCTCATCGGGCCATATCGATATCGAAGCCATCGGCGAACAGGTCACCGAAAAGAAAGTCGGCCTCGGCGTCATCGACCATCATTCCCTCCAGGTCGAACGGCCCGAAGAAATCGCCGACGTGATCCGCGAAGCCTTGAAGCATATCCCGGCCGAGCGGCTAATCATCTGCTCCGACTGCGGCATGGGCCGTGAAGGCATGAGCCGCCGCCACGCCCGCTACAAGATGGTGTCCATGGTCCTCGGCACCAATATTATCCGCAAAGAATTAGGTCTGCCCGAAGCCGACTGCCTGACCGCTGACGGCCGCTATTCCCTGACCCGGGTCGAGGGCTGAGGCGGCACATAACCATAAGGAGGCCATCATGACCGGCACCACGCCCGGCTATATTCCCCACGAAATGCTGGGGCTCTTGGATTCCCGCTATGTGGACATCGATGAAATCCCTTGGGGCCCGGCCCGCTACGGCACCCAATCCAAGGTCCTTTTCAAGGACAACGAGGCCAAACAGGCGCTGATGATGGTCAAAGCCGATCCCGGCGCCGTCCTGTCCGATCACGAACATACTGGGCTGGAATTGACCTATGTGATCGAGGGCAGCCTCGAAGACGACCATGGCAAATGCACGGCCGGCAATTTCGTGTGGCGGCCCAAGGGTTCGCGCCATCAGGCGCGCTGCCCGGAAGGCGCCGTGTTTCTGGTCCTGTTCAACGGCGGCGCCCGCTCGGTGGAGACCGGCGAGGTGTTTCCGAACTTCGACGAGTAATCGGCTCCAAATTAAATTAGATGAGCGGAACCACCATTGCCATTGTCGGCGGCGGCTATATCGGCGCCGCCGCCGCCATCCATCTTTCCAGGGTTAGCCGGCAAGCCTTAAACATCATCATCATCGATCCGTCGGCAGTGCTGGGCGGCGGTGTCGCGTTCTCCGCCAAAGACCCGGACCACCGGCTGAACGCCCCGACCCGCGTTCATTTCCTTTATCCGGGAAACACCGAAAGTTTCACCGAGTGGCATGGCTCAAGCGGCGCCCAAGCAGCCGACCCGGAATCCGTAGCCGCCGATGGACGCGTGTTTGCCCGGCGCGCTGATTTTGGCGCCTATGTTTCGTCTGAGCTGGATATCCACCGCGCCGAAAACCCTTCCCATTCCACCATTACCCATATCAGCAACATGGCGACCAGCCTTGCCAAACAAGGTGCAGGCTGGCGCCTGACGCTGTCTTCGGGCGCTCCCTTAGGTGCTTCGGTGGTGCTGGTAACGCCGTGCAATCTTGCGCCCGCCTTGCCAGCGCCGTTCCGCGAATTATCGGCGCACCCGGCCGTTTACACCAACCCCTGGGATTTGGCACAGCTTTCCGAAATTCCAGCCGACGCCAAGCTATTGATCGTCGGTACCGGCCTAACCATGGCCGATATCGCGATTACCCTGTTGCGGGACGCACCCGAGCGCCGCATTACCGCCGTCTCCCGGCGCGGTCTGTATCCATTGGCCCAGCGCAGCCACCCGCCATCCGAAACCGTGTGGGAGGCGCTAATCCGCCCGGTCCCCGCATTTGTCGAGCGCCACGGTGTCCCCAAATCTGCCCTGGCGGTACTGCGCGCCCACCGGGCGGACATCGCCAAGCTCGCCGCAGAAGGCATCGAATGGCAGGTGGCGTTCGATGAGTTACGCGACGCTGCGCACCGTTTGTGGCCGTCCCTTCCCGCCGCCGAGCAGCAGCGCTATTTCCGCCATTTGAGCCCCTGGTACGAGACCCACCGCTTCCGCCTGCCGCCGCAAACCGGCGCAAAACTGGATAACTACCGGCAGGACGGGCGGCTCAAATACCGGGCTGGGTTTCTCACCCACGCCAGCGACGAGGATGGGCGATTGCGGGTTGGCTTTCGCGCCCGAGGCCAGAATTTGGAGACCGAGACCCTCTATGACGCGGTGATCAACTGCACCGGACCGGAACGTGATCCGGCGCGGGCGGGCAATCTGCTGCTGGCCCAAATGATCGGCGATGACATCGCCGCCGCCAGCCCTTTTGGCATGGGTTTGGAGGTGGATCAGGAATGCCGGTCTTTATCCGCCGATGGCGCGGTAATGGAAAACCTCCATATCATCGGTCCAATGACCCGCAGCCGCTTTGGCGAGATCAACGGCATCCCAACCATCGCCCAGCAGGTCCACCGGGTCGCCGGCGAAATTACCGCCAGGCTTGAGCCCTAGGCTGACAGCAGCGCCGCTGCCGCCTCGATCACGTCCGCCTGATGGGCCTGCAATTCTTGGCCCGCGACGCCCGCCAGATGCGCGCCGCGCACATCTTCCACTTCCGTCCGGATGCCGGAAAGCGTCTCCACCACGGCCAGGCAACAATAGGGCATGTAGCCCGGCGAATAGCCGCCCTCCTGGCAGACCACCAAGCGCCCTTCGCACACATCACCGGCCAGCCCCATGATCGCAACGGTCATTTCCCGGTAGGTTTCGCTGTGGCACATCATGCGCCCCAAGGGATCAAAGCCGTTGGCGTCAAACCCACTGGCGATAACAATCAATTCGGGCTGAAAGGCCCGCAAGGCCGGCATCACCACCTCGGCCAGCGTTTCCACATAGGCGCCGTGGCCGCTGCCTGCCGGCAAAGGCACGTTGATGTTGGCGCCCTTGCCATCACCGGCACCGGTTTCCTCCATCCCGCCACTGTCTTGCGGATAGCGCCGGTCCTGGTGGATGGAAATGGTCAGCACATCGGCATTGTCATAAAAGGCGCTTTGCGTGCCGTTGCCGTGATGTACATCCCAATCCACCACCGCAACCCGGCCAAGACCATGGCCAGCGCGAGCGTGCATGACCGCCAACGCGGTATTGCCGAAGATGCAAAAACCCCGCCCCCGGTCCCGCTCCGCATGATGGCCGGCGGGGCGCACGAAGGCGAAGGCGTTTTGCACGTCACCGCCGAGAACCCCATCCACCGCCGCCATGCAGCCGCCGGCGGCCAACGCCAAAATATCGTAACTGCCGGGGGTGACGACGGCCTGTTCGCCAACAGATCCGCCATCGCCCTCGCTCAATTCTTTGACCCTGGCCACATAGTCGGCGTTGTGAAAGCGGGTAAGCTCGTCTTCGCTAGCCATGCGCGCCGGAATTGGCGTCAATTGGGCAAGCAGGCCGGAGGTATCCAGCAGGTTAAGCATGCGCCGCTTGCCTTCCGGGCTGTCCCAGGCTTCGAGCGGCTGATCGAAACGGCCGAGGGGCACAGCAGGCCCTTGCTCCACCCAGAAATAGCGCTCGTCGCAAACAAAGCCGGTGGCGGTCATGTCACGGTCTCCCAGTCGGGGCCCCAGGCGTCTTTCCACAGCCAGGGCCTGGAGGCGTTCGATTTGGCGGACCCGCCCCGCCAGAGATCGAACCGGGGATCGGCATAGCGATCGAAATAGGCGTCCAGCCGGGTTGCTAGTTCACGCTCTATTGCCGCGTAGCCTTCATCGCCAGCCAGATTACGGCGCTCGTCGGCATCGGCATTCAGATCATACAAATCGTCCTCCAGGGGATAGGCGCCACTGCCCTTGAAGCGTTTCACATACAGCCATTCGGTTGTGCGTATGGCGCGGGTTTCTTCTTGCTCCAGAAACACAACGTCGTCCCAATCGAAGGTTTCACCAGCCAATTCGGGCGCAAAGCTACGCGCCGGCACATCGGCCATATCGGTTTCCTTAAAGAGTCCCAAGTAATCCAGTATGGTGGAGAACAGATCCATGCTGCCGACCAGGCGCTCGCTGCTCCGGTCCGGCCCAATGGCCCCCGGCGCCCGCAAAATAAGCGGAATATTATAGGCAATACGGAACATGTTGGACGGCCAAGTTGCCTGTCCATGGCCCCAAAAGCCGTGATGGCCGAGGGAAAATCCGTGATCGGCCGTGAAGATCACGACCGTATCGCCCTCGAGCCCGCCCCTTGCCAGCGCATCCAAAACCTGACCGACGCCATCATCGATCAGGCTCATCTGGGAATAGTAGTTGCGCAACGATGTAAGATCGTTGGGTATCTGCAACAGGGCGCTGAAATCGGGCCCGCCTTTTTTGGACGACATAAATTCCTTATTCATCTCGTAAAGAGCGATGGCCTCTTTGCTGATCCCTTCGCGCGGCACCGAATGCATGGGCGTTTCGTCATAGAGATCGCCGAACCGGTGCTCTGCCCGGCCCTTGATCGATGGCCAGTGACCATAGGGGCCGTTATAGGGCAGCAGCAACAGAAACGGCTCGTCCGGCTGGGCGGCGCGCGCGTCGATATACTGAACCGCTTGTTCGGTAAAGAAATCCACCGAGTGGCCGTCATAGACGAAGCTTTCGCCATTCACCGTCATCTCGTTGCCGTGGAAATCCAGCGTGTGACCGCGCGCCATGGTGATCCAGTGATCGATGCCGTTCTGAGCCTCGGCAAGGGCGCCGAGATGATACTTGCCGATCATTGCCGTGGCATAGCCGGCCCGTTTTAAAATCTCCGGCAAGGTGTCGAATTCCGCAACGGCGTTCCACCCTGCGGGCCATTGGTCCATCAGCCGGTCGTCGAGCCAGGTATGGACGCCGTGCTGACTGGGCATGCGCCCAGTCCAGACCGAGGCCCGCGAAGGCGAGCACATGGCGTTGGGACAATAGGCGTTGTCGAAGCGGATGCCTTCTGCCGCCATTTGGTCCAGACGGGGCGAGCGCATTTCTTGGTTGCCGTAACAGCCCAAAAGATCGGCGGGCTGGTTGTCGGTCATGATCAGGACCACGTTGGGCCGTTTTTTCTCCGCCATAAAATGCAGCCTAATTCGGCGCGACTGCCGCTATGGCGCCGTCGAGGGCTTCGAAGGCCTCGTCGACGGCTTCGTTGGTGAAAATCAGCGGCGGCGACAACACCATGCGGTGGCCCTGTACCCGCACCAGGGCGCCGCGCTCCAAGCACGCCGGGCCGAGGGCCTTGATGAACGGATCGTTGGGCGCGAACGGCTCTTTCGTTGTCCGATCCTTGACGAATTCGATAGCCAGCATCAACCCCTTGCCGCGCACATCGCCGATCACCTGATGCCGGTCCTTCAATTCTTCGAGCCGGCCAAGGAAATGCGCGCCCACCAAGCCAGCATTGGCGGTGAGGTTTTCTGAAATGACGATATCCAGGTTCGCAACCGCCGCCGCACAGGCCAGCGGATGGCCGGCATAGGTATAGCCGTGCATGATGGTGGCCAGGGGATGATCCCGCTCCCAGGCTGCGGCGACGCGGGCGTTGAACGCGGTGGCGCCGAGCGGCACGTAGCCGGAATTGATGCCCTTGGCGAGGCACATGATATCGGGTTTCACACCCCAGCCCCGCGATCCAAACAGGGCGCCGGAACGACCGAACCCGGTGACCACCTCGTCGGCGATCAATAGCACATCGTGTTTGTCGCAAACCTCGCGCACCAATGGCCAGAAATTGTCCGGCGGGATGATCATGCCGCCGGCGCCCTGGATCGGCTCGGCGATAAAGGCGGCGACGGTGCCCGGCCCCTGATGCTGAATTTCCCGGTCCAGAATGCCGGCGCAGATGCGGCCTAGCTCTTGCCCATCGTCAGTCCAGGGATTTCTATAAGGATCGGGATTATCGATCTGAAAAAAGCCCGGCATAAGCGGCTCGTAAGCCCGCCGCCAGACGATGCCGCCGCTGGCTGATAGCGCACCGAATTGCATACCGTGATAGCCATTCTTCAAGGAAAACACCTTCACCTTTTCCGCCTGGTCCATAAGCTTCCAGTATTGCCGGGCCAGCTTGAAGGCGGTTTCGTTGGCATCAGAGCCGCCAGAGCCGAACATGACCTTATCCATGCCCTCCGGCGCCATCATGTCGGTCAGCTTGACGGATAATTCGATAGACGGCGCGTTGGCAAGGCCGGCGAAGGTGTTGTGATAGGAGAGCTGGTCCATCTGGGCAATGATGGCGTCTTTCACTTCCGTTCGATTATGCCCCACATTGACGTTCCAAAGCCCGCCCATCAAATCGAGATACGGCTTGCCGTCCACGTCCCAAACCTGGAAGCCATCGCCCTTGGTCAGGATTAGCGGCGGATCGGTTTCCGAGGCCTTCGGATCAGCCATCGGGTGCCAGTAATGCCTGGCGTTATTTTCTTTAAGAAAATTGACTGCGGCCTGATCGTCCATGATGTCCACTCCCCGTGGGTTCCCGCATTGCCAACGGGTTGCCATGAGACTTGCGCGCGTGGGGGGAGAGATCAAGAGAAAACGCATCGGCGCAGCTAGCCGCTTCCAATTCTACTCGTTTTCCGGAGTCATTTACGCTAAAGACTTAACTCTGATATGGATTGGTTAAACAGCATTTTGTTGAAGGGCGAATTATGAAAGATATATTCAGGCTGGATGGAAAAATTGCCGTCGTCTCTGGTGGCGCCGGCGGCATTGGCGAGACATTGGCGCTTGGGCTTAGCCAATATGGCGCAAAAGTTGTGATCGCCAGCCGAAATATGGAGGCTCTGGAAGCCAAAGCCCGGGAAATCCAGGAAAAAACCGGAAACGAGATTGCGGCCATTCAAATGGACGTCACCGACGAGGCCAGCGTGTCGGCGCTGGTTGACGAAGTTGTGTCGCGCTATGGCACCATTGATATTCTGGTAAACGCCATGGGATTGAACCTCAAAAGGGATGCCTTTGAATTCCCGATGGAAGACTGGGACACAATTTTCAACGTCAACGTCAAGGGAACCATGGTTGTCTGCAAACATGTGGGCAGGGTGATGAGAGACAAAGGCCACGGCAAAATCATCAATCTGTCATCGGTCCGAGGAATCAGGGGCTATACCGGCGGCAATTCGGCCTACGCGGCGACCAAGGGAGCGGTGGAACTGACCACCAAGACCCTGGCATTGGAATGGGCGCCGCATAATATCAATGTAAACGCCTTGGGCCCGGCTTTGGTGATTACGCCTGGAACCATCCATATCAAGAATGACCCGGAACTGGCGAAAAAATATGCGTCAGCCATCCCCTTGGGACGCATCAGCGAAACCGAAGATCTGATCGGCGCCTGCGTCTATCTGGCATCCCCGGCATCGGACTTTGTTACCGGGCAAACCATCTATGTGGATGGCGGACTTACGGCGGGCTAACCTGCCCAGCCGGTCTGGGCGGTGCCGTCGCTCATGGTGCGTTTCCAAACTGAGGCCGAGGTCAGCTTTGATGTACACGTATGACTACTGAATGGAGTATCTTTATTTAGCGCGAAATTATTCTCTCAGGCCAAGCCTACGCCAACTTGCAATCCTATCCCACCGTACTACATATACCCTCTACTCTTTGTCACCCTGAATAGCTGGACAGAAACCGCCGCCGCCAAGGCTTGGTGGCCATGATGCATGGCCCGAACACATCCTAAATCCATACCAATCCATACCGAACCATACAAAACCATACCCGATTATGACCAAAAACATGTCGCACCGAATAGGCCCAAACCACAGTTGAAAACCTTTCGCATCAGCGCGATAATCAATACCATTCAAACGGCAAACAAAACGGGAGCGTAAAATAATGGCAAAATTTATTATCCAGCCGCACGGGCGATTGCAGGAAATGGTCGCCCATGAATTGGGTTTCTTTACCGACGAAGGCTTGGACTACGAGCTTTCCGGCGGCGGCGCCGGGCAGGCGAAGACGGTGGACGATAGCGGCAAGGCGACCGAAATCAAATCCGGCGCGTACCAATCCTATGAGGCCGGCAAGGGCAACAAGGGCCAAGGGCGCTCCGACATCTCCTGCGCCTGCCATTGGACGGTCAACAACGCAGCCGCCAATTCCATCGGCACCATGGTCGGCAGCGCCTATGTGGTGACGCCGGGCGGCATCGTAGTGCCCGAAGATTCGCCCATCCGGACGCCGGAAGATCTGGCCGGCCAAGAGATCGCCGTCGGCTATCAGTCGGGCAGCCATTACTCCACCATCCAGGCGCTGGAGCCGTTCATGGCGCACGAAGATATCAAGCTCAAATTCATGGGGCTGCCGTGGCAGCGGGTCGACGTGGTCGCCGATGGCGATCTGCCGGCCTCCAGCCTTTGGGGCATCACCTATCAGGTGGCCGAGCAGATGGGGCTTCGCAAGATCGCCGATTGCTCCTTCATGATCACCTTCATGTTTCCAGAAGGCGTCGAACAGGCGGATGTGGAAAAATACCTTGCCGCCTGCAAGCGGGCACAGCAGGAGGTCGATCTCCGTCCCGAACCCTATAAGCATTACTTTGCCGATATGATCCCGGAACGCTACCGGGACAAGGTCGATGTCAGGCGCTTCAGTGTCGGCGAGCGCATTGTCTTTTTGCCCTATACGCAGGAGACGTTTGACCGCACCCAGGAATGGATCCACCAGCGGGACATCTTCGACGCGGTGCCAGACTATGATTACAACATGGCGGTCGCCGGCTAAGGCGGACGCTTTCAAGGGGGGAGTATCAAGATGGACGAACGCATTACCTTCGATTGGGACGGCATCGAGATCGCCGGTATCCTCGATATTCCAGACGCTTCAAATGGGCCAATCCCGGCCTTCGTTATCTTGCACGGCTTCGGAGCCAACAAGGATTCCGGGTCGGTGCCGGCCATGGCCACGCTGCTCACCAACCGGGGCTATGCGTCGCTCCGGCTTGATATGCCCGGCGTTGGCGACAGTGGCGGCGTGGTTGGCAGACTGGTCTGTCTGGAACAGGTGGCGGTGGCCAGACGCGGCATAGATTATTTAGAATCTCGTGCCGAAATCGACAGCGCCCGCATTGGCGTCGCCGGTGCCAGCTTCGGGGCCGCAGTCTCCATCTATACAGGCGGCGCCGATGAGCGGGTCGCAGCTGTCATCTCGTCGGGCGGCTGGGGCAATGGCGCGCGCAAGGCGAAATTGCAGCATCCGCCGCCAGTGGCCTACGATAAGTTCATCACCATGGTCGAAGAAGGGCGCAAAAAGGTCGCCGCCGGCGAGACCATGATGGTGCCGCGCTTCGATATCGTGCCGATCCCGGAACACTTGCGCGGCAATCTGGACATCACATCCTTGATGGAATTCCATGTGGAGACGGCCATCGGTATTTTCGATTTCCGACCCGAAGACATGGTTGGCAAAATTTCGCCAAGGCCCTTATTGCTTTTGCACCCGACCAACGATTCGGTGACACCGGTTTCGGAAACCATGGAGCTGTTTGCGAAAGCGGGTGAAAACACCGACGTGCATCTGCTGGCCGACGTGGACCACTTCATGTTCTCCGAAGAAAACGTCCGCGTCACCCATGTGATCGGCGACTGGCTGGATAAGTTCTTCCCGCTGGATGCGGCGGCCGTAAAGGACGCGGCGGAATAATCTAAGCTTCCGACTGATTGGCGATGCCTTCTGCCGAGAGGGCATCGACGCTTCTAAGCCTCGGGAACAATTTCGCCCACAAAGCCGCGACGGCGATGGTCGCGATACCGCCGATCACCACTGACGGCACCACGCCGACCCAGACGGCGACGGTGCCGGATTCAAACTCGCCGAGCTCGTTGGACGCGCCAACGAACATGGAATTCACCGACGTGACGCGGCCGCGCATCTCGTCGGGGGTTCCAAGCTGGACCATGGATTGGCGGATAAAAACGCTGATCGCATCGGCGCCGCCGGCGATCACCAAGGCGCCCAGCGAAAGATAAAGATTGACCGATAGCCCGAAGACAATTGTGCCAGCGCCGAACACCGCCACCGAAATTAACAACGCCCGCCCGGCATGGCGGCGGATCGGATATTGGGTCAGCCCGATGGCGCAAGCTGCGCCGCCAACAGCGATAGCGGAACGCAAAAAACCGAGCCCGACCTCGCCCACATTGAGAATATCAGCGGCGTAGATCGGCATCATGGCAATAGCGCCGCCAAATAGAACGGCGAACAGATCGAGGGAAATGGCGCCCAAGATAATCTGCCGGTTGAAGATGAATTTGAGCCCGGCGAACATGGAGGAGACAGACATGGGCTCGCGCGCGAAGGTCTGCTGGCGGGACGTGATCATCAGCATCAACGCCAGGTTGGCGGCGAACAGGCTTGTGACCACGGCGAACACAACCGGCGCGCCAGCAACCAAAAGGACGCCGCCGATGGCCGGGCCGGCGATGACCGCGATCTGCTGGCCCGACGAGCCCCAGGCAACGGCGTTGGTGAAATGCTCCTTGGGCACAATGTTAGGGACAATGGCGTGACTGGCCGGCTGCGCAAAACAGCGCCCGGTGCCGATGGCAAACAGCGCGATATAGACCAAAACCATGTTGGGAGTTTGGGCTGAGAATAGGAAAAACAACGACGCTGCGGCGGCGGTGTGCAGCAAATAGCAACTGGCCAGCACCAGGCGGCGCGGCAAGCGGTCGGCGGTAGCGCCGGCGATCAGGAAAAACATGATGTTGGGCGCAAACATGAACAGGCCAACCAGCGCCAACGCGAACGGATCGCGGGTAACCTTGTACACTTCCCAGCCGACGGCGATATGCAGCATATTGGCGGCCAGCCCGTTGAGCACCCGGGCGCCGAATATTTTGCGGAAATCTACGCTTTGGAAGGCAACCAGGCCGGCTCTTGATTCACCGGCCTCACCGTTACTGGCTTCGCTCATACAAGGGTCAGGCGGATCAAGCCGCGCCCCGCTTGGGCTCGTCCTGCAGACCAGTCAATATCTCCAGGGTGCGTGCCCAAGAGGTATCGAACGAGCCCTGATCCCAGGCCGGCGCCGACGGCATCATGTAGCCATGCTTGATGCCCGGATAAATAATGACGTCGAGATTGCTCATCTTGGCGTTCAGTTCAGCCGCGCCTTCCTGGCAATGGGGCGGCGCGGCGTGATCCAGATCACCCCAATGCAGGCTGATGGTGGCGCCATTAGAGTTCAGATCCAACTCGTCGAAATAGGTTTCGACCTTGGTGCCGTGATAGGAAATGCCGGCATCACAGCCGAGCCGGGTGGCGCCGAGGACCGCGTAAGGCCCGCCATAGCAAAAGCCAATGGTCGCCGTGCGCCCGTTATAGCCGGCCAGGCCCTTGAGATAGGCAAGGCCATCTGCGATGTCGGCGACGCCCTGCTCGATCAGCTTGATGCGCGGTTTGGCGCGCTTGGAGGCCCGGTCGCCATCGTCCGGCCCGGTGGGCCCGGGATCGGTGCGCCAGAACAGATCAAGCGCCACCGCCAAACAACCGGCGCCGGCCAGACTGTCGGTGAAATTACGGATGCCTTCGTTGACGCCGTGCACAGCCGGCGCAACCACCACGCCAGGCCCGGCGCCGGACGCCGGCATCGCCAAATAGGCATCGAATTGGGGTCCGCTGGAAGAGGTAATTTTTATATCCGTGCCTGCCATAGCTCCTGCCTCCGCATTGTTGGATGGGGTAATCTATTTGCCTTGCATCAATGCCACAAGCGCTTCGAGGGAGCGGGCCCGCTCGATACGCCGGACGCCGCTAATGACTTTTTTCGCCGATCCGGTGCCGATCACCGGCGCGATCAATTCGAATGCCTTGGCCTCCACTTCGGCCAGTGTCATCGGGTTGGCCGTTGTGCCGCGCACGGCATTAACCCGCTGGCGAACCACGCGCCCGGACCCAAGCGTTATTTCGACAATCGACTGGCGCAATTCGGAACGGCGCCCAAGCCGGTCATCGGGAACCAGCGTCATGCGTCGGCGCAAGGCATTAATATCCGCATCACCCATGCGCGCGTGGTCGTGGGATGCGGTAAAACTGACGGTGCCATCAATAAGCATGACGGCGGCCAGATACTGGACATTGACGTCCGGCATTTCGCGGCCATCGACAACCCGGGCGGCGCGGGGTGACAAATGAATGCGTACGCTTTTCACGTCGTCTGGCTTGAGTTTGTATTTGGCAATCAGCAATTCCAGCGCATCCAGCACCGCCTGGGCGGGCGAGCCCACCGACCAGCGCTTGATATTGGTACGCATAATCTCGAACGGGCGGCCCAAATTGTTGAACGCTTTGTCCACATCTCCGACGGCGCCGTGGCTGGTGAAAAAACTGACATCGGTGTCCAGCGGATCGGCGACGCCGGTCATGCCCGAATGCACCATGGCCGCGGCTTGCGTGCCGGTCCCCGCCGGCATACCCGCAAAGACGAAAGCTTTTTCCGTGTGCTCCCGGTCCCGGAACAGGGTGCGAAGGCCGCCCGCCTGTTGGGTGGCGTACGATATGGCCACCGCGCATCGATCTTCATCCATGCCGGTCAGCGCGGCGGCGGCGGCCACGGCGCCGAGAGTCCCGGCGAAGGAATGGGAATCCTTGCCCGAGTTGAGAAAATTCTCACCGCCGAGGGCCAAGCCGGTGCGCGCGCAAGCGTCATAGCCGACCGCCACGGCTTTCAAAAATTCAAGGCCGCTAGCGCGCTGGCTTTCGGCCATGGCGAGGGCGGCGGGCACCGCCGAACAGCCGGGATGGGTCAGCGAAAACGGGTGCGAATCATCGGTCTCATCGGCATGCGCCGACATGCCGTTGGCCAGCGCCGCTTGCACAGCGTTGGTGCGGACGGCGGAGCCAAGCACGCCGGCTTGTTTGCGCCCACCCTGGCTTCGCGCATATCTGATCGCTTGGATGCCGGGCTCCATCTCGGAGCCGGACAGGATGGCGGCGAAGGTGTCCAAGATGTGGTGCTTGGTTTTTTCGATGACCGCGTCAGGCAAGGGCCGGGATGTGGCGCTGGAAATAAACCGAGCCAGTTTTGCCGAGCGGTTGGATGCGGCTAAATTTGTCATCCCATGTAAAAACCGCCGGTGGCGTGGATCGTCTGGCCGGTGACATAGCGCATGTCACTGCCGCAGATGGCCGCCACCGCATCGGCGATATCTTCGGGCGCACCGGCGCGGCGCAATGGAATACGTTCCACCGGCCGGTTACCGGCATAAGCAGCAATACGCTCGGGCGGATCATCGGGCGCATCAATGCGGCCCGGCGAAACCACATTCACGCGAATGGCTTGCGGCCCAAGGCTAAGCGCCAGCGCGCGGGCGAGGCCGACCAGCCCGGCCTTGCCGGTGGGCCGGATCAACGAAGCCGCGCCGGTGAAAGCGGTTGTCCCGCCGATAAAGACAATGCTGCCGCCGCCATTCTCCATATGGGGCGCGGCGAATTTCGACAGCAAAAAGGCGCCGTCGAGGATCACCGAAATGCCGTCGCGCCAAGCTTCGAAATCCAGTTCGGCCAGGCTGCCGTGATTTGGCGACACCGCATTATGAACAACCATATCGAGGCGCCCGAAATGCTCCACGGCGCTGGCGATCAAAGCCTCCACCTGACCGGGATCGGTGACATCGCCGAACAGCGGTATGGCGCGCCCACCGGCGGCTTCGATTTCCCTGGCGCCGGCCTCGGCGGCGCCGCGCGAAGAATTGGCGTGCACCACGACGCCGGCGCCCTCGGCGGCGAGGCGTTTGGCAATGGCGAGGCCGATGCGCTTGGCGGCGCCCGATACCAGCGCCACTTTGCCCTCAAACATTCCGTCAGCCATTCTGCTCTCCTATTCGGCGGCGCTTTTAGTGCCCTGATTGACGATAAAGCCGACGCCCCTATTCAGAAAATCCCGAACCACTTCGTGGAAGCGCTCTGGCTGGTCCACATGCAGCCCATGGGCCGCGTCATAAAGATAGACCAGATACTGGTTGGGAATGGCTTGGCTCAAAATGCGGCAGGTCTCGATGGGGATGATCTGCTCCAGTGTACCGTGCAATATGAGCGTCAGGGACTGGATATCGCCCAGCCGGTCCACCAGGGGCTGATCCAGCGGTTCCCGCAAATTGTAATGGGCGAGGTTAGCCACATTGGCCTGCTTCGCAGCTGCGGAGCGCGTGTCTTCGGGCAAGTTTTCCGGATGCGCATAAAGCTGGTGCAACAATTCGGCTGGATCGGCGGGCATGCCGCCTTTGTCATCGGGCCGGAAACCGGCGCAACCGGCGAGCACCAAAAGCTCCACCACTTCGGGATGATTGACGGCGATCCAGCAGGCCTGCCAGCCGCCGAGGGAATAGCCGAGCAAATCGCAGCGCCCGCCAAGCTCGGCACCGATGAACTCGGCGACCAGGGCGGCCAGCGCCTCGATACTATCGACGCCGGATACATGGGGCGTTTCGTCGTGGCCGGGGGTGATCGGCAAATAGATACGCCGCCCTTCGGCCAGAAGTTGATGCACCTCGGTTTCCAGATGGCCGGTGGCGCCATGCAGCATCACCAGCGGCAGGCGCGCATTGCCTTCCTCGTCCGTGCCCGTCTCGCCGCCCACATAATAATCGAGCGTACCAGCGCCAAGCTGGGCGGTCTTGCGTTCAAATTTCACGGTCATCTCGGCCCCCTACTCGCCGGCCATGGCCATGACCGGCATGGCACCGGTGGATTTCGACAAATCCCGCACCTCAGGCTGCACGTGGTCGCGGAACAGTTCCATGCCGCGCCGCACCGCTTGGTTAGGAATATTGCCTACCTTCATGTTGGTGTTGATCCAACCGCAACCCAATTCGGCGTGGATGCGCTTGATCTGTTTGACCGCAGTTTCCGGCGAGCCGCAGATGACGGTGCCGTCTTCGATGGCACCCTCGATGGTGCGCGAGCCCGCATGGTTGAGCCGGTGCAGGAAAAATTCGCCGGCCCCGTCGGAGCCAAAATAGCGGGATTTCTGCACCACGATCTGCTGCGCTTCCCGCTGCGGCGCCATCAGCACCTGCATGAAATATTTGACGCCGCGCTCCAAATGCTCGCGCGCCGCCTCGTCGGTTTCGGCGATGCAAGTATGAAAGCCGCAAAGTATATGTTCGGGCCCAGGCTCCCAGCCGCATTTATGGGCTTCGTCGAGATAGGCCTCGATCACGGCGCGTCCGGCTTCCAGGTTGGGTATGAAGACCATGCCCAGCATCGCCCGGTTGCGGGCGGCCGTGCGCGCCGAGTCTGGGTTGCTGCCCGAATAGAGGATCGGCGGATGCGGCTTTTGCATGGGCTTCGGCCACAAGGACACGGCGCGGAATTTGTAAAATTCGCCTTCCCAGCCGAACGGCGCCGGTTCGGTCCAGGCCTTGCGGATCAATTCGGTGGCTTCGGCCAGTCGCGGGCGCGATTCATCCGGGGGAAGGCCGTAAGCGATATATTCGTGGGGGATGCCGCGCATGAAGCCGCACATCAGCCGCCCGCCGGAGATGACGTCGAGCATGGCATATTCTTCGGCCACCCGGATCGGGTTCAAAAGCGGCACCAGATTGCCGAACATGGCAATCTTGACCCGGCTGGTCCGCTGGATGAGGGCTGAGCCGATCAGGTTGCAGTTGGACATCAGCCCGTAGGGGCTGAAATGATGCTCGTTGCAGCCGATGGAATCCCAGCCACATTCCTCGGCAAAGACCATGGTATCGATATATTCGTTATAAAGTTGGCGCGCCGTCTCGGCATCAAAGGCGCCATTATCGACCGGCCATTGCTCGGTCTTTTCTGGGAACACATCGTAGGGCATCAAATGAAAATAATTGAAGCGCACGCCAGCCTCCCTGTTTGTAGGTTCTTGATCCGTTGACTAGGATTATGGCCATGGTTGCACCTCTGTCAATTTGCCCGGCGCCGGTTGCTGGATGCGCGGGCGAGCCCGGAATTCAATATGGTCGGCGGATTTAAATCCAGCGGCATTGCCCGCTCCCTTCGGCACCGAGATTTTGCCATATTTTCGGCGGCTGCCTGGGTCTCCAACGTAGGCAATTGGATCATGCGCATTGGCATTGGCTGGCTGACCTGGGAGATGACCCATTCCGGGGCATGGTTGGGCGGTATCGCCATTATTCAGGCGCTGCCGACGGTGTTCCTGACGCCTATCGCCGGCGCCCTTGCAGACCGTTATGACCGCATCAAGATATTGCGCGCCAGCCAGCTCGCGGCCTTCGTCCTGGCGTGCGGCATTACCGCCGTGATCCTATTCGATCTGGTCAATATCTATGTGCTCGCCTTCTATTCCCTTTTGCACGGCATCGCCGCCAATATGGGCATCCCGGCGCGCATCACCATCGGCCCCAACCTGGTGCCGAAGGAAGATATTTCGGCAGCCATCGCGGTCTCGTCGATCCTGTTCGGATCGGCGACGTTTATCGGGCCGGCGCTGGCCGGTATCCTGATCACCTGGGTCGGCATCGGCTTCACCTTTGCCGCCAATGCGGTGGCTTTCCTTACCATGGTCATCTGTTTGGGAATGATCACCTTGGCCCGCCAGGAAAACCGGGCCAGCGGCAGCTCTATATTTTCGGACATCGCCGAGGGTGTGCGCTATGTGGGGCGCCATGGGGGCATCCTGCCGGTGCTGATTACCATCATTGCAGCCTCGCTCCTGACCCGGCCCTTGAACGAATTGCTGCCCGGCTTCGCCGATGCGGTCTTTGGCCGGGGCGCGGAAGGATTGGCGGCCTTGATGTCGGCGTTTGGCGTCGGCGGTATGATCGGCAGCATCTGGCTGGCCAGCCGCAACCGGGTCGAGGGCACCACCAATATCCTGTTGATCGGCACCGCCGCCATCGGCGTGATCACGGCGGTGTTCGCCAGCACCGACAATTACCTGTTGGCGTTGGGCTGCATGGTGGCCCTGGGCCTGACCGGCTCGGCATCATCGAACGGCGCGCAAATCCTGATCCACAATTCGGTCGAGGGTTCCATGCGCGCCCGGGTGATGAGCCTGTACAGCTTCAACTACCGGGCGGCGCCAGCGCTCGGCGCGGTGGCAATGGGCGGCGCCTCTTCCGTTATGGGATTTCAGATGCCGGTCGCCCTCGGCGCGATGTTATTTCTGGGCGTCTGGTATTGGGTATTCCTGCGCCGCCGCCAATTGCGCGCCGCGCTTGAAACGGGCAATCAAGATGTGTGACAGGCGTCACTGCGGGGCAATCGGTATTGGCGTATACAGGTATCATGATGAATAGTATTACGCCCCATACAGAAATCGAAGACGCGTATATATCGCACGGCGATGAAGCCAAGCTCTTCGAAGGCCGCATGCAGTTGGAAGACGAAGCCTATGCCCGCACGCGACGCCTCCGCAATCGCGCCCAGCGGCAAGCGAAATTGAACGCCCTTCGCCGCATAAAGCGCCGCAACCGGATTATCAAACTTTCCCTATTCTGGACCGGCGCTATTGCACTTGCAGCTTTCGTAGTTATCTGGAACGCCGACGCGATCATCTCTGCCCTCAACCACGCTCTCCGGATAGTTTAGCCCGGTCTAGATCGTCCGCTCCGTCCCCGCCCAATAGTGGGCGCGGATGATGTTTTTCTGGATTTTTCCGACGGCGGTTTTCGGCAGTTCTTCAACAAACTTGATCATGCGCGGGCGCTTGTGGCGGGCCAGCCGCTCAATACAGAAATCCATCAGCGCCTCCTCATCGACGCTTTCCCCGTCTTCGAGGACCACGTGGGCGGCGGGCAGCTCGCCCCAATAGTCGTCCGGAATGCCGAACACGGCGCATTCATTGACCGCCGCGTGGCTGTAGAGAGCGTTTTCGATCTCCGACGGATAGATGTTTTCGCCGCCCGAAATGATCATGTCCTTGGAGCGGTCGACCAGAAACAAAAACCCGTCTTCATCGATATAGCCAACGTCGCCGGTGCGGATCCAGCCATCCGAATTGATCGCCGCCTTGGTGGCTTCGGCGTTCTTGTAATAGCCGATCATCACATGCACGCCGCGGGTCACCAGTTCGCCAACCTCGCCGGGCGGAAGCGGATTATCGTCCGCATCGAAGATGGCCATATCCAGATCTGCGAAGGCGCGCCCAGCGCTGGCCATCTTGGCGGCACAAAACTCCGGCGGGCGCACCGTAAGATTGCCCGATTCCGATTGGCCGTATTGTTCCACCCAGATTACGTACGGCAGGACATCCAACATCTTTTGCATCTGCGCTACTGGGTTGGGGGCGCCGCCGAAATTGCCGTAGCGCCAGCCTTTAAGCCGCTCCGCCGCAAAATTTGGGTGGCTGATGATGCCGTTGATCTGGGTCGGGATCATGAAGGACGCGGTAACCCCGTCTTCCTCGACCAGGCGCATGAATTCCTCGGCGTCCCAGGCGGGCATCAGAACCAGCGTGTTGCCGATCAGCACGCCGGTCTGAAACCAGACGAACAGCCCGGCGATATGAAACAGCGGCGTCGAGCAGCAGAACACATCGTCCTCGGTAAGTCCGAATTCCCGCTCCGCCCGCAGGCAGCCGATCACCCGCGATTGATGCCCGGCGACGACGCCTTTGGGAAAGCCGGTGGTGCCGCCGGTATAGGTGATGGCGAAAGCCTCATCGTCGGTGAGCGCCACATCGGGCGGGGTATCGGGTGCGTCGCCGATGAAACCGGCAAGGCTTTCCGTGCCTTCGGGCGCCGCGCCGCCGATAGCGATGATCCGCTTCAGCCCTGGAAGATCGCCCCAAATGTCCATGAGGTTACCAGCCAGCCCGGCATCTACAAAAATCGCCTCGATATCAGTGCTGTCGATAACATTTTGCAATTCGCCAAGGGAGAACCGCGCCGACAGATGCGCCAATATCGCGCCCGACCGCGCCGCGCCGAAATAGATGACGGGGTAGTCGGGCTTGTTGGGGGAATAGATGCCAATGTTGTGACCCTTGCCGAGGCCCGCCGATATCAAGGCCTGGGCGAACCGGTTGGCGGTGCGGTCCAGCTCGCCATAGGTCTGTGAGAACTCACCGGCAACGATGGCCGGCTTGTCCGGCACTCTGGCCGCCGTGTTTGCTAGAATTTCGCCGATCAGCATTCCCTGGTCCCGTGACATTTCGCACCGCCGATTCCTGGACAGGAGCTGGCGCAGCCTATATTGAAGGCGATCAATAGCCGAACTTCGCGCCCGGGTCAAAACGCCGACATGAGCTATAAAATTTCCCTGAAAATGACGGATGCCGCCACCGCCGGCGAATTCGAAAACCCCATGGGCCGCACCATTTTGGAAAGCGTGCTGGCGGCGGGCGCCGACTATCCGCACGGCTGCCGGGCGGGCAATTGCGGCGCCTGCAAATCCCACCTGATATCCGGCGAGGTGGAAATGTCGCCCTATTCGGAGTTTGCGCTTTCGAACGAAGAAAAGGCGCGCGGCCTGATCTTGGCCTGCCGCGCCGTTCCCTGGTCCGATTGCGAGATCGAGCCTATCGCAGTGGAAGACGCCGCCGTTCACGCCAGCCGCCGCCTGGAATGCCGGGTTGCGGAAATCGAAGCAGCAACCCACGACATCCGAATTGTGCGCCTCGATATTTTGAGCGGCGGGCCGTTCGATTACACGGCGGGCCAGTATGCGGAACTGACATTCGATGGCTTGCCGCCCAGGGATTTCTCCATGGCCGCAGCGCCCGGCGCCGATCACCTGGAATTCCATGTTCGCCGCGTGGCCGGCGGCACGGTTACTACCCATGTGTTGGAAAATCTGTCGGTGGGTGATCCGGTGCGTGTCAGCGGCCCCATGGGCACCGCCCATTACCGGGCCGGCCATAAAGGGCCAATGCTGCTCCTGGCCGGCGGCTCCGGTCTCGCGCCCATCAAGGCGATCATCGAAGCGGCACTGGCCGGGGGCCAAGACCTGTTCGTCTATTTCGGCGCCCGGGACGAGCGGGACATTTACCTTGAGAGCCATTTCCAGGATTTGGCGGCGCGCCACGGCAATCTCAAATTCACCGTGGTCTTGTCGGAGCCGGATGGGCCGACGATGCGCCGTACGGGATTTCTGGCTGATGCGGTGGGCGCCGATTTTACCGGGCTGGACGGCTTCAAGGCGTATCTGGCCGGCCCGCCGGTGATGGTGGAAAGCGCCACCGAAGCGCTGACCGGTTTGGGTCTCGCCAGGCGAGACTGCCACGCCGATGCGTTCTATACTGAACCTGAGAAGAGCAACCCCTAGCGTTTGGAAGGACAGTAACCTGTGAGCGATCAACATCTGGAGGGGCGCGGCGCCATCGTCACCGGCGCCGGCTCCCGAGCCGCCGGCATCGGCAACGGTCGAGCCACCGCCACCCTCTTCGCCCTCGAGGGCGCCTCCGTCCTCCTCGTCGACAACGACCTCGCCGCCGCCGAAGCCACCCGCGATCTGATCCTCGAATCCAACCCCGCCGCAGACGTCGCCACCTACGAAGCAGACGTCACCGACGAAGAATCATGCGCCGCCATGGTCCGCACCGCCGTCCAGAACTGGGGCGGCCTCGACATCCTCCACAACAACGTCGGCGTCGGCATGTCAGTAGGCAGCGTCGTCGACTCAGACCTCGATCAGTGGGACGCGGTCCAGCAAATCAACGTCCGAAGCATGGTGCTCACAGCCCGCCACGCCGTCCCCGCCATGATCGACTCCGGCGGCGGCGCCATCATCAACGTCGCCTCCATCGCCGCCCTGAGACCCCGAGGAATGACCGCCTACTCCACCTCGAAGGGCGCCGTCATCGCCCTCTCCCAGGCCATGGCCGTCGACCACGCTCGCCAGGGCATCCGAGTCAACTGCATCGCCCCCGGCCCCATCTACACGCCCATGGTCTACGCCGCCGGCATGGACGACTCACTCCGCGAAGCCCGCCGCGAAGCTTCGATGCTCGGCATCGAGGGCACCGGCTGGGACATCGGCCAGGCCGCCCTC
>ENA-OREN01000668-OREN01000668.1-marine-metagenome-genome-assembly--contig:-NODE-668-length-46882-cov-4.262386_pt1 | contig 46882 bp, 48 predicted proteins | sample MGYA00248624_ERZ508555 | MGnify/ENA primary metagenome ERZ508555 (study PRJEB26222, sample SAMN06267773) | marine metagenome | isolation source: Saanich Inlet, British Columbia, Canada | place... | reverse complement strand
GATGGCATCGGTGACACTTTAATTCCGTTCAACGCTAGTGAAAATATCACAATCAACACTATTGGTGATTATCTGCCTCTTGTGAGTCCAGGTTCTAGTTCATCAAGTAGCTCTAGTAGTTCTTCCTCTAGTAGTTCCAGCTCTTCTAGTTCTTCCGGCGGTGGTGGCGGCGGCGGTGGCAGTGGCGGATCCTCTTCTAGTAGTTCCAGCTCAACTAGTACTGATGACAGTGAATGTGTAGAGTATTGGACTTGTGAAGAATGGGAAGAATGTTCAAGTGAAGGTTCTCAAACTCGGTCTTGTGTAGACCAAAAAGATTGCCGTACTTACGAAGAACGTCCTGATGAAACTCGGTCTTGCGAAGCGCCTGTAGAAGAGCAAACTACAGCTCCAACAACAGAAGAGCCAAGTACTGTTCTTGATTTTGTAACTTTACCAAGTCCAGCACGCGCTTTTACAATTACTAGTATTGCCTTGTTAGCAGGTCTAGGTTCAGTCTTTGGGTATTGGGAAATCGCTAAACCTAGTGCTAAACTAAGACGTAGGTTACGTAAAGCTCACTCCATTGTTGGGGAAGAAAGTGTAGATGAACTCAAAGGGCACTATAAAGGAATTTACAGTTTATACATGAAAGTCAGCGAGAAGAATAAGCAAAACTTCTACGCTAATGTAAGTAAACTACGTGAACATATTGAAGAAGGACTTCGTGCACAAAAAGAAATTCAAAAACATTTTGAAATCGCAGGCTCCTCGAACAACTTGCTTCAAAGAAAACGCGCTTACCTTAAAATCTATAGCGAGTACCAAAAGCTTCCAGCTAAGACTCAAGAAAAGTACTATCATAAGATTGTAGATCTAAGAAGCGAACTTGAAAAAGGAAAGGCGTAATCTTTTTCTTTTTCTTCTTCTTCTTCTTCTATTTTTTAATAAGCAGGCATTATACCTTTTCTAAAATAATCATTACTTAGTTTTAAATTTCATTTTGTGTCAACAGCTTCATATACTTTTTTTCTATTATCAATTTTGGTAAATCTGAGGGGGTGATGCCAAAAAACAATACCTGATTAGTCAAAAATAACTATTGGAGAAAACAAACTATGTATACAGGACTAGCAGCATTAGTATTCTCACAACTTCTAACACTCTCTGCGGCTGCCAAATCTAATCACCACCAATTTGATGATCTTCCTCCAGAGATAAAAATGATTAAAGTAGATCGTGAAGGTTCTTTCATTGATGATCAATACGTTTGTCTACATAAGGACTTAGTTAGTTCTAGAAATACTACTGTCAAAATAAATTATGTGGTTGACGGGGAAAAAAAAGATTGGGTTGAAAGAGATGTCCTCCCTGCATACCAACGTGATCATCTACCTTCTGATCAATTATGCTGGGGGCCAATCTCAGATGACGCACTTTATGATTCGCCTTATGAGATAAAAAAGCAATTTCCAAATAGGCAGTCTCCATTTACAATTAAGGTAGAAAGGCGCAAATCTTCTTGGGCCTATCACGGTGATGAAGAGATGGTTGTAGTTTCAGCAAAAAAAGAAAAGTGGGAATTTCATTGTCAGGTTGATTACGCTTTAGTTAATTGTCGTAGGCAAGATACAACTGCTCCTAATCACCCATATGATTTTAGTAAAGGTGGTTTAACTAATCAAATGACAGTGGCGTACATTATTTCTCCTGATGAAGACCCCAGAGATACTGGGTTAAAAATGAACTGTAATGGTAAAGAAAGGTGGGTAACAAAAAAAGCAGGTTGGGCAAAGGACCTTTATGATCTCAGAATTTGGGTAGCAATAAGTCCTAAATGTGCAAGTGATAAAGAGGCAACAGTTGCAGCTTGCGATAATTTTGGTAACTGTTCAGAAGATATCTCTCTAAACGACTTAAGGCTTTATGCTGCAATAACTGATCTTTATGACGGCAACCCTTTAAGTATCGGCCCTTCTACAAATGACAGTTACTCTGAAGTTGAAAAGCAAGATACACCTTATGGATTAGCAAGTAGCATTTCAGTTGCAGCAATAGGTCAAAGATAACATAGGTATTCTTTTATACCTTAAATCAATCATTCTCAACATGATTAAAGAATATCTTAAAACAATTAATACTTTTGAAAAAGAACTATCTCATTTAGGGGCTATCAGTGCATTGCTGCAATGGGATCAGCAAACTATTATGCCTAAAGCTGCAAGCGCAGAGCGCGCAGAGCAGTCAGCTTACATCTCAACTAAAATTCATCAAACTTTTCTTAACAAAAAATTCATAACAGCAGTCAATAAATTATCAAACCAGGTAAACTTCAAAAAATTAAGTAAAAACAATCAAACCAGAATAAAACATCTAAAAAAAGATCAAGACAAAAACAAAAAAATCCCTCTCAAACACGTAGAAGAGTACTCTAAATTAACATCACTTTCACATCACAAATGGGTAGACGCTAGAAACAAAGAAAACACCAAACTGTTCCTCCCTACACTCACAAAAGTAGTAAACCTCAAACTTAAAGAAATCAAATACCTTGATCCAAAAGGCATCGCAAATCACCCTTACGACATTTTACTAGATGACTTTGAAGAAGGCATGACTGTAGAAAAAATAGATCCCATTTTTGAAGAACTTAAGTTTGGAATAATCCAAATTCTAAATAAAATAAAACAATCAAGGCCATACAAAACTCGTAAAGACATCCTCGCAAACAAGAAATACAAATTTCCAAAAGAAATTCAACTCAAAGTTACTAATGAAATTGCCTCTTTAATGAACCCAGATACGAATCGTTTCACTATAGCTGAATCCGTGCACCCTTTTACTACAAGAATCAGTTTTAATGACACGCGCCTCACAACCGCCGTACGTGAAAATCAGCCAATGTTCTCTTTCACCAGCCTATCACACGAAGCTGGTCATGCTCAGTATGAAATGGGTATGGGAAAGAATCTCAAAAACACTAGTCTTCAAGATTGTCCAACTGTTGGTTTGCATGAATCTCAATCCAGGATCTGGGAAAATCAAGTAACCAGGTCTTTTGATTTCTGGCAGTTTTATTATCCAAAATATCAAAAACACTTCCCTACTTTAAAATCTTTAAAACTCAAAGATTTTTATGAATCAATCAATATTGTAAAACCAAGTTTGGTGAGAATAGAATGCGACGAACTAACATATTGTCTTCATGTAATCATCAGATACGAACTTGAAAAAGACCTCATTGCACAAAAAATCAAAGCAAAGGACCTAGAAAAAAAATGGAACCAAAAGTACCAAGAGTACTTAGGCGTAAAACCAAACAAGCCAAGCCGTGGAGTTCTGCAAGATGTGCATTGGAGCGAAGGTTACTTTGGCTACTTCCCAACTTACGCTCTTGGGACTTTGTATAGTGCAATGCTTTGGAAACAAATCAACATTGACAACAAACAACTAAAAAAACAAATAAAAAAAGGCAACATCAAATATATCAAAGACTGGCTTGATAAAAAAATTCACGTTCACGGAAAAACCAAAACCACAGAGCAAATCATCAAATTAGCAACTAAACAAACCATAACAGCAAAACCATTCCTGAACTATCTAAAGGATAAGTACTATCCACTATACAACATTAAAGAATAAATCAAAATGAAAGCAATAATCTGTTTGGGAGACAGTATCACTTTTGGTATTGGAGAAACCCCAGCTCTTGGTTGGGTAGGCAGACTCAAAAAATACTTCGAGCCTTCTGGCAGATATCACCACGTAGTTAACCTAGGTTTTCCTGGACACGATACCAACGACCTTCTAAAAAGAATTGATTCTGAACTAAAAACAAGAGTACGCATAAAAAGAGATACTGACGAATTCCTCACAATTGTTTCCATTGGAACAAACGACTCCAGATTCAATGACTCTAAGTCTGCAATCAATCCTAGAATCACCAAAGTTAAATTTGAAGAAAACATCCAAAAGATAATTCAAAAAATATCCAAGTACCAAACAAAGATTATATTTTTGACAACTCCACCAGCGAACGAAGAACTCACATCACCTTTTGAAGGGGACTATTTTTTTACAAACAAGCAAATAGGGAGTTTCAACAATATCACAAAAAAAGTTTGCAAAAATAACAAAATTCCAGTAATAGACATATTTAACCTAATGAGAAAACTAAACTATCAAAACCTTCTAGAAGACGGTTTGCACCCCAATAGTAAAGGATACGAATTCATCTTCAAACATGTCAGAAAATTTCTCAAAGACAACAAAACAATTTAAGACCAATACAATTAAAAAGCAGCCACTCTCCTTCGTATTGCCCAAGGGCGAGCATAGCTTAGGTCTTCGGACCATTATACCTTGATCGACGCTTAGCACTCAGGTGCAATTATGCCCGGGAGAGGAATACCTATTTTACAGGCTGCCTTGCCTGAGGGCACTTTTTTCTATAAACCTCTACTTACATTTTTAAAAAACAAACAGAATTAGACAATCATGAGTTTAGCAGACATTTCCTTAGAATTACAAACAAAAGCATATTTATTTGCAAATGATCCTAAAGCAAGAAAAAAATATAATGTGGACGTATTAGCAGGTTGGTTGTATTACACCCCAACTTATGGTTTACAGGAAGCTCTTTTAGGGAATGATCTTGAAACAATAATCTCTACAAGAGCAATTGGTTTGGGGGTCCACGCCGCAGTAATGCGCCCAGTTGGAAAAATAAGAAATTATGTTGCACAAAAAATGCAGGTAACTAAAGAAAGTCCAATTAGAGATCAAATAAAAGTTAACTTTATCGGGATCACTCCTATTCAAGCAGTTGCTTATGGTTTAATGATTTATTCAACAGGCGCATTTGAGGTAGATCCAGAAATATCAAATATGAATGAACTTCAAAAAATAACCTATCGTGCTATTGAAAAAGGAGCAAATTTTTTTGGAACAAAATTGCCAAGTATTGGTACTGTAACATGGGTCGCTGGGACAGTTTTGGGCGCAATACATTCAGTTTTTGCAGGTCCAGTTCAAGATAAAGTTCGAAAATATTTTGGCGTAGAGCAAGCAATAAAAGAATCTTCTTAACTAATACACAACCATAGTTTTAAGTAGCAAATTCTCTTAATTAATACTAGGATGGCTAAAGCAAAGACTAGAGTAAAGAGTGCAAAACATTCTACAAAACTAAAATCTCTACCAATAAAGCACTTCCATGAGCATCTAGCGCAAATCAAAAACGCGCATCCTAAAAACAAAATTAAACTCTTTCAAGATCTTCCACTTGAAGATCAAGGCTTTATCCTTTGGCATCTAACAAAACACAGTAAACAAACTATCATTCATTCTCTAACAAATAAAGAACTACTAAAAATTCTTCACTACCTTGACCCTGACGAAGCCACAGATTTGATTCAAGAACTTTCAAAAAAACGTCAAACTCAAATTACTAAAAATCTAAGTTCAGAAATTAAAGAAAAAGTAGAGTTTATGCTCAGATTCGATCCGCACTCAGCAGCTGGAATGATGAGTTTAGATTATATCGAAATAAAAAGTAAACTTACTTTCAAGCAGACCAGTGAACTTGTAAAGCGCCACGAAAAAAGAACAGGAAAAGTTCCAACAATTCTGGTACTCAAAGGTTCTAAAATAGTTGGGGAACTACGAGTCCACGATTTAGCGATTCAAAAAAATTCTTCAAAAATAACTCCTTTCATTAAACCAATTAGAACAATTCATTATGATGCAAAAACCACTGAAGTAATCACTTTGTTTCAACACATCCCTCACAAAAAAGTTGTAGTTTTGCACGAAGACAATAGTATACTTGGAGTAATTTATTCAGATGACGTTCTTAAAAATTTGCAAAAACAAAGTGCAAAATCTCTATATCGTTTCGCTGGAGTTGAGCAAGAAGAAGATGTTAACGACCCAATTTCAAGTAAAGTAAAAAATCGCTACCGTTGGCTAATTGTAAACCTAGCAACCGCGTTCCTTGCAGCGCTTGTTGTATCACTTTTTCAAGATACTATCTCTAGTTTTGTGCTCTTGGCAGCCTACATGCCAATCATTGCAGGGATGGGAGGTAACGCTGGAACTCAAACACTCGCAATTATGGTTCGTGCTATCACACTTAAAGAAGTAAAACTTCAAACTGGAGCCAAAGTAATTTTCAAAGAAACTAGTACTGGTATTTTGAACGGAATAATTATCGGGCTAATCATTACCGCAATAGCATTCATATTCAAACAAAATATGCTTATTGGTGCAATCGCAGCAATTGCAATGGTAATCAACTTAGCTATTGCAGGATTTTTTGGTTCAGTCATTCCACTGATCATGAAACGTTTAGGTAAGGATCCTGCAACTTCAGCAACTATTTTCATCACAACAGCTACAGATATCTTCGGATTTTTTATCTTCCTAGGCCTAGCAAGCTTAGTACTTTGATTAAAAGAAATAACTACTTATCTTCTTCGAGGTGCTCTTTCAAAAGCGATAATTTCGCTCACTTTAGAAATCCCTTGAGCTTCTAATTTCCCAAGCATATTTGAAAATACTTTAACTGTCGCATTCACATCACCCATCGCTCTGTGCGCAGCTTCATTCTCAACATTAAAATGTTCACACAAATCACCTAACCTCTTACGAGGTAATTCAGGAACTAATCGATTAGCAAGTTTGCGAGTACACAATTTTTCATTACATAATTCATGTCCATGATGCTTTTGTAAATTATGCGCTAAAAACCCAAAATCAAAAGTTGCGTTATGTGCAACAAAGGTATCTTTACCTAAAAAAGACACAAACCCTTCCAGTACCTCATGAATTTTAGGCGCATCTGCTACCATAGAGTTAGTTATTCCAGTAAGTTTTGTGATAAAAGAAGGGATGTGCATCTCAGGATTCACAAGTGTTTGAAAAGAATCAACTACTTTGCCATCTCGGACCCTCGCAGCTGCAATTTCAGTGATCTTATCGCTATGCTTTGAAAGACCAGTTGTCTCAATATCTATTATCGTAAAATTTCCCACCGCCAAAACCTCAAACTAAAAAAAGCCAAGTGGAGCTTTTATATTTTACCATTATCCAAAATACCTTTAAATAAGAAGCATCAAAATAACTCCTATAATGGCAGGCATCCCACTTAACGTTGTAACTAACAAAGAAGCTACAAATACTAATGATCAAACTAGTGATAATCCTACTCACGACCCTAGCGCTATTACTACTCCTAACAATAAAGCAGGTTCTTACAACTCAGACTCTTGGATCCGTGAATCAGACATCAAGCTAAGCGAAGAAACTAAAGCGCTCATAAAACAAGCTAGCGAAGTATACGACCAAAACAATCCTACCAAACGTACTTGGTATGGCAGATGTATCTTCATTTCTTGGTACTGCGCTCTTGATTGTACATTTTGCTTTCGTGCAACAGACTCCCATAACAAACGTCACGCTAAAGATTCAAAGCGTTCGCACGGATCAACACTCCTAGAAGCACTATTTTGTAAACTCTTCAATTGGAGAATTGAATTTCTTACTGGCGGTATTGGCATGATGCCAGACAACGAACTAATTGAATATGCAAGAACTATTTCAAAAGTTTATGGAGAAAAGATTTGGCTTAACATAGGAACACTTACAACTAAACGTATTGACGAACTACTTCCATACATTAAAGGTGTCTGCGGCTCTATGGAAACACTCCACCCCGAACTTCACAAAGAGGTTTGCCCAAGTAAACCAATTAAACCTTACGATGAAATGTTCACAAGACTAAGAGAAGAGAACCCAGAAATTAAACGTTCCATTGCAGTTATTTGCGGACTTGGAGATACATTAGACGACCTTACTTATCTTTACAATTTTATTGAAAAACATCAGCTTCATAGAATTACTCTTTACGCATTAAAACCAGTTAAAGGTGGAGCATTTACACAGGGCCCATCAGTTGACTTCTACGCAAGTTGGATTGCAAGCATCAGAATTCGTTTTCCAAAACTTGAAATCATTGCAGGAACTAACTTAAGAAGGTGCGAAGAAGTAGGGACTCTTCTAAAAGCAGGCGCCAGTGCATTTACTAAGTTTCCAGCAACAAAACAATTTGCAACAAGTAAAGCAAGGTTATTAGCAAGACAAACAAAAGATAATGGTCGGAATTTTATTAGCAACTTTACAGAATTAAAAGATAAAGATGGTAAGGATATTAATTTTGAAGCTGAAATAGATAAACTCCAAATTGAAGAACATTACAAGGAGCAAATGAAAGAAAAGCTCCCTAATTACTTGAAAGTTTTCTTAAACCCTAAAGACAAAGATAAACAAAAAGACACTGGTGGATGCTAAAAAAAATATGGCAACAAAAACAAGGCCTATAGAAATTATGGCGCCAGCAGGCTCTTATGAATCACTTATGGCTGCAATTAATGCTGGAGCAAACTCAGTTTACTTTGGTATCGAGCAATTAAATATGAGAGCACGTGCTGCTAATAATTTCACTACTGAAGATTTAAAAGAAATTGTAAAACGTTGCCAAGAGCATAATGTCAAAACTTATCTCACTCTAAACACCATCATGTATGATCATGACATGACTCTTATGCGTAAAATCTGCGACACAGCAAAAGCCTCCAACGTCACAGCAGTAATTTGTTCAGACATCGCAGCAATGCAGTACGCAAAATCAATTGGTCTTGAAATTCACATCTCAACTCAAGCTAATGTTTGCAATTTTGAAACAGTTAAATTCTATGCTCAGTTCGCAGACGTAATAGTACTAGCACGCGAACTTACAATCAAACAAATTCAATCAATCACTGACAAAATCAAAGAAGAGAACATCAAAGGGCCGCAAGGAAAACTAGTGGAGATAGAACTTTTTGTGCATGGTGCTCTTTGCGTAGCAGTTTCAGGAAAATGTTATATGAGTATAGCAACCTACAACTCTTCAGCAAACCGTGGGGCTTGTCTTCAAAATTGCCGAAGATCATACAAGTTAATTGATGAAGAAACTGGTGACGAACTTCGAGTCGAAAACAAATACATCATGTCACCTAAAGATCTGTGTACAATTGGTTTCATTGACAAGATAGTTGAAACAGGTGTTACTGTTCTTAAAATTGAAGGTAGGGGACGTGCACCAGATTATGTTGACTCAGTAGTTAGAGCTTACCGCGAGGCCGTTGATGCATACGAAGATGGAACTTACACTAAAGAAAAAATAGACGCTTGGACAACAAAATTAGAAAAGGTATTCAACCGTGGTTTTTGGCATGGCGGATACTATCTTGGAAAACAGCTTGGAGAATGGGCCGGAAAATACGGCTCACAAGCAACTACGCAAAAGATATTTTTAGGAAAAGTAATCAATTACTTTACTAAACCTAAAATTGCCCAATTTGTTATGGAAACAGGCGAACTAAACGTTGGTGATCAAATTTTAATCACTGGGCCAACTACTGGAATTGTCAGATCCACTGTTAAAAAAATAATTGTAAATGATATTGAACAAACTAGCAGTAAAAAAGGCGACAGTATCACAATAGCAATTGAAGAAAAACTTAGAAACAATGATAAATTGTATAAGATAATTGATCTGAAAAAACCTGATGGTCAGCATAATAATACTAAATAAAATTCAGTGACAAAAAATCTGAGGATTAAAAAATGAACAGTAAAGAAAAAATTCAACAAATGCAAACAGAATTACAAATTATTGATCGTAAACTATTATCTGTAATTGAAAAAAGAGTAAAAAAATCATTAAAAATTCAAGACTTAAAAAGAAGAGCAGATCTACCTATAATTGATGTAATTCAAGAGCGGGCAATTACTACTCTTGTGCAAGAGAACACTTCATTAAAAACCACAGAAATTGTTAATGTTTTCAAATCAATTATTGAATTAAGTAAGAAAGAATTCAACTTACAAAAGAAATAAACTCAAATAATCTCTGAAAATGCAAGAAAATCTTGTTTTCTTTGCGACCAAATGCCCGGAAATGTATCGTTTCTGGCATACTCTAAATTTAAGAGATTTAGATGTAAATCAATATCAGGTGATTTTTAACTATGCCAAAAATAATTCATTATCGAAATAAATGCATTGGTTGCAACTCTTGTGTTGAGCAAGATCCAGCTAGGTGGAAAATTAATGATGAAGATGGCAAATCAGATTTAATTGGTTCAATTCAAAAAAAAAACACTTGGATTGCAAAAATAGATTATGAAGAACTTGATAGAAATAAACAAGCTGCCAAAGATTGCCCAGTTAGTATCATCAAAATCATTGAGTAACAAATCAAAAATTAATTAGAAAATAAAATTTTCTTCAAGAAATAAATCTACTCTATCATTGAGTGTAAGACAATTACCTTTTCATCTTCCCACATTGGACTAGCTTTGAAAACTGCTCTCTCTCCTGGCAATTCATTTCTAATTTCAAACCTATTTCTCATGGCTTGCCCAGTATTACTAATCCCAACACCACTACTAGCAAGCAAGATTGAAACTATTGCAACTACTGCTAAAATAAGCATAATTACAGTCATAATTCGCTCATTTTTATCCATGGAATTGCAAGGACTATTTTGTATTTAAAACTATTTTAAAAACAAAAAAGTCATGATTTATTTTTCTTCAAACAATTCCAGATACTCAGCATAACCCCGAGCTTCCAAGTCATCCAAAGCCACAAATTGCATCCCAGCAGAATTCATACAATATCTCAAATAATCCGGTGCAGGCCCATCATTAAACAAATGTCCAATATGTGAGTCAGCATGTTTGCTACGAACTTCTGTACGTATGACCCCAAAAGAATAATCGTCAAGTAGCACGATATTACCTGGTTCCAAAGCTTTAGTAAAACTTGGCCATCCAGTACCTGAATCAAACTTATCCAAACTACTAAACAATGGCTCACCAGATAATAGGTCTACATAAATTCCATCTTCATGATTATCCCAATATTCATTATTGAATGGACGTTCAGTACCAGCTTCTTGGGTAATGTAATACTGTGAATCACTAAGCATCTCGCGCAATTCATTCTCCGTTGGCTTTTCAAAATCAGAATACGAACTATTAACACTCTCCAAATCAGAAAACTCAGTAAACAATTCAATATCTACATTCGCACGCTGGTTACATGAAACTAATACAAACATAGAAAGAACAACTAACATAATCAGCACAAGGCTTCTCACTCTAAAACTAAATCTATGCTTCATAACAACAACTAAATCGAAAATGACTATTAAATCTTTTGCAAAGTCTACTAATCGTCCATAAACCTTATATCTATACCCAACCATTTCCCCTCTTAATGAAAAATAAACACGTGGGTTACATTATAATCGCCATATCAGCACTCATTCTCATAATCGTTTATTCTTTTAATCAGGCTTTAGCTAAAATAGTTGCAGAAAGTTGTAGCCATGGTATTACTTGCCCTATGACAACAACTCTTAATGTACAAAAAGGAGTAAGCTATTCATTAACAGCATTAGTAGCACTTGCAGGGGCCATTATTGCGTTCGTTATCAAAGAAAAACCAGCACAACAAATTCATATCCATAAAACTCAAGTAACTACTAGCAAAAAAGATTCCTTTCCTAGTCAAGAAGAGCAGCAAAAGACTATTGATTCCCTAGCAAACAATGAAGAAAAACAGATCATGCAAGAAATCTTCAAGGAAAAAGGGTCTATCTACCAAAGCACACTCACAACAACTCTTGGCTTAAGCAAAGTAAAAATCACAAGGCTTCTAGACACTCTTGAAGGTAAAGGACTAGTTGAAAGAAAGCGCCGCGGCATGACTAATGTAGTTGTTCTCAAACAATAACTCTTTTTTTCTTATCATACTTCTAAATAGAACTCATCTGTTCCAATCACTTCCCCATTCACTTGTATTTCAAGTTTGTAATTCCCAGAATATAATCTTTTAGTAGTCATCTTGCGAAATGGATGTCTCTTAGAAAAACTAACACTCCCACCACTCTCAATCTTAACTTTTTTAATCTTAAACACTTTTGTTGAAATTCTACTACTGGGTGTTGGATAAGTTATTTTGTAATCTACAACCAAGTTCTCAGCAGCTTTAGCAAGTATCTCAAATGAAAATTCTAAGCTATCACCAATCCTCAATCTCCGATCCACTATCCCCAACCCATTAATCGAAACATCAGCATTCTCATTGAACCCTAAAAAATTAAAACTTTTAACGTGCCCCTTTTTGATTGCGGTTCTAAGAGAATGACTAATTATGTACTGCATTTCTTTTTCATCTTGCTTTTTTGATTCCTTCCATCTTTTTAATATCTCAACCACAAAGTCAGGATCTATTTTTGAAATATCATTAAGATGGTTAGCAACAGAGCGTGTCACATACCTCTCATTATCATGAAACAATTCATCTAATACCAAAACACCTTTTTTGTAATCAAAGTTAATTCCTTTTGCCCAAGGCAGTTTTGGACGAAGTCCCTCAGAAGCAAACCTTCTTTGATGAAAATTATCGCTTCCAGCCCATTTCATCATTTTAGAAAAACTCTCATCAGGGTAATTGTTGATAAAAAATCGAATTGCAAATTCAGCTGAGCAATATTTTGTGAATTCCCCAAGTGCATTAAGTGAAACTTCTAAGTCTTCCACACTTTTGCAATTATTTTCCACATACTCTGAATATGCACCAAATATGAAATCTCCACCCTCTTCAACATCTTTCAAAGTCTCCAATAATATCTTCAAACCAGCAAGATAACCTTCTGGCAAATACTTCTCAAGGCATTCTCTTATCCAATACATTCGCTCCTTTAGTTCTAATTCAGGAAATCTTCTAAGAACATCTAATTCAAACGCCTTAGCATCAAAAGAATCATGGGCACCAAGAATCAATTTAGCTAAATAATTAACATTGTCTTTATGAAACAACTTATCTTTCAAAATTAATTTTTCTTTAACCACCTTTCCGGTGCCAGAAACTTTGTTTCTATGCATAACAACTACTAAAAAAACTAGAAACTTAATAAATCATTAGCTAAAAAAATAGTAAAAATAAAAAAATATCAAATAACTTCAATTACGCCTGGACCTGCCATTCCCATTCCACAACTAAAAATCATCTTCCCAGTTTTTTGTGGTGTAAAAGTAATTGTATCGACTCCTCTACTTAGCCTTTGATTAATTCCCATGTCAGGTATTGCAAAAATCTGAGCGCAACCAACGGCTCCACTTCCATCAACTAAAAATTCTACTGGGACTCCTTGTTTGACAGTAAAGGAATTTGGATAATAGTCAAGGCCACGAACTTCTACTTCAATTACTTGTACTTCTCCACTCTCGCCTTCCTCTATAGTTCCAGCCACTGCTTCAGAACCACTTCCTCCAAAATCTAGTGAACTAACATCAACTCCTACCATAGTTAAACCAGGTGCAAAATTATAGATTCCTAAAATTATCACAAGTATAGCTGAAAAAGTCATAAAATATTTTTGCACATTTCCTTTTTTTACAAAACTAGTGAATAATCCAATCCCAGCTAAGCTAGGCAAAGTCCCTAAACTAAATGCCAGCATTGTAAGTGCTCCAGCAAGAAAACTTCCACTACCAAGTACATACAACTGAAGTGCCTGAGTGAATCCGCACGGCAAGAAAAATGTAGCTCCTCCGAAAAAAAAAGATGAAACAACTCCACCACTATTATTTTTATTTTCACCAACGCCATAAATTCTATGAGCGATGAATTTTGGCATTTTAAGTTGAATATTTGACATCCAAGGAAAAATCCCAAGTAGTTGTAATCCCATCACAATCATAAGTAGACTTGCAATAATAGTGATCATCCCACTTACAGTAGGGGAAATTGTAAGTACAGACCCTAGTGCCCCAATTGCTCCACCAAGTAAAGTATATCCAATTATTCTACCAACATTAAAACTAATATGTGGTTTGAACTTTTGCCAACCACTAACTCCTGGATTAGCATCATTATACTTTTGTGCCACAGCCAGAAGTAGACCACCTGCTACTGCAAGACATGTTGATGTTGCAGCCACAAGGCCAATTAAAAATATGAATCCAAAACTCATCCCATCTTTTACACCAATTCCTTTTGGCAAAAGATCAAATGAAGTCACAATCACATAAATAGAAAGTAAAACCAGTAGCGCAGCACCCACTTCTTCCCACTTCCCAGAAGGCATTGAAAAAAACTTCCCTCCTTTTTTAAGTAGATTATGTTGAGAATCAAGTTCGTGTAAAGTATATCCTTTGCCTTTGATTGCATTACTAAGTGTATCAATACTCACATTTTCATCGCACTCAACCACGAGTCGTTCATCGGCGCGATCTACACTAACTGTGTGTACGCCATTAACTCGACCAAGCCGCCTTTCTAAAATGACCTCGCAGCTAGAACAAGTCATTCCTTCAACTACACATTCAATACGCTTCACTGGATGCTGTGATTCTTGGATATAATCTACTTTCTTATCATGACCAAATACTTCGTTTTCTGATTTCATAACTTATTAGCACATGAAACCCCTTATAAGATTCACCTGAAACTAGTTTCACCTAAAGCTTATATGCTGTTACAATCTATGAAATTACAATGGTAAAAACAATAACACTACATATCAAAGGAATGCATTGTAAAAGCTGTGAAGCTCTTCTTGAAGATGATTTTGAAGACTTAGGAGCAAGTAAAAGCCAAATTGATCACAAAGCTGGCACTGCAAAAGTTACTTTTGATGAAAGTAAAATAACAGTAGGTCAACTAAAAGCAGTAGTAAAAGAAGAAGGTTACACTGTAACAAGTATTAATGAATGAACTTAGTAACAGTTATTAGGTAGTTTTGATTACTATCATTATTAGAAATAATATTAATCACAAAAAGAGGCAACAAAGATGGCAAAAACTATGAGATTAAACGAATTAGCATTAGGCTACGCAGCAGCAGCTCTTTCTGCAGCATGTATGCTTTTACTTGGAATTGGCTGGAATTTAGGTATCTACAGCACAGCCGCGCAAGCAATGGCGCAATGGCACATTTTCTTTGGACCAACAATTGGTGGAATCATTGCAGGTATGCTTGAAGCAGCAATTTGGAGTTTTGTAGCAGCGTATGTATTTGCATGGATCTACAACAAATTCGCATAGAATAAAACTAAACTTTTATTTTTCTTTATTTTTTAAATTAATTTATCTTTTTTCAGAAAGTTGTTTGAGTTCGTATAAGTCATATTGCAATCTCTTCATATTTTTGTATAACGCATTTTTATATATCTGGTAAAGCTTATTATTCTCTCTACAATCGCACTTTCTTTTTAAAAACTCTATCTGCTGCCTTATCCTCAAAACATCTTCTTTGATATCTTCAACAGTTCTTCTACTTGTGAACTCTTCATTTATCATTTCGCTCGAAGCAAGTGGCCTTCTTTGAACTTCTTCTTCCTCTTCTTGTCTTCTTTTGTAAAGAATAAAGAAGAATAATGAACTCAGTAAAAGAAAAAGAAAAATCCCCATAGCAAAAAAAGCAGTTTTTGGCAATTCTTTAAACTGTCCAAATGCCATCCCAACTAAAGATTGTTTAGTTTCTGATTCATCTTCATTTTGAACAACTACTTCTTCCACTATCTCTTCTACTACTACCTCTTCCACTATTTCTTCTCCTACTACTACCTCTTCTTCCTCTTGCACAGGGCTTTGACATTTTCTATCAATTAATGAAGTACCTGGAGGACATGACCCACCTCCACTTGATGATCCTTCGCTACTACTAGAACTACTACTGCTACTAGAACTTGCTTGTGTCCCTCTAATTGCGGAATATTGTAAATTATCAACCTTAATGGTCGACCCCAAATCAGTACAATTAATTCCACCTGAAGATAAACTTCCACCTAAACAAGATGTAAAATCAGTTTCATTACTTCCAGTACATCCAGAACTCATCTCACTAATGCTACTAATCTCTTCATCTTTAACACACAAAGTGATGAAACTATCATCAGTGATGTAAATAGTTTTATTATAACTTGATTGTAATTGGCTAGAAAGATCAACAATTAATGATGTTGCGGTCTTTGTGATTGTAATATTGCTTAAATCCAAAACAGATTGAGTGAAATTATGACTAAAATTAATCATTAAAGTTGTTTCATCATAAAAGTTCATTTCTTGTATTTCATTAAATATTCCTTCAGTAGTATTCCCTCCAACAGTAATATTTAGTGATGTAACTCCTGAATTTGTTACATTAGATTCATTGTACCACAGAGGGTCTGCAATATCAAGTAGCCCATCGTTATCTGAATCCATGGAATTGATACTAACACTCCAAATATCACTTTGATTAGAATTTCCAGCTGTATCATTAAAATACCATGTCCAATTAATATCTCCTAAGGAAGTTGTTGTATTTTTAATGATTTCAATCTCTTGGCCATTTGTATAACTTGCTACAGAATTATTAGTCCAATTTGTTCCATTATACCAGCTAAAAGTATATTGGTTTGCATTAGTATCATTAAATGTGATATTGAAATAAACTGTACTTCCTAAAAGAGTTAAATTAGTCAAATTTGTTTTATTATTTTCCCAAGTAGAATAAGTCGTATCTAATAAAATTGAACGTGTTGTTGTTGAGTTAACATTTCCAGTACTGTCATTTGCACTAGCATTAATATGATATGTCCCATCAGCAAGATTTGTAAAATTAATAAATAAAGGTGAACTCGAACTATTAGATGAATTTATCAAAACATTACTTGAATTATATAACCAAATTATTGTTGTGTTTAAGTCTAAATCAGTAGATGTCACGTTTGCATTAATATGATTCTGGGAAAAATCACTTGCAGATGTTGAAGGTGATACCTAATTTATTGTTGGGTTTGTAGTATCAGACACATTAACCCACATTAAAGCTGAATTATTAGTTCCAGTAGTATCATTAACAGTGATATTGATATCATACAATCCTATTGATAATGCAGTATTATTCTCTAAATAACCTGAGCAATTAATTTGGAAACTAGTTGTATCATTCACACTAAAACAACTAATGCCACTAGCGTCTGTTGCGTCAATGTCATATGTCAAAGCAGACCCATATTCAATACTTTGGTTTGCAATCACTGTGAATATGGGCACGGTTGTATCAGTGATGTTCACCCACATCAAAGCTGAATTATTATTTCCAGAGGTGTCATTAACAGTAATATTCAAATCATATAATCCTACTGATAATACAGTATTATTTTCCAAATAACCCGAACAATTGATTTGGAAATTAGTTGTATCATTTACGCTAAAACAACTAATTCCATTAATGTCTGTTGCGTCAATGTCATATGTCAAAGCAGACTCGTATTCTATGCTTTGATTTGCAATTACTGTGAACGTTGGCGCGGTTATGTCAGGAGTGATATTTACCCACATCAAGACCGAATTATTATTTCCAGAGGTGTCATTAACAGTAATATTCAAATCATATAATCCTACTGATAATGCAGTATTATTTTCTAAATAACCTGAACAATTGATTTGGAAATTAGTAGTGTCATTTACGCTAAAACAGCTAACACCAATAGCATCTGTTGCGTTGATATCATGCGCTAAAGCAAACCCATATTCAACACTTTGATTTGCAATATTTGTGAATGTAGGTGCAGTTGTATCAGTGTCAGACCCAATAACAACTCCATAAATGGTGTTATTCATATTTCCTGAACTGTCATTAATTGAAACATTAATAGTATAATTAGTTGATGCATTTAATGAAGTAGAATTAATTAGTGTACCACTTCCATTAATAGTGAAATTTGTAGTATCATCAATAGAATATGTTCCAAATTCTGTTTCATCAGTTGCATTAAATTCAACATTTAAAGAATCACCATAACTAAGGCTTGCATTAGTAGGGATACCAGTGAAATAAGGGGAAACTGTATCAATTAATGTGATGCTCCAAATATTACTTTGGTTAGAATTTCCTTCTGTGTCGTTAAAGTACCAAGTCCAGTTATATGTTCCCCTAGCAAGATTTACTGTTTTAGTAACTTCAATCTCCTCTCCATCAGTATAGCTTGCTACAGAATCATTAGTCCAATCAGTTCCATTATACCACCCAAATGTGTAATTTGCAGGACTTGCATCATCAAAAGTAAGATTAAAGTAAACGTTGCTTCCAGACGTAGTTACAGTAGTCAAATTTGTTTTGTTGTTACCCCAAGTTGGATTTGTAGTATCTTGAACAGTAACTCCATAAATGCTACTATTAACATTACCTGAACTATCATTGACAGAAACATTAACTGTGTAAGTTCCTAAAGCGAGCAAAGTGTTGTTTGTCAAACTTCCTGAATTATTAATTGTAAAGTTTGCTGTATCATCAATAAAATACGTTCCAAGCCTCACAGTGTCTGTTGCATTAAAATCAGCATCTAATGATTCTATTACATATTCAATAGTTACATTTGTAGGAATACCTGTGAAGTAAGGCAAAATAGTATCTAAAATAATTGTTCTAGTTTCTGTAGATGCATTATTATCTGATGTATCATTGGCTGTAGCATTAGTGAAGTATGTTCCATCAGGAAGATTTGAGTAAGTTAAACTAATTGAATCATTTGTTGTAGTTGTATTAACAATCCCTGTTGAATTATACAAATAAACTGTGACTGTATCTAAGTTATCATCTGTTGCAGTAATATTTGTGGTAATACTCGTTTGTGAATAGTTCCCAGTCGATGTTGAAGTTGCTGCAAAACTAATTGATGGAGCTATTGTATCTGAAAAAGGTCCCATGAAAAGAACATAAATTGCTCCCTCAGAGGAGACAAGGTTTTCATCAGTCATAGAACTAAATGCTAAATCCTGAACACCATCACCATCTAAATCACCAATATTAGCAATTGCATCTCCAGATCTTTCACTAGAACTTAAACCATCTGGATTGAATCCTGCAAGGCCATCCGAAATTTTAACATTACTATCAACACTACCATTAGAATTCATAAACAAAATATAAAAAGCACCCTCAGCAGATTCAAGATTTTCATCAGATTTCGCGCTAACCACTAAATCCTGAACACCATCTCCATCCAAATCACCAATATTAGCAACTGAGTATCCAAACCAATCACTGGCATCTAAACCATCGGGATAAAAACCTGCAAGACCATCCGAAATCTTAACATTACTAGAAACACTACCATTAACATCCATAAACAAAATATAAACTGCACCCTCACCAGAATCAGAATTTTCATCATTATAAGCTCCAACCGCTAAATCCTGAACACCATCACCATCCAAATCACCAATATTAGCAATTGAAGTTCCAAATCTATCATAACCAGCTAAGCCAATTGGATAAAACCCTGCCATCCCATCAGTAATTTTAACATTACTTGAAACACTACCATTGACATTCATAAACAAAATATAAACAGCACCCTCATTGGTTTCATCTGTTGAATCTTGGTAAGCGCCTACCGCTAAATCCTTAACACCATCACCATCCAAATCACCAATATTAGCAATTGAAGTTCCGAACATGTCACTGGCATCTAGGCCGCTTGGATTGAATCCTGCCATCCCATCAGTAATTTTAACATTACTAGCAACACTACCATTGACATTCATAAACAAAATATAAACAGCACCCTCAGCAGAATCAGAATTTTCATCATCCGAAGCCCCAACTGCTAAATCTTGAACACCATCACCATCCAAATCACCAATATTAGTAATTGAAGATCCAAAATGATCTGTGTTTCCCAACCCACTTGGAGAAAATCCAGCCATCCCATCAGTAATTTTAACATTACTTGAAACACTACCATTAACATTCATAAACAAAATATAAACAGCACCCTCAGAACTTTCTGAAGCATTATTAGCATCATTTCTAGCCCCAACTGCTAAATCTTGAACACCATCACCATCCAAATCACCAATAGTTGTAATTGAAGATCCAAAATAGTTTGTACCTCCCAATTCAAAAGGATAAAATCCAGCAAGACCATCCGAAATCTTAACATTACTATTCACTCCATTTCCAATTCCATTAGCACTAACCAAAATATTTCTAGTTTCTGTTGAATTACTAGTGGTTGTATTAGCGGTTGTTGCGTTAAAATAATATACTCCTGCTGACAAATCTGTAAAATTAAAAAAATAAGGAGAGACAGTACTATTTGAAGAGTTAATGAGTACACTTGAAGAATTGTACAAATAAATGGTAACATTATCTCCATTAAAACTTACATTTATTGGAAGGTGAGTATCCATTACAAACATATCTCCTGATTTTGGAGTTGAAGAGGAGAAGTTTATTGACAAAACAGTTGGATCAACAATATAATCAAATTCTAAATATTCACCAACTACCTTTAAGTCATATGTATCTTGAGTCCCATTAAACTCAGTAAGATATATTTTATACAATCCTTCCTCCACAATCTCAGGAAATGTTGCAATTATTTCATCTTTATTATGTTCGTAAACTTCAATACTTCCATTTCCTCTTGCATAAACAGTTATATCTTTAGAATTATCTAGTTCTTGTTCAAATGTAACTTGCACATATTCACTATCATATATTTTTTCACTCCAATTATCATCTTGTTCTTTAACATAATCAAAAACATTCAAAACAAAATCTTTTGAAGAATCTAAATATTTTGCATTAGAAATAGGTATTATCCCTCTTGAATCATCACCCAAATCAATTGGATTTTTTTGAATTACAGTAAACATTACTAAAAGAAACAATAGAACTAGCGTTACCACCACCAAAATCTTTTTTTTGTTCACCAAAACACACCCTTCTTATCTCATATCTGTTTGATTTATGGTATATAAATAGTAGGATAAAATCCATAACCTTTAAATTACAAAATACACTAACTAACCTTCCACCATGACAAATTCAAGCAGAAATATTGGAATCGCAGTACTAATTAATCTAGCTTTCACTATCATAGAAATAATTGGTGGGCTTTGGACAAACAGTTTAGCTATTCTTTCAGACGCTTTGCACGATTTCGGAGACACCTTAATTTTAGGTTCTTCTTGGTTTTTAGAAAAACAATCCAATAAAGGACCAGACTTCAAACGAACTTTTGGTTACAAACGTTTATCTTTATTTTCAGCAACTCTTTCAGGACTAATTCTTGTAGCAGGTTCACTTTACATTTTATCGCAAGCAATTCCAAGGCTCCTAAACCCTCAAGATGTTAATGCTTTAGGCATGATTGGTTTTGCAGTTATTGGAATAGTTTTCAACGGGTTTGCTCTTTGGCGTTTACATGGCGGACACGACTTAAACTCTAAAATCATCTCATGGCACTTTGTTGAAGACGTAATTGGCTGGGTAATCATTCTAATTGGCGCAATTATCACATACTTTGTAAATTTGCCAATCATCGACCCGATTATAACTATCATTTTTACAACAGTGATTCTAATAGGAGTTGCTAAGAATCTCAAAGAAGCATTTAATCTTCTAATGCAAGGAATCCCAGATGGCTTAAGCTTAAACGCCATCAAAAAAAATATTTCCAAAGTAAAAGGAGTTATTGACTCTCATGACCTTCACATCTGGTCCCTTGATGGGCATTCACATATTCTTACAGCGCATGTGATAGTAAACAAAGCTGCTTTAGAAAACAGCGATAAAACTCGCAAGAAAATAAAAAATGAATTAAAAATGCAAGGGATCACTCATTCTACAATTGAACTTGAAAGCAAGAAATTTTGTTCAGGAATTGAATGTAAAACTAATTGAATTTTCTAAAATAACTACTTAATTAACATAAGATTTAAATAACATATGATGTTTTTATCACTTGATGAAACATGACATAGCTACATATCAATTATTTTTTGGCTCATTAGCTAATCCAAATAGGCTCAAAATAGTAAATCTTCTAAGGGAACAAGGCGAACTAAACGTATCACAAATCTGCGAACTAACAACTTTTGAGCAAACTATGGTTAGCCACAATCTAAAACGCTTAGAAACCTGTGGGATGGTTCACAAGCGAAGCGAAGGAAAACATAGGTTCTATTCAATCAATAAAGAATCAATAGCACCACTAATGAAACTTATAGATACACACATGCATAAGTATTGTGAACATGTATTATCTAAAGAAAATAAAAATCATTGTAATAAATAGAAAAAGGAAATAAAAAAAATGGCAAAAGACAAATCCACTAACAATATTACTTTGAAAATTAATGGCATGCACTGTGCTAGCTGTGTAAAAGTAAGTAGCCGAGCTCTTAAAAAAGTCCCTGGAGTTATTGAAGCTACTGTAAATTATGCAACAGAAAAAGCGAACATCACTTTCGACAAAAAAATAGCAAATCAAAAAGACATTATTCCACTTTTACAAAAAGCAGTGGAAGGTCGTGGTTATACTGCAATTGCCTTAACTGATGGTAAATCTTCACAAAAAAAGATTAAACAAATTCAACATGAAGAACTCAAAACTCTTAAACTAAAATTATTTATTGGAATTATTCTTGGAACACCAGCATTAATACTTGGCATGTTTTTCATGAAAAATCCAATCCCATTTCAAAATTACATTCTTTGGGCTTTGTCAACACCAGTTCAATTTTATGTTGGTGCTCAGTTTTACAAAGGAGCTTGGGCTGCTCTAAAAAACAAAACAAGTAACATGGACACCCTAATTGCTCTTGGAACAAGTGCAGCTTATTTTTATTCAGTTATCCTAGTCTTACAACATGGCAACAATGCCCACCAATTCTTCGAAACATCTGCAGTATTAATCACATTAGTAATTCTGGGGAAATTTTTAGAAGCAAGAGCTAAAGGTAAAGCAAGTGACGCGATCAAAAAATTAATGGAACTTGGAGCTAAAACTGCTACTGTAATTAGATTAGTAAAAAAGAATGGGAAAACAACCAAACAGCAATTCAAAATCCCAATAGATGAAGTAAAAGTTGGTGACATCATTGTAGTAAAGCCTGGCCAAAAAGTTCCAGTAGATGGAATAATCACTTCTGGCCATTCCAGTATTGATGAATCTATGGTAACTGGTGAGAGTATGCCTACTTCAAAACAAAAAGGTGATTTAGTTATCGGGTCCACTATCAATAAGACTGGATCATTCCAATTCAAAGCTACTAAAGTAGGAGCAAATACTACTCTTGCAAGAATCGTAAAATTAATCGAAGATGCGCAAACAAGTAAAGCGCCAATTCAAAGATACGCAGATTTGATCTCTAGCTATTTTGTGCCTGCAGTTATTTTCATAGCGATTTTAACCCTCACTATTTGGTTCTCTGTTGTAAAAGCAGATTTCTCATTCGCACTTATTGCGGCAGTGTCTGTATTAGTTATCGCTTGTCCATGCGCATTAGGCCTAGCAACGCCTACTGCTATTATGGTAGGTACTGGTATGGGAGCAAAAAAAGGCATTTTAATCAAAGGTGGTGAAGCTCTTGAAACTGCTCACAAAGTTAAATTTGTAGTATTTGATAAAACTGGAACTATCACTAAGGGCAAACCTGAATTAACAGATATTCATATCAATAAATCTGCAAAGATAAACAAAAAATCAATTACAGAGAAACAACTTCTCACAATCGCAGCATCTATCGAAAATCATTCAGAACACCCTCTAGCTGAAGCGATTGTTAAGGCTGCAAAACAAAGAAGAACTACTCTAAAAAAAACAAGCAAATTCCAAGCAATTGTAGGTAAGGGAGTAACTGCAAAAATAAAAAAAACAACTTATTTTCTTGGAAATCAAAAACTCATGCAATCAAACAAAGTCACAATCCCAAAGGATATCACTAAAATTCAAACCAAGTTAGAAGAGCAAGGGAAAACAGCTATGCTCTTAGCACAAAAAACAAGCAGCAAAGCCAAACCACAATTACTTGGAATTGTAGCAGTAGCAGATGAGATAAAAAAAGATTCTAAAACTGCAATCAAGCAACTCTCGAAGTTAGGCATCATTAGTTACATGATAACTGGCGACAATCAAAGAACAGCAAATGCGATTGCTAAAAAAGCAGGCATCTCAAAAGAACATGTTTTCGCTGAAGTACTTCCTGAAGACAAAGCAAAACACGTAAAACGTCTTCAAAAACGTGGACAATTCAAAGTTGCAATGGTTGGCGATGGTATTAATGACGCACCAGCACTAGCAGTAGCAGACATTGGTATCGCCATGGGCAGTGGTACTGATGTAGCCATGGAAACTGGTCAAATAGTTTTAATGAAAAACAGCATCCAAGACGTTCCACGTGCAATCAAGCTCAGTAAATTAACTATGTCCAAGATCAGACAAAACTTATTCTGGGCACTTTTCTATAACAGCCTAGGAATTCCAATTGCTGCAGGCCTTTTGTATCCTTGGACTGGCTGGCAACTTTCTCCAATGATCGCTGGAGGAGCAATGGCCCTAAGTAGTGTTAGTGTAATCACAAACTCCATACTACTAAAGACCAAGAAACTTTAGATGACTATGTTCTATCTCCAACTATTTAGGGTGGCACACAAATCTTTATTAGGTTGTTAGGACCTTGTATCAGTTAATGGTTGATAAAAACATAATGAGAGATATTGAGAAGATATTAGTATTAGCTCAGAAGGCTCATGACCATTTACAAAAAAATAACATCCCTAAAGCTAAAAGAAAACTAAAAAGAATAATCAAATTTGATTTAGATGAATTATCAAGGTTGCAAAAAGAAAAAGGTAATAAGAAACTCCTAGGAGATTGTGCAGTTGTTTTTAAAGATGCAAAAGAAGCCTTGAGGGGTTTGAATTCAGTACAACTTTTTGATGAAGCAAAAAGGTTAATTGATGAAATTGTTAAATTAGAAGGCCATGAATACGAACTTCAGAGAAGTTGGGAACATCGTAGAAAAAAGCAGCTAGAAGAGGAACAAAAGGAAAACGAATTATATGAATTTTGGCACAAACAAATATATGCCTTAAAATTATCTCATTACACCTCACAGATAAATGCTAGAAGGTTACTAAAAAATGGATACAATCCTGGCGATAAACCTGTTGGTTGGGATCTTGTTATGGAAGCTTGGGATTTAGTTGATTCAATTGACTGGATTCCAGAAGGGTCTCAGTTTGTTTCATGGGGAGTTTCTTCTAAAGAGGCATATCAAAATAGAAAAAAAGGACTTTATGTTTGTGCTTTTGAAGTTTATAATAATCACATGAAAACTTCTGAGACAATAAATTATTTTACTAAGTCCTTAAGAAAGAAAGTTGAACAAATGGAACAAGTGTTAACAAGTAGTGATTTTGAAGCTTATCTAGAAATAATTAAAAGATATGGTGGTGGGACACCTATACGTGAACACTTCCAAAAGATATATCAAAATATTTTCACTAATTCTGAAAGGTTAAAATATCTTAAATTGAAGAAGCTTTTGGAAGATTTGGAAGGATTAGTTAATCGTTCTAAACATGTTGTCCTTTGGTTATTCGCAAAAGAGGTTTTTAGAGTGTCTCCTCATGCATTCTCTCGTAGTGGGATTGTCTTATCATATAATGAATTCAAGAAAGAATACCTTTGGATGGATAAGATCTATGGAAAAGGTCTTGATAAAGGGATGCTAAGTATGGAATTGAAAGAAATAATGAATCGTTTCTTTAGTAACGAAATTGAGCTTGATTGCATTATCCCCCCGAAATTATTTCATATTGACAAAAGACATGCAGATTTATTAAAGAATAGTTGAAAGTCTGTGGTCCAATTGAACTAAGTTTTAAGAGATTATTCTAATAACTCTTATATAGAATTATAACCTCGACTTGCTATGGAATTAGGCCTTGTTGACGTAGTAGACATAAATGATCAAGTCTTAAAGACAATTGATAGAATCAAAGCTACAGATGATGACATATTAAGAGTCGCTGGAGTTTTCATAGTTAATGACAAAAAAGAAATTCTCCTTCAATTACGTTCAGAAAAAAGTTTTAGATACCCATCTTTCTGGGATTGTGCTGGTGGTGGTCATGTGGACGCTGGTGAAGATTACAAAACTTGTGCTCCAAGAGAACTCTTTGAAGAAACTAAAATCAAAGCAGAACTGGAATTTTTGGGAAAACATTACATCGAGCTTCCTGATGGAAGAAAACATTTTAATGCTTTTTTCAAAGGAACATACAATGGTGAATTTGAGGCAGACCCTAAAGAAGTTTCAAAGTTAAAATTCCTATCACTAGATGAAATTAAAAAAATGATTGAGCGCAAAGATAAGATTCACCCTGAATGTTTATTTGGATTAAAGAAGTACTTTCTCTAGATCTTTCATTTTTTATAATTCACTTAGTTTTAACATGCTTCATTGCAAACTTAAAATCTCCATAAACTTTTTTCCCAGGATTAAATACATTCTGTGGATCAAAAATATCTTTTACTTTTTCAAACAAACGTGTCATTTTAGGTCCATACTGTTTTTCTACAAATGATGTACGAATAAGTCCATCATTATGTTCTGCAGTAATAGTCCCACCATGTGCAAGAACCAAATCAACAAAGTCCTTAAGCACAACCGGGATTTTGTCTCTTTCTTTTTTATCCTTCAAATCCATAAGTGGTATTACATGGAAGTTTCCATCACCAGCATGTCCTGCTAGTGTTGGCTTGATTCCATGTGACTTGAGTAAATTATACAACTTTGGTAAAAAAACTGGTAATTCAGAAGGTAGCACTGCAAAATCATCTACAAAAGGAACAGTTTGTTTACCTTTAACATGTTCACGAAGCAAGCTAAATGATTCACGGCGTATGGTCCAATACTTCTCACTCTCCTGCGAAGATTGCATCACTAAATGAGGGATCTTACTATTTTTCAACACAGCATCAACTTGCACAATTCTTTTTTTGAGTTCAACTAATCGGTTTTCACTAATTTCTACCAGCACAATAAACACTGGAAGCCCATGCCTAAGCATCAATAATGCTTCTCGCCAAAAACTAAACAGCATCTTCAAAAGTCCTTTGCCAGTTTTGCGTGCAATTTGTGGCATAAAACGTAAACCCAAAAGCATAGTGTTTCGATCAAAACTTTCTAAACTATTAGGGGCGTATGGTAATAACATTTTCACTAAATCAGCCATGTCTTTCAGGTCTTTCAAATACACTGCAATAAGACGCGAATGATTTTTCCTACGTACAACAGCTACCTTCGCCTGCGACCATAAACCAAGTGTCCCTTGTGATCCCACAAAAATTTTAGAAAGATCAAAAACTCCTGTGTCACGGTCCCACACTTTCCACAATAAATAACCACAAGAATTTTTAGAAGTTTTGGGTGCAGCATTTTTGATCAAATCATAATTTTCTTCTAAAAGTTGATACATCTTGCGATATACTTTCCCTTCAAAATTATCTTTACGCAATTTCATATTCAATTGCTTTTTAGTGAGTGGACCAAAATCATACACATTTCCATCAGACAAAAGCACATTAAGGCTTTTAACATGTTCCACAGTTTGTCCATGCAACATGTTTTTTTCAGAACCAGCATTGTTTGCAATCATCCCACCAAGTGCACAAATAGATTTGCTAGCAGGAAAGCTAGGAAAGTACAGTTTTTTACGATTCATAGCTTTTTCCATCTCATGATAATACAAGCCAGGTTCTACTACTGCAACTTTAGGATTCAACGAAACTAGCTTATTCATATACTTTGTAAAAGAAACTACAATAGATTGTGTTAATGGTCCTCCACTCATACATGTTCCAGCAGCTCGCGCCGTGAGTGTCAATTTCAAAGGATATTTTTGTGCTTTTTTCCATGAAGAAGCTCTACGATTAAAACGATTTACAAAACGCATCAGTTTTTGTAAATCTCTGAAATTTTTTGGAAATACAACTAAGTTTGGCATCACTTGAAATATTGAAGCATCTTGACTATGCTCTAAAATAATTTTAGAATCAAAACTAACTTCACCTTCTAGTAAAGCCTCCAAATCTTTAATCCAGTTCACAATATCACCATTATATACATCTCAAAGATTTATTTATCTAATTCAAATATATCTTCTTTAACATAAAAAATTCGCAGCTTTCTAAAGTTTAAACGCATATTCACAAGATTACTTTTCTTTTTTATATCTTTTAAAATTACTACACACATGTCCACTTCCCAAAGAATCCTCTTGCACTTTCTTCAAAAGTTTCATAGCAGCGCTACTACTTTTAACCACAAACACATTAGAAAAATCGCTACTACTCATTAATTTTTTACGTACCATTTCTTTTTTGATCCAATCAAGAAGGCCTTGCCAATGAGCTCCTAACAGTATTATCGGAGTTTCGCAGATATGTTTGACTTGCACCAGTTGCCAAGTATAAAGTAATTCCAGTAAAGTCCCAATGCCGCCAGGTGCTACTACAACAGCATTTGAAAGTTCCATAAAAGAATCTAAACGATTAGAAAAACGCATAAAATCTTTTTTGATATCTAAATGATAACCATCATGTTGCTCGCGCGGCAAATTTATTGTAAGCCCAATTGAATGTGCACCCTTCTTTCCTTTACGTCCAGCATGATGCCCACGACTCGCAGCGTCCATTAAACCTGGGCCACCACCTGTTACAACATCCATCTCTGCTTTAGCAATCATCTTAGCCAAACTAAACACTTGCTTATACCGTACATCTCCTTTACTCAAACGAGCAGATCCAAATATAGCAACTCTAAAATGTGAAGGATCAATCTTAGAACGCTTTTTACCAACCATCATAAAGAAACAAACAAAACTCCCTTTTAAAACTTCTTTTCCATCAAAGAATCCAGTTTCAATTGCAATTCTTCCATACTTTCACTATTGTCAATCACAACAGCGCCATTTCCCAAGATATAATCACGACTTAAACCTAACAGATACTGTTTTTCTTCATATTCAATTCTTCTAATAGCAACTTCAGAACTTATCTCTTTACCAACGCTACTTCTCAAAACGCGTTCTTCAAATGGCAAATCAATTACAACTAACTTCACTTTGCCTTTAAAATTTTCATAAAGGTATTTCGCATCTTGAATAAGTCGCAATCCATCAATTACATAACAATTATTAGAAGACTTCAAAATAAATTCATCTTCCAAAAAAGCTTTCATATACTCTAAATCACCAAGGGAATAAATCCAATCTCCAGCGGCAAAAGTCAATTCCTTAAACCCTACTCCATTTAACTTTTCTTTTTGCTCAGCATACGTAGATGATTTCAAAAATCTTGGAACAATGAATTTTTTGTAATGCTCTCTTACAGAAACTATACTACATTCATACTTCTTTTGCAAATATTTAGAGGCAGTAGTCTTCCCAACTCCAATCCCACCAAACAAAAGAATCAAACGCACGCTCTCATCCTTTAACAACTCACTCAAATTACTCTCATTTGCCCCATCACTTTTAACTATATGATAAATACCTGATAACTTCTTATCACTCACTCCAAAAGAATACATTGTCTTAACAATTGTATTAATTAGTGATTGTTTATAGACGCCAACTCGCAAAAAACGTCTAGCAGAAGTAACAACTTTTTCACGTAAAAATACTGCTTTTCCCTCTTCACGTAACCTAGAACAAATCTCCACATCTTCAAAGAGTTTCATTGACTTAAACCCACCAATCTTTTCAAACACGCTCTTCAAAACAAATAAACTCTGATCTCCGTAAATATTTTTTGTAATTTTCATCCGTAAATCTGTTTGCCAAGCAACAAAAGCTAAAAATTTGTGATGATGATCAAAACTAACCCTGAATGCTCCAAATACAGTCTTGTCATTACCAACTCCTTCTTTATTCTCAAAAGCTTTCAGAATTGAACTAAATGCATTCTTTGGAATAATTGTGTCTGGGTGAAGAAAAAATAATATCTCACCACTAGCCTTCTTTGCTCCAATATTCATAAGGCCCCCACGGGTCTCTTCATTACAACTAATTACTTTCACAAATGAATAAGAATTACAAATTGATTCAGTAGCATCACTACTGTTTGAGACAACAATCACTTCAAAAGATTCACTTCCAGCCTCATTACCTAAACCATCACTCTTACTACTCGCATCATTAACTCCAAACTTTTGTTTAGCAATAGAATCAAGTGTTCTTCCAATAAACTTCTCTTCATTTTTAGCTGGAATAATAATGGACATCATATTTATTTCAATTTTCAGCCAACTATACTCTTTTTAACATCTTTGCAAAGAATTGCCAAAACAATAGTTCTGTTCTCATTTGAAAGTGTACATCAATCTTTAAATCAAAAATTCACTTAATATATTAAATCATAATCAAATAAAATCAAAATTAAGAGGCGATTAATATGAAACAAATGAAAATGGTCATGATTGTCATGACATTACTAATGATTCTAAGTATCTGGTTTGCTTGGCAAGGTTCAAGCATGCACGCGCAAGTTACAGTAGAAGAAGCATCCTTTCACGAACTTAATGCAGACTACTATAGCTTAGATAAAGCTACACGTGACGCTGCGGAAACTGACTCAGAATTAAATACAGACCTTGCAACAATCAAAAATTATCCAAGTGAATTATTAAGACTAAAATTAGTTGGTGTTGGTAAATTACTTACTGGAATCTATTTCTTACTGTTTGGGATCTTAATTGCACTAGTCTTGATGCCAATGCGCCTAGCGCAATTTATGCAAAAACAAGCAGCTCCAGCAAAAGCAGCTCCTAAAAAATCCAGCAAAAAAACTAGTAGGGCAAGAAAATCTAGCAAAGGCAGAAAACGCAAGTAGAACAAAACAACAAACAATCTTTTTATTTTATTTTTATTCTCTTAATTTTTTCTAATAATAAACAAATTATAAATACTAATTCTCATTATGGTTAGTTATGAGCAAAAAAAAAGACTCCTCAAAATTCAACTGGAAACAAAAATTAATCATTCTTGCTTTAGTTATAATCACAGTAGCATTTGTTTTTACTGGAATTTACTTAGTCTTTGATTCACCTTCATACGAGAACCATTGTTTTGACAAACGTGCAGTCCCAATGGAGATAACAACCGAGGAAGAATGTACTCTATACGAAGGCACTTGGGAAGCAGACTCTTACTGCGATATGTATTCAGAATGTAGCGCAGCGTATGAAACACAAAACAGCCAGTTTCGCTTTCAAGTATTCATAACTTCATTCATAATTGGTGCAATTGTACTCATCAGTGCTATCTTCATTCCAATCCCAATTTTGTCAGCTAGTATGATGGGCTCAGGCATTTTCATTCTCATAATTAGCCTCTTGCAATACTGGGAAGACCTAGGAGAGATATACAGGTTCCTTATACTAGGAATTACTCTCGTAGTACTCATTTACATAGCCATCAAAAAGTTCAACAAGTAATTAATTTTTTATTTTATTAATTCTAAAAGTAAACTACTTAACTTGATTGATCACTTTACTAGATAAATAAGCTTTAATATTCTCAATCGATTTGTTACTTAGCCTTGTAAAACATTCTTCTGTTCTCCCAGAAATTAAATCTCTCATAATAACTCTATCAACACCTAAAAAACTATCAAAAAAATCTATACTTGGTGATCTATCCATGATTGCAAAGTTATTCTCTTTAGATACCCACTGTAGAAAATCCTTTTTCAAAAAAGCTTCGCCAATCACATTGTTAATCAACACTTTCTCTTTCATCAAATCAAAATCACTTTTGTCAAGGATTTTCAAATCTCTTGGTATTTGCAAACTGATAAAATCACTAAGTTTGAGCAATTCTTTTTTTGGCAAGTACTTACATCCTTTATTTTCAAATTCATTATTACGAGTTCTGCTATAATATACAACATTCATATTAAACCCAAGCGCAGCTTTTGCCACCATTTTTCCAAGAACTCCAAGACCAATGATTCCAAAAGTTTTCCCAGCAAGTTCATTAACTTTATCGCTTTTCCATTGATACTTCCCAAGCCCACGAATTAAACATAAAAGTTCATAAAATATCCACTCAACAACACCTTCATCACCATAGTCTCGCACATTAGTTACAACAATTCCTTTCTTAGAACACGCGCTAAGATCTACTTTTGTAACGCTAGTCGCGCAAACTCCAATATACTTCAAATTAGAACATGCTTCAATCACTTCAGAATTAATCTCACTTCGCCAACTTGTAAGTACACAATCAGCTTCACCAATTCTAGAAATTACTGAATTAACATCCTTTGGATCGTCTTCATAAACTTTTATTTCTCCTTCACAAAGACCACTTAGTGCCTCAAGAGACTCAGGGGTAAATGTCAAATAATCAAGAACCACTATCTGTTTGAATTTCATTAAACCAACATAACAATCACATTTTATTAAACTAACGCAAAAGTGCTGGATTTGAGCCAAGTGATCATTTTGTCGGCGCCGCCAAAACGATCAAAATAGGATCTAAAACTACGAGATAAAAGAAATTATGGGAAAAGTTTTCTATATTTTCTTTAGTTACCTTTTTAACAGACCTTCATTCCTAGTAACACATGGACAAGCAAGTATGGCTCTCACCAATGGAAGGAGTAAGTGATTTAGGTTTTAGAAATCTTTGCATTAACCAAGGTGCTGATATGACTTTCACTGAGATGATCCGAGCTGATGCTATTGTTCGTGGTAACAAAGCAACACTTTCTTTAATTGACACTCACATTCCATTAAAACAAGGTATTCAATTACTTGTTAGTAAGCCCGCTATTTTACAAAAAGCACTAGAAAAAATTGATTTTACAAATATTACTGGTGTTGATCTGAATTTTGGCTGTCCTTCGCCTGACGTTATTGGAAAAGGAAAAGGCCCAGCACTATTAAAACGAATAACGCGGATGAGAGATTTGCTAACTATTCTTAAAACACATAGTCCTGTTCCTTGCGGTATTAAAATACGCTTAGGTATGAACTATCGTGAAAAAGAAAACAAGATCTACCTAAAAGTTGTGGAACTTGCAAATGAAGCAAAACTAGATTGGATAACAGTTCATCCTAAAACTGCAGATAAAACCTCGCAAGACCCAATAGATGTTGATGCCTTAAAAGAGATTATTGCTGTTGCAAAAATTCCAGTGATAGGTAACGGATTTGTTTGTGACAAAAAATCAGCACAAGAAATGTTTGACATGGGTTGTAGTGGTGTTATGGTAGCACGCGCCGCAATTGGAAACCCGTGGATATTTAACGAAATCAAAGGAATTAGTGTAACAAAAGATTTTGCAAAAGCGTTTGAAGAGTATAAAAAAATTGCTAGTTTGTATGGAACAAAACAAAAATATTTTAATTATCATAATGAAATTTTTGAATTGCGTAAAAAAGGAGATATGGCATATCATTCCCCAAGTAGAATAGATGTATATTAAATCAGCATCTTCATTTTTTTCAGGATATTACAACAATCACTATTCTTTCAACATTTTCTGGAGCCAGTGCAATCGCAAAGCAGAAGTGATCTTGACAAAGAACGTATGGTGGATGAGAAGCATTCATAAATTTATATCACTAGCCTATTAAATCCAGTAGTGCATCTGAGCTTTTTTGACACAATACCATAAATTATATTAATACGAAAATAAATATTTCAAGAATGGCAAGTGAATTAGTGTCTGCACTCAACGAATTTTTTATTGGTGCAGGCGGAGCATTCATTCTTTGGTTCATTGTCTTTCCAATAGTATTCATGGTTGGAATTACTTTTTTACTAAGACAAATTATCAATGACCCACCAGAATGGATGAAAACAATATGGTTTGCTTTTTTATGGATGATTATCTTCTATTTGATTGGGCTCTTCTTATCATACCAAGTATTTAGATTATTTTGATTACTTCCACACAGACACGAACAATTTGATAAATAATATTTTCATTTTCTGTTGTAACCTTCGGGAAGACATCCGCTTTATTGCTCCATCATGAGGATCAGCATATACATACATATCACGAATCCAACCTTGGACACCAATTAAAACAATCCAATGCAAGATTAGAGTATGATTATCTCCTAAGTTCAAAGGTACCATGACAAACCGTTTTCGTTTCAGCTCTTGCTTGATATTTCTTAAAGTGAAATCTTCTTTTTGGAAAGCAGCACCCAAACTTGAACGCAGTTGTTCGTCTTTTATTAAACATGCATCAACCATAGGGTGATTCCCTTTTTTTTGTGATAATTGATATTTTACCTTGAAATTTTTACTAAGTAAAAATTTTACAATTGCACTTGGCATAGTATAATTACCTAAATCTGCAGATTTTATAGAATTATAATAGTGTGCTCTTCAATCATTGTAAATGGAATCAAGCCTGGAGAAAAATGTTCAGCAACCATTAAAGCACAACTAGGACCACAAGACATTGGCCTTGTCTGTTTGTATGTCTTAATTATATCAACCATAAAATCAGGTTTCTTTTTATTCCTAATAAATGTTTAGGAGGCGTAAACAAGGTAATAATTTGTTCTCATTTTCTCACTTATCAAACATTATAGTATAGATAGTGTCTGATATTCAATTAATCAAGCAACAACCAACTAGCTTCTCAGAATAAAAAGAGTGTCTCCGCTGGGATTTGAACCCAGGTCTTCGGCTCCGCAAGCCAATGTTCTATCCATGCTATACTACGGGGACATAACTCTTAATTAACCAAAATCCCTATGCTTCTTTATCAATCTTACGCCTAAAATCTCAGATATTATGCTACTTAAACTAACTACTACAGTATACAAATAAATATTAAACCACTTTCAAAAAAACAACTATGACACCAAATTCTAGAGTTTCTATACCTCATGGCAGGATGTTTGAAGCGCTTTTTTTATTAAAAAATTCACTTGGAAGAGCAACAATTACTTCTAATAGGGGAAAAATAACATATTCATTCCCTGGCGCAGGGCCAATCCATTTAGAAATAACAGCAGATTTAGCAAGAGAACCATCTTATGGGACACTTGGTGATTTAGCAAGAAGAGTAAGGCAAGATGGTGTAGTACTTCCATTAGTTGGAATTTTAACAAGACATGGAAAAGAAATGTTTAATCCAATAGTTAGAGCACGTTCTCCAATAATAAACGCCCATAATTACAAAGTATTAGAAGGAAAACCAACAAAAGAAATAGACCAATTAGTAGACACTATTCTTAGAACTCAAGGGTTATTTGGTAAAGGATTCCATGGGGTACAAAGAATGTACATCGGTACTGATATACGTCAAGATGAATCTGGTAATATTAGGACTGTGCCTTTAGAAGGAACAAGACTTTTTTGGGATAGAGGTCAAGATGACACAACACCAAATATTGTCTCTTCAAGACCATACGATAACAGGATTGTGGGAGCACAAATTATGCCTCATTATGACTCTTTAACAATTGCATTCCAAATATTACAAGTTCAAGCAGCAGCAACTCACTTACTAAGTTACAAATAATATAAATTACCAAAAAAATCACTTCTTTTTTTTGCCGCCTTTAGTTCTACGTTTCCCAAAACCTTTTTTGCTTTTCATTCCTTTGATGTCCCCACCGCCTGCAGGCATTGCAGCAACAATCTCATCAATAAGTCCAACTTTTAATTTATGAAGTACAGATTTTGCCAAAACACTTTTCTTTTCTCGTCCAGGAACAACTACAACAAGCTCAGAAAGTCCAAAGCGAGCCTCTAAACAACTAAGCGGTCCCCAAACAAGTTCCTCTATAATCTCACTCTCTTCAGAATCATCACTATTATCCTGGTCAGAAGTTTCACCTTCATCTTCTTTCACAACATTCTTCGCAAACGCAAATTTTAATTCAGGATGAAAATATTTAGTTTCACCTCTAACCATAAAAGCGCCTTTAGGTAAGTTTTCTCCAGCTTGCGCTTCTTTAGAAACTTGTTCTGGTTTAACATAAAAAACATCAACAGTTCCAAGTCCTTCTTTCCAGGCGCGAGAGTGACATGCCACTGCTTGTGCACATTCTTCTACACTAACTTCTGTCCCATTCACCTGCCCCTCTTTTACTAAAAAAAAAGGACTTCCAGCCATATCAGTGTGTAAAACATAATCATTTTTCTCCATATGTTTTTTAACAAGAATTTCATTCTGCGTAGCATCTCTTCCACCAACACACACAAGTCCTTCTGACGAAACAAACCAGTGATACTTATGATACCACTTAACGTTTGCCACGCGAGTAGCTTTTTTCTTTTCTTTTTCAGACTCTTGTTGCTCGTACATCTCTTGCTTAGATTCCAACTCATTAAGCTGAGCCTTATACCTATCAACAGTTTCACGAGCGCCCTCTAGCTTCTTCTTTAGCTTCTTAGCTTTGTCGTAGTATCTGCCAGCGTTCTCATCTACAGACTTCTTAAGATCAATTTCAACTTGCATAAAATAAGCACCTAATTAGAAAACACGAACTCTACTATAAAAATTCAACCATAAAAATTAGAAAAACACCTAACAATCACGAACATTCTCAGCAGTTAACGCTTGTTTAGAACAAATCACTTCTTCGTCAAATGGAACAATTTTAGGCACAATTTTGATCTGACGAATTTCTCCATTAGATCCTACGTTGTATCCAACATCACCTAAATACACTGCAGCTTTACTCATCTTAGCATCTGACAAATCAAAACTCTCGGCTTTTTCTGTTCCTATCACATTCACAGTAACACCGCTAACATCCATGTTAACTCCATTTTCAACAGTGAATCTAATAATTTCTTTTGCTCGATCAAAACAAATTTCAGTTTGTCCACCAATTTCAGAAAACTCCAGGCCAATATCAATTGTACATTCGGATTCTTGTTGTACTGCTGCTCGTCCAAAGTTCATAATTACAACTCCAAATACAACTGCAAATACTACTAGGACAAGTGTTGCCACAATCGGCGCAATCCCAGCTTTTCCAAATCTTTTATTATCCATCACAACAAATAAAATAAGCAAAAACAACTATATAAGGATTCTGCTAGAATTCTTGACAAGAAATATTTTGTATTCAAAGAAATACTTTTGTATTTCTTGCTCTGAAATTAAAGTTTTGATTTCAGATTTCTTTGTATAAAGATTATCGAGGATAATAAACCAAACACATAAGAATCAAATCACGACTCTTTCATCTTTACGTATGTTCCTATCAACACTTCTCGCAATGTTTTTTGGAATCGCGAGTGGTATTTTCACGGGCCTCTTTCCAGGAATTCATGTAAACTTAATCTCAGTACTGATACTCACTTTCTCACCACTTCTTCTAACTTTTACAGACCCTATAACACTAGCAATTTTCATCATTTCTTTAGCAATAACACATTCTTTTCTAGATTCACTCCCATCTATTTACTTGGGTGCTCCAGACGAAGCGCAAGCACTAAGTGTTCTTCCAGGACACACACTTCTGCACAGAGGCGAAGGACACAACGCAATTGTTTGCACAGTGATTGGGTCATACGGCTGTTTAATACTAGGAATAATTCTCTTCCCACTTTTTCTCATAAGTATGAATTTTATCTATCCACTAATCGACAATTTAATTGGTCACATCTTAGCTCTTGTTTCAGTAGTCATGATCCTAAGGGAGAAAAAAGGTAAACGTCTAAAGTCTCTTGTCCTTTTCATAATGGCAGGAATGCTTGGAATCATTGTCTTCTCAATTCCAACTTTAAGGCAACCTTTGTTTCCAATGCTTTCAGGACTTTTCGGATTCAGCATCATGTTTGTCTCACTTTATCAAAAATCAAATGTGCCAGAGCAAGACCTAAGTATTCCACTAAAACTTCCATTCAAAAAAGCAGCACAAAGTATTAGTGCAGCATCCAGCGTGGGATTCATTGCAGCATTTTTACCTGGTTTTGGAAACTCACAAGCCGCAATTGTTGCAAACGAAATTATTACTGATCCAACTCCAGAATCTTTTCTAGTTTTAACCGGAGGAATTAATACAGCTAACATGCTTATCAGCATCGGAACAGTTTTCATGCTTGGTAAAGCACGTAACGGAGCAATTGTTGCAGTCAAAGAACTTCTTAGCGAGGTAACTTTCCAAACAATGCTTCTTTTTCTAATCATAGCTCTTATTGTTGGATCTTTAGCAGCGCTACTAACAATTAACCTTTCCAAACTCTTTGCAAAAGTCATGAAAAAAATAAATTACGTAAACCTAATACTAAGTATCATCCTTTTAGTAACTGCACTAACCGTAATTTTCGACGGCCCAATTGGTTTACTCATTCTAATAACTTCAACTTGTATCGGGCTCACAGCATCGCAACTAGGTGTTGGTAAGAATCATTTAATGGGCAGCTTAATCATCCCAGTAGCACTATATTTCCTACTTTAAGAACAAACTATGTAAGAAAATTCAATCATTTTTATTTCCTCTTAGAAAATAACCAATTCCTTGTAACCCAAAACAAGTTGTAAACGCCTGTGCAACATACTCTGCATGATTCCAAGTTTCTTGCAAGCCAATTTGGCCAGGATTATGTTCATTGGCATACATAAAAAGTGGCAAGGTACCTAATTGGCCTAACACCCGAAAACCAGCTCCATCATTCATCATTTGGTCAGCAGCCATCACTGTAAGTGCCAATGCACTAACAGCTCCAGTGGCGTAGCGAAGAGTTTTTTCATTCATAAATCCTGGAAAAGTTGACTATACTTATAATCTTTTTGGCAGATTCCCACTTAAAAGTAACAATCAACTTTATATAGAAACAGCAAACTTATCTTTTAGTGGCAAAATCCCTCAAACTTGCTTCAAGAGCTAAAAAAAGCCCTTCAGCTTCAAAAAAAGCTTTAAATCAAGCTAAATCTAATCCAAAATCTCAATTAGCGACAGTTATGTTTGTTGATATTGTAGGTTACAGTAAAAAATCATCTCAACTTAGCCCTGAAGAATTCTCTTTGTTTCATGACGCTTTTGACACTATTTCAACAGCGATTTTCGAAAAGTATTCTGGTGACATTATCAAAAAAATGGGCGACGCCTATATCACTACTTTTTCTTCAGCTACTGATGCAATCACTTGCGCAGTTGAACTTCAATACAAATTCAAAGAGTATAGTAGAAACAAAAAAAATAAAATTCATATCAGAATTGCTTTAAACACCGGAGATATCATGCATCGTAAAGGTGACATTTATGGTGATGCTGTGAATGCAACAGCAAGAATAGAATCAATCACTAAAGCAACCGACATTATGGTTAGTGAATCAACTTTTAGAACATCTAGTGCTAATACTGTTCCTTTCAGGTTTATTGGCGCAAGAAAACTTAAGGGAATGAAATACCCAATCAAATTATTTCAAGTAAAAAAACCATACGAAACAATTCTTGGTGTTGAAAATCAAGACTCTACAAAATTTAGACTAAAAAGAATTCTTAGAAACACAATCATTGACGGAGCAATCATCTTACTTATCATCGCTTGTTTATTTGCATTAGTTGGCCTTGTTTGGTACCTTCTGTAAAAATAATCTCTTTACATTAGCAAAACTTCATAAACCATTTAAACTTCTTTTTCCAAAGATAACACATGGAAATATTCAATCAAATCACTGAACTTCTAAAAGAACACAACATCCACTACAAACATATTGAGCATCAAGCAACTCCAACTAGTGAGGAATCTGCTAAAGCCAGGGGTGAATCAATCAAAATCGGAGCCAAAGCACTTCTATTAAAATCTAAACATGGATTCTTAATAGCGATCATCCCAGCAGACAAAAAACTTGACACCAAACTAACTAAAAAAGTTCTCAAAAGCAAATCTTTAAGGTTTGCAAATGAAGAAGAACTAAAACAACTCACATCTCTTCAAAAAGGTGCAGTGCCACCTTTTGGCCACTTTTTCAACCTTCCAACAGTCATCGACCCACTATTATTTCAAGAAGAATTCATGGCTTTCAATGCAGGATCACTCACTAATTCTATCAAAATGAAAACAAAAGACTACCTAATTATCACTAATAAACTGCCAAATTACAGTCAAGAAATAATAACTAAAGAATAAAAAATAATTATAAAAAATAAAAAAAGAATCTAACTTTCAACTACTACAAATTTTTCTAAGCAGTCTTCATTAAGTCCAGTCCAACTAATCGTATCACAAATACTTACATCAAGTTCTGGTTTTAGAGGTATTAATTTCAATACACAAACATCTTGGTAAAAGCTACTTTTTACAAAGCTGCAATGTTCTAAATCTAAACTTTCTTTAGCAACAGAGATAACACATCTATCATGGTCTTCAAGTCCTACTCCAAAACAAAGTGAAGGGTTTTCTGTTTGAATTGCGTATTCTAAATAACATTCATAACTTTGTTCTTCGCTTCCAATAGCTGCGCAGTAGTATTTTCCTTCTTCAAGGCCACCAATTGCAAACAAACAGTTATCAATCCAATAATCCTCTTTGATGTCATAACAAATTTCAACATCAACTTCTTCAATTGCGATTTGCATTTGACAATTTCCTTGAGTTTGTGAATCAGTTAATTCTGAGCAAGCTTCCAAATCAGAATTAGCAACAGCCAAATCAACTAAACATAACTCTTTGTAACTTGAATCTGTTGGGATAAAATCGCAACGTGCTTGTTCATAAAAACATAAGTCTCGTTGTCCGCCTTCCATTCCAAAACAGCCGCCAGAGTTTAAATCATATGCCATAAATCCAGCAACAAGAACTAGAAATACTAAAATTACAATGCTTCGTCCTTTGTGATAACCAGCTGCCTTGCTAGAATCTGAGTTAGTATGGTGATTACTATGGGCCTTAGGTTCATGATGAATCTTTTTTGTTTCAGTAGCATTAACTTCCTCAATCTTTTCTTCAACCTTCTTTTCAGTCTCAGTAGCTTCAACTTCCTTTGGCTCTTTTTGTGCTAAAATACTCTCTTCAATTACTTCTCCTTCAGTAGCTTCAGTGCTAGTTTCAGAAGCATCTTGGCTTTCAGACTTCTTTTCCATACCTATCTCTCGCAATTTCCACTTTTTATACTTTGTGGATCCAAAATGCTAGCCACTAGCCACTAGTCAAGCTTGGATGAAGAATATAAAGGCAAACAAAATCAATCTAATATGAACATTGGAAAAGTATCTCCCATCGTTTTAAACAAAAATTCTGCTTATTTAGCAGGAGTAATAGTTGGAGATGGGTGCATCTATTCTGGCACAAAATCTAAAACTAATCTAGGTAAGGATTATAAAATTACAATAGAAGTAATTGATTTGGATTTCTTAAAAAAAGTAGAATCACTAACAAAAGAGATTATCAAAACAAAAAGCACAATCGTAAAAAGAAAAAAACTAAGGGCAAATCAAAAACAATTATATTACTTCCAATTCAGAAACAAAAGTTTCTATTATTTTCTAACAAAAGATCTTGAAATACCTTCTGGGAAAAAAAGTGGTATTGTATCAATCCCTCAAAAAATTCTTTCAAATAAAAATCTTCAAATGTCATTCATTTCAGGACTATTTGATACCGATGGGGGAAAAAGAGGCAAAACAATTGGTTTTACTTCAAAAAGCCAAAAGCTTATTCAAGAGGTTTCATCAATACTCAAACAACGCCATATTGGTCATTTTCTTGAATCTTGGAAGCATAAGGCATACTCAAGTAATTATTATGGACTTAAAATATCAAGAAAAGATAGCGACAAGTTTTTAAAAGGCCTGCAGCTCCAGAGTGCAAGCAAGAGGCAACTCTTGCAGGGTTCGAGATAGACATTAATCTTGGGTTTCCTTGATCACTCACTCGTGGATGTGCCAGAGTGGTCAAATGGGCTGGAAGAGAGTAACATTCGTGGTGCTTTCTGGCTTTGCTTAGGACCCAGTGGCTTAGTGCCTACGCAGGTTCGAGCCCTGCCATCCACACTTTTTTTTCTTTCTTAATTGTTTTAGAAGAGTTATTTTTGAGCAGCTTTTTTCCACAAATAATCAAAGTATTTTTTATAACCACTAAATACAGTTTTATCATCAATAATTGTAATAGTTGTACGTTTGCCCCAGATAATGTTAGCAACTTTGTTTCCATAAAAACAAATAACGTGCGGGCTTGATAATTCTGGTGGGAGCACCCTATGTTCGTAATACTTAACACTCTCTCGCTTTTCTCCAGAAAATAAATTTCCAACTAATTTGTGATCAATTAAATCATGCCAAAAAACTTTCTTTTCTACTCTCTCTTTTCGATACCACTTCCAAAGTTTAGGAAAATATTTAGAAATCCCATCGTTGCCACCAATAAACCATACATCCTTATGTTTCAAAGTATCTTCTAAAAAGTAGCGAGCAGCATTTTCTCCTTCAAGTGTAATTGTTCTTTGATTCCATTGCAAATTAAATTGTTTTCTAAAAGCTTGAGTGATCTCTTTATTATTAATTGTAATTACTGTAGGTTCTTTTGCCTGTAGCATAATCAAAGTTTTATTTTTGTACGGATATATATTCACAGGAGAGCTATTTTTGTATGGCAAAAATTTAATTTCTCCTTTTTCAAAATTAGGTGAATTTTGTGCAATCATTTTTTTTGTACCATCTTGAAAAAGCCACCTAGCATGAATATCTTTTTTTTTTCTAAATTTATGGAATTTAGTAAATATTTTTGCATACTCTTTTTCCTTTCCTTTAACTCCAAATGCCGCGCCAAGCGCATCAAATGTATCTTTTTTATCAATTCCAGAAACAAAGTCATTAAGTGCTAAAAGCATTGGGTCCCACCCTTTAACAACACTCACATCCTGTTTCCATGCTCGCTCAAAGCGCCCCATCATTGTATCTGCAAGTCCTTGGTTACGAATTTGAATCCATAACCTATCTTTTGCCATGGAAAATAATACAGTGTCTTTGTAAATTAGTGTGGCAACAACATTGCTTTCTTGAGACGTTATTTTTGCTTTAGCTTTTGGCATATCATCAAGAACTTTCACTAAATTAGCCAATTTTTGTCCAAACAAAGCCCTAAAATGTACACCTTGCCTAACTCTTTTTTTGTGAAAACGAATTAAAAATTTTTGAAAAGTTTCATCAACATCAGAAAAACCAAATGCTACAAATTCATCTCCTTTAGAGCAGCTATTCAAGATATTATCAAAAGCAGTTTGTGCTCCCTTAAGTCCCTTGAATACAAGTGTCTCAGATCTGTTTTCAGAAAGTTTTTGTTTAATCTCAAGTGAAGGCAATAATTTCTCAACTTCCAAGGCCTGCTTTTCAACCAATCGCTGCTTCTCTTTCATATAATCAAGCAAACGTTTTGGACTAGCAGCTTCAAAATGTTTTACTCCACCTTTGATCACGAAACTAGCAAGACCCTTTTGCATCAATTTTTCAAGAACTTCATAAATTTTAGAAGACGCAGCTCTAGACTTTTCTACAATTGGTCCAGTAGAAGATGAACCTAGTTCCAAAAGTGCCAAGTACACTTTAATTTCAGATTTAGTAAGTCCAATCTCCTCAAGTAAATGTTCAATATTTGCCACAAGCTCTACAAAACACTATTCAAATAAAAAACTTCCCTAAATAGTTACTTATTTCTCCCCCGTAAGGGTTAGGTGATATTAATATACTTGCAACTTAAACATATATCCAAGAGGCAAGTGGATTTGGTGTTTTGTTTACATAAAGAGGAATAAAACATGAAACAAATAAAAAAAAATATAGCGACAGCTTTAGCAGCTGTAGCACTAACTACATACGCAGTAGCACCACAAACTACGCATGCAGCAGGAAAATTTGATCTTATAGCAACTAATCAAGGATTTCTTGGAGATTTCGTAGCTTTTGGACAAACACAAGGCGATTGGTACACAGGGGCTCTTGGAAGAGCAAGGCCAAGTCACACCTGGGAAGAAGGTGGTGACAATGTATTTGGTTTAGCAGAAATAAATGCAGGATACAAATTTGCTTCAATAGCATTAGAAGCAAGGTTTTCAGAAGATTCAAATTACCAAGCAATCCCTTTTGCAGTTGCGCAAGTAAAAGGTGAAAAGACAACAAAAAATGGGACTGAGCTAAAAGGTTCAGCGTGGATAGGATCATCTCTTCCAAAACCAGCGGTTCTTGAACTTCGTTTGGCAGGATCAGCTAACATAGAAAGTGACAAATGGTTCAGTCCAGATTTAGTAGAACTTGAAACACTTACTTGGAAAAAAGAAGATGGTTTTAGTGGGACAATAAGACCATTTGTAGCATACAATGTCACTAAAAATATTGCCGCAGGAATTTATGCAGAAAATAATTGGGAGCAACAATCACTATCAGCGGTTGCCGCAGGGCTAAAGGTATCATATCGGCAGTTATAATTTTTTTATTTTTTTACAAATTAACATATTCAAAATGAAACTAAATCTTTTGTTTCCAAGACATAATGGCACTGTAAATATTCAAAGACCTCAACCACCAACTGGACTTTTAACCCTAGGTGCCTATCTCAAAAAAGTAGCCCCAAAAGTTGAAGTAAAAGTTTACGATGCAAATGCAGCGAGTGAAAATATAATTGGTGATGTTACAAATGCAGATATTATTGGGATATCTACTTGGTTTTCTAATTATGATGCTGGAATAGTTTCTACGAAGCAAATACGAGAAAGAAATCCAAGTGCGATGATTGTACTTGGTGGACCGCATGCAGGAGCGATCCCAAGAAGAGTACTTGCAAACAACTCTGGTATAGATTCTGTAGTTTCAGGAGATGGTGAAAAAGCAATTGCTGCAATTGTGAGAGGGGCAGATCCAACTAGCATACCTGGATTAACTTATAGGGATGGTAGTATGATAAAAACTAACCCAGCAGATTACAGTTTGCCACTTGGCGATATCCCTGCATTCACTTTAGATAATTTAGTGACACCATTTGAATGGATAGCGCAAACTAATGGTGCTCTTTCTTCTTTTCCAATTTCTCAGTTTCGTGGTTGTTTTAGGATAAAGCGTTGTAACTATTGTTCTCTTCCAGTTGATGGGACTAGAAAATCAAATCCTCAAAGTTTTTGGCAGCAAGTACGTGTTTTGCATGAACGCTACGGTATTGATTCATTTTTTGAAACAGCCGATATATTCCCCATTAAACTTGCAAGAAGGCTTGCAGATGCCAAGCCAACTAGTCTCAAAGACATCCAATTTAGGGTGTACATTTATCCTGGTATGCTTAGAGCAAAACCACAGTACGCAAAAGACCTAAGGGATATGGGTGTCACAACTGCGTTTATGGGTGTTGAAAATGTCAGGCAATTTCCAGATTCTTCTCATTTTCAAAAAGGTTATAACAGAAGTTTTCCAAGAGGATATACTACAACTGATCTAATACAAGAGATAAGAGTTTTAGGAGATTATGGTATTCGCGTAATGCCTGGCTTTGTACTTGGACTTCCAGGTGAAACAAGAAATAGCCTTGCAGCAAATAAAGAATTGATTCAAGAAATTACAGAACTAGAAAATGTGAGAGAAGTTTCAATTAGTCCTGTGATCCCACTTCCAGGGTCAGCGTATTTTCAAAAGGCAATAACTAACCAAAGTGTTTTAACAGAGTATAAAGCGCTAGCCTTTGAAGACCTCAAAAGAACCGATAAAATAAACTACAAATTACTTACAAGGTTATTTACATCACAATTTACAAAGGTAGAACCCGAAGATGTGATTAATGTGGTTCAAGCAATTACTGGAATTAGAGTTGCACATTTTGGGTACTGATTTTTTATTCTTTTTAGCATTCTAATCCCCTAGATTTAAAAAGTACTTGACTTCTAACAATCTATAATGGATCAAGAACTAAAGTTGCAGTTAATCAAAGAAGCAACTATTCACTGTACTAATATCCTAAAGCATAACCTAGAACTAAATCCAGAGCAAAGAGTTATTGTAATTCATGAATCTGGTCAAGGAATTGAACTTAATGATATCTTAGCTGCTGGATACCAAAACGCAATAAAATCACTTAACCATCAAAAAGCAGAATTTGTTCTTTTCGACAAAAATAAAATTTACAACGATGAAAATGATCCAAGAGAACTTAGTCCAGAACGTGCAGAGGAACTTAAAGCAATCCTTTACAACTTAAATCCAAAAGATGTCGTTGTTTTAATTCAAAATGTTAATTTTAGAATCTCTAGTTTCAGAATTCGCTTAGATCTAAAAAATCGTGGTTGTTTTGTAATCGAACACACACTCCTACATAGGGAACAAGAAAATTCTCAAACCTACATAAACGCACTAACTTACGACCATGTTCATCATAAAGAAGTTTGTGAATTTATTCTTCCAAAAATACCTGCTGCAAAACAAATCCAAATCTTAAGTCAAGACAACTCTGTCCTCACATACGAAGGTCCTTTTGAAGAAGGAAAAACTAATGTCGGAAATCTCAAAGCCAATATGGGGAGTTTTTACCCAGTAGGTGAAATCTTTACAGAACCAGTGGACATCAGTAAAGTTAACGGTACTTGTCAGATTTTCGCTTTTCCAAACAAAAAATTCAACACAGTAATTCCAGATGTTCCATTTCATGTGGAATTCAAAGATGGAACAATCATTAGTCATACTGGACCAAAAGAATTTCAAGATATAATTGAGCTTGTACAAACAGAAAACGAAAACAAAAAAGTATGGATAAGAGAGATGGGTTTTGGCCTTAATCGTTTCCTTACTAAACAAAAACCACTAAATTTCATTTCAGCTTACGAACGCCACGAAGGTTACCATATCAGTATCGGTCTCAAACACGGAGTCTTTAGAAAAAAGTTCAAAAGAGATGAGCAAGGAAATAAAATTAATCAACGTTTTCATATTGATATGTTCGTAGATGTCAAAGAGATCAAAATAGACAATGCAACTATCTTCAAAGATAACCACTATCTATCTAAATAAAAATGAGTATTACTTAATT
>ENA-OREN01000666-OREN01000666.1-marine-metagenome-genome-assembly--contig:-NODE-666-length-46972-cov-4.355603_pt1 | contig 46972 bp, 33 predicted proteins | sample MGYA00248624_ERZ508555 | MGnify/ENA primary metagenome ERZ508555 (study PRJEB26222, sample SAMN06267773) | marine metagenome | isolation source: Saanich Inlet, British Columbia, Canada | place... | reverse complement strand
AGATTCGATAGAGAAATTAATGTTGGACTCCCTGATGTCAAGGGTCGTGGTCAAATACTTCAAGTGCATATGAGAAAAGTTCCAACTTCCGATGATATTAAATTAAAATATATTGCTCAAGGTACTACAGGATTCAGTGGTGCCGAACTTGCAAATCTTATTAATGAGGCTGCTCTTTTTGCCGCAAAAGAGAATAAACAAAATGTCTGCATGGCAGACTTAGAAAGGGCAAAAGATAAATTGATTATGGGTGTGGAAAAGAGAACTATGGTGATGGGGGAAGATGAAAAACGTATGACTGCATATCATGAAGCAGGACACGCTATCGTAGGTAGATTAACAGAAACCCATGACCCAGTATATAAAGTGTCTATTATGCCTAGAGGTAGAGCACTTGGGGTTACTATGTTCCTACCAGAGAAAGACGCTTATTCTGCATCTAAAGAAAAATTAGAATCACAACTACAATCATTATATGGTGGACGTATCGCAGAAGAATTAATATACGGTAAAGATAAAGTTACTACTGGTGCATCTAATGATATTGAACGTGCTACTTCTATTGCTAGAAATATGGTCAAACGATGGGGATTATGTGACGCAGTAGGACCACTTTGTTATGAAGATGAACAGGGAGATCCCTTTATGGGTAGATCAATGGGGCAACCCGCTCAAACCATTTCACCCGAAATATCTAAACTATTAGATGAGGAAGTTATTAAATTAACTACTAAAAATTATGATAAGGCTAAGAAAATACTTGAGGATAATATGGATATTCTACATTCTATGACTGAATGCTTAATGGAATATGAAACTATTGATAAATATCAACTTGACGATTTATTAGAAAGAAAAGATACTATTAGAGAACCAATGGGGTATGACTAATAAAGGAGAATCAAAATGGATAACCCAATATCAACTACTATTGTTGTTTCGCCTTCACCACAACAGGCAAATTTTAATAATAAACTGCATGGGGGTGAATTACTTAAATTATTAGACCAAGTAGCTTCCGCTACGTCTAGAAGATTTTCTAGACTATACTGTATTACCGCTAAAGTTATTGAAGTGCAATACCTTGAACCTATAGATATTGGTTGCCTTCTATCTATTAGAGGCGAAGTCATCAAAGTAGGTAGAACTTCTATGACTATAGATATTGTAGCAGTAACTGAAAATATTGAAACTTCGAACCAAGTTAAATGTATTACTGCTCAATTCCTTATGGTGGGGGTAGACGCTAATAAAGTACCTACCCCAGTTCCTAAAATACCCGAACACCATAAAGATAAATGTAAATCATGCGGGCACGTGAAACATAATGTTAATGATAACTGGTTTAATCCTAAAATGAATAACCATTACTCACAATATTTTGAGGAAACTGAAGACAGAGACTGCGGATCACTAAAATCAAGTAATAATGACAATTGAACCTATTGAACTATATCAAATATATAATGGAATCAAACTACATTTTAATCAATCTTATGACTATATTAAATATCAAGGAAAATCACTCACTAATCATAATCAATTCAATCAAAGAAAAGACAAATATGCGTATGCATACAACGCCAAATATTTTAAAGATACTCAACACGCTAAACTCTTTATACTTGCACAAATAGTAGGCAATGGCGTTAAAATTCATAATAATATTCCGTATATTAATGACCTGATTAATCAACAATCAATTAAAAACTATAATACATACAATAAAAAAATTCAATCTATGAAGTATAACTATATTAATGATATTAATATATTACATTATATTATGAGAGATAATAATATTAAACTAAATATAATACTCGAAGGAGATAATCAATATCCAATTTGGCATAACCTTGTAATAGATAATAAAATCAATATAGAATCAGTTATTATACTTAATATACTACTGAACTTCTTTAATAAAATATTACATAAGGATATATATTTTAATCAATTTATATCTAATGCTACTAAATACCAACAGTTTATTCAATTAGATAATAAATACTATGCTAACTTAACTTATAATATACTAAATGGACAACATAACAAAATCTAAACTAGTTATTACTCTCGGTGTTATTATGTCTGCAACCGCAGCTTATTTCTCTATTTCAGGACTAGTACAAATCTTTATTAATAATGTCATACCTATTATTATTATGGGAGTATGCCTAGAAATCGCTAAACTCATTTCTATTAATTGGATATATCTGCAATGGAATAACTATAAAGTAATTATGAAATCATATTTCTTAATCGCTATTACTGGTATTATGATGATTACTTCTTTAGGTGTATACGGGTTCTTATCTAATTCATCCGCCAATATTAATAATGATATTCAACAATCTAATATTAATCAAGAATATAATAATAAACAAATTCTATATTATCAATCAATTATCAACTCCGCTATAAAACAAAGAAATCAATTAGATGATACTATCGATACTCTTATTAAATATGATAGAATTAGAGGACCACAGGGCGCAATTAATACTAGAAATAATCAAAAAGTAGAAAGAGATAATCTAAATAATGTTATTAATCAGTCTAATAATGATATTCATTCTATTAATAATATAATACATAACGAACAGTCAAAAAATCAAGATAATTTAAATGAAGTCGGTCCTATCATTTCTATTGCTAAACTATTTAATATTAATGATTATAATAATTCTCTTAATATATTGATCATTCTTATTATTTTCGTATTCGATCCTCTTGCTCTATTACTTACTCTATCGGGAACTATTATATTGAAAAAAGAATATGATAATAGAAATAATGATGATATAATAGGAGCAACGAGAGATAATATAATACATAATATTATAGAGATAGAAGATAATAATATAGATAATAGTATAGATAATAATATAGATAATAATATAGATAAAATAGGTTTAGGCGGTGGGGAATATTCCAATGATACTAATAACATTGCAATAGGGAATACGCTATCTAGAATTAAAAAAGAAAGAGTCAACGACCTAACTAAAAAACATGATATTTGAGTGTATACGGCACACACGTATGTCAATTTTTTGACATGGGGTTTACTATAATAATTGATTATAGTAAATATATTATATAAAATGATTAAATCTAACTGAGAATCATTATCATTTGGAGATGTTCCGAGTATATTTTCATACAAATTATGTATAAGTAGTCAGGAAATCTCAATCGACTTGACAAAGGCACTATATTGTGTTATACTATCTGTGTAGAGGTTAATATATTAAATTAAGGGGAGAATTAATGGCGTTAAATATAATTACTAGTGCTTCAGTATGTTCTGATATAGAGGATATTAAATCTATTACAGATAGTTGTACATATATAGAGATAATATCAGAATATGCAGAGGATAATAATATAGAGATAGAAGATATAATGTCATTATTAAGTCCATTAATAATAGATAAGATAAAGTATGAATCGAGTAAATTGAAATTACTTAAGATAGAGGCAGTACCGGAGATAATATTTTGAGTTAACTCTGGATATAGTGTCAGTATATTGACACTATAATATTATATAATGATAGTAGATATAACGATATTAATATACAACGATAAGAGGATATAAGCAATGAGTGCATTAAATAAGTTTAGAAAGAATAAGATGTCTATAGATAAGTTGACAAATGAATTAGCTAAGTCATCAGGCACAAAGAAAAGTTATATAGATGAGAGATTTTGGAAGCCAACTACTGATAAAAGTGGTAATGGATTCGCAACAATACGATTTTTACCAGTAGAAAGAGAAGGCGATATACCATGGAGACAGGTATTTTCTCATGGATTCCAAGGACCAGGTGGATGGTATTTAGAGAATTGCCCAACAACGATTAATGGTAAATGCCCATTATGTAAAGAGAACACAAAGTTATGGGATACAGGGGATACGGCTTCGCGTAATATTGCGAGGGATCGTAAGAGAAGATTACATTATATAAGTTATATATATGTGGTGTCTGACCCAAGTAATCCTGATAATGATGGAAAGGTATTCTTATATAAGTATGGTAAAAAGATATATGAGAAGATACATAATTTAATGATACCTGAATTTCCTGATGAGGTACCACGTAACCCATTCGATTTTGATGAGGGTTGCAACTTTAAATTAAAGATCCGTAAGGTAGATGGGTATATTAATTATGATAAATCAGAATTTGGTAGTACTACATCATTTTCAGATGATGATGATTTCACGTTAACGGTAGCAGAACAGATTAAGTTTTTAGATGAGTTTACTGACCCAGATACTGCATTTAAATCTTATGATGATTTGGCTGCCAGATTATATAAAGTATTAGGATTTGAGGACCAATCAATGGAAACGGAATTTAAGAAAGTAGATGAACCGGTATTAATTACTGAACCAGCACCATCAATGCCAATATCAGGGGAAGTTCATGCTACTACTGAAAAGGGTGTTGTAAGGGATTCTAAGGACGATAGAGAGGTTTTAACGGAAACTGATGAGGATGATGAGGATATTAGCTATTTTAATAAATTAGCCAATACTGATTGGTAATATTATGTTAACGGTATATTCAACAGTATTAATAATATGTACCGGTACCTTTGGAGTAGCCATATTAGTATGTCTACTCTTTGGGTATAATATATACATGTATTCTAATGGTAAATCATATACTAAACCAGTATATAATATAGATGAATATATACAGAAAGTGAAACGATGGAAACGTTCAGACGACGTGGATAAAAGTAATAATATGAGGTGGGAGTCTATGAGAACAGATAATATTAACATATTCAACTATATTATAGCTATATTATTATTACCTATATTAATTGGTATATCATGTACATTATTAGTATATTATATAGCTACTGATTGGAGATAGTAATCAACGCTTGACACTTTATATTAGGAAGTGGGGTAGGTTGCCGAGAAAGGGGTAAAGGCTCACTCTGTGAAAAAGTGTTTATTTGAAAAATTTTATTTAGAAAAAATATTTGAAAAGGTGAAAAAATGAAAAAAGTAAAAATGATAACGAATTATGGAGAAGTAGTAATAGAATTGGATGAAGAGAATTCCCCAGTAACGTGTGAGAATTTTTTAAGTTATTGTAATGAAAATTTTTATGATGGTACAATATTCCATAGAGTGATACCAGGATTCATGATACAGGGTGGTGGATTTGAGCCGATGATAAACGACGAAATGACACAAAAAACTGTTAAGGGACCGATACTGAATGAGGCAGACAATGGTGTGTCTAATAGGAGAGGAACTATATCCATGGCAAGGACAGGAGTTCCGCACTCAGCAACTGCACAGTTTTTCATAAATTACGCAGATAATAGTTTTCTAAATCATACAGGTAAGACGCAACAGGGTTGGGGATATGCTGTATTTGGAAAAGTTATAGAGGGGATGGATGTATTAGATTCTCTATCATCAGTAGAGAAAATCACGGTACGTCAGCATGAGAATGTTCCAGTGAATGATATCATTATAGAGAGTACCGAAATTATATTATAGGTGAGAGATATGAGAGATATACTAAATTTAATAAAGAAGTTCAGTGTGGATTTAATAGTGCGGTTTGTAATAATATTGGTAGGTATATTATGGGTTTTGAGTATATTATATGTTCTGGGTTTTGTTGCAAATGCTCAGGCGGGTTCGTCGTTTGACAATTCGGACTGTTTATATTCTTGCATAAGTCCTCCGGATCAAGTTGAATGGGAGGCACGTGAAAAGATAAGAATTAAAGAATCTTATCTTGAAGAAGATAGAGATCGTGAGAGGATATCAGAAGATAAGTCAATGGCAAACAAAGTATCATCTCCGAAAGAAAACATAAAGCAATCTATCTATGAAACGGCAGAGCAATTAATGACGTGTTCCTCAGCTATTCGTAATACATGGTCAGTATATGAGACAATAAAGGACAAGAAATCTGGAAAGGATGTAAAGATCCATTCAGTTGCAGATGATCTCCGAATATATTCCTCGGCACTATACAAGGAAGTAAATCCGCAGATAACGGATGACCATTTAGATGAGATATTGGGTATACGGAATACGATTTTTGCCACGCAATTGACACCATCTGAGAGATCATTGATAGTAGAAGAATGTATTGAGTTATTAAATACATTACAGGGAGTTGTCGGTACTGAAAAGGAAGTTGAGGATATTCCTGATCGGGAATAATATTGAAAATATCTTAATATATTAGTGAATTATTCCTGATCGGTAATAATTTTGAGAATATCCTTCATAATTGATTCATTCGAATTAAGGAGAAGGTGATATGAATTATAATATTTTATAGTATGAGTATATGGGAGCGACGTTTCCCAATCATTAAGTATTGGGAGGTCGTTGTCAGGATATAGAATATGTATATTCTCATCACCTCCCAACTTCATAATATTATTGAACCCTGATTCCATAATATTGATAGAGTGATAAAGTGTATTAGAATTAATATAGTGTCTAATAAGATTATCATTATATCTTATTTCAGTTTGATCGGTGGAATTAGATACTTTAAATTGTGGTAATAAGTCATAGTATATATTAAAATCAAATGACTTGAGAATATATTTGAACGGTGAATATACAGAGTGATGTTTTATGATACCTGGAGAAATAAGAATTACAGTAGGATTTCTACCAGTTTTAGAATGAATGTATTTTTTTAATTTCACATAATTATGAAGTATAATTGCTGCCCCCATAGAATTACCTATAAGGGTTATGTGGGTGTTTGGGTAAGATTGAATTACATAATCTATCTTATTGAGTAGTTGTTTATTCCATGCATCTATACCGACATTTTTTTCAATATTTTTCCCGAATCCATTAATATCATATGACAATAGATTTACATTATCATAAGATAGGAATGATTGTAGATTGGAGAAAGTTGAAGAATGTTCGGAGATACCATGTACAGAAATAACCGTGTGTTCGGTTTGTTTCCCTGTAAATATGGAAAATGTTGATAGTGTTCTCCGATTTTGATGGTAATAATTTTTTTTATCTTCTTTGACAACAACATTAGTTAACAACACAGATACCAAAATCAGTACTGACAAAGAATTCATTAATTAAAACGCACCGCGTAATCCTTTGTTAGCTTGGTTAAACGAATTTTTAGAAGTATCTATTACATTGGTAATGTTTTGTTTAGAATTATTTACATTGTTGGTTGGTGCATTGATTATACTGTCTTTAGATTCCTTTTTATTTTTGTCTTCGTATTTAGATTTTTCATTGTTTAATTCATTTTGTCTTAATGCGGCATTACTTTGGTTAGGGTTATTGAATGGTTTAATTTTCTTAGATTGTGCCATTTCGTATTGTTGCATCAGTTGTTGATATTCGGGTAGCAATTGTCTGCCGGTGATAGAGGGGCTGTTCATTCTTTGCTGAGTTTTCAGTGCGGAATATTGCATATCGGTTAGTTCATCTCCAATAGGTTCACCACCGATCAAACTACCTGTTTTACTTTTTTTGCTTAGGTTTGATTTATACTGTAGTTTTGCTTTTTCATCCGCTGCTCGCTCACTTCTAGAATTGCCAGGATTTCTTGCAGGTTTTCTATACTCTTTCCACTCTTCGCCTTTCTTATATTTTATTTTACTTAATTTATATTTTAGTTTTGCTTCGTTGAGAGCGTCAGAGACATCATCTGGGTCATCTGGAAAATCTGGTGTTTCATAGTATTTTCTCCATTCTTCTGGCATTGGGGGTTGACCAAATGCTTTTTTTGCTTGCTGATCAAGCTCAGCCTCTTCTTCAGCAATCTCTTTTTCCACATCGGTCATTTCTTCTGACTTTGGCAAACTAATTTTAGGGTCAACTGATTGTTTTTCTTTATCGGATTCAGATGTAGTAAATCCCATCATATTAGTCATCATACCTACAGGAGTGTAATCATATGCTTTTTCTAATAGAGTTGATTCGTCTGTTTGTTTTTCATCATTTTCAGATATTTTAGTTTTAGGTGGTTGTGTTGTTATATTATTAGAGTTAGATTTATAAGGTGTTTTTGTTTCCCACATATTTCTATCTAGTTGTCCGGAATCTTGTAATTTTTTAAAATAAGGGGAAAACTCATTTAGATGATTTTGGTCTTGTGGCATTGCATTCATCCCTATGCTAACTTTTTCTCCTTGCTTGAATTGTTTATACTTAGATAGAATATCCTCTTCTGTCCATTTATATCGTTGTCCTTTATAGTAATTATAACTTAATGATGTACCATCGTCCATTGTATATAAGTCAGACATATCACCATTACCCCAATCCAACCATCTAGATGTGTCTAGTGGTTGGTAATCTCCGGTGTCAGTTTTTTTAGTTGAGTCAGTTTTTTTAGTTGAGTCAGTTTTTTTAGTTGAGTCAGTTTTTTTATCTAAGTCACCTTTCGATTCTTCGAAAGCCTGTTTGCTTTTAGTATTTGTTACTTCACCCCTTGATTCTATGTTGTTTTTAGACCCAGCATTAAGAGATTTTTCTGCCAGTATATTCATGATATTATCCACTACCTTTGGATGTGCATTTTCACCTGTGTATTCTCTATCGCTATCCCATTGCCAAAGACCACCTAGTCCTGAATTTGCCTTTTCGGAAACGTCTTCTGATGAGTATTTGTCATCACCATCTTTAGCCAATGGTGTATAATCTACTAATCCAACACCGGATAACATTCTTAGTTTGGACATATGATTTTCAAAGTCAGCATCTTTCACATCATCTGGGTCATCTGGAAAATCTGGTTTTGTATATCCTGGAGTAAGTCTATTCACTTCATTTTGAATGGCGCTTTCTATTTTTTTATCTGCTGAATCTAAATCCGTATTTAATTTATTTTCTTCTTTTTGAATTTCAGGATCTTTATATTCTTGGTAATTCTCATCGTCGCCCCATATATCTTTTTTAGTTTTTGTAATTTTTTCAGAATTAATATTTTCATTATTAAAAGTATCTAATTTTTGTTGTGCTATTTCTTTTTCTTTTTTACCTTCTTGATAGTCCTTTGTATTTTTAGCTTTTGGATTTAGTATTTCATCAAATCCCTTTTTGGCTCCAGCATCCCAATCATCATAATCTGCGAGAGCCTGTATTGCTTCAGGTTTCATTGTTTTGATTTTTTCCCATCCACCATCTAAAACTGTAGATTCGCCAAAAACGTTATGTTCAATTGCTCCCGCTTCTTCTGCTGAATCTAATGCAGCCTTTGATTCTTCAGAACCTCTCATATGATCCCATAACATATAACCACCTGCGCCTAGAGCTGCCGTAGCTAATACAGCTTGTCCTATTGGGTTAGTGGCAAGTCCTCCAATGGTACTCATTAGACCACTGCCTCCAGCCGCAGCAGTAGTTGCTGCACCTGCGGTGGAACTCGCACCACTCATTAGAGTAGTCATAGAAGCAGCGGTAGTTGATCCTCCGAAGATGCTGGGTATCATTGTCATCAATGAAGATGGCAATACCTTTGAGGCAAGCTTGCCTATCCCCGACCCGATACCCTTTATACCAAACATATCTAGAGCGCTATCAAGTAAACCTGAAAAGAAACCACCTTCCTCTTCTGCACCACCTATACCACCTTTCTGACCTAATAGATTTTTAATATCTATTAGATGGTTATTAGTATCTTCCAGTTCATTAATTTGTTGTTCTTCTTGTCTATTTTGTTCTCTTATTGTTTCTATTGACTGTCCAGTACTGGTAGAACTTGTTGGGAATATAGATGATACATTATCATTATCATTATCATTGTTGGTTGGTTCTCTGGATGAGCTGGATGATACATTATCATTGTTGGTTGGTTCTCTGGATGAGCTGGATGATACATTATCATTGTCGGTTGGTTCTCTGGATGAGCTGGATGATACATTATCATTGTCGGTTGGTTCTCTGGATGCGCTGGATGATACATTATCATTATCATTCATTCCGTATTTTTTTCTTATAGAATCTTCTTCTTGTTTTATTTCGTCATTTCGTTCATTTGTTTTTTTATTTTGAGATGATTGTTCTATAATAGAATCTTTTAATGAATTTAAATATTCTTCATATGTTGTATTATTTTCTCTTGACTTGTTTAGTATATCATCTTCAGTAAGATTAAATTTATCTTTTACGTCTTGTTCAGATATTTGTGTTCTTAAGAAATCAAATTCTTTTGATTTTAATTCTTCATGTTGTTTTATTCTAGATTCTTGTTCTTTTCTTTCATGTTCAGATTCGACATTTTCTTTAATTCTGTCTTGTATTTTATCTTGAATAAATCCTGCAGCTAAACCAAATGCGGGTGAACCCGTTACTGCCATTACTGCCCCACCTATATCTGTATTAAATCCTCTATCGGCAATTTCTTCTTTTTTATTTGTTACAATACTTTCAATTTTAGCGGTTAATGTTGTATTGTTATTAACAATTTCACTCTGTTCTGATATGGCACTTCTAAATGTGTTTTTCTCTGATTCATTAAGTGAATTTGATTTGCCTATGGAACTATTTAAATTAGTTAATTTATTATTTAATTTGTTTAGTCCTTTTTGAGATTTTGTGTCAGATTTATCTATAATATCTTCTAATTCTTTGAGAAAGAATTTTCCAGAGTCTGAGTCTATATTATTTTGTATTTTTAATAACTTATCTTGCAAGGAGAGTAATAACTTATCCGTATTTTCTTCTTGTAATCTACCAGTTATATCATTTAATGTAGTCATATGTTATCTCTTTATTTTTTATTGCCTGATCCGATGTATAGTCCAAACCAAGCTGCACCTATACCAGTAATTACTGATATAAGTGTAGTCTGTTCTGGCGTTGGTGCATTCAACAACATAAACCATTGAATTGCATCATATAACAATATCATATAAACAGATATAAATATTCTTGGGAATATTCTAAGTGAATCTATTGCCTTTGATATCTCTATTATTTTAGTTGGTATATTCATTTTCTTATCATTTGTTTTTGTTTCTCTAAATCACGTAAATATTCTATTAATAACGTTATATATATTTCTCTTTCATATGGTATCATATTTTCTAATTCAGTTAAATTATATTTATGATATTGCATTAATGAGAAATTTGTTTTATAATGGTTTAATAGATTATCATAATATAAACTTATACGAAAAAATCAGTAATGCCTGTAATTTTTATGTCTTTATTAAAATCACAACTTTGACATTTTATATTTGTATTAAATTCTGTTGTTGGTATATTATCAAAAAAACGGTATATATCTTTAATTTGTTTTGATGTTAATGCTTCCAAAAAGTCAATAATATCATCATGAGTATAGTCGGCAGAATCGTGTTTTATATTTCCATCAGTGATATAGTCTATAGATTTGGCAAGTATATTGATATCAGAAATGATATTATTAGTTACGTCTATACTTTCTAATGTATTAAATGTTGGGTATCTTAGTGCGACTGAGATATCATCATTAATTTTGATGATATTATTTGTGTTATTATTTTCTATAGTTACCTTATCTAAGTCAACATTAAATTTTATTTGTTTTTGATCTTCATTATTTGGACAATCGTGTTCATAATTTAAAATAATTATATTACCTACTGATTTTGAACGTAATTGAATGAATATATATTCTATGTCAAATGTAGATAAGTTATTTACATTTATATTTGACAGTATGCAGTTTTCAATTATTTGTTTTATAGTTTCAATATTATCTACAATTGAATCGGTTTCTTTTGCCATTAATAGCAATTTTTCTTCTTTTACTAGAAATGGTCTATATTTTATTGATTTGTTAGTAGATGGTATTATTAATTTATATATCGGTGTCACTATAGTAGGTAAAGTCATAATTATTTTTTATCCTTGTTGTTTAATTGATATTATTGTTTCCGATGAATAGGTTTTAAATCTAAATGTTAACATTAATGTTCGGATGTTAAGTTAATTGGAACTTCCACCCACTTCCTATATGCAAATGTTATTGGTATTGTACTTGCCTCTGCATTGGAATAGGAGTATGAAATTTCTCCTATTCCTGTAGGATATGCATCTACGAATTTAACTATATGTATTTTTTCATTCTGATTGTTAAGTGTGGTGACATGTATTTCAGTAACATAATCATCGAAATATCTTAATTTTGATGAATTGTAATTATATATATAGTTCATCCAATCTGAAATTATATCACGTTCAATCATGTTTTGTGATAATAGTATATTAACTTGAAGATCTTCATATGTCATTGCATATGGTATTTTTTTAAATGGTCCGTAATGTTTCACTTCTTTTGTTGAGAGAGATTTTCCTGGTAATTCGAATGAGTCTATGCGTAATGACATATGACGCAAATCTTCATGGTAACCGAATAGTGGAGATGATAATCCGTCCGACAGTGATTTTTTTGGAGCAATAGTTATGATATATCTGTTAGAAAATGATAGACCAGCCCGATTGATATTTGACCTAAAGTTAGTTATAGAGAAATCTGACATTATGTTTACCTTTAATTTCTATTCCATATTTTTGATGGAGATGATTTTTTAAATTTCTGTACTGGTAGAAAGATTGCAATATCCCATTCGTTTGCGTCTATTTGCATAAAGTTACTTCTAACGTGACTAACCAGATACCGTTTTAAGCATGGTTTTATTATATTATATTTAGATATCTTTTGTAATACCGAATAAGATAAAGCCAACTTTGCATTTTTCCCATACCGCTTATCATTCACAATTGTTGATAGTGACTCCATAATCAAAAGCCTGTCACGCGGGGAAACGTAATGAAGGTTAATCCCTAAGAACCCGCCCTTATTTATGTCCACAACGAATATCAACGGAAACTCATCGTAGTAAGGTAGTGTCTTAGAGTGTTTGGGGTTGTAGTAGTAACAATACATTTTCCCTACAGTTATTCTTGAAGAAAACCTGTCCTTGTCCATCATCAACGACTTTCTGTTTATCCCAGATTGTCTTACTTTTTTTCTGAACCATTCGCGAGACTTGTTTGTGTTTGCCTTTATACCTGTTGAAGACAGACGGTTTAGTAGTTGTTTAAAATTTTGCATTATAATATATGTTCTTCAGTTAAAATTTTGAATTCCCAGTTTTTCTTTGCACAGTATTTAAGGGCGTGTTTCCATTTGGAAGTATTTATTGTCCATGTTCTTATTTCGGATAAGTATGTAGTATTTTTTTTCCTACCCTTCTCTGGTCTTTTTGTTTGACTTGACGGTTTTATTTCGATCATTATTATTTTTGTTGATTTTTTAGATTTTACTTTTATGATAAAATCTGGGTAATACCTGTGATATTTATTGTCTATGGGTGAGACATACGGGACATATAATTCTTCTGATGCCCATTCAATTATTGATGAGTTGGTATCACAATATTTCATAAATCTTCTTTCCCATGATGAACGGTAAATTATATTGGTAATATCTCCAATGTATTTTTGTTTGTTATGTGGTATATATCTACCTTTATGGTATTTCATAACTGTTATGACTTATAAATAATAATAATAATATTCATAATTATATTTATAAAACGGACACATAAGATGCCAGGAACTAATAATGAGCGATAAACCCGAATATAAAATCCGGCAATCTCAAAATAAAAGGAATACCGCCGACCTTTTAAAGTATCCAGAAACAATAGGGATTCCTCATACACATGATGATGGTTTAGAAGAGATTCGTGTTTGGTTGGAGTTTAAAGACTCGTCCGAAGGCCAGTATGAGAAATATGCTGGCGAAAAACGTAATTGGGTGATTGATAAGGGGGATGATAAATCATTAGCAATAACTAAATCTGCATTAAAGAGTAACATTGCTGTTCATTTATATATCCCGCCTGTGATAAATGTAAATGGTGGGGTCAATTGGGGAGAAGCTGAGTTTTCGGGTAGTTTTGGTGCCGCGAGGACTAACAAACATGGTGATTTTGGAGGTTCGGCTGACGCTATCGAAGGAAAACTTAGAAATATGATGGGGTCGTTTACCGATGGGGATGAAGCTGGTATTGATTTTCAGAAAAAACATGGGGTGATACAAAATATGAATAAACAGTTATTATTTGAGGGTGTGGGTATGAGAACATTTGAGTTTGAGTTTGAGTTTGTACCTAAAAGTAAAAATGAGGCAGAAGTAGTTTATAAAATTGTTAAGTGGTTTCGTGCTAGAATGTATCCTAATTTTAATAATGTTTGGTATACAGTACCAGATTCAATATCTATAAGATTTAAATCACCCGGTAGTACAGATAACGGTCTAGAGAAATTGCCCAGGATTAAAGATTCGGTTATAACTTCGTGTAATATAACATATGGTTCTGAGGGTGTATTTGGTATGATGGAGGGTGATACAGAATACCCCTATAGCACTACCATGACATTATCGGTACAAGAACTTGAAATAATTACGTCAGATGACGTAATGGATGAAGACGGGGGTTATTAATGTTTATTTATATGCCAGAACTTATACGTCCAGAGTTAAAGTTAAATGTAACTGATATTTCTGGGAAGATGTTATACGGATATACTAATTATGATGGTATACCAAGACAAGTTAAAAATATATTTACATCCGTTGATATTAATGATATATGGTTGAATGCATTTGATACTTGGTATGATTACACGGTTAAAGATAAGGATACCCCTGAAAGTATATCAGCTGATTATTATGATGACCCTTCATTATATTGGGTTATATTAATGTTAAATGATATTAATAATATATATGATGAATGGCCTAAACCTGTTAGTGCGGTTGAACGTAGATTAAAATCAAAATTTGGTGATATTAGAAATGCACGTGTGAATATCCACCATTATACTCATATTATAAAGAAATATGATATAACCGAAACCACATATAAGTTTATAGATGATAAAATTAAAAGGAATGAGTTTAAACCTGTGAGTGAATATGAATATATGATGGATCAGAATGATAAAAATAGAAAAATACGATTATTACGACCAATGCATATTACCAACTTTATCCTAACACTTCAAGAAACTTATAATTTATATGGTTAATATATTATGACAACTTCCAACATTACATTTAATGCTTATAAGTTTTGGGCATTAGACTTGACTTCATATGATTCATCTACAACTTATGATTTAAGAGAATGGTTTAAGGAGGTGAGAATATATGAAAGTATGTTTACATCTTCTATGCATGTTGATATCATCATACAAGATCCTGAGAATATGTTAGTTACATTACCAATAGTAGGTCAGGAGACGGTGAATATATGGCTACAGTCAGAACTTAATAGTGCTGAAATTTTAAAGTTGAGTATGAAGGTGTATTCCGTAACTGATATAAAGACAGTTAACGAGACTATAGAATATGTATTGCAGTTGGTTACTACTGACTTTACTATGAATTTTGAAGAAAAGATATCAAGACATGTATCTGGATATGGAAGTTCTATTGCAAGTGATATATTTAACGAAAGTGATATTGATTCAAATAAATTTATATCAGTTGAACAAAGTATGGACGAACATGACTTAGTTATACCTAATATGTCTCCTTTTAGGTGTATAAATTGGTTGTCTTCTAGGTGTCATAATGATACTAGTACATCTTATGTATTTTTTGAGAACAATCGTGAATATATGTTTAAGTCGATTGAATCATTTTTCGATGAGAGTATTAAATATAAATATCGGGGCTCTGGTAAGAATGTTAATAGCTATGGAACTATGAAGAATCAAGAAGAAGAAAATAGGTCATTAATATCATATAAAGTTATATCCAGATTTAATGTTATAGATAATATAACCAAGGGTATGTATGCATCTGGTGTTATGAGTTGTGATGTTGTACATAGAAAGGTTAAGAAAACAACACATTCGTGGTATGAAGATTCTGAGAAGTATCAAGTTAGAAAAAGAGAAATAAAGAGTCGGTTATACCCATTAATGAGTAAGAATCCAAACTCTATGTTGAAATATTATCCTGATAATGTTATGTTAGTTCCACACAATCAGTTAAATAAATATAATATATCAGATAATATTTTAAAATATAATTATGGTAATCAGTTATTTGATAATTTAAAGATGAATATAGAAGTTTCCGGTAATACTTCACTAGCTGTTGGTGACTTATTAGAAATAGAAATTCCGGTAAAACGTCCTGGAAATGAGGTTGTTCGTGATGAGATTTATGCTGGTAAGTGGTTGATTATAAACATAACACATATAATAACTAGAGATTCATATATTATGAGTATTGATGTAGCTAAAGACAGAATAGGATTAAATTTATAATGAATTCTTATATGGGTATGAATAATTTCATATGGTTTCATGGTATTGTTGAAGATACCGATGATCCATTAATGATTGGTAGGTGTCGTGTACGTGTTATTGGATTACATGATAACAATCGTTCTATGTTGCCAACTGACAAGTTACCGTGGGCGAGTCCTATGATGCCAATAACATCGGCATCAATTGGTGGTATTGGTATATCTCCAACCGGTATTATGTTGGGTTCGTGGGTTGTTGGATTTTTCAGAGATGGTGAGAGTGCCCAAGACCCAATAATGATGGGTACTATTCCTGGAATACCGTCTGGTCCAGATGAGGATGAATTGGATTATGGTGATCCAACAGAAGTATATCCATATAAAGAAGAAACGTCACAATACAATAGTGTTCTTAATGAATCCGATGTTAATAGATTAGCTAGAAGTGTAGTTGACGATACTATAGTAACAAATAAAAAATCATCAGTTATTAATAATTCTTTATTTTCAGAGCCACCAACTAAATATGCTCCTACCTATCCTGATAATAAAGTATTAAGCACTGACTCAGGACACCATCAAGAATTTGATGATACTCCTGGTGCTGAAAGGATTCATACTTATCATAAGAGTGGTTCTTTTGAAGAATATCATCCTAATGGTGATAGAGTAACTAAAATAGTTGGTAATGACTATGAAATAGTATATGGAGATAAGAATTTACATGTCTCTGGTAATCTCAATATATATGTTAACGGTTCTGTTAAAATAAAAGTAAACGGATCGTGGGATGCAAAGGTTGGTGGGTCACATACAACTAACAGCGGTGGGAATATGAAAAAAACTGCACCGAAAATCAATTTAAACTAGTAAAGTAGTTAATTATATGAATAAACGATATGAGAAAAAATTCCAATACTATGATATTGATTTGAAATTTAGAAAGTGGGAATCTGTTATGAATAACGGACAGACTGATTGGGAAATTGATTTAAATGAAAAGGGTATATCTAATAATGACATAACCCATATGACTTCATATTCATCAATAAATCAATCATTAAGGAATATATTATTAACCAATATATATGAAAGACCATTTGATATCAATTTCGGTGGTAATGTGTATAGTCAATTATTTGAGAATATAGATGATATTTCTTTAATGTCTCATTTATCTGACATTATACGTGAATTAGTATCACGATATGAAAGACGTGTGGATATTGTTGATGTATCGTTTGCTGAGGGGAAGTTTCAGAATAATAAACATATTATAAATATTACAATAGAATATGTCATCCCGACATCCGATCACGTAATACGTTTTACATTTCCAATAGAGAGAATAAAGTAACCATTATGTCAAATATAAAACTTACAGAATTAGACTTTGATAATATAAAATCAAGTATAATTAATTATATGAAGAGTCATCCGGATCAAACATTTAACTCATATGATTTTGAGGGGTCTGGGTTAAATACGTTAATAGATTTGTTGGCATATAATACCCATCACCAGGCATTTTATTTAAACATGGTAGCTAATGAAATGTTTTTAGATACTGCTAAACTTAGAGAGAATGTAGTATCTAAAAGTAAATTACTTGGATATATGCCGAAATCGAATAAGAGTGCAACTGCTATTGTTGATTTAGTTTTTAAAGTAAAGGCATCGGTGATAGATGATTTAACTACAGATAGTATGTTTATTTCTGATGAGGTTCTAGATATTAATGGCAATGTCAAGAAGATTATTAATAATAAATTCCCAATTAGTACTGGTGATGTATTTACTTTAAATTCTAATACGGGAAAGGGTAATATTCATTATTATACTCCTAAGTATGTACAATATGCTAAGAAGGATATTGATATACTGTATGAGGCACCACATGATTATTATGTATATAGATTAGATAATATGGTATTGGTTCAGGGTAATCAGGTAGAAGAAGTTTTTATTATTAATAATGAAGATATTAATCAACATCATCTTATATCTAATCAAGACATTGACACGACAAGTATGGTAGTTACGGTTAGACCGAATGAAACCTCAATTGAGTCAAATATATATACATTGGAAGATGATAATATGAAATTGGATTCTGAGTCCAAGGTTTATTTTTTACAGGAGTCATATAATGAACAGTATGAAATATATTTCGGTGATGGTATATTAGGTAAATATATACCAACTGGGTCTATTGCAAATGTTAAATATATTAACTGTTTGGGTAGTATCGCCAATAATAAATCTGGTGATATGAATTGGGTTACACCACCACCACACGTTCCTGCTCCATCCATTTCAGCATCAGTAGTTGGTAAGACTTGGGGTGGGTATGATAAGGATGATATAAAGACTATTAAACATTCAGCTCCCAGAGAGTTTTCTACACAACGGCGTGCAGTTACTGCTGAGGATTATAGAGAAATATTACGACAAATATATCCAAATATAGATTCTATTAATGTTTGGGGTGGTGAAGAAAATGTACCACCCATGTATGGTAAGGTTTTAGTATCAATAAAACCAAAGAATTCTTTATACCTATCAGACCATGAACGTGATAATATAGAATTTAAATTAAAGAGGAATCATTCAGTAATTGGCATAGTGCCTATGTTAATGAGTCCGACATATATTAAAATTAATATCAATACATTAGTTAAATATAATACACAATCTACCCTACTATCGGAACCTGATATAGTGGAAATGGTTAGTACTAATATAATGGAATACTCAAATGATGTGTTGAATAGTTTCGGAGACTACTTTAGATATTCTAGGTTTCTATCTATTATAGATGACACTCATCATTCAATATCCAATAATGTCACAACTGTGTCTGTATCAATTTCACATGAAATTCATGAATCTAAAATTAGTTATGTATCTAAGTTTTCTAATAGGATTAAACGTGGTACTATAACATCTACTAAATTTAAGTTGATCGGTGACGATAGGGAATATTTATTTTCAGATGATAAGGTGGGTAAGTTAGTGGCATATACTCATGATGGTGAGGGGAATAGGTATGATAATCCATTTGTGATATCTGATATTGATTATGATACTGGTATAGTAACTATCCGAGATATTATATTACAGAAAGAAGAAGATGCAACTGATATAACTATTACTTGTGTATTAGAATCACCTGATATTTATGCAAGGGAAAATCAAATATTATATATTGATGTGATTACATTGAATGTTAGAGCAAAGTCTAATGAGATATATACGTTAGATAACAGTGTACATTCTGTTAAGATATTATGAAAAAAATGAACTTTATAAATCATATATCGGAGGGTATTAGAACACAGTTACCGATGTGGATGTCGGTAGATAATGATGAAGGTGAATATGATAATTTTATACAATTCCTAGAATTGTATTATGAGTGGATGGAACGTGAATATGGACAAATTGACTTGTTATCACGTATTACTGAATTTTCAGATATAGATTATACTATAGATATATTTATCGATCAATTTAAATCTGAATTGGCATCAACAATACCCGATGTAGTATCTTTACAACGATTTAGAGATGAAGTGTCTCCAAAGAATATATCATCTTCATCTAATCGAACATTTAATAAAATAACATATGAGTCAGACAATTTCATATCAAATGGTGTGGTGTCAATATATGATTTATCATATTATGAACCATCATATTATGAGGACTTAGATGTTAAAGTTAAAGTTAAACTTATTAAGGTGTATGTTAATAGTTATGATTTTATAGATGTTGGTGTATTAAGTAATCAAATTTCAGATACATCAAGTACATATAGTGAAATATCTGAGTATAACAATAGAATAACGATGGATCGTGATGATATACTTAAATCGTTGTCATTTAATCCTAATTATAAAGTTATAGAGTTGCCAGAATTTATCTTTAAAATCGAAGAAACAACGATAGTTGATCCATCAGACGATAGTAAGAGTTTAATATTACAAAAAGGTAGGATATCTGATGTTATATATGATGGAGAATCTAGTGGATGGACAGATGGTATATTTTATGTTAATGTTGATAATAAGGGTGGTGTTTTATCAATTAAAGTAGAGAACTCATATATAACATCAGTTAATAAAGTTAATGGTGGTGATGGGTATACTGATATTAAAATGACTGATGTAGATTTTTTTAATAATCAAGATGAGGCTGGATATGGTATGCATACTGAGTATGCTATAGCACCAAAATCATATTTCACATATAATCTAAGTGGATCAATTGATACTATTTTTACCGATGGATATAATGGTTATTTTTTAACCGATGGGGTATATTATGTGGACGTTAATGGTGGGGATAATAACGGACAAGTAATAATGACGGTAGTAGATGGTGGGGTTAATGGTTATAGTATAGGATATGGTGGTACTGGTTATACTAACGAGACTCCTGCTAAGATTAATTTTCTTTCTGGATATTTGACAGGAACTGTAGTAATATCACATACGAACCCTGGTTCACCCCAAAGTGATTTTGAGTATGATACTGGAATAGTTATAAGTTATGGTAATGTTTTTAAAATTCAACCAGACAGTATAATTGGTAGTGGTGGTGGAACGTGTGTTGTATATGCTTCATTTGATAATGGTTCTACATGGTTGAATTTTACTACAAATGAGTTGAATGGTCCACGTTTATTTATACCAGATGAGGTTAGAACTAAATTAAATAATTCCGTAACTCTACGTATTAAGGTTGAGAATTCCTTATATTCTTTTATCAGTTTAACGATTAAAATTCTTCAATATCATGGTAGTACCGATTATCAAGTTTTAGACGATAGTAATTATATAGTAGATGGCAATACTCTCAGGTTTTTAAATGGAAATGATATTGTTACTCTTAAGTCACAAGTAGTATTTAAAGTCGAGTATACAGTTAATAGAGAATATTTTAGTGAAGAGTCGGCTTCCACTGATGAGACTACAATGCCGGTGAAGGCTAGGTATAGTAATAAGAAACAATTTCTTAAGTTTATGAAAGAGTTTTATAGAAATAAAGGTTCAGAGAAATCATACGAATTTATATTTCATGCATTTTATAATAAAGATGTGAATTTTTTCTATCCCAAAAATCATTTATTTAAACCAAGTAATAATATATGGGTGTCTGATACAAGTATACGTTGTGTTCCTTATAGGGATGCCGATGGGGTTATGACTAACTATAATAATGTGAATTATAATCCAGTTGATGTTGTAGGTGTAGTTAGTGGTACTACGGCAACCGTTGATAGATATGTAACACATAATATAAACGGATTATATGCCATTGAGTATTTCTTATCTAATATACAACATGGAGAGTTTCTTACTAAAGAAACAGTTATGGTATATTCTTTAGGTGGTGATGAAAAGTTACAAACTCACATTGAACAACTTTACGAATGTGCTATTGGTGTTGACATACTTAACGGTGGATCGGATTACCCCATGAATAGATTATTGGATATATATATATCTGACAGTGGAAGTGGGCAGGGATTTAGTAGTTATATTAGTGATATAAGTAACGGTAACGTTAGTGGGGTGGAGGTTGTAGAAGGTGGGGATGGTTACATAGAGGGGGAATTGATATCATTTATAGAAGATGGAACATTCGGGTCTGGTGCTATAGCTAAAATAGAAAAATGTTTCTCACCTGTTACTGAATATTCTGGGGAGTGGATACAAGACCCATCACTTGCAGCTGGTAGATTTGCTCAATTTGATATATCCGATATATCTGGTAGTCCTGTGTGGGATATATCCTATTCATACTATACGTCTATTGTTATTACTAATATAGACATACATTATAATTCCAACTTATTGTTATTAGATTTTAATGAAGATTCTGGTGTTGCATATTCTAATCATATGAATATGTTTGATTTGCAAAAGGTTGGATCATATGTGACAAATCATGGTAATCGTGATGGGTTATGTCATATTGAAGACCCCAATGGTACGTCATTTTCTCAAGAATATACTTTAAATAAAAATGAATGTATTTCTAATAATAGTGGTTCATATATAAATCCAACCGGATTAGATTCTCATGTGTTTGGTGATCAGACTACTTTATCTTTTGAAAATGGATATTTGTATGTCAAAGGACTTGGAGAGTCATTATCTAAATGTAATAATTCCCCAGCTGATCTTTATCCTGACGATTTTACTATAGACTTTTGGTATAAACCTACTAAAATATATATCGCGGGGTCTACGAATAATTATTACCCAACACAATGTACTTTATTTTCATTATGTTCTCTTTTTGATACACCACATACAAATAAGATAGTATTATGGCAAGAATGTGCTGCGAATACTACTGATATTGGTGGGTTGTGGTTTAGATTGGAAGTAAATGATGCGAGTGGTGGTAGTATTATATTTAATGCCACAGACATTCCTGTTATAGATTATGCTAACGTTAATGTTTCACCTGATGATTGGATGCATCTATCTTGTTACATTAATATGAATACTAATAAATGTAGTTTGCATATTAATGGGGTTGCAACAGCATCAACCTTTGAACAATCATTTACTCCATTTGCTATAACTTCTGCACCATTTGCTAAAAATCATAATGATATGATATATGGGTGGGGCGAAGCTTTAGAGGCAGTATCCCATGAATTGGGTGGCATTTTAGTTGGTTCTGCACAGAAGGATGTTGATTTATATAATTTTTTACAAGAAGATGTTATACTTAACAATACTACTTATAAAAGAAGTGATATTAATTTTGATGGTAGTACGTCTATATCAGATGTAATTGATTTATTAAAACATAGGGTATCTTATAAACATTTACGATATTTACATGAATTAATAATTTCACCAATGTTGTTAATTCAAGAATTTGATAGATATTTTGCAAATTATGAGTTAACATATGTAGAGGATGCTTTTATTATTGGTGGTAATATAGATTGGGATAATGCACCTAACAGTACTTCTATTGTTTCAGGTATTCCACCAGTAACTGATTTATGTAATGGTATATATGCCACATTTAGGGTATCGGTTGGAAAACGATTTGAAGATTATAGTGTTGGTGGGTCTGTTAGTAATATAAAATATTGGGATATGAATCCTATTAGGACTAATGTTACTCTTGAAGATGATGAGTGGGAAATTGATAATAATATATTGACGTTATGGAAACGATCTTTTAATGGTGATTTTGTTAATAATACGTCGTTGATTGCATATACCTTACCTGACTGGCATACTATGAAGATAGTATTTAATAATAAGTCAAGGGGAGCTATAACTAAAGTTAAAGTTATTTATGGTGGATATGGATATCAATCGTTACCTAGTGCATATGTTTCGTATTGGACTGATGATTATCAGTCAGTTGGATCTGGTGCTATATTTAAAACTATTGGTAGTAGTATCGGTTCTGTGAAAAATGTTAGTGTTTTAAGTATTAAACATTCATTATATACTGATTTTGGTATTGGATATGACATTCCACCAACATTTGACTTATCTACGATTGGTAATGGTAAAGCGGTTATAAATGTTAAAACAGGACCGTTATGTGTGAGAGAAGGATATTTTAGTAATCGCAAAGGGTATCCGTCAGCAGATGATAAAATTCATGATGGGTTGTTGTGGCAAGATTATTCTTATGTATTGAGGTGTGGTGTTGTAATTGATAAATGGCGTGATGTTGTTAAACAAATACTTCATCCTGCAGGAATGATGATGTTTGGTGAATTTGTTTTGGAGACGGAAGTTGTAGATAGAAAGGATATTACAATAGCGTCAAGTGCCATATTATATGAAATTATTAAAAATGTAGAATTGACAGTTGATAATATGGATGCTGCTGGGAAATGGACTAGAAACATAACACTTAACAGTAGTACTAATTTATTAGAAATGTCAGATGAATTAATTGATATTAATGATGTATTGGGAGCAGCACATCACGACATTATGTATTATGATAATTTACAATTTGGTGATGAACCAATGACAGGGGTTCAGGATACTACACAATATTTAGAAAGTGACACATCACATGTACACGTTGATGATAATAGTGGTGTAGTATTAACCGATCATGTTGGTGGTGTTATAAACATGTTGTCAACTGTTGATTCTGGCGGTGGTAGGTATGGGTTGTATAAAGATATTAACCTTTCTGACGTTGGACAAACCCCAGTTGTTGATAGTGACCCTTGGTCGTCAATCACTTTCGTCGGCCTCAACAACAAAGACATGTTTGAAAAATCCATGTTGTCTTATTTTGAAGATGACAACATTATCGGGTCGTATTTTGTTATTTATAAACGGCGAGACGTATTTAAATATTATGATAGCAGTTATAATTGGGGCAGGTTCCAAGTTCTCTCTGTGAAGTTTATGGGGGGGTATGTTATTCTGGGTGTGGATTATGTTATATCTATGGGAGAAATACCGGATGGAGAGGGTCCATATGATAATACGACTAATGAAATAAAATCAGATTACCCGAATGTTGTAGAGATACGGTGGGATAGTAGGTCACGTGGCAATGTGGAGTCATCGTCGAATAATTGGGTAGGGTCTGTCGCAAATGGTGGTGATGCGAGGGATGATAAGTTTGTGATAAGGTTGAATAAGAGGTTGCATCAAATACCAACGTTAGGAGTATCTACTAAGTCTCTAGAGAGGACGAAGTTCAGATTTAGATCTGGTACTGAGTATAAACAACTCATGAAATATAGATATACTAATGTTGATGAAGTGTTAGTGTCACCGTATACTAATTATAAAGTTAGTGGTGTCATAGATGGGACGACACCTAGACAATATACATACAATAAGACAAATGTTATTAAATCTATAGTTGATATATCTGATAGATTTATAGATGAGACGTTGTGGACTTATTATAATTTAAAACAATTTAATTATAAATATGATACAGTAGATATTAGTGAACTGGTACACGATATTGCACTTGAAATAGCAACTGATATAGTTCATAATCCACCAAGAATTAAGAAACTTAAAAAATTCTTGATGTCAGAAGTTAATGGAGTTGCTAGGTGGGATATTGATAATGACGGTGAGACTACAATAAAAGATGTCATGAAGGTTTTGCGACATGGAGTTGATATAGAAAAATATCCAGTTATTGTAGAGAATATAATAACTCCTATGATGAGAATTGAGGAATTCAACCATTATTTCAATAAGAATTTAGGTATAACTGATTATGGTGACCATATCTGGCCATCGTCTACTATAGAGATAATAGAATCTTTATATGAACGTAATTATCATGCGGTATTAGATTCAGAGATAGATATATTGCCTAAAATATTGATTGTAACAGAAGAAGATACGGATACTAAATATAATAAGATATCTGGTATGACATATAAATCAATAGAACGTATGAAATTTTACAATACACCACAGTGGTTTAAGGATAATGATTTTTTAAACTATAAGATAAATGATATAACTAATTATAGTCATGAGAGAGTGAATGTTGGACATGAATCAATAATGACAATATATACCAAAGATACCATCCCGCGGTCTACTTGGAATGTCAATGATTTAAATATGATAAAAGAACTAAGAGATTAAATTAAAATACGAATATAAAGGAATAATTATGTCGGCGATTATAACAAATAAATTAAGAATATTTAATGCACAACAATTTATAGAATCTATAAAATTGAATGCTCCTCAATGGAGATCTGCCACCACCTATAGCAGTGGTGATACAGTATTACATCAGAAACGACTTTATATTGCAATAGATGATATTCCAGTGGATATTGCACCTACACATGCAACAGGAGTTACAAATAATTGGTTATATTATACACAATCACACTATAATAATATTTATTTAGGAGTAGGTAAGTCTTCACAATGGTGGGATGATGCCAACCCCCCAACCCCAGATGATTCGGTTTCTGGTTCGTTTGATATACTATCTAATTTAACATCTATAAAACGTGTTAACCCTGACAGTATAACATTATCTGCCCCAAGGATAGATTGGACATCTGGTATTGTATATGAAATGTATGATAATACTAGAAGTGAATCTATTATTCCTAATGGATATGTGTTGGTTGGTACTGATAATCAATATTCTGTATATAAGTGTCTTAATAATTCTAAGTGGAATGGGACAACCGGTGTCACTAAAGTGCCGTCAACCATATCCCCTAGTGGGTCTTTGGTAGGTGAACCATTTGAAACTGCGGATGGTTACGTTTGGAAATATATGTATTCTATCTTTATGTTAGATGCTATTCAATTTTTAACAAAAGATTATATGCCTGTTAAATTTATATCATCAGATCCTGGTTCAATAAATACGGCAGATTATACACAGTGGCAAATAAAAGAAAATGCACAGTCATCTTTAAATTCTGGACGAATTGATTGGGTTAGAGTATTACCAGATGACGGTAGTGACCCTGATGTATTAGATACAACACAATCTAGTGGGCATGGATATAATGACAATATAATAGTGACAACCCTAACTTCTTCAATTCTTTCCTCATTAAATACTGGTACTGGTTCATTACCAGCAAGTGTCGTTGACGGGGTTGATTTTACTGGATATTCTATATATATTCAAACCACCTCTGCTGTTGATTCAGGGGCATTTAGAGTATTACATACTACTAATGCTGGTATTGATAATGTAGTGAGTGGTGGGAATCTCACATGGAGTGTAGAAACACCGTTCACGTTTACAACTGCGGAGTTGGGAACTATACAGACGATAATTATAGCACCTTCTGTTATTGTAACCGGTGATGGAACTGGATTTTCTGGATACGCACGTATTACTACTAATGAAGTTAATAGGGTGGTAATATTAAATAAAGGTATTGACTATACTTATGGTGATGGTAATGTCTCATTAGGGGCAGGTAATGTCACTGAGAATGCTCTAGGGTTTGTTGAGTGCAAAGTTAGACCAATCATATCACCTCTACACGGACACGGGTTTAATGCGGTCGAAGAGTTGGGGGCATATTATGGTATGATTTCTTTAAAACTAGAGTATGATGAACAGGCAACGTTGGGGGACGATTTAAATGTTTCTAAAACTATTCCATTTTTCCCCGTATCTGGTAATGAGTCAGTGTTTAGACAGGTTAGTATTATAAGTGACCCTATAAATTCTTATAATAATATGATTGCACAAAATGAAATGTATAGAGGACCAAATCATCCTAATTATGAAACTACTAATGAGAAGTCATTTGACGTAAAACGTGGACGAGGTAAAGTATTATATATTGAGAATAGACAGCCGGTGTCACGTGCTATAGATCAAATAGAAGATATAAAAGTTGTATTTGAATTCTAATAAATATTAACTTAATACATAGATAACAATGAGAATCAAATTATGACTATAAATTTAAATACTACTCCATATCATGATGATTTTGATAATGATAAAGGTTTTTTGAAAATATTATTTAAACCTGGATATAGTGTGCAGGCTAGGGAATTGACACAGATACAGTCGATTTTACAAAAACAAATTTCAAATTTATCCGATTCGTTTTATAAAAATGGGGCAATGGTAGTTCCAGGTGGAACCTCTATGGATATTGGAATCACGTATATAAAAGTAATTAGGTCTGTTGGATCATCATATAATGCGGTGTCGGATTTTGTTGGTAGAGATATTATAAATACAATAGGTATTTTGGCCACGGTTGTTCATGTAGAATCATCAATTTTGGATGATGATAATATGACGGATACACTTTTTATAAAATACAGAACAGGTTCTAATAACGATTCTGGTGATGTGTCATATTCTATAGGGGATATATTAAATACGGTTGATGGTTTTGTTTTAGATGATGATGGAAGACCAACAACAATACCATTATCGGCATACCAGTGTGAAATATCTATTGACATAGCATCACACGCCCCATCTATTGGGTTGGGGTCTATTGCACATATAGATAATGGTATTTATTATATTGACGGCAATTTAGTAAATGTTTTTAGACAGACTATATCGTTGGATAGATATTCAGATGAACCATCATATAAGATTGGGTTGTTTTTACAGGAAGAAATAGTATCAGTATATGACGATAGTTCGTTATTTGATAATGCACAGGGGTCAACTAATTATAATTCGCCAGGTGCTGATAGATATAAAGTGAATTTATTATTTACAACAATACCTTATGATGAGAATTTAACAGAGAATTTTATTCAGTTGTTGGGCGTTAAAAATGGAGTCGAAGAGTTAATAGACCGTGACGACGGTATGTTTAATTGGATGGAAATATTAGCTAGACGTACATATGACGAATCTGGACATTATACGGTGTCTCCGTTTGGATTGGATGTTAGAGAATATTTTAATAAAGATAGTAATAGAGGTGTTGTCAATGTTGATTCTTTAAAATTCATTGACCCATTATTGGCAGAAAAGTTTGTAATTGATAATTTTATTAATACTAAATTATTTGATGGTATTAATGATGTACCATTAATTCATAATGTATCATTACAGGATAAAATTAATTATCCTTATCAAAATTTAGAAATAGATAATACAATATTTTATCCAGGTAAAACTCATGACGATATGATGGATGTTTTTGATGAGCATTTATCACTTGGTATTGAGAGAGGTAATGCTTATGTTTTTGGATGGAATATTAGAAGTAGGAATACAAAGTATATACCATATAAAAAGGCATTAGACAGTATACAACGGAATAATGAATATATTAATACTGGACTTGGATCTTTCATATATATATCGGATATATCTGGCGTACCCGAAGTGGGGTCTAGAGTTAATTTTTATAATACTCCAATACTTGATAAAGGTTGCCAATTTTATGTAACCAAACCCGATTTCGATATCAATAACGCAATCATAAATATATTACATACTGATACTAGAATTCATAGTGATTCTTTATGGGGCACTAGTGTATATAATATTCAAAATACAACTGAGAATACTTTAGGGGTGCGTGTAGTTGCAACTGCAAGAGTTAAAGGATTTGAATATTTATCGAGTAGTGGTAGTATTGCTAATGGATTATCTCATTCTAGAACTAGGCCAACTACATCCGATGAGAGAAGTGCCATATTTAAATTATTTATTTCTGATATTGAATATGACTCAGATATTTCTGGTAATAAGTATACTAGTGAACATATTAGGTCAGTATCTTCTAGACCTTCTATAAATGGTACATGGACATTTAGTGCATCAACATTAGTATCTTATAATATTGTTAGTAATGGTGTTGGGTCTATTGATGTTGGAAATAAAGCCATAGCGTATAAGAAGTTTGGTCTTAATAATAAAACGGTTGGAAATGTTTATTATTCAGATTCTGGTAATATTATTATCAAACATTTGGGTAGTTCTGAATATAGTACAGGAGAAACAGTTAATACTAATATGTTTAATGTTGGTGATAATATTGGTTCGGGTGAATATATTGGTTCTGGTGGTGATTGGGTGGGTAATTCGGGGACTATATCAGATCTTATAAAACGTGATACTGGTGGAATAATAACATCTAAATCAATTATAGATATATCTGGTTCTGGTTCATTAATACCATTAGAGAGTTCTTATATAAAAACTGTAAGACATGTTGATGAAGTTACTGGTAGTGTTTCCATTGATACTTCATATAAATTTCTTAGATTATATTCAGATACATCAGTTGCAAATGGTTCTATCACTTTAACTTTAAGTGATAACTCTTTTGAAAAATTTATGGCATTTGATGAGCGTTATTATTTTTCATATACTAATAGCAGTACCGGCCTTTTGGGAGTAGTTCATAAAATAACGTCATCGATGGTGACATTTTCTAATAATTATAGAACTGTGGATATATCCAACCCGACAGATTGGAATAGTTTTTCCACAATTGATATATATATTCCTATAGTGAAAACGGAAGCGGTAGAGAAACTTAAACGAAAGGTTTATAATGTTATTGAGTTACCATATTCATTGGTTGATAATACGGGTGATGCCATAGACGGGTTTTCTGTAACTAATTTGGGGTCAGGTAATTCCGACATATCTTCGGCTATTGCCTCATCGTTTAACCTTGATATGATTAAAACGAATTCAACAACTTATACTACGAGCTCTGGTATTATGTATGATGCTGTATCACCGGTTGAGTATCGTGGTGAATATACTATGAAAAATGTACAATTAAAACATTCTGATATATGTGAGGTGGATAGAATATATGATACTGTAAATATTGATAATCTTGTATATAGAATAAATTTAGATAATGAAACTGAATTAATTAATAGTATGTCGGTTGAACAATTACAGTATGCTTCTGATGCTTTTAATTATTTTGAAAAAACTGGACTTAACCCTTGGGCATATAGTCCTAGTGCTACTGGTGAATTATCTCCATTTTATGAAGAAATGGAAGAACGTTTTTTGGCAAATACTAATTCTATGGATTGGACAGATGACAGTACATCCCCATTACCATTATATGATATTACAGATTCTTATAATTTAGATGACGGACAGCGGAATGAAGTTATTAATTTGGGATATTTAAATGTAAAACGTGGTTATGACCCTTGTATTGGTAGAATGATAGTTGTGTATTCTTTTTTTGAACATAGTTCTGGATCATTTGCAATAGTTGACTCATATACTAATGTCGAATATGATGATGTTCCGACTTATAGAAAACAGAAATTGTCTTCATATTTTGATTTTAGACCCGCGGCAACAGCTGGAAAAATTACTGATAGAGTATTGTTAAGTAATGATATATCTACACAAAAGATAGATTATCCATTAAATAATTCTGATATAATAACAGATTATAGAGTATATTTACCAAGAAGGGATTTATTATATTTAACTAAAAATGGATTTTTTAAAGTTGCTTACGGAATATCTGCAATAGAACCATTGTTACCAGAAACGCCAGATGATGGTATGGTTTTATATGAATTACTTGCTTTACCGTTTACATCGTCAAGTGGTGATGTTATTAAAACAATGATTGATAATAGACGATATACTATGCGCGACATTGGTAAAATTGACCAACGAGTTAGTACTTTAGAATATTATACGAGTTTATCTTTATTAGAAAAAAATACTTCTGATATGGAAATACTAGATGTTAATGGTAATAATAGATTTAAAAATGGATTTTTAGTTGAACCATTTGATGGACATAATATTGGAGATATTTTAGATCCGGATTATCAGTGTTCTATTGATATGAGAACTTCTGAGTTAAGACCTAAATTCAATGAGAAAAATGTTAATATGACATTTAACCCAAGTGAATCTGAAGGGTTTGTATGTTTGGATGATGTTGTTATGTTACCATATACACATGAATTAGTAATTGACCAACCAAAATGTTCTAAAACTGTTAATGTTAACCCTTATGCCGTATTTACGTTTAGAGGTTCGGTTGAATTAAAACCACCTAATGATGATTGGCGTGACGTTGTAACTAACCCAGATCTTAAAATAGACCGTGATGAATATTCCACATTTAAAGAATTGGCAGAAATATCAGGTGCATTAGGTACAGTATATGGTGAAGTTGAAGAAGAGAGTCGCACCACTTTAACTACCGTGAATAGCAATCAAACGACGGTATTTCGACATAGTTAATGTTAATTATAAATTAATTATAGTTATATAAAAATAAGGAAACAATAATGTCAATAAGATATGATACATATGCGGATGTTACTGCGATACAACAGGTAAAGGCACACAAATCTGTTAAGTTTAATTCTATACATGAAAAGAAATACCAAGAACGATATGGTAAACGTGTAGTTAGCACAGAGTTTGTACCATTTATACGATCTCGTATTGTTAAATTTACAGCAGATACTATGAAACCAAATACGAAGTTGTATGCTTTTTTTGATGGGGAAAATGTAACAGCATATTGTAGTACTCCTTCTCAAATGATATTACGTGATACGGTTGATGCATCTGGACAACCATCGGCAGAGTCTGCTGTAAATGATCCAGTTAATGCTGCCTTTTTAAAGGATGATCCTAAAATATATATAACAGGGTCAACTTCAAGTCATACTGTCCGAATAGTAGATATTGCTTGGGATGGTGTTCCCGATGAAATTGTGTATACGGTTACTAATAATTTAGATCCTAAGTCGTTTGTAGATGATGAAGAAATGTTTTTGTCTATGTCATTAAAACCTGGAGAAACTTTTAGAATCGGAAAATATAAATCCAATTCTTGGATTGATGGTGGTTCTGGTGCTATCACAACAACTAATGAAGGTAGTGTTAATGGTATATTTACTATACCAAATTCTGAGAGTTTGAGATTTAGAACTGGTGATAGAGTATTTAGATTAACCGATCAAATTAATAATTCGGCAGATGCCGGAACGTCATGTGAGACAGAATATACTGCAAGGGGTATTTTAGAACATCAAGAAGAAACTGTTGTGGATGTTCGTTCTGCCACCTTTGAAAGTAAAGATATGGGGACTGTTGATGCTAGTTATTTGGACTCAACTAGTTTAGGAAGAAAAATGATTTCTACAACTGGTTGGTATGATCCGTTGGCTCAAACATTAGAAATAAAACCAACAGATGGATTTTTTATATCACGCGTTGGACTATATTTTGCAACTAAACCACAACCAGGTAGCCCCCAAATTAAAGCTAGAGTACAAATTCGTAATACTCTTGCTGGATTTCCTGGACAAATAGTTATGGCAGAAACTCAATTACACCCACGTGATATTACGGTATCTGATGATGGTACGGCTGAAAGTATTTTTACTTTTAAATATCCATTTCATCTTAAAAGTGGAGTAGAATATTGTATAGTTATCTTAGCGGACACCCAAGATTATAGATGTTATGTTTCTAGATTAGGTGAAGAATCTTTAGACGGTAAAGGTATTATATCTGAACAACCATACGCTGGTGTATTTTTTAAATCTCAGAATGCATCTACATGGACTGCTGACCAAATGGAGGATCTTAAATTTAGAGTATATCGTGCTAAATTTGATATTAATAACACATCCATAGTTACGTATAATAGTACATCTGTTGATGAAAATGATTATGATACTTCTAGTGCCAAATTAGGATTATCATCTATGCGTATAACAAAGGGTAGTTCTAAAGTAATAATAAAAGTACTTAATCACGATTTATATGATAAACTGTCATATAATAATAGATATTATGTTGCAATAACTGGATTATATCCAAATACATTATATGGAGGCACCGATACTAATAGTGCAATTAGTGGAGCTGATATTAATGGTGTTCATGAAGTTGTAGAGACATCATTGGATACTTTTACTATTGATGTTTCAAAATCTAAAATGAATTATTATGCATCTACTGATAAGTCTATTAATGATGCAGTTAGATCGACTTTAGTTGTTGGGACTTCTATTGTACCCTCAAATAGTGGATTATATACTCCAATTAAAAATAATACTAAAGATTTACCTAGAGTTTATATAAATTCTAAATATGATATTTTATATCCAGCTATACAAAGAGTGATATTAGATGAAACTGATGTTTCATTCTTCTTAAAATCAACATCAGGATCGTCCCAACATTCTCAATCACAACCTGGAATTCGTGATACTGGTTGGTCACCATTTGTGCCTGATTCGGGCGCTATAGAATTTAATACCCCACGTAATATATTTTCACATGAGAATGAGTATTTTTTTGGTGGGGAACCATCATTACAATATAAAGCAATATTATCGTCAACCACCGATTATTTGACACCAATGATAGATAATCAAAGGATAAGCGCAACTTGTATGTCTAACAGATTAAATAATCCGACATATAGTATTAACAGTAATGGTGATCAACTCCCATCAAATATTAACGAAGATGGGTATATTGCAAATGATGGGTGGGTGTCTGAACTAGAACCTAATGGCGGTTCTGCTGATTGTAAATATATCACAAAAGAAGTTGCACTACTTAATCCAGCAACTTCATTAAGGATTGCATTAAGTGTTCATATACCGTTGGGTAGTGATATTAATGTGTATTATAAACTTAAACACTCTGATGCTGATAATTATAGAGAACTGCAATATACTTTAATAGATAATCCTGAAGGGTATTATAACATAATATCTAAAGAACCTGATGATTATACTGAATTATCTATGGATTTAGGTATGACTACACCATTGCCAGAATTCACATCATTTGGTATAAAAATAGTAATGATTGGTATTAATACTTGTGATGTGCCAAAAGTTAAAGACCTTAGAGTCATAGCAACATCATAAGGTGATTTAATTATGATTAATAGAAGAAAGGTTGACGGACATTCATCTTTAATTAGAGATATGAATGTTGGGAGTATAGTTAATGTTGATGATAACGAATACAACAAGTATATAATGGTCAAAAGAAAACGAGAACAAGATGAACAAGAATTTATAAATTTGAAATCTGAAGTATCGGAAATAAAGAATATATTAAACCAATTATTGGAGAAATTATAAAATGTCAGTTACAGATAATTATACAAAAATATTAAAGGTATTACGTACTGATACGTTTGATGATTGGAAAGATAAAACAAATTTATTAAAAGAACATTCTATAGAAGTAGAAAAATTATTAGGAGATTGGAAACAGTTACCAACAAAAACTGGACATGGTGACAACTATGATTCTAATAATTTAGTAAGTATAGTAACCGAATTAGATACTCATTCAGATAATAATACTAAAGAAATAGTTGATATAAATGATAGACTTAAGAATGCATTTAATTATATTGGATTAAATTCACGCGGTATATATAGTTCAGATATCGATAACAGTTATGCCATTAGTAATATAATAAAACAAGATATAAAATTATTAGATGACAAGACTGAAAGTAATTACGATACTATTGTTTTAACTGATTCTTTACTGACTAAAACGGGTGTAAGATTTAATAATACATTATCTAATTTGGGATTTAGTTTAGATGGGTCTTATGATGGGTTGGGATTATTAAATAGATCTGTGTCTGGTGACATCGTGTATTTAGATGAACGTATTACTGATAATTTTAATTTAATAAATTCAAAAGATGATGATATACGTGTTTTAATATCAACTAATGAATCCGACATCAATTTTAATAAAACAAATATTGATGATTTGATATTAAAACAAACTACATCGTTTAATTATATAGGATTAGGTGGGGATGGTAAATATAGTTCTTCTGCCAATAATCTTATTGCGATAAATGATAATATAAAGAGTGATATTCGTGATATAGATGATGAACTCAAAAATTTACGAACAGAACATACTAATGACCAAAATTCTAATGATATTAATTTTGATAATTTAAGACAATACCATATAGATAATTCTAATGGACAAGGTGCTAGAACTATATCATCATCACCGCCAAGTGGTGGTGCTGATGGTGATATATGGTATAGAGTTGGAGGAGCAGTTCCATGTGGTGGTGGTGGCAGTGGTGGTGGTGACGATACACCACATTTTACTAATAATGATTTAAGAATGGCATCATCTGCTCAACTTGGTGCGATTAAAGTCGGTGCCAATTTAACTGTAGATTATGATGGAACATTGAATGCCTCTGGTGGTGATGGACCCTCTTTCAATCATCCGACAGGGTTACATGTGCCGGAACCAGGTAATGCGTTTTCTTCAGGTACAACTAAACATTTAGTTGCGACTAGTAACAATTCAATAGGATGGGAAACTGCATCATCAGGTGGTGGTGGTGGTATGTTTAAGGGAGATATTGTATATATAGACAGGGTTAGTCATGTTCTACAACATAATTTAATTAATGCAACTGAAGCTGGATCAGATCAATGGCATTCATTTACAGTGCCATCAGAAATACCAAGTGATGCCCATGCACTTATAATAACATTTGAATCTTTTTCTTTTGAGACTTATGTTGATATGAAATTTAGATCGTCTAAGGTGTCAGAGAGGATTGTATCTAGTTCAAGGTCAGTAGTATCATCATATGCGGATACGACTTCGGATTATAATACTTTGCAATTTCCATATACTAGTTCATTTGAAGTGCGATATGACATGTATCTTGTTAATAGTGGCGGATCTCCAGGAGCAATTGCGGTTCATATTGATGGGTATATATCTTCAACAGCACATTTAGCACCAAGTTTATCGGATATATATCCTATAGGATCAATATATCAGAATGCCACGGATGACCGAAATCCCAATGCTATATTTGGATTTGGTGTATGGGTAGCATATGGAATTGGAAGAGTCCTTACTGGTGTATCGGTTGGTGTAGATGGGTTAGGTTCAGAAGATGAGGGTGGTGCATCTACCGTTACATTGACAGATGATAATATACCTGGAGGGAATATATTTACTACCGATGATCATAAAAATGCTATTCAATGGTCAGTTGACCCTAACCATTCTACTAATAGCTTCGTGGGACAATCTCTACCACCATCGTTGAGATATACCAATGGGGCAGAATGGCCAGCTGGTATTTCAAGAGCACCTGGTAATGGTTCATTACCAGATATATTTAGTGTGAAAACAGGTAATGCTGGTACTGCTGAATCATTTTCCATAGTACCCCGATTTAAATGTGTTTATATGTGGAAACGGACAGAATAATGACTTTTTATATTCATGACAGTAGATATACTGAATTTAATAGTAAAACGGCATCTGCCAATATTGCTTCAGGCACTAAGGTTATTACTAATTGGACAAAGACACATGTATCTCAAGGATTTAAGAAGAATTTAGTTGTTACATTTGCAGATACTAGACAAGTATCGTATCATAATTATATTGATATAAGTGGTTTAACTACAATAACCATAACTAATGCTTGGGCAAAACAAGACAGTTATTCTCAAGAATGGCATCACGGGGCATATTTATACTATAGATTAAATAATGGTCCGTGGATACATTGTTGTACTGTTGCAAGGAGAACACAATACGGATACTTTTCAGATATAACTATATCAAATTCAGGTAATGTATATAAAACTATATCTATTAAAGTTAGCGGTTGGGTGGAACAAGGACGTGGACGTGGGAATACTAATCTTAGTTTTTCTGCAACAGTTTCTTCATGGGTAGATACTTCATATGATGAGTCAACTTATACTAGTACAGAAGTTCCGTCAGATGGTAATACACAGACTGAATGTGAAATTGTTCAATCTGGTAGTTATACACAAAGTGATCAAATTTGGGTTAAGAAAAAAGGTAAGTGGGAACATGTACATGAGGTATATGTACGTGAAAATAATGAATGGAAACCGGTATTATATGAGGATAAATATAAATCGTATACAATACCAGATACAACCGTTGATTATCGGGTTCCACACGGAGTTTTTAATTTAAAATATGATCTTATAGGTGGAACTGGTGGTGGACAAACTGGTTGGAGTCAAATTAATGGAGGGTCTGGTATACCTGGTGAAATTAAGTCAGATATAATACCAGTAACACCTGGACAAAGAATTAATTTTAAAGTTGGACGAGATGGTATAACTAATCCATCCCCACCTCAATCATATGGATATCCAGAAACGTATTGGCCAAATAGATCAACAAACCCTATTTCTTATAGTAAAAATCATTGGGGAGGAAGTCCTGGTATTTCTTCATATGTTTCTTGGGATGATGGTGCCACACAGACGGTGGTTGCCAAAGGTGGTGCTGCTGGGATTGATTTTAAGACATATATGCACTCTGGTAGTCATACATTTACCGTACCTAGTGGTGTATATGAATTGTCAATTGATGCTGTTGGTGGTGGTGGTGCTGGGTATGGTACTCATGACGGAGATTATGGCAGATTTGCATACATAGGTGGTACTGGTGCTGGAGTTACAGATGTTAAGTTATCGGTGACTCCTGGTTCTACAGTAAATATTATAGTAGGAAGTGGTGGTGGATATGGATATCATTGGACTACTGTGGGTGGTGAGGGCACTAATACTACACTAAGTTATAATGGATCTCTTATATTTACATGTGGACATGGCACTTCTCGACACGGAAGTGGTTCATCTTCTATAAAGTCTGGCATTTCCGGTAATATTAAATCTGGTAGTTCATCAGGAGGTCCATTCCATACATGTTGTGACAATAGTGCATGTGGTGGTAATCCATATCAATTTACTTCATATTGGTGTCAGGTTAACCCACTCAGTTATGTCCATCCATCAGTTATAAATACTAGTGTACCGTTAGGTGGTACTGGGTCTCAGTCAGGTTGGGTATCTATAAGATGGGGTGGTGATACCTCTACCGTTGCAACTGCGAAACTAACACAATTACCATAATTTAAATTAACGAGAAATATTATGTCAATACCAATATATCCAGAAATAAACGAAGTTTTACAGACTGATACTTTTGAAGATTGGAGAAATAAAACTAATAAAATAAAATTACATTCAGATTATATTGAAGTGGTATTTGGAAATTGGTCAGGATTAAAAACAACAAATAAAGATACATTTGTCAGTTCTTTAAATGAAACGTATGATTATGTTGTTTCTAATGATAATAGAATACAATCATTAGAAACAAAACAAGCAAATGCATTTAGATATATCGGATTGGAATTAAATGGTGATTATATTGCAATAGGACCAAATTACACTTCGTCAGATGTTATAAAAACTAATATTAATACACTTGATATAAAACTCAAGGAGACTAATGACACATTAAATGGTACTATTAATTTATTACATAATACTATTACTAATGTTGATACAATAGAAAGTAATGTTGGGTTAAATTCAGACGGGATATATACGTCAGGTGTTTATAATATATATAGTACTACCGATAATATTAAAACTGATATTAATTTACTTGATACTGAAATAGTTGCATTTAGATCAGAATATCATGATAAGGTTGACATTGAACATACTAATAAAATTAATACTATATTTACAGAAAATGGAGTAATTAGAACAAATATTGTTGATATTGACAATCGTATGGATAATATGATAGAATCTATAGGATTAAGTATTTCAACGGTTAATTCATCAGCAGGACAGTATTATTCAGAACCATTAAATGTTATTGCAAAAACAGACAATATCAAAGAAGATATTCATGCCTTAGATTATAAATTAAATAATTTACCAACTGGTGTTGATTCTGGTGGTGGTGGTGATCATAATCACGATGTATATTGGGTAGACATAATTAACAGACCATCGGTTGGTGATAATTCTTCAGAATTTGCAACGGGAACTACTTTGTTATTTTATCAGTCATATGTGCCACTTGGTTGGACATTATATACTGTTGCAAATGATAGTATATTACGTGTTGTCAAAACTAAATCAGATGGTGGTAATACTAATCAAGATGGAGCATCAGCTTCTACTATTTTCACACATACGCATACACATGATTTAAAAATGTCTGGATATACCGATTATCATCCGCTATCAATTAATGAAATGCCACGTCATAATCATACCTACGGAACAGGTGACAGCCGTGGTCCAGGTTGGAGGTCTGCTAGAACAAATGAACTACATAATATTCATAATGATTCTACTACAGATTTTACAGGTGCGGGTGCCGGACATAGACATACATTAAAAAGTTCTTTTACTGGAAATGTAAAGCAATTAATTATAACCCCTAAATATTCTAATGTTATTATGTGTGTGAAGGATTAATATTATGATTGATGATGTAATAATTACTTGTCCATTAGGTAGTAAATGTGAAGAAATTAAAGATAATAAAATACATAGATGTGCTTGGTACACTAAGATAGTTGGCACAGACCCACAGGACTCTAAAAAAGAATATGATGATTGGAAATGTGCAATTGCATGGATGCCTATATTGGATTTAGAGGTTGCAAATATTAATAGAATAAACACATCAACATTAGCATCTTTTAGAAATGAAGTTGTTGATACCAAACAATCATATATAGAAAACAAATAACACAGGAAATATTTTATGTCACATGTAGATTCAGTAATATCACCTGAAAATTTATTTAATTATGGTGTATCTAGACAAAGAAGTGGTATTACTTCTATAGATGGACCACACGCCTTTATTAATAATGTGGAGTCACCACATCCGAATGCTAGCTTTTTATCATTAATAAAGGCGGATATGACTAGAGCGTGGGAATTATATACCAATGGTAGTGTTACTGGTAACCTTATAACAGATGGAACTAATAACGTTACTAAACAATTTTTTGTAGAAGTAACAACTGGTTCTTTAAGTACGTATACAGGATCTGCCAATTATGGTGTTTCTAATGCACAACATGTTATGTTATTAGATACTACGTCTGATATGTCATATACTAACCAGATAGGATCTTCTATAGACCAAACATATAGAATTAGGTTTGAATTTGATTTAAGACAACGAATTTATTTAGAAGATGCTGATTTTTTATATCAACTAGATCAATTAAATATAAGAATGAGACAATTAGGACATCCTGAATATGCAGGTGGTGCGGGTATCAATGAAACTTCATTTGCACCATTAGGTAGAACTGGTGCAGGTAATGGTTATGATTTTAGTGGAACTTTGGCGGCAGATGGTACATGGGAACTCCACGGAAATACTGGAATACCTAACCCAATGTATGGTTGGTTAAAAGTTAATATAGCTACTTCATTGCAATTATTAGATAGTGGTGATATAACAGAAGTTATTTCTACTGATCAAAATCAATTAACTCTATTGAGTAATGGTCAATATTTAGATGGTTCTATATCTAGGTTGCCAGGTGAAATTGTAGATCTTGAATTTCATGATACAGTATATCCATATGTCGGTTCTGCCTCTGTTAATAATATAAAAACAAGAATAAAAACAAAAGGTAGAGGGTGGTTTAAACGATTTGGAAAACTTGACCCAAATGTTCAAGGTACATATCCCATGTCATATAGATTGACAATGAGTGAACGTGGTTTTGCTTTGGGGTTATGGGATGATGCGGGGTCAACAGAAAATGATGATTATGCGTGGATAGTATCTCAACGATTAGTCAGTAATATTTCTGGGGAAACTCGTATAGATTCGGCTTATAGATATCCGGTTCATTGTTTATATTCATGTAGTCGTGATTCACTTTATCCTAGAGATTTTGGAATATTTTATGGAACTAATTCTATATCATCACATACTGTGAATGATGAAACGACACAAGTTCATGATTATGTCGGTAATTTATATACACTCAATCATTCAGAATTTAATACAACAACAGGTAAAACTGCATATATATTGGATCCATTTGATAAAGAAGATCCATTGGCGTCTGATTGGATTGCAAAACCAATTTGGAGGTATGTTGTCCGTGAATATGATAAATTAAAACCATGGGACGTTCATAAGTCTGCAACTAAACATGAAACTGATAGCAATGCTATTCTGAATCCAATGGAGCAATTATCAATTACAGATGACAATCGATTTGTGATTACATTTCCAACCGGTCTAACAACACAATCTTTTATGTATCCGGGAGAAGAAATAGATATGATTTGTTTTTCGTCTGCTCAAGTAATCGCAGAAGGTAGTACTGTTCCAATGGTATCATATGCTAGGGGAGATCAGCTTGATGAGATTGATAAACGTAGGTATTATGGATTACGTTCTACATTGCCAAATGGTAATGGCATGAGAGTATGTATATTAGTTTCGGGTGATTGGATTCTTAATACCGACATTAATATTGATGCTCATACTTAATTGTGGCAACTTTTTCTAATAATGTAATCTCTCTTTCGGATCTTACACATTACGGAATATCTACATCTGAGACATCATTTACTGATATACATAATGCAAATGGATTATTATATAAGTTAATATCTGATTTATCTAATGATTGGATTATGTATAATGGCAATAATATTTCTGGTAATGAATTAATTGATTCGTCAACTTCTAGTGTTATAACCAAAAGATTTTTTACTAATATTTTTCCAACAAACGGATATAATGGTAGTGCGAATTATACTAACATACTTGGAGGAACACCGCAACAACATGTTGCCGTGGTGGAAACCACTAATGAATTATTAAATGGGCAACCATTTAGAATAAGATTTGAATATGATGAAAGACCGAGGTTGTATAATGATGATGTTGAATTTGATAATGAGTTAATACAAACAAATATAAAATTACAGTCCATGGGGTATGGACAATATATTATAGGGGATACTATAACTGATGGTAGTTATATGGTCAATGAAGGTATATTAAGTAGTCATATTGGTTATACTTTTAATAATACTTTATATAATTCTATAGAATTTGATTTGGGGTCAATTACAACATTTCCAGCCGCAATTTCTACACCAGGGAATATTTATATTAATATAATATCAGACCCATTAGTATTAAGCGTATTTAATGAAAGTATTTTAGTATCTTTAAGTATAGGTGATAACAAAGATAATATTATTAACAATATTGTTAATAATATTAACATCAATACTAATTTAATAACCGTTGGTGTTGTTGCAACACGAATTGGGGATAAGTTGGTTATTAATACTGTTAATGATTTTGATTATATTAATACAAATATTACTAATGACCCTTTATCCATACCTACTATATCAGGACTAAATATTGGTATTGGTATATCTGGTGTTCTTATAGATTGGAAGAAAAATGTTGGTATACCCAATCCCATGTATGGGTGGTTAAAAGTTAATACATCAGAATCATTCGGATTATTAAATGACGGGTCTATTGGTGGTGTTGGTAGTTATAATTATAATAAAACCGCAAGAACTTATGGGCAACTGGTGGATGTTTCATACAAAGAAGTTTTAATACCTGGTAGTAGTCGTGATAGATCATACGTTATTAGAAATAAAATAAGAGGGAATGGGTGGTTTAAACCACATTTGGGGTTAACGTCATATCGTTTGACAATGACAGAACGTGGGTTGGGAGTATCATTATATCATGATGCTCCATCAGTATCCGCAGACGATCAATCTTGGTTCGTTATTCAACGAACCGTGGATTCTACGACAGGTGTTATTAATCCAAGTTCGGCTATATTTGAAACTAATCCTGTACATTGTTTATATTCATGTAGTAGTGAATCTATATATCCAAGCGACTTAAATGAATATTATACTACCAATATTAGTACATTACAAACACCAAATAATAGTACTTTAGTATATGATAAAACTGGGACACAACATAATTTATATTCATTGACAAATCCAAATATAAATTATGGTGAAGTACTTACTATAAAGGTTGATGGTAATGATCTTGATGAATCTCATATAATAGACGATAGTCCGAAGGACGTATGGAGATTTGTAGTAAGAGAGATAGGTAATATCACACCATGGCCCGTGCATATTCTCGCCAATCAAAATGGTGTTGATAGTGAGTCCATCATAAATTCAGGACCGCAACATAGCATTACAGAGTCGAACACTTTGGTAATAAATTTTCCCACGAAATTGACCACAGGTAGGTGTGTTTACCCCAATCAAGAGTTGGACTTGTTCTGCTTTACCTCTGCCAATGTTGTTGCGGATGCCAGCATAACGCCGATACCGAGGTATTCGTTTGACGGGGCGAATACAGAAGTTAGAAAATATTGTGGACTCAGGTCGTCCTTGTCTAATGGTGATGGTATGAGGATTATGATACTGGTCAGGTCGGATTATATTTTTAATAGTGATATACCCGTGTAAATATATAGGATTATAAATATTAATAACTAATAGTTAGTATAGAATAGGAGTAAGTCATGCCATTATCGAGTGGATTTAGCATACAAAGAAATGAGTTAACAAGGGTGCCACATAGGGTTCATACGGAACATCATATTTCCTCTGGCACATCCGTTTTAAATTTAAAGTCCATGATTGATTTTTCAGAGAAAAATTGGGAATGGGATATCAGAGTTAAGAGTGTTAAACGTTATTTAAATAGGACAGACGGTAATAATTTTTCTGCCGGTACTGTTAACACTATTGATGAAGAACGGAATTACTGGGAATCACAAAAATCTGGCGAAATATATAAAGAAGGGGATATTAGTGATGATTTACAGGTTGTTGAATTTGACCAAGACATAGGCACTTATGGTGGACTAAGATTTAAAACTGAATATATTCCAGTAATTGGTGATACCATATCTATTTCGTATAGAGAGAGTCCGTATGTATGGGCGGGTAATGGTGGATTATTGCATCAATTGGCAACAGATTTATGTGTACATCCATATGATGTACCAGAGTTACGTGTTATACGTAGTTCCGATTACGATAGTTCTGGTGCTGGAATGTTTGAAGTAGAATTAAATGAATTTGGATACTTGGATGATGTTATAACGGATGATATATCGGATAGTATGAATACACCCCCAGTTGTTGGTGTTTCTGCACAGAGGCGTGTTAAATCTCACGTTGGTGGTGAGACGTTTGGGTTGTGGAGAGTAGTTAGAAATGATACTTATACTTTTCATGGTAAGCTTGTTGATTCGGCAGGAGTCATTACAATGACCCAAAATACAGATGAACAACTGTATCCAGGATCAACTAATAATACCACAAGTAATTATCTTTCTGTTGTTGGGGATGCTCCAACTTCTCGTACTGTATATAAAGCTGGAGCTGATAGCGCGGTTGATAAAGATTGTTTTATTCCATATACTCAATCAGACTTAGGTAATGGTGAATTTGTTGTTTCAATAGATGGACGAGTTGTTCCAAAGGAGTTTTGGTATGCGAAGTCTACGTCATCCGTTATAACATCAACACCTGCTGCAGCTGCTAATAGGTATACAAACTTTTATTTTGTTGGTGATTTCTCTAGAGATATTCCATGGGTAATTAACCGGTTGGATTGTGTTATTAGTATTTCATTTAATTGGAAATATTCAACGTTAAAACCATATGGTGCTTTAGTTGGTCCTGATGGGTATGGTCCAGAGCAAGAAAGACATAGTGATGATTTTTCATTTAATAGTGTAATTAATACAGTTAACTCCGGCGGTACCACCGCGGTAGATGGTGGATGGACATACACCGCTCCAACTATTACTGCCAGAGGTAAATTAGAGATAACGAATAATAAACATTTCGGACAACACGATATTTTATTATTGGAATATTTAGCTGATGATGGATTGGGGTTCGACCCGGCATTTAGGTTAATATATCCACCGACAGATTCTAATGATAAATCAGTCATAGAAACATCTTGTGATCAAATATCAAATATATTTGTAGTAGAATCTACCGGTAGTGTGGATTTATTATCTTATGAGAGTCAGGGTGGACTATCTCAACATGTTCCAGGAGGATTGAAATCTCAGAAATGGAGGATCCGATTTGAATGGTTATATGATACTAATGAACTTAAAGTTAATGTTGCAACTAAATATCAACTAAAAGATGATGGCACAATAACAAGAGGACAAAATAAAGATGGTATTAAACAAAGTGTATTTAGACTTCCTGGTGAATTGTGTGATATATATCATGAACCCGTAATCGGCAGAAACTTATCAACAACATCAGTTAAAAATAAGTCTCATTGGTTTAAAAGGTCACAAAGTAAATCTTTATATGATATTAGTGATACATATCCTATTAGTTATAAATTAACAACAACTAATCATGGTGTTGCTTTATTTATATGGGAACAGTCATCTGTTGATTCAGATACGGATTCCTCTTGGTTTGTAGTGCAACGACACGTTGATCAAACAACAGGACAACCCGATATAACAGGAAAAACTCCATTACATTGTGTATATTCTCCATCTAAAAGAGTAGAATCTTTTGGGGGGTTACAGCAATATTATTCATCATCGGATATTAAAGATTTATCACCGTCTCCTATAATATATGATGCACTTGGTAACCCCTTAAGAAATCCAAGTAAAACGTATTGGGTTAGTGGTGATTCTGTTTTTGATGGTAATGTAAACGCTATAGACTTTTTTGGTAAGGGATATGGTAGTTCATTGAGTAGTGGTGCTAGTCCACAATACCCAGTAGTTGAGGATTTAAGTGTTGGTACTATCCCCTTAAGCACTTTAACTGGATATAGTTCTTATTGGGAAGACACTGGAAACACATCTCAAATAACAACTTTAAAACTACAGGGGTTTGTGGATTTACCAAGAAATTTAGGAAATAATAATTGGACTAGCACCACTACTCCCGATTTTATGCCACCTTCCTTATCAGAATCGTCAATATCATATTCTGGTAATTTAGTTTTTACTACTTTAACTCCAGAACGTATGTCACCATATGGTGATATATCAGGGACTAGTGGGTCGTGTCTTGCCTTAGATGGGTCAGTTGTAGCGTTACCATCTGTCAGCGGCAACCCCAACAGTGAATCAGGATGTATTGCGGAGGGAAGATCTGTGGGTAGTTGGTCACCTGGTATGGATTATACATGGGTATCACCATTTATACCAGACTCTTTAACTGGAACAGATTTATCTGATTGGAAATCATATGCAGATTCATTAATTGATAT
>ENA-OREN01000660-OREN01000660.1-marine-metagenome-genome-assembly--contig:-NODE-660-length-47185-cov-4.936147_pt1 | contig 47185 bp, 44 predicted proteins | sample MGYA00248624_ERZ508555 | MGnify/ENA primary metagenome ERZ508555 (study PRJEB26222, sample SAMN06267773) | marine metagenome | isolation source: Saanich Inlet, British Columbia, Canada | place... | reverse complement strand
ATGCAGCCATAAAAATACTGCCCATTTATTGGGCAAAATTAGGGAAAGCGCAAACGAATATGAAACTTTGAGCAGATCAAGCCATCAAAATATCGGTAACGAACTTCACGCCCGGATAGCCGAGGGTCAGCAAAAGATAGGCCAGCAATACCACGCGGGTGGTTGCTCGGCCCCGCAATCCGCTGCGAAAATGTAAAATCAGCAAGACCAAAAGCACCGCAAATACGGCGAACGCAAAGGTGGTTTTATGGTCGAGCAGCACCAGATTTCCGGTTTCCAGAAATTGCGTCGCCATGCCGGTAGCGAGGCCAATGGCCAGCACAATCACGCTCGCCAGCAACAGATTGACCACCAGTTTCTCGGAACCGGCGACCGACGGCAGCATACGGGAAAAGCTGGTCCGCGCCTTGGTCTTGATGGCCCGCTGCTGCATCGCCGCCGCTAACGAGCCGACCGCCGCCAAGGTAATCAGCGCATAGGTGGCGACAGAGACCGCGATGTGGGTTCCGATCCAGGCCAGCGGAGCGCCGCCGGTCAGCGGCACTTCCGGCGCCTGCCCCCAAGCGGTGGCCAGAATGGCGAGAACCAAAAGATACGGCAGCAACAACGGCGTCCAGCGCCAGGCATCGTCGGAAATCGCCGCGATAAGGGCAAAGATGATTAGACAGGCGGCGACGGTCAGCCATAGGGCCGTGGATATGCCGGTGCTCCAGCCTGCCGATTGGCGCACATAGACCCAGGAGAGTGTGCCCACCAGGGCGACGCCGATCACCGACCAGAACACCAAATCCCGCTTTGGCGCCGCCCGGAAGACAAACAACGCCGCAGGAATAAGGGCGACCAGGGCGCTAAGCCTCAACATATAGGTTTCCATAAAACCGTTCCCAATGTGGCGCGGGCCTGAAATTTGCCAATGAGGCACCCGATTTATACCATATGGCGTACTTGGCAAGCCTTGATCCGTATTCTAGCCTAAATTCGCCATTCGGCGAAATCATCAAGAGTTGAGGTACAATGAGCGTCACAGGAGGATTTACAGCGCTGCTGGTTTCGGCGGGACGCGGCCACCGGTTCGGCGGCGAAACGCCAAAGCAATACCTGGATGTGGGTGGTGTGCCGCTGCTTCGAACCAGCGCGCAAACCTTTCTGAAGCACCCGGAAATCGACGCGGTAACCGTGGTCATTCACCCCGACGACCGCGCCCTTTATGAGGTGGCGGTCGAAGGATTGGGTTTGGCGGAGCCGGTCCTCGGCGGCGCCGAACGCCAAGATTCCGTGCGCATCGGCCTGGAAGCGATGACCACCAATGCGCCCCGGGCCGTGCTCATCCACGACGCCGTCCGACCATTCGTCTCCGATGCGGTCATTTCCAGCGTGATCGCCGCCATTACCCCCGAAACAGGCGCCATTCCGGCCCTTGCGGTCACTGATACCCTGAAGCGGGGCCAGCAAAATGGCGGCTCCGTTCATATTACCGAGACCGTGCCCCGGGATGCCCTGTGGCGGGCGCAAACGCCGCAAGGCTTTCCCTATGGCGCCTTTTTGGCCGCCCACCGGGCCGCCGCGGGATCGGTGCTGACCGACGATGCCGCCGTCGCCGAGGCAAGCGGCCTCGCCGTTGCCATGGTCGCCGGCGAGGAAAGCAATTTCAAGATCACCGGCCCTGAGGATTTGGCCCGCGCCGAGGCCGAAGCAAGCGGTGCCGGCGCGCGCGGTATCAGCCGCACCGGGTTTGGCTTCGATGTGCACCGCTTTGCGCCCGACCGGCCACTCATGCTGGGTGGCATCGAGATCCCCTTTGATCAAGGCCTGGACGGCCATTCGGATGCGGACGTGGCCCTACACGCGGTGGTCGATGCGCTCCTGGGTGCCATCGGCGCCGGCGATATCGGCGTCTATTTCCCGCCCAGCGAAGCCCAGTGGAAAGACGCAGCATCGCATATCTTTTTGAAGGCCGCCGGCGACGCGGTTGCCGTCGCCGGCGGTATCATCCGCTCCATCGATCTGACGATCATCTGCGAGGCGCCCCGGATCGGCCCCTATCGGGATGCCATGCGCCTCCGCATCGCCGAGATTTTGGATATTTCGCCCCGCACGGTTAACATCAGCGCCACCACCACGGAGCGCCTCGGCTTCACCGGCCGCGGCGAAGGCATTGCCGCGCAGTCCGTGGTTAATATTGAGTTATTATAAATACTTACACGGTTTTTTTATCAATAAAGTTTAAAAAATCGAGGTTGCCGACAGCAATCGGCAAGGCGACCACGCAGGGGCAATCGTAGCTGTGCAGCGCCTTGATGCGGGCAATCAGCGGCTCTAGCAATTCCGATTTGGTTTTGAGGATGAAGCTGACTTCCGGCTCCGATTGGACGGCGCCGTCCCACCAATAAACCGATTCCATGGCCCCCAGAATGTTGGCGCAAGCCGCCAGCCGCTCCGCGACGATGGTTTTGGCGATGGCGCGCGCCTCTTCATTGGTGGCGGCGGTCACATAGACAAGATGCTGGGACATGACATAACTCCGAAATTTGGACAAGCGCACCAATCTAATCTACTATCGCCATCAAGGTCACCGTTATCGTCTTAAAAACCGGGGAGGTTGATATGGACGGGCAAGCGGAAAGCGTGGCGGAAAACGCCGCCAGAACGGCGAAACCTTCCGGGGCGCAGCGCAAGTGGCTGAGCCGTGGCCTTGACCAGCCCGGCGGCAAGCTGCCGTTGTTTGATGAGGCGGGCCAGAAGGTAAGCGGGCGCACGGTGAAAAGCTGCGTCAGTCAAGGCTGGGCCGAGCCTTGGTTCGCTAACCCGATCAAGCCCGACTGGCAAGTTTGTAAATTGACCGAGGCTGGCCGCAAAATAATTACCGGTGATTGACAGATATTTTTTCCGAGACCGTAACGCTGGCGCCTACTCCAATTCCTCAACGTCGATATAGCCCTTTTCGACCGCGTCGCGGAGCGCATCGAACGCCACCCGCGCTTCTTCGTAGGCTTCACGCTTTTGGCGAAGATCGTCGATATAACCTTCGTCCAATGATTCGCCCGCTTCGTTGACGCTCATATTCACTGCCGCCGCCAGATAGCGCGCCCGAAGACGCCCGACGGCAACCGCGAATCTCAGAATTTTATCTTTGTTCAACTCCGGTATGCGGCCATGAATCAGCTCTCGGTTGGCTTGGCGTATACCTAGCTCTATCTCGCTCAGAAAGCGTTTTTGATTGAGAAGGTCGCGATAATCGTCACCGGAATCGGTCATGGACATGCACTGCCTTGTTGAATTTTAACGGCTCATCATAGTCATTTAAACAAAATAGTATTTCTGTGACGTTGATCACAGCGAAAAATCACAAATGCCGTCATATTCGCCAAAGATCACTTGTGATCTGCATTATTATGTTCCCTCAAGAGCATAACTCAAGCCGGCCTTCGGGCCGGCTTTTTTTTGTGGCATCGGTAAAGCAGTTAAAATTCGTGGACGTAAAGAACGCCAGACGATAGATTCCGGCGCAATCTCGCGAAGCTAAGAGGAACCCGGATGACCGATTCGCAACATAACCTGCGCGCCCTTGGCGCCGAGGCCGGCATCCCGGCGTCGCCGGACGAGGCCGTTCTGGAAAAAGTCGATAACCCGCACACCGGAACGGCCTATTGCGTGCGCTTCACTGCCCCCGAATTCACCTCGCTCTGCCCGATCACCGGGCAGCCCGATTTTGCTCATCTGGTGATTGATTACGTGCCCGGCGCCCATATTCTGGAAAGCAAATCTTTGAAGCTTTACTTGAATTCCTTTCGCAATCACCCGGCCTTCCACGAAGATTGCACGGTTTCCATCGCCAAGCGTATCCAGGCCGAGATCGCGCCCCAATGGCTGCGCATCGGCGGCTATTGGTATCCAAGGGGCGGCATTCCCATCGACGTCTTCTACCAAACGGACGAGCCACCCGAGGACGCCTGGATCCCCGAGCAGAAGGTCGAAGCCTACCGCGGCCGCGGCTGAGCAATCGCAATCAGATTTTGAAGCCCAGGCGGTGGCCGATGGCCGGCTTGAGGACGCCGCCGCCGGCCCCAGCAATCGGATGCCGCGTGCCATGACATAAGTTATCGGAAGTCCATTATCTTCACTTCCCTGATCAGAGGCGGTAAAGTACACTGCGGGAATACCGATATAGAGCTATGTAATTTGGCAACACAAGCAAACGGGGAGCCTAAAACATGACCTTTATAAACAATTCACTATGGACTATCGCCGCTGCGGCAGCCATCGCCTTGGCGGGTCCGACGCCAGCCAAGGCCGGATTTTACGACGGCAAGGATGTGACCGTCATCATGAATGTTGGCGCCGGCGGCGGCCTGACCCGCTCGGGGCGTCTGTTTACCAACACCATGAAAAATTATCTCGGCAAGGGCACCAATATGGTGATCAAAAATATTGCCGGCGCCGGTGGCGTTAAAGGCATGAATTTTTTCGCCGAGAAGACCAAACCCGATGGATTGACGGTGTTGTGGGGAACGTCGCAACAAATGGCTCAGTTGCTCAAATTGCGCGGTGTGCGTTTCGATTTGTCTAAATTGACCGTTATCGGCGCTGGCAGTTCTTCCTATGTCAGCATCGCCCGCTCTGATTTTCCGCCCGGCTTGAAGAGGGCCGGGGACCTGTTGAAAGTCAAAAAGATGATTGTCGGCGGCCGCGGCACGACCGATGGGCTGGGCCTTTGGGCGCGCCTGCCGCTATTGATATTGGGCGTCGATTACCGGTACGTGCCCGGATACCGGGGGCAGCCCAAGATGAACGCGGCCATTCGGGCCAAGGAAATCGGCTTGCTGTCCACCGGATCGACCGGTTATTTCGCCTTCTATGAAAACACCATTTTGAAATCCGGCGAGGGCACGGCGCTCTATTATCATTCCACCCTGACCCCGGACGGAAAGTTTTCTAACCCGGGCGTGTTCCCTCCGGGCCTGAAGCATTTTAGCGAATATTACAAAGAAACCCATGGCGGCAAATCGCCCTCGGGCCCGTTGTGGGAAGCCTACAAATGGATATCGCGTTACAATTCCCGCCCCTTCGGCATGTATGCCCTTAAAGCCGTTGACCCGGCCAGGATCGCCGATCTTCGCGGCGCATTTCGCAAGAACCTCACCGACCCGGATTTTCTGGCCGGATGGCGCAAGGCGCAAAAGACCGACCCCAATTTTGGCGTCGGCGAAGAGGTTGATTGGCTGCTAAAGGAATTCAACAATATCAGCCCGGCCGCTTTAGCGGGATTGAAAAAACTGACGGCATCGAAAAAGAAAATGAAGAAGAAATAGCGCGCTTGAATGATGCGGCGGGGCACAAATCCCGCCGCGCCGTTCCCTTGCCGTAAAGTAACCCGCCCGACATGTTCGAAGCTCTCCTAGAAGGCCTGTTCGCCGTTTTTCAATGGCCGGCTATCGGCTTTTTATTGCTCGGCGTTTTGCTGGGAATATGGCTGGGTGCCGTTCCCGGGTTGGGCGGCATCATCGGCTTGGTGCTATTGCTGCCGTTTACGTTTGGCATGGATACGATCCCGGCCTTCGCGTTGCTGTTGGGCATGTTTGCGGTCACCTCGACCAGTGACACCATTGCCTCGGTTATGTTGGGGATACCGGGGACCGCCGCCTCCCAAGCAACCATTCTGGACGGCTATCCCCTGGCGCAACAAGGCAAAGCGGCACGCGCCTTCGGTGCCGCCTTCACCGTGTCGGCATTCGGCGGCGTCTTTGGTGCGATCATCCTTGCCGTATCGCTGCCGCTTATTCTACCGATCATCAAGTCGTTCGCCTCGCCGGAGCTTTTTGTCCTTGGCATGCTTGGATTGGCCATGGTGGGCTCTTTAAGCGGCGGATCTATTTTGAAAGGCCTGACCGTTGCGGCCCTCGGTATTCTGCTATCAACCGTGGGTTATGGTGAAGCGGAATCCATCCCGCGCTTTCATTTCGAAACCGATTATCTGCTCGACAATCTTCCGCTTATTCCAGTGGTCCTCGGCCTGTTCGCCATTCCGGAATTAATGGAACTGGCGATCCGCAATGTGTCCATATCCAGAGTGCCAAAGGATCAGACCGAAGGCGGCGGCATGCTCGAGGGCGTCAAGGATGTCTTCCGCCATTGGTGGCTGGCGCTCCGCTGCGCGGCGATCGGAACCTATGTGGGCATGTTGCCAGGACTGGGGGCCGCGATCGTCGATTGGGTTGCCTACGGACACGCCGTTCAAAGCGCCAAGGATAAATCGAAGTTCGGATTTGGCGATATCCGCGGCGTCATTGCGCCAGAGGCCGCCAACAATGCCACCCGCGGCGGATCGCTCATCCCGACGGTTGCCTTTGGTATTCCCGGCAGCCTCGGCACCGCCATATTGCTAGGCGCCCTCCTGATCCAGGGTCTGAAACCCGGACCCGATATGCTGACCACCGAATTACACATCACCTTCTCCATGGTGTGGACCATCGTGATCGCCAATATTGTTGCTGCCGGGCTCTTGATGGTTTGGAGCAAGCAGGTGGCCAAGATTGCGTTTTTGCCGGGCCATTTGATTGTGCCCGGCGTTATCTTGTTCGTATTCTTGGGCGCCTGGCTGGGCGGCGCCGCAATCGGCGATTGGATATCCTGCCTAGCCTTTGGCATTATCGGTTATGTAATGAAGCGCGGCGGCTGGCCGCGCCCGCCGCTGATCCTGGCTCTGATCCTCGGCAACATCATGGAAAACGCCTTCCAGATCAGCATGGGGGCCCACGGCGGATTTGGCTGGCTGTCCCGCCCCGTGGTCCTCATCGTCATCGCGCTCATTGCCCTGACCATCCTTTTATCGGCCCGTGGCATCACCAAGAATAAGGCGGCCCAAAAGGCCGACGCCGATGATCCCGCCAGTGCCGTCCGCCAAGAGGCATCGGAAGGCGGCGCCAGAAATCCCCTGCTATCTCTGCCGTTCACGATCATTCTGTTCGTGCTATTTACCTGGGCCGGGCTGCAAGCCTTCGCTTGGCCGGAATCGGTTCGCGAATTTCCGCTGATGTCGGCGGTGCCCGGCGCCGTCATGGTGTTTTTTGTTCTGATTTCCGACAGCAGACAGGCGTATGCGGAGATCGGCAAACATGGCGGTCTTTCGCCCGCCCTCGCGGCGGCATTCGACAAAGCGCTCCTTAACAAAGCCAGCATGTTCTTTGGTTATCTCCTGGTGATGATCTTGGTCATGCCGTTTATCGGGCAGAAATTCGCCTTGCCCCTGTTCATACTGGTCTATCTCATCCGCTGGGGTGGCTACAATTGGCGCATCGCGGGCGGCTACGCCTTTGGTGGCTGGCTGATGATCGTCGGCTTTTACGACCGCATATTGGACATGCTGTGGTACCCGTCCTGGCTCGATAGCTGGCTTCCGGAATTGCTGCCGTCCTGGTTGCCCCGCTGGTTTTTCGTTTAAATTCAAATTATTCTGAAAGGTATTGATGATGTCATCCACACCGCCGCACCACATCGAAACCTGTATCCCGGAACGGCGCGAGCCGGGCGTGATGGTCTTTAATATTCGCCCGGGCGGCATCGCTGAACAAGAAGGCGGCGCCATCGGCTGGTTTGTCGGCATCGGCCAGGACGGCGAATTCAAACTAAACATGAATTTCGATGCCCCGACCCAGGACGTGCGCCGGCTGGCGAACGGCAATCTGCTCATTTCCCTGACCACCACCGGCGTGATCATGGAAGTGACGCCGGCGGGCGAGACGGTGCGGCGATGGCATGTGGCCGGCAAATGGCTGGACACGCCACCACCTGAGGGCAGCATAGAAATCGACCTCCCCCTCACCCACCACACGATCAATGTATTCCCGAACGGCAATTTGATGCTGCTGAGCGCAGAGATGCGGCAGTTTGATGATTGGCCCGAAAGCGACAGCGATCCGGATGCCGGTCGGAGAATCGCCAACGTGATCGGCGATCTGATTTTGGAAGTTTCGCCCGAGGGCGCCATCCAACGTCAATGGAAGTTGCTCGATATCCTGGACCCCTACCGGCTTTGTTATGGAAGCTGTTCCGGCTATTGGAAAGCGCGCGGCTTCGAGAACAGTAACGATTGGTGCCACACAAACGCGGTCACCTATAGCGCGGCGGACGATTGCCTCATCGCATCCCTCAGAACCCAGGACTGCCTGATCAAGTTTTCCGCCGCCACCGGCGAATTGAAGTGGATCCTCGGCAATCCCGGCAACTGGCAGGCGCCTTGGTCGGAAAAGCTTTTAAAACCCGTCGGCGATGTGGAATGGCAGTACCATCAGCACGATGTTTCCATCACGCCGGACGGCACGGTCCTTTGTTTCGATAACGGCAATTTCCGTGCCCTGCCCTTCGCCGAAACGATGCCCGACGAAGCATGCTACAGCCGCGGCGTCGAGTACGCCGTCGATGAAGAGGCCATGACCGTTACCCAAGTCTGGTCCTATGGTAGCGCCGAAGGCGATAACGTCTATGCCTGCTATCAGGGCGGCGCCTACCGCCTGCCCAAGACCGGCAACACCTTCCTTACCTATGGCGGCGTCTGCACCAAGGACGGCGTGCCTTCCAGCGACAACGCCGGCAGCTTCGCCCGTTCCCGATTGGTGGAGGTGACGCCAAGCGGCGACGTGGTCTTCGATATGTGGATCGATTCCGGCGAGGCAGATGGCGGCGCGCCACTGTCTTCGTTCCGGTCCGAACATTTTCCGGAATAGAATCCCTGGAAATATTGACTCCCATCGGCCCGCACCTACAATCTCTCCGGCAACGGGGGAGCGGCACATGAGCGAGACAAGCGGGCAAGGCGTATTGGATCGCCCCAACAGCTATATCGGACAAAGCGTGCCACGCCCCAATGTGGAGCGGCTGCTGCACGGCCAGGGCACCTTTACCGATGATATCCAGCTAAAGCGTATGGTGCATCTGGCGTTTCTACGCTCACCCCACGCCCATGCGGACATCGTTACCTTGGATTTTACCGCCGCCAAACAAAGCCCCGGCGTCATCGCCGTGGTAAGCGGCGAGGACGTTGCCGCACTCTGCGAGCCATGGCTTGGGCTTCTCACCCATCTGCCGGGCTTGCGAACGGCGGCGCAGTATCCCATGGCCATGGGCCGTGCCCGCTGGCAAGGCGAGCCGGTCGCCGCCGTCGCAGCCCAAAGCCGCGCCGAGGCCGAAGATGCGCTGGATTTGATCCAAGTTGAATATGCGGAACTGCCGCCGGTGACCGATGAGGCCGCCGCGCTGGAGCCGGACGCCCAGCCTATCCATCCCGAGTTGGGAGACAATGTCTGCTTTGACCGCACTGTCGATGAGGGCGATGTGGACGCCGCCTACGCCGCCGCCGAAGTGGTGGTCGAGGAAGAGTACATCTTCAACCGGCATACAGGCGTCACCATGGAAACCCGCGCCATCATCGCCGATTTCAACCCCGGCGACGATATGCTGACGGTCTATTCCTCCACCCAGGTTCCGCACCAGTTGCAAGCCCTGCTGGCCAAGCATTTCAGGCTTCAAGAACACAAAGTCCGGGTCATCGCCAAAAATGTCGGCGGCGCGTTCGGCATGAAGGCGCATCTTTATGGCGATGAATTTGCCGCCGTGGCCCTCGCCATCATGCTCAAGCGACCGGTCAAATTCACCCCCGACCGGCTGGAATCCTTCGCCGCCGATCTGCATGTGCGCGGCTTCAAGGCGAAGGCCAAAATGGCGGTGGACAAGGACGGCAAGATCACCGCCTTCGAGATGGACACCTTGGCCGGCATCGGCCCCTACTCCATGGCGCCGCGCTCGTCGACGATTGAGACCAACCAGGTTCTGAATTTGAGCGGCGGCTGTTATCCGATCCAGAATTACCGCGCCCGGGGCCGCATCGCCTTTCAGACACTGGCCATGACATCGGGCTATCGGGGCGTCGGCCATCCGTTGGCCATGGCGATCACCGAAGGGTTGGTGGACCTGGCAGCGGCGAAGCTCGATATGGACCCGCTGGATGTCCGCAGACGCAATTTGATCGCCGACGATGCCTATCCGTGCAAGTCGGTCACCGGCATGCCGTTTGAGAAACTAACCCATCAGGCGGCCTTGGCCAAATTGGAAGACATGATCGGCTATGACGCCCTGCGCGCCGATCAGGCAGCGCAAAGAAAAAACGGCATCTATCGGGGCATCGGCTTTTGCTCGCTGATCGAACTTTCTAGCCCGAGCCCTATGTTCTACGGCGCGGGCGATGCCCCCATTTCGGCCCAGGACGGCTGCACCATCCGACTGGATGCCAAGGGCAATATCGTCTGTTCATCCGGCGTCACAGAACAAGGCCAAGGCGCCGAAGCGGTGATGGCGCAGGTCGCGGCGACCGTCTTCGGGGTAAGCACCGATAAGGTGCAGATTATCACCGGTGATACCGACGTGACGCCCTACGGCGGCGGCACCTGGGGCAGCCGCGGCACCGGCATCGCCGGCGAGGCGGTCAACAAGGCCGCGCGTGCCTTGCGCGAAAATGTTCTCGACGTGGCCGGCGTCATGCTACAGGCGGAGCCCAGTAGCCTGGATATCCGCGCCAACATGATCGTGGATGCTTCAGGCGGAACTGAGCGGCTGTCCCTCGCCGAGATTGGCCGCGTCGTCTATTACCGGGCCGATACCTTGCCGAAGGATTTCCAATCCGAGCTTACCGTCACCCGCCACCACGTGCCCAAGAAATATCCGTTTTCCTTCACCAACGGCGCGCACGCCGCCCATATCGAAGTGGACGTGAGCACCGGGCTCACCAAAGTTTTGAAATATTGGGTGGTAGAGGATTGCGGCACGGTCATCAATCCGATGCTGGTGGACGAGCAAATCCGCGGCGGCGTCGCCCACGGCCTCGGCGAAACCTTGTTCGAGGAATGTATCTACAATGACCATGGCCAGCTCTTGAACGGCAACATGGCCGATTACCTGGTGCCCATGGCGCCCGAATTACCCGATGTGGAGGTGGCCCATCTGGTCTCCCCAACGGACGATACCGAGCTGGGCGCCAAGGGCGCCGGCGAAGCGGGCACCTCGGGCGCGCCGGCAGCCATCATGAACGCCATCAACGACGCCTTGCGCCCGCTTGGCGCCAGGGTCAATCATTTCCCGTTCACGCCGGAGCGAGTGTTGCGAGCCTTGGGGAAAATTTAAGATCATGGAGCCATTCGAGGATTTTGCCCACACCGGCCCCGATACCCTGGCCGGTCAATTCATTCGCCGCTTCTGGCAGCCGGTGATGGTGTCCGAAGATTTGGAACCCATGCGGCCCCAAAGGATCCAGGTCCTCGGCCAATATTTCACCGCCTACCGGGGGGAAGACGGTAGGCCCCATCTGGTTCAGGACGCCTGCCCGCACCGGCAAACGCAGCTATATCTCGGCTGGGTTGAAGATGACTGCATCCGCTGCTTCTATCACGGCTGGAAGTTCGATGGCGAGGGAACCTGCGTCGAGCAGCCCGCAGAGAACGAAAGCTTCAAGGACAAAGTGCGTATCGAAGGCTATCCGGTACGCGATTATCTGGGGTTCGTGTTCGCCTTTCTGGGAGAAGGTGAGGCGCCGGTATTTCCCCTGTTCCCCGAGGTGGACGAGACCACCGACACGGTCACCTACAACTGCCATCCGGTGCCTTGCAATTATTTCCAACGCGTCGAGAACGATCTGGACGAGGTGCATCTGCATTTCGTGCACCGAGTCTCCACCGACGAAATCGGCCTCAGCCAATTGCCGGAAATCGATGTGGCGGAGCGCGATTACGGCATCCTGCGCAAGGGCCGCCGCGCCGACGACGGCAACAACGTGACCCGCACCGCCCACATCATGATGCCCAATGTGTTGTTCACCGTTACCCCGGCGAGTGCCGCCGATCCGGACTGGAACCTGCATATCGCGTGGCGGGTGCCCATCGATGACGAGACCATGGCCAGCTTCATCCTCGCCGTCCGAAAGGGCGGCGGCGAAGGCTTGGTGCGGCGCCCACCCACGGACCCGGACCCCAACGACATCACCGAAGAGGTGCTCGCCGGGCGCCTTCGGGTGCAGGATTTGGACCCAGGCTATCGGGGCCTCTTTAACGTCCAGGACAATGTGGCCCTGGCGGGACAGGGGCGCATCGTCGATCGCTCCCTCGACCGGCTCGGCGCCTCAGACAAGGGCGTCATCCTGTTGCGCCAACTTTGGGAGCGGGAAATGAAAGCGATCCATGAGGGCCACCCCATCAAGGACTGGCGCCGCCCGAAAACCTCGTTCCTGGATATCCAAAGCCGCGAGATGGAACTGGTGAAGAGCTAGGGAACTCCGGCGGCGCGCATCAGTTCGGCAAACTTGGCGCGGACTTCATCATCCCTGACAAGTTTCGGCAGGTTCCAATTGTCGAGCACGAATTCCGGGTAATTGGCTGCAACGCGCGCTGCAAGTTTGCGCGCATCGTCCTCTCGTCCACACCCCATTAAGGCGGCCGATCCCCAACAGATGGCCGGCGGCCCAACTGGCCCGCCGCGCCCAACGTTCGCCTCAAGCACTTCGACCGCCTTCTCATAATCTCCCGCGAGAAGGTAGGTTTGGCCAAGTTGGTTCAAATAGGGTCCACCGATGAATTGAGGATTGAGAGAAATAGCCTGCTCCAAGGCCTTCACGCCATCTTCGGATTTGCCAACCAGACCGAGGAACATCCCCAGATAGGCATGCGCATCGGCATCGTTGGGTTGGCGTTGAACAGCTTCGCGAGCAGCGGAAATCGCTTGCTCAAATTGCCTTTGGTGCATCAAGGCAAAGCCTTTTGCGGTATAGGACCAACCGAAGGTTTCGTCCACCTTGATCGCCTGCTCTGCCAAACCCAAGGCCCGTTCCACCTCTACCGTAGGGTCGGTGAAACTCCAGGACGAGCCGAAGCAGAGCATCATCGCGACGCCCGCATAGCCGCCGGCAAAATCCGGGTCCATTTCGATGACTTGCTCGAACATTTCGCGGGCGCTGTCGATACGTTCCGGTACCGGCGGATAAGGCGCGGCGCGGGCGCGCACATAGAGCTCGTAGGCTTCCAGGTTGCTGGTGTGGACGCGGCGCAAGCTGTCGGCCTCGCCGCGCGTCAACTGGACGCTCAGGGCTTCGACCACCTTGGCGCTCACTTCGTCCTGCAACTCGAACACATTGTCGATGGACCCATCATAGCGGTCCGCCCACAAATGCCCGCCGGTTTGGGAATCGATCAACTGGGCGTTGATGCGCACCTTGTTCCCGGCCCGGCGTACGCTGCCTTCGAGCACATAACGGACGCCCAATTCTTTGGCCACCTTGCGCACGTCGGCGCCTTGGCCCTTGTAAATGAAGGACGAATTTCGGGCGACCACGAATAGGCCTGATATCTTTGAGAGATCGGTAATCAAATCCTCGGTCATCCCGTCGGCGAAGGATTCCTGGTCTTTATCGCCGGACATATTATCGAAAGGCAGAACCGCGATGGACGGCTTTTCCTCTTCCGCATCTGGCACCGCCACGGCGACAGCCTCGAAGCGCAGCGCATAGGCTTGCACCGGCGCCGAGACGTTTTTGACCTCCTGTGGCCCCATATCCTCGTAGACCACTTGAATACGGTTGCGGACCGATTCGTACACCATACCGGAAATACAGATGCCGCCCGGCTCCGCCAGCCCTTCCAGGCGCGCCGCCACATTGACGCCTTCGCCATGGATGTCGCGGCCATCGTCGATGATGTCGCCGAGATTGATGCCCATGCGGAAATCCAGGCTGCTGGCGGCCAAGCTTTGTTGCAAGGTTATTGCGCAATTGACAGCGTCCTGAACAGTTGCAAATTCCACAAGAAAACCGTCGCCGGTGAGTTTCACAATCCGGCCATGACGGCTTTCGACGGTGGGCCCGATCACGTCATCACGGGCAGCGCGCCAGGCGGCTACCGTGCCGTCGGTGTCCTCCTCCATCAGCCGCGTATAGCTGGCCACGTCAGCGGCCAGAATGGCGGCGAGCCTGCGCTCCATGGATTGATCGCTCATCGCCAGTTCCTGCTCAATGCTCGCTCAACAATCGGCCGAAGCCTTCGATCTTGTCGTCGATGCCGCCAGCGCGCAGCCCGGCCCAAAAGGTGGAGGCGTTGGATGTGATCACCGGCTTGCCAAGCTCGTCTTCCAAAGCCTGCGCAATGCCGGCAGAGCCGAAATTGGCGCAGCTTATGAACACCGCCTCAGCCTCGTCCCGATCAACGGCGCGGGCGTGGACCAGAATCTCGTCCGGCGCCACCGACGCATAATCGGTCCCTTTCGGCCCGCCAGATGTTTCCTTTTTTGAAAAGTCATACCCGGCCATGGCGACCACTTCGACGCCGTGGTCGGCCAAGTACCCTTTTTCGTGCGCGTTGGTCTCTTCGGAATATGGCGTCGCCATGGATATGCGCGTAACGCCAAGCGTCTCCAATGCCTGCAACACCGAAGATGCCGTTGCCACCGCCGGCGCGCCGGTGACGCTTTCCAGCTTGGCTTTCAGCATATCCGCCGGGCAGGCCATGGAGCCCACCGTGCAGTTATAGGCAACGATGGTCGAGCCGCAGGTTTTTAATTCATCGAGGCGGATTTCCAAATCGTCCATCAATTCTTTGAAATCATCGTGCTCGGGATGGAAATGGATCGGCATGCGGGTGAAGTGGCTGGTGACGCCATCCGGCGCCATGGCGGCAAATTCCGGCTCGGTCACCGTATTCACGGTCGGGATAATGACGCCGAGCCGGGCCCGCCAGCCGAGCGGCTTTGTTCCTTGTGCATTAGGCATTGGCTACCTCCTTGCGCAGGCCCGCCCTCTCCAACCGGGGCAGTACCTCGTCCCTGAAATAGGGAAAATGTTCGGTGTAATTTACCAGACCCATGGCAATTCCGGAAACGCCCATATCGCTCAACTCCTGCATCTTGGCAACCACCTCATCGGGCGTGCCGATCAGCGGATAGGCGCTGTTGCCGGCGGCAATGCGCCGCCACATGGCGGTCTTCACTTCGTCCGAAAGGGTTGGATCGTCGCGTATGCCTCGCCCGATGAACATGCGGTCCACGGCTTCGGTGTCAGCGTGATCGACGGCGTAATATTGGTGATATTCCTCGGCCTCTTTGGTGGTTGGGCGGCAGACCACATAAGCGTTGGTGAAAACGCCCACATCGCGGCCAAGGGCTTTCGATTGTTCATGCACATGGGCAACGTCTTCGCGGCCTCGTTCCGGCGTCGGGATATTGCGGAACAGATAATCGGCGTTGCGGATGGCAAACTCGCGACCAGCGGGGGAGCCGCCGGCGTTCATGATCAGAGGCCAAGGATCGCTGATTGGTTTCGGCTCGGCGCGCACATTCTTCAATTGGAAAAACTTACCGTCGAAATCAAAGGGCTCGGTCTCAGTCCAGATGCGCTTGCAGATAGCCAGCCATTCTTCGCCCTGCTCGTAGCGCCGGTCATGTTCGCCCAAAGGAATGCCGAACATGCCGAACTCGTCCTCGTTCCAGCCGCAGACGATATTCAGCCCGAAGCGGCCCTGGCCAATATGATCGCAGGTGGTGATCTGCTTGGCGGCGAAGACCGGATTGATCAGACCCACATGCAGCGTGGAAAAGGCGATGATGCGCTTAGTTGCCGCCAACAACCCGCCGGCCCAGACAAGGGTCTCAAACGACGTGCCGTTGTGATCCGTCTCGCCGCCATAGCCGGCCCAACGGCCGAGCGGCAGCATGAATTCGAGCCCCGCCTGGTCCGCCATCTGGGCGATTTCGATGTTGTTTTTCCAGGTCGGCTGCCAACGCTCCGGCACCGTCGTCGTCGCGATACCGCCGGAACAGTTGGCGGCGAAAATGCCGATCTTGAACTTGTTGCCGTCCGCCATAGTTACGCCCCCCTCCCTCCTAAATCTCCGATGACCAGTCTAGCGCGCGGAGCCTCACGGCAACAATATGGTTGAACCGGTGGTCTTGCGCCCTTCGGCGTCCCGGTGCGCCTTGGCGGCGTCCTTCAAATCATAGGTTTGCCCGATCTTGATCTTGACGGCGCCGGATTTGAGCATGCGGAACAAATGGCGCGCGGACTTGCGGCGGGTCTCGGCATCGTAGAGGTAATTGGCCGCCTTGGCGCGCAGAAAGTAGGATGCGGTTTTGGCGCCCACTTCCCAAAAATCCATGGGCGGTGCCTTGCCCGACGCGCTGCCGAACAGGCAAATGAGCCCATATTTGCGGACGCTGGCGAGGCTGGCATCCCAGTGGTCATGGCCCACCGAGTCATAAACCAGATCAACACCCTGGCCGTTGGTCAGGCGCTTGATTTCCTTGGCGATGTCCTGTTTCGATGAATTGATCACATGAGCGGCGCCGTTGCGTTTGGCGAGGCGCACTTTTTCCGGCGTCGAGGCCGTGCCGATCAAGCGCGCCCCCACTGCCTTCGCCCATTGGCTGGCGATCAGCCCAACCCCGCCGGCGGCGGCGTGGAACAGAATAGTCTCGCCGCGCTTGATTTTGTGCACTTCATTGAACAGGTACTGCACCGTGCAGCCCTTGGTGAGCGCCGCTGCCGCCGTTTTGTCATCGAGCCAGCCGGGCAGCTTGATCAACTCTTCGGCGCCGCGCACGCTGGCCTCCGCATAGGTGCCGGCGCCGCCGCCGCTAAAGGCCACCCGGTCGCCGGGTTTAAAGCCTTTGACGCGCTTGCCGACGGCTTCGATCACGCCGGCACCTTCGATGCCGATAACGGCGGGAAAGCCGGCCACCTTATAGAGGCCGTTCCTGAAATAGGTGTCGGCGAAATTGAAGCCAACGGCGGTATGGCGGACCAGCACCTGATCGGGCTTCGGGTTCGCAACGTCGATCTCTTCCCATTTGAGGACCGAGGGCGGACCGTTTTTGTGGATGCGAATTGCGTTGGCTCTCATATTGGATATCTCCTTAAACCCCAAAAGTGAATCGGCTACCCACATTGGATGCCACCAGCTTATCAGGCATCCGTTCGCGCATTTTGCCGATAAAATTTGCACCGGTGCAGTGCATGGGCACAACCACATCGGGGTTGATCAATTCCAGCTCGTCCAGCGTATGATCGACATATTCATTGGGTGCCAGCCCCAAATGGAAACCACCGATTACCGCATGCACCTTGTCCGTGTTGGCGACGGCCATGGCGGTCCTAACCGTATTGATGATGCCCGTATGGCCGCAGGACGATATGACCACCAGACCGCGTCCTTCAATCATGTAGCAAGTGGCGTGTTCGTCGGGATGTTGATCGGTGACCAGCTTGCCGGCGCGCTCATCTTCGGTGTAATGGTCGTCGTCTTCCTCAACCAAGGTGCCGCCGCTGACATCTTCAAAGGAATTTCGTTCGATATAACCGCTGGTAAAGGCGTCTTGTAGATCATGAGGTTCGCTGCAACAGACCTGTTGGACGTTTCGCGCAGTCAGCGACGATCTGTCGATGGCGCCCCAGGGAACCGGTTTTTTACCTTTTTGGCCAATCCATTTTTCACGGAAAACCGTCTCGCCGCCCACGTAAAGCGATATGTCATCGCGCATGTGTGTGCGGTGCTGACCGACAAACCCGTCCAAGCCGCCGAAATGGTCGCGGTGGCCATGGCTGAGGATCAACCCATTGAGCTTACCGGGATCGATATCAAGAAGATCGAAATTGCGGTTTAGTATCTCCGGCGTGTAGCCGAAATCGAGCAGGTATTCCGCGCTTGCACCATCCTTGACGGAGGCAAGATGCAGCGACAAGCCCCACTCGGCGGCGAAGGTGGTCATTTGCCGGCCAGGTATGGCGCCCACATGTTCGATCCCGGCCATGGAATGTTCGAGCTTCGGCAAAAACCGTTCGTAAACGGAATCGACCACCACGCGGACCGACAATTTTTCCACTACCGGCGCGGCGAAGGGTGTCGCTTTAGCATCCATGTTCGTTCCTCCCATAGGTCTCTCTTCATTCCGCCATGTAAATGGCGCCGTCCTGAATTTCGATTTTGATGGATTTCAGGCTTTCGCCTTCGCATGGGCCTTGAATGCACAATCCGTCCTCCACCTGAAACGTAGCGGCGTGCATACCACAGCGGATATATTTGTGCTCCGGCTCGAAAAACTTGCCGGGCACCTGATCCAGCAAAAGCTGCGCATGGGGGCACCAGTTGATATAGGCGTAGGCCGCATCGCCGCGCCGGGCAACGAAGATGTTGCGCTGCTTGCCTTCGATGCGGGCCACCATGCCGAGGGCATCGTTATCGGCAATATCTTCCAGCGCGCAAAGCTTCGCATCGGCATCCAACATCAGGAGCCGAACCCATAGAGCCGCGCAGGATTGTCCACCAGGATTTTTTGCAACAGCGCTTCGTCGCCGTCCACATATTTGCCCAGCAGATCCACCAGATCGCCGTCGTTGGGCATGTAGCCGGCGATGTTGGGATGCGGCCAATCGGTGCCCCAAAGCAGATTATCGGGCGCCACTTCGATCAATTTTTGGGCGAACGGGATAACGTCGTGGAACGGCGTGCCGGCCTTGGAAAGGCGCTCGGCGCCGGTGATCTTGACCCAGGCGCCGGACTCTTTGACGAAATTCAGCAAAAGCTGGAAGGCCGGCTGATCGGTGCCCTGATCGGGATCGATGCGCGCCATGTGATCGAACACAATCGGCACCGGCAGGCTTTTTAATTCATCCGCACATTCGACCACGTCGTCGGCCTCCATATAGATCACCGCGTGCCAGCCGAACGGCGCCATTTTTTCGCAGACGCTGCGAATTTTGGAGAAATCCGGCTTGTTGCCGCCGGACAAATGCCGGGCGAACGAGAACCGCGCGCCGCGGGCGCCGCCCTTATCCAAACGGTCCAGCTCTTCTTCGGCCACTTCCGGCAATACCATGACAATGCCCCGGTAGCGGTCCGGGTCCGAGGCCAGGCAATCCATCATCGCCGTGTTGTCGTCGTAATGGCAGGTCGCCTGAACAATCACGGCGCGGGCCAGCCCCAATTTGTCATGCACCGATTTGATCAATTCCTTCGATGCATCCGGCGGCGTGTAGGAGCGCTTCGGATGGTAGGGGAACGTGTCGCCGGGCCCGAACACATGACAATGAGCGTCGGTGGCGAATGCCGGCAATTTCAGATCGGGCGTGCGGGTGTCGGGGTTGGGCCCCTGGATGGTCGGGCTCGTATCATCAGTCATGAAATTTTGGTCCTTTGAGTTTTAGGCGTTCTTCCAAACGCTATCGGAAACAAGTATCTGGCCTTCGAACAGGCGGCGCGCGGTTCTGAGCAGCGCTGCCCGCTTGATGACGGGATTGTCGGCGCTGCCTTCGAATTCCATCTCCACCGACATCTCGCCGGTGGGATGCTCGACGCTGAACATCTTGCGCAACCCCTCCGGGACTACCGCCACCCTGGACGCGGTGGAGCCTTCCATGATGCAGGCGGTGGCCACCGACACGGCGGCGAAGACGCCGATGGCGGCGTGGCAGTCGTGGGGGATGAACGAGCGCGTGGTGATCGAGCCGCCGTTCCGGGGCGGCGCAACCAAAGTCATTTTAGGCACGGTGAGTGAGCCCACATCTTCCAGGTTCATCATCGGGCCGACGGCGAAGCGCAATTCTTCAACGCGCTCTTTCAGCTCTGTATCGGCGTTCAGCTCGTCGCGGCTCTCGTAGCCGGTGCGGCCCACGGCGGCGGCTTCAAATAAAACGCAAGGCATGCCGTTATCGATGCAGGTGACTTCGATGCCGTTGACGGTATCGACCAGATTGCCGGTGGGCAGCAGCGCGCCGCAGGTGGAGCCCTCGGTGCCCCGGAAATTGGTCATCACCGGTGAAGCGGTGCCGGGCACGCCGTCGATGCGCGCGTCGCCGTCATATTCTGGATGGCCGCCGGGGGTGGCAAACGTCACGTCCGCAAGGCTGCTCGAATTTTCCATAAAGACGGTCAGCGTGGTTTCATCGCCCCGGGCTTCGATCATGCCCTGTTCGACCGCGAAGGCGCCAACGCCGGCCAGCATGTTGCCGCAGTTCTGTTTGATGGAGGCGCGCGGCTCATCGACCACCACCTGGACGAACAAATAATCCAGATCGACCCCGTCGCGCTCCGACGGCTTGACGATAGCCACCTTGCTTGTCAGCGGATTTGCACCGCCGACGCCATCGATCTGGCGCGCATCGGGCGAGCCCATGGCGGCAATCAGCACTTGATCGCGCAATTCGGGATCACCCGGCAAGTCCGCCGCATTGAAAAACGGCCCCTTGGACGTGCCGCCGCGCATCAACACGCATGGAATTTTGGTCTGCATATTATGTAGCTCCTGTTGGACGCGCCCTGCCAGAGAGTAAATATTCCGGCCCCGGCTGCCAATAAATTCCTACTTCACTAATTGGTTGAGTTCTCACATAAAAATCGTGCGACATATCTTCGGATTTTCGACCATACCGTTTCATTACTATTCCTTACGGATCATACCGGTTCATACCGGTTTTCTGGTCAAAATTTTGCCCATTTTTGACGCTAATTTTCCCCTTTAAACACAAAGATTAAATAGGCAGAAAACCGCTGCGGCGCAACGTCAATGCACCGGTAATTTTCGCATGGCATTGGTGAGTTGGCCCAAGTCCGAGTCATCGGCCAACTCCCGTAGGATCGACAGCAAGTCCACCGCCGCGTCTGCGTCCACGGTGCGTTCGGCCAGGGCCATGAACTTCTCCGACACCATAGCGGAGCCCGCGGGGTTCATGGGGTGGCCGAAGGGGTATTCGCATGCCTCTTCGATGATATCACCGTTCTTGAGGCAGATTTCGAAGCGGACGGGCTGGCGGGGTGATTCCAATTCCAGCGTCGCCGGGTCCACCGACACGCTGATTTTCTGCATCAGGGGGCGCAAGGCAGGGTCCTCTACCCGCTCCAGATCGAAGCTTTCGAGGCTGATCTCGCCATCCACCAACGTCACTGCCAGAATATAGGCCAGGCTATGATCGGCGGTCTCGCGGGTCTTGGGGTCCCATTTTTCGGGTCCATCGTTGCGCCCGCCGCCGATCTCGTTGTACAGAAACTCGTAGCCAAACACATCTATGGCTTCGATATCGCGCCAATCGATGCGCTTGCGGAGTTCGAGAAACAATTCCACCGGTGCCTGGGCGCACCATTCCACGGGCAGGAACTTGATGGCCGTCCGCTCGATCACCGAGCGGCTATCTACGGTCGCGCCCAGATGACCCATTTCGAAGGGCGCACCCAGCCGCTCGAACAAGCCCTGTTCGCCGGAAAACGGATTGGGCGGCGCTTCCATACCGCGCATCGCAAGGCGGGTCACAAACACCGCGTTCATAACGCTGTGTGGCGTCGCGCAACCCTTCCAGGCCGACAACGCCCCGGCGCGCGATGCCCGGAGCGGCACCGTGGTTGTGACGCCCAGCGATATGGCATTGGCGGTGGTTGCCTGATCGAGCCCCATGGTGTGGCCCATGCCGGCGGCGGTAGCGATGGCAAGGAACACCCCCTGGTCGATGCCGAGGTTGCGCAAGGGAATCACGGCGGCGAGCGCGCCGAACACCTCGTAGGCCACATGAACGCCGCCGATAAATTTGCGCCCATCGGCGCGCGAAATTTCCGCCGCCGTCAGGATGCCGGCAATCATGTCGCTGGGATGGCCGCCGGTCAGCGCGTTGAAGGTGTCGTTGAAATCCAGGCAGCGCATCATCACCGCGTTGGCGAAGGCGGCATGATCGGGGGCGGAAAATGCCGCTGCGCCGAACACCGAAGCGCCAACCTCGGCGCCCGCTGTCTCGGCAGCCATGGAGCGGGCTATCGCCGCTGGCTGCTCGGCATAACCGGCGATGGCGCAGCCCATGCCGTCGACGATATGGTCGATAATGGTGGCCAGGGTTTCCGGTGCCAGGCTATCGATATCGAAGCCGGTGGCGTAGTTGGCGATTGTGGTTGTTATGTCATCCATGCGCTAAAGCCGTCCGTTGGCGCGCAACTGCTCCACGGTATCGGCAAGGCTCTGCGCCAGATCAATGGCGGGCGCGTAGCCGAGGGCGCGGCGGGAAGCGGAATCATCAATGCGCCATTCGCGTCCCTTCCAGCTATCGTGGAGCGCCTTGGTGTAGCTGTGCGGATAGCCCGACAGCTTGGCCATGATGGCGTCGATATAGGGCACCATGCCGGTCATGAAGCCGGGCATCTTCATCAATGGCTTGGCGATGTTCGGATCGATGCGGCTCAAAGCCACGCCCATGTCGTAAAGGGACACGGTTTGGTTCATAGCGATATAGCGTTGGCCAATCTCGCCTTTCTCATAGGCCAGACTGTGGGCGGTCGCCACATCGCGCACATCGACAAAGGGGAAACCGATATCCGGTGCGCCCATGCGCAAGGAGCCCTTGGCGAACGCTTCGATGAAATCCACCGATGGCGTCGAGCGATTGAAGCCGGGCCCTGTAACGGCGCCGGGAAGCACCGAGACCATATCGAGGCCTAGCTCGCCGGACAGTTGCCAGGCGTGTTTTTCGCCGCTGGATTTCTCTTCGATATAAGTGACCGAGGTATCACTCACCCAGCTATCTTCGGATGCCGCCGGCTGGCCGGGCGCCACTGGCGCGATGGTTACCACGGACGAGGTGAGCACAATCCGGCCAACGCCTGCTTTTTTGGCGGCGTTCAGCACGTTGGCCATGCCGAGGGTGCCGGTTTCGGTCATGATGCGCGCCTGCACCGCATCGCTTGGCGCCAGATCATAGATGGCGGCCACCTGGAAGACGCCGTCCATGCCGGTACATGCGGCGTCCATAGAGGCGGGATCGAACAGGTCCGCCTTGACCACTTCGGCTTGTAATTTCTTGAGGGCATCGGTCTTGGCCGCATCCATGGGATCGCGCACCGAAGCCCGCACATGATAGCCGTTTTCCACCAACTCGCGAACCAGCGCGCCGCCCACATGGCCGCTAGCACCGGTTACCAGGACCGATTTCGACATGTTGGACTCCTATTGTGGCCGGGCGCCCTTATGGGCTGGGATATCCGTATCGAAGCTGGCCCAATCCTGGATATGTTCGGTATAGACCGCAACGTCCGCTTTTCGGATCGCGTAGTCATCGAAACATCCGACGGCCACCGCCAAAAGCTCGGGCCAAAGCTCGGCCTTCCAAAAGAGGGTCGTGCCGCAGGTTGGGCAGAAATTGCCTTCGATATAACGCCCGGAATCAGAGCCCCGCCTAAAGACCGTGCTGTCGCCATTGATGGCGTTGACCTGCGCGACATTGAAATAGGCGCCGGTGCCATAGACGGCGCCGGTGCGCTTGCGGCAGAAACGGCATCCGCAGATCGGTACGCGCTCAGGCTCACCGGTGACTTCCACCGATAGCTGCCCGCAGGCGCATTCGGCTTTGTGGATGTCTGCATCAGCCATATCAACTCCTATTCAAAATATAGACACCGTGGTTCTTGTCGGAAACATAGATATAGCCGCGTGCATCGACGACCACGTCTTCCGACTGGGGCGTCATGGTTTTGGGCAACAGCCCGCGCCTTGTCTCTGGCACCGGCGGCACGAAATAGGCGACCTCTTTCGGCAGGTGCGCGTCGGAAATATCAAAGATGCGCAGCCCGGCATTGAAGTAAGTCATATAAAGAAGATTATCGTCCTCCATCAGGTTGGGATGCCCCTGCCCCTGATGCTGGTTGTGGGGGCCGAAGCGGCCGCCGAATTCGCAGAAGTTCCGATAAGGCGCGCCGGGCGGTGGTTCCGGCAACGGCAGGGTGGAGACCAATCTCGGCGACGCCTCATCCGATATGTCGATGAGCCCGGCGAAACAGAGCGGCTCGTCGCAGTTTTCACGGATCGCCTCGGAATTGGCGGCGATCAATTTTCGCTTTGGCAACGGCACGGCGGTATGGATGCCGAACAAAGATACATAGGGCGGCGAGACAGAAAATTGGCTGACCAATTGGGGCACGGTCACGTCGGATATATCAAGGACAACAATGCCTGAGCCGCCGTAAGGAAGATAAGCCCGATCATCGATAATATAGGCGCCGCCGTGCAAGGAGGTGTGGGGCGGCAGATCGCCGGCGTCATCGTCTTCGCGCTGACCGGGCACCCACCAGCGGGACACCTCAGTGGGGTTTGCCGGATCATCTATATCGACGATCACATAAATATTGCCCGTATAGCCGGGCAGGCCCGCCGTTAGATGCACATAGCGACCGCCGTCATAATAGTTGCGGTGGGTGCCGGTGCCGCCGGTGCTGTATTCACCGAGACGTTTGGGATATTCCGGGTCGGACACGTCCCAGATCCAGATGCCCTCGGCAAAGGGCTTGCTGTCATCCCCGCCCCAGCCCGGCGCGATGCGCTCCAGCCCGGTGATCATTTTGCCGCCCGCCACCTGCAACTGGATGGTCCAGGTGTTGGCCGGGCCTTCGAGGTAGCACACTTCGCGGGGCTGGCCGGGGTCGGTCACATCGGTGACGGTCCAGCCCTGATGCCAGAGATGCGCCACGTACAGATACCAGCGCCCGGCCACTTCCTGCAGCGCCAATTTGAAGGCCGGCTTGCCATCGAAATCGCAATAGCCGGCAATGTCGATGCCGCTCGCCCAGCTTGTCCCGCCTGGGAGCTTATCCATTCGCTTATTCCTCGGCCGCGGCCTTAGCCTTGGCGATGGCGACCGCTTCCAGGTTGGTGGAGTTCTCGCCCATATAGACGCCGCGCTCCCATTCCCGCTTCAAGGGATCGGTGACAAACACCTCCATGGGCCCGATGCCCTCAACGTCAATGATGGCGTTGTCGCCGTCTTGCAGGGCGCCGAGGCCTTCGTGGTTGGTGCCGCAGGCGATGGTGTCGCCGGAATTCATGGTCATGATCATGGTCGCATATTCGATCAAGACCGGCACCGGATGCTCCATGTCGCTGGTATTGTAATCGTGGCGCAATTCGCCCGAACAGGTGAGCGTGACGTGCACATTATTGGGATCGGGTATCTCGTCGGCGGTGGTGATGCAGGGGCCCAAGGGCCCGAAGGTATCGAACGATTTGCCCATCCAGCTGCCGCGGCGCCAAGTGAAGCGGCCCTCGCCCCTGGCCGTCACATCGATCATCGATGTATAGCCGAACACGGCGTCCCGCCAATCTTCCTTGGCGATGTTCTTGGCCGGGCCTTTTATGACAATGGCCAGTTCGGCCTCGTGCATGAAGATCCAAGGCTCGGTAAATTCGGGTAGGACGACCGTATCGCCAGGGCCGATCACGGCATCCGGATTTTTAAGAAACATGTTGAGAGGCCTGGCCTCGCGATCCGCGTCATGCTCCCAGTAATTTCCGATGCAGCACAGCATCTTGCCCGGACGCGGCAGGGGCGGATGCAATTTAACCGCATCCATTCCTTCCGCCGCGCCATGGACGTTCAAATCTTCGAGGGTGCCTTTTAGCGCATCCCAGCCATCAATAATGCCGCGCATGGTGTCCATGGGCGTGGGCCCGGCGACGCTTTTGGTGGCTTCCTCAATGGATACCACGCCGCGTGCCGTCAAAAGACCGGGTGTAATGGCGCCGCCGCCAACGCTGAATAGAACCAATTTCATCGCAACTCTCCCCTGTTTTCATTGCCATTATTCTAAGCCGCGCGCGACCCATGAAAAAGTCTTGTTTTGGGGCGGACCAAAATGGTTATCTGGGACCACCAAAAACAGAGCATATAAGGGGAGGATATGAACGATATTCCGCGCCTGAACGGCATCATCGCGGCCTTGGAAAACGGCGGCACGGCTTTTACCTCCTTCTCGCCTTGCGACATGGCCTCGGCCCAATATTTTTCGGCCAGCAAATATGACGGCGTTGTCTTCGAGATGGAACATAACCCGTGGGACATCACCGGGCTTCGCGACGGCTTGCAATATATGCTCGATCCCAAACGCATCGCCGGGTCCGGTTCGGTGGCGCCCAATTGCACGCCCATCGTCCGCATTCCGCCCAACGGCGGCGAGATGAGCCAGTGGCACGCCAAGCAAGCCCTCGATATCGGCGTCTACGGCGTTGTCTGGCCGCATGTCAGCACAGTTGAACAAGCCTATAACGCGGTCGCCGCCTGCCGCTATCCCCGGCCCAAGACCGCCGAGCATTTCGAGCCCGAAGGCATCCGCGGCGATTCGCCCCGGCGCTGCGCGCGTTATTGGGGCATCGGCGATTCCGACTATTACGCGAAGGCCGACGTCTGGCCGCTGGTGCCGGATGGCGAGGTGTTGGTGATCCTTATGTGCGAAGACGTGGCAGCAGTGGAAAACCTGGACGAAATTTTGAAGCAGGTACCAGGCATCGGCGTCATCCTCATCGGCGAGGGCGATCTCAGCCAGGAGCTGGGCTATCCCCGCCAGTACGAGCACCCCGTTGTAGTCGAGGCGATCACCGAGATTGTCGGCATCTGCAAAGACAACAACGTCGCCGTCGGCCACCCCCACGCCAACGCCAAAAACATGGATTGGATCGTCGAAATGGGCTTCCGCTTCATCATGTCCGGCCCGGAGCGCAAGACCCCCGGGCTCGACAAGGGCCGCGAACTGGCTGGCCGTAGCTGAGTTTAAACTAAAGGATCAAATCTATGATTATCGATTGCCACGGCCATTTCACCACCGCCCCCGACGCCCTTTGGGATTGGCGGGATAGCCAGATGAAGGCCTATAACGATACCAGCCTGCCCAGCCCAGATAAAATGCAGCTTCAGGTCAGCGACGATCAGGTGCGCGACAGCCTCGAAGGCGCGCAACTAAAATTGCAATCTGAGCGGGGCACGGATTTGACCATCTTCTCGCCGCGCGCGTCAGCCATGGGCCACCATGAAGGCGATGCGGCGGTGTCCGAGCTATGGACCATGATCTCCAACGACATGATCCACCGGGCGGTGCAGCTTTACCCCGATAATTTCGTCGGCGTCGGCCAGTTGCCGCAATCGCCGGGCGTTGATCCCAGAAACTGCATCCCCGAATTAGAGCGCATGGTGAACGAGCTTGGCTTTATCGGCTGCAACCTCAACCCGGACCCATCCGGCGGCTATTGGACCGATCCGCCCATGTTCGATAAATGGTGGTACCCGGTCTATGAGAAAATGTGCGAGCTGGACGTGCCCGCCATGATCCATGTGACCCGCTCGTGCAATCCCAACTTCCATTTCACCGGCTCCCATTACATCTGCGCCGATACAACGGTGTTCATGCAATTGGTGGAAAGCGATTTGTTCAAGGATTTCCCGGAGCTGAAATTCATCATCCCGCACGGCGGCGGCGCAGTGCCCTATCATTGGGGCCGCTACCGGGGCCTTGCCCAGGCCATGGACAAGCTGCTCGACGGCCATCTGATGAACAATGTCTTTTTCGATACCTGCGTCTATCACCAGCCGGGCATCGATTTGCTGACCAAGGTTATTCCGATCAAGAATATCCTGTTCGCTTCCGAAATGGTGGGCGCGGTGCGCGGTATCGATCCGGAAACCGGCTTCAACTTCGACGATACCAAGCGCTATATTGATGGCTCCACCACCTTGTCGGAGGCCGACAAACAAGCCATTTTCGAAGACAATACGCGCCGCGTATTTTCGCGTATGTAGGCCAAAAAGGAGCCCGTCATGAAACGAATTTTATTAATCGCCGTTGCATTGCTGTTCATCAGCTCCAACGCAATGGCAACCAACCACGAGATCAAACCTACAATGCCCAACTTGTCGGGCATCGGCGTCGGCAAAAAGCTCTACGACAAGAACTGTGCCGCCTGCCATGGCGCCAGCCTCAGAGGCACCAAGCAGGGCCCGACGTTTATGCACCGCATCTATCATCCCGGGCACCATGCCGATGGCTCATTTTATATGGCGGTGAAACGCGGTGTCCGCCAGCACCATTGGAAGTTCGGCAACATGGAGCCGCTGAACAAGGTGAACCAACGCATGGTTTCATCAATTGTGAAGTATGTTCGCTTCATGCAGAAACAAGCCGGAATATTTTAGGCATATTTGCCATGCAGCAATTCAACCGCTTTAACCCCTCGCCCCGCTACCGGGAACTGATTGGCCTCTACCAGACCCTGCATGTGGAAGGCGATAAGCTGCACGATATCCCGGCAGAACAAACCTTCGACGGCCAATCGCTGGTCGGCCATGTGGTGACCATTGCCCAGCTCGTTGCTGACTTCCGCGTTCAGACGGTGCTCGATTACGGCAGCGGCAAGGCGCAAGGTTATGACAATTGGAAAGGCAAGCGGAGCGGCGAGCCGGTCACCGGGCTAAAAGCCATCTGGGGGGTTGATGCGATCACCCTTTATGATCCGGGCTATGCGCCCAATTCGAAGCTGCCCACCGGCAAGTTCGATCTGGTGATCTGCACCGATGTGCTGGAGCATTGCCCGGAAGAAGACATCCCCTGGATCGTCGGCGAGATATTCGGGCTTTCCGAGCGCTTTGTTTTTTGCACCGTGGCCACATACCCGGCCAAGAAGCACCTGCCCAACGGCGAGAACGCGCATATTACCCTGAAGCCAACCGCCTGGTGGCAAGCGGTGTTCGACGAATCCTCCGGGCGCCATTTCAATCGCAGTTATAATCTTGTGGTGAAACACAAATCCGACGGCCGCGCCGACGTGGTCAAGAACTACTAGGCTTTTCCATCAGCGATTTCACTTCGACGCGCCTCCGCACCATGATGGCGGCCGCGATGACGAAACAGACTACGGCGCCGGCCATTACCGGCGCCTGCAAGCCGAAGCTGGTGGAAAGCCCGCCGAAAACCAGAGCGCCGATGGCCGGCCCGCCACGGAACGTCAGGCTGTAAAGGCTCATGGCGCGGGCGCGCAACGATCCGGCGACCGCCGTCTGGATTAAAATCTGGCTGCCATTGCCGGACGTGGACATGGAAAACCCGAACATCGCCAAGGACGCCAGGCCAACCAAGAATATATCGGTCGCGGCAAAAGCGAACACGAACACTGCATTGCCCATCAGCCCGACAAAAAATATCATCGTGGTGCCTTGCACCCGGTTGCGGTTAGCCATCCACAGGCTGCCCAGCATGCCGCCGGCGCCGAACGCCGACATCAGCGCCCCCAGCCCTTCCGGGCCAAGGCTGAAGACATCGCCGGCAAAGCCGGGCATCAGTTCGGGCAAATGGCGGACGGATAACGATCCCACCATGGCCGCCGCCAGCACCGGCGCAATGCCCCGGTGTAGCGCCAGGTAGCGCACCGCTTCGAAAATATCGGCAATCAGACTTTGTGCAGGCCGGCCCCTATGTTCGTCCGTGTGTAGCTTCGTGCGGCACAATACCAGATAATGGGGGACGAACGCCGCCGCCGAGATGGCAAACGTCCAGCCGACGCCGATGCCGGCAATGGCGGCGCCGGCGATGGCCGGGCCGATAAAGGTGGCCGAGTTGAAGGACACCGCGTTGAGCCCGATGGCCCCGGACAAATCTTCCTTCGGCACCAGATTGGGGGCGATGGTCATGCGCGCCGGCGTCGCCATGGATTCCAAAATGCCGAGGGTGAAGGCAATCACGATGATCAGCCCGACCCCGGCCAGGCCCGCCAAGGTAAAGCCGGCGAGCACAAGCCCGGTCAGGAATTGGAGCGCTTGGGAGCGGCGCAACAAGCGCACCCGGTCCATGCGGTCGGCGATGGCGCCGGCGAACGGTGTCAAAATAATCGCCGGCAAGGCATAGGCCATGGCCACCGCACCCAGCCAGGCGCCGGACCGGGTCAGCTCCCAGGTCAGCCAGCCGATGCCGATACGCTGCATCCAAAAGCCGATAGTGTAGACCCAAGACGAGGTGATGAAGCGCGCATAGGCGCCATGGCGCATAACCCGCACCACACCCTGAGTACGAACGCGCGCACCCAGCCTTTGCAGGAAAGACGGCTCGGCCAAAGGCGTTATTCGGCGGCCTTGTCGAGGCGGGATTTCACGTTCTTCAAGCCGAACACCTTGATTGCGTTCTTATAGAACAGCTTGTCCCGATCTTCGTCCGACAGCCAGTCGATTTCATTGATGTGGGAGACCACGTCGTCATGCTTGCGGCCCGTAGCCGGGTTATCGACGGAACCGGTGCCCGGACATTCGGAGCCCAGCAGGCATTGATCGACGCCGACCACATCGATCAACAACTCAACCGCTTTCTGGGTATAGAGCGTGGTGTCGTAATAAAGCTTCTGCATCCGCTCAGAGAATAGCAGCACTTCGGGATTGCGGGCTTTGGCACGTAACGTCGGCGCTTCGAAGCGACCGACCTGATACGGCATGGCGCCGCCGCCGTGGCTGACAATTATTTTGAGGTCCGGGAAATCCTTATAGACATCCGAATTGCAAAGCCCGAAGACCGCTGTGGTTTCCTCGTTGATGAAATGCAGCGTATAGGGTTCGCGCTCGACAGCCCTTGAGCCGACGCCGTGGATATGGCCGGGCACGTCCAGCTCGCACAGCTTTTCATACAACGGATACCAATAACGATCACCCATGGGCGGCGCCTTGGTGCCGTTATTCTCATACGGATCGGGATTGATCAGGCAGCCGCGCATGCCAAGCTCGTTCACGCAACGCTCCAACTCGGCTATGGCCATGTCGAGGGGTTCGCCGCAGGGCTGCGGCAGTCCCGCAACGCCAAAGAAATGATCGGGCAGCATGACGGTCTGCTGGTGGATGGCGTTGTTCACTTCTTCATGGAACCATTGCACGATGATGCTCGGTTTTTCCGAATGCATCATCTGGAACGGGCGCGGCGAGATGGCGTGCATGTCGTGATGCAGCAAATCCATGTACGGCAGATGGCCAAGCCCGAAGCTGGCGCCAGCCATTTCGCCCTGTAGCGCGACCATCATGGCTTCGTCGGAGATTTTCACCCCACCCCTGCCATGGCTGCCCCTGGAAGCCAGCAGCCCGGCCTTGTAGGCAGCCAGATCGACAGGTGCGCTGATATGTGAATGTGCATCGATAATCATTGGAACGTCTCCCTATACATTTGTTTGGTGCCGGATCCCGTTGAACGAAACGCCAGCGATGTGGTGGTCGGTTATTCTTCTTCTGCCCATAGTATGGGACATTTTTTCAGGTGGGAGAAGGTCAAATACCGGGGCTTGGCGTGCTTCAGCACCTTGACCTCAATTCATTTGATAGAGATCATATACGCCCGCAACCGGGGGTGATCCAATTATGTCAGGTTGCCCAAACAACGCGCCCCGGAGAATGATTTTGCTCGAAGATTGGCTCACGCTTGATCGCTCAAATGTCCCGGCAACATTCCGATTTGCGGACGAATTCAACTGCGCGTCGGTATTCATCGACCGCCATCTGAACGAAGGGCGCGCCGCCAAGGCGGCCATCCGCACCATTGATGAGGACGTCACCTACGCCCAGTTGGCGGCACGCGTTAATCGCTGCGGCAATGCGCTATTGGGACTTGGGATCGCGCCCGGCGCGCGGCTATTATTGGTGGTCAAGGACTGCCCGGAATTCATCTATCTGGTATGGGGCGCTATCAAGGCCGGCATCATCCCGGTTCCCTTGAACACGCTGCTGACCGATCATGACTACCAATTCATGATTGAAGATTCAGAATGCGCGGCCATTGTCTATTCGCCCGAATACGCCAACCCCGTGATCAGCGCCGCCAAATTGTCCAACCCGCGCCCGGCGCATGTGATTGCGGCTACCGGCAGCCGTTCCATTGCAGAATTGATGGACGCCGCCGCGCCCGATCTGGAGGTCTACCCATCCGGTCCCGACGATGATTGCCTATGGCTTTATTCGTCCGGTTCCACCGGCAATCCCAAAGGCGTTGTTCATGCCCATAAAGATTCGGCCATCGTCGCCCAACTTTTCGCCGTCGAGGCCATGGGCATCACCGAAAATGATGTCATATTCTCCGCCGCCAAACTGTTTTTTTCTTACGGCTTCGGCAACGCTATGCTGTTTCCCCTATGGCTCGGCGCGACATCAGTTTTGAGCGACAAACTACCGACACCGGAGATGACATTCGAGGTGATCGAACAGTTCCGGCCCACTGTCTACTTCGGAGTGCCGACCCTTTATGCGCGCCAGTTGGCCGCTTTGGAGGCCGCCAAACCGGATCTTTCGTCGATCCGCATTGCCATCTCGGCCGGCGAGCCTTTGCCGCCGGCTTTGTACGAGGGCTGGCTGGAACAGACCGGCACGCCGATCCTGGACGGCATCGGCTCTACCGAAGTGCACCATATTTTTATTTCCAACACACCATCGGACCATGCCGCCGGCGGCGCCGGGCGCGTGGTGCCGGGTTTCGAGGTAATGCTGGCCGGCGATGACGGTGCACCGGTCAAGGAAGGCGAGGTTGGCGTGCTTAAATGCCGAGGCGAATCGGTGGTCCGTTATTACTGGAAGAACCCAGAAAAGACCGCCCTGTCAATTGTGGACGGCTGGCTCATTACCGGCGACATGATGTTCCAGGACGAGAATGGCCGCTACATCTATTGTGGGCGCAGCGATGATATGATGAAGGTCGGCGGCATCTGGTGCTCACCGGCCGAAATAGAAGCCAGGCTGGTGGAGCATCCTTTGGTTTTGGAAGCCGCCGTTGTCGCTCGCGAAGACGGCGACGGTATGATCAAGCCCGAAGCCCATGTGATCCTCAGTGATCAATCCAAGACCGAAGATGGGCTGGCGGAAATTCTGACCGAACATTGCAAGGCGGGCCTCGCCCATTATAAATACCCACGCTGGGTGCATATCGTCGAGGCTTTGCCGAAAACCGCGACAGGCAAAATTCAGCGCTATAAACTGCGCAGCTGATAATTTTGCGTTATACTGCACCTCACTTATTTGTATTTGATAGTTAGAAGAAGACATATTCATGACCGATGCGGCACATCCCAACCACGACAGCCCCGACCGGCGATCCAGTCAGTCCCGGCGCATTTCCATCGCGCCTAAGGACGACGACAAACGCAGCAAATCGGACCGGCGCGAGGGTACCGACCGGCGCGGATACCATGTCAATCTGATGATTTCCGATGATCAGGGAATTCAGGATGTCTTCACTTGGCTGATCGACAACGCCGAAGAAAATTGGACTATCGGTCCCAACGACAACGAACCGTCGGAAAGCACCGTCACCTGCCGCGTCCGCTTTGAAAGCGAAGGCCAGATGACGGCCTTCGCCGATTGGGTCAATTCCCTTTAATCCCGGTATTCGAGGCCCAGTGTTTCCCCGTCTATGATGACTGGCTTGGCGTCGATCATGGCAAACACCATGCGCGCCCAATCCTCGCCAACATTGATCCAGGCATGCATGGTGCCCCGCTGGACAACCACGTTGCCGGGCTGAAGGCGCACTCTTTCGCCGCTATCCAACTCCATCTCCACCTCGCCCGAAAGGACAATGCCGTAATCGATGGATTCGGTCCGGTGCAAGGGCGAGCGCGCGCCCGGCGGCATATCGACAAACCGCAAAACCGTGCCGCCTTCACAAACCAGTCCGGTCTCGCGCGCCGCGCCATCGAAATCATCATTGTTGTCGGCGGGGCTGGCATCGGTGGTCCACACCTTGGTGAAGAGCGCTGCGCCATCCCGAATAGTCTCGGGCTCCATAACTTCGTCGATTTTGACCACAGCCTCGGCCTGATCGTTGTGGCCGGTGACGATACGGCGGATTTTGTCTGGCATCGCCCTACTCCGCCGCTTGCGGCATGACTTGTTCCCACGGATGCAACGCTACCCGCTCGCCATAGGCTTGCAGCCAATCCTGGGCCTCGCCCGCGCTGAAATGGCCACCGCGCACCCGGTCATAAAGGGTGTGATCGGTGGCGCTTTTGGGAACGGCGCCGGATTTTTCCAAATCGCCGGCGGCGCGGATCAGCATGCGGCGCACAGTGGTGATCATCTGATCCGAGGGCGCCAGATGTTCAAGCGAACGGTCAAGGACGGTGCCCATGCTTTCCTGGACGGCCTGGTCCTGCATCTGGACGCCTTCGATACCGGTGTAGCTTTCGGTGCGTTGCACCTCCCGGTCGATTCCGTAATCGTTGTCCCGATTCAATTTAAGCCGCCAGCGCCCCAGCCAATCGGTGCTGTTCGGCAAATAAGGATAATTTTGCGTGCCGCCGACAACCCCACGGGCGGCGGCGTTCGCGCCGTTCACATAAGCGCCGTCCTTAACCAGCGAGACGATCATCATGTTTTCGTCGTCGATGGGAACATAGGCGCGGGTGAGCACGTTGGTTTCGATGGTATTGATCGGCGGCATGGTCCAGAACGGAAACAGGAATTGGCCGAACCGGTAATAAACCTCGCCGGCGTCGCCGGGCCGGTAGCCCGCATACATATAGCCGTAGTCGGTTTCCTGCAGCTTGTATTCCGGCGCCCGGTTGGCCACCACGTGGCGCTGGTAATCATCGTCATCGAACACCTCGGTGCCAACGCTGCCGAAATGCATGATGCCCACATGGGAGGTGTCCAGCTCCCCCTCGACGCCCTGAAGCCAATTGCATTCGCGCATAGTGAAGCGGATTTCCAACTGCTCTTCCGGCACCAGGGTTGATTCCACCATGGGCAATTCCGGCACGCTGTCTTGGTCGCCCATGAACACCCAGACCACGCCGTTACGCTCCGCCGACTTGTAGGCTTTGGCCTTCACCTTGTGCTTGAAGTCCTGATGGGGCGGCACGTTGGCCATGTCTAAACAATTCCCCTCCACATCGAACTTCCAGCCGTGATAGACGCAGCGGATGCCGTCTTCTTCGTTGCGCCCGAAAAATAACGAGGCGCAACGATGCGGACAACGGTGATCCATGATGCCGACGCGGCCTGACGAATCCCGGAACGCGATCAGCTTTTCGCCGAGCAATTTAAGGCGCACGGGATCGCCGTCGGCGGTCAATTCATCGGACTTGGCGGCTGGCATCCAATATTGGCGCATCAGCTCGCCCATGGGCGTTCCGGCTCCGGTCCTGGTCAGAATTTCATTTTTAGCTTTTGTGGTCATGGCGGCACGTCCCCCTTTTTGATCCCCCGTAGCGTCAGCAAACCTTAGCACGGGACGGGCCGATTTGAAATCGCTGGCGCCAGCAACTAGTGTTAGGTAACTGAACCCAAAAAACGGAAACCGTCATGAGCGAAACAGCGCGCGAAACCAGCCATACCGCCTATGTGGAAGCGGACCTTAAATTCATCATCGATGATGGCGAAACGCCGGTCATGTATGTGGATTGGCCGGAAGAAGAGCATAAAGCGCACCGGCCCACCTACGAGGCACATCCCTGCCGCATTGCCGATGGGCGGCCCATGGCCGGTGACTTCACACTACCGGATTTTGGATTTTCGTTTCTCAACCATCCCTCCAAGGTCAAAAATTTTTATGACCAAGGCGAGATCAAGGATGTCTATGACGCCGAGGTCGCGGCCTTGATCAAAAGCCAGATGGGCGCTCGGGACGTGGTTGTCTTCGATCACACCTTCCGCACCGCCGATGACGCCATAAAGACGGAAAACAATACGCGCGAGCCGGTCAAGGCGGTGCATAATGATTACACCACCCGCTCGGCGCGCCAGCGGGTGCAAGACCTCATGCCCGCCGGTGAGGCAGAGGCATTGCTGGATAAGCGCTTCGCCATTGTACAGACCTGGCGGCCGATCAATCATCCAGTTGTCTCGGAGCCTTTCGCCCTTTGCGACGGACGGACAATCCCCGAAGGCGGCTTCGTGGCTTTGCAGCGGCGCTACCGAAACCGGACGGCGGAGACCTATCACATGTCTTATTCCGGCGGCCTAGAATGGTATTATTTCCCGGAAATGGCGCCCGAAGAAGTGCTGGTATTCAAGGTCTACGATAGCGACCCAAGCAAGGGCGTGCCGTTCACCGCCCACACCGCGTTTGATGATCCCACCACGCCGGCCAACGCGCGCGCCAGAGAAAGCGTCGAAAGCCGGGCGTTGGTATTTTTCTAATCCAACCAATTGGGCAACCACATAATTTGAGAAGGATACCGGCATGCAAATGATCACCGGCGGCATGGGATTTATCGGACTGCACACTGCCAAGGCGTTTCTGGACGCCGGCGAGGACGTGGTGATCACCCGCTATCGGTCCAATCGCATCCCCAGCTATCTGGAGCCCGAACTGGACAAACGCCTATTTGTCGAACCGGTGGATTTGGCCAATCCGTTGGAGGTGATCGAAGCGGCGCGCAAATACAAAGTCGATGGCATCGTCCATCTGGCGGCGCCGCCCTTTACCGGCTGGTCGCCGGCGGAAGATTTCCGGGTCAATATGAACGCCCTCATTAACGTGCTCGAAACCGGCCGTATATTGGAGATGAAGCGGGTTGCCATCGGATCATCCGGCACCATCTATTCCGGCATCCAGGAAGGACCCTTTTCGGAGACCATGAATTTGCCCATCCATTCGCCCATGGGCTCGACCCCGGCGACCAAGAAATCATACGAGATCATGGGCTATCTCTATGCGGATCAGACCGGCCTTGATGTTGTATTTTTGCGCTTCAACGGCGTCTGGGGCGCCGGCTATCAGAGCATGGTCAACCTGCCGAGCCGCATGGTGCATGCCGCCCACCAGGGCGTCCCTGGGCCGCTAACAGGGCGCCGGCCTGACCCGAAAGAGGGCGACGAAGTGCCGTCGGCTTACGTCAAGGACTGCGCCCGAGCCGCGCAAATATTGCAAATGGCGCCGAAATTGGAGCACCGCTCCTACAACATCGCCGGCGGCGTCCGCCAGACCGCCGGTGATTTCGCAGACGCCCTGCGCGCCGCCTCAGACGGAGCAGAGATCACGCTAGAGCCCGGCGTCACCGAAGGCGCGCGCACCAATGCCTATCTGGATATCTCGCGTATTCGGGATGAGTTCGGCTTCAAGCCGGCATTTTCGGTGGAAGAAGGCGTTGCCGATTATTTCGATTGGCTACGCGCCGGCAATGACAAGTAAGGCGAAATACCCAGACCCTCCACGGCTTGCGAGCCTTAAACTTTGCCAAGCTGGCTGGCTACGCTATGATCCTACCGGCGCCATTTGGGAGCGGAGCAGATAAGATGAGAGAGAACGCCAACGAGCCTTTTGTGCGCAACGCCTGGTACATCGCGGCCTGGCCGGAAGAGCTGGAAGACGGGGTCCTCGCCCGCACCATCATGGGCGAGCCGTTGGTGATATTCCGGGATGCGGATGGCAAGGCCGCCGCCCTCGAAGACCGCTGCTGCCACCGGGGCGCGCCCTTGAGCCAGGGTTGGATAGGCGATAAAGGGATCACCTGTGGCTATCACGGGCTGGTATTCGACGGCTCCGGCGCCTGTGTCGAGATCCCCGGCCAGGACAAAATTCCGGCGCAAACCCGCGTCGATGCCTACCCCGTGGTCGAGCGTCAGAAGATCATCTGGATCTGGATGGGCGACGCGGGCGCGGCAGATGAGACCAAGATCGTCGATTACCCCTATCACGACCAGCCGGAGAAATGGCCGCACAAGAAGGCCACCTTCACCATTGGCGCCAACTATATGATGATGATGGACAATCTGATGGACCTGTCGCACTTGGCCTATGTGCACCGGAAAACCATCGGCGGCAGCCCCGATGCCCACGCGGCGGCGGAAAACTCGGTGACCGAGACCGAAACGGGCTGTGTCTATGAGCGCTGGATGATGAATTCTCCGCCGCCGCCCACCTATGTGAAGGCGGTCGGCTTCGAAGGCCAGATTGATCGCTGGCATCATTTCGAATATCTCGCGCCGTCGACGGTGATCCAGAACAACGGCGCCATCGACGCCGGCAAGGGCGCCCGCGAAAACCGCGACCAGCCGGGGCTGCAATTTCAGATCATCCACCACGCGACGCCGGAGACGGAAACTTCGTTCCATTATTTCTTCTCGTTGGCGAACGGTTACCGCCAAGACGAGCCGGAAGCCACCGAACAATTGTTCACTGAGTCCTACCCCACTTTTCTAGAGGACAAGGTCATTTTGGAGGCCCAGCAAGCCAACATCGACCGCCGTCCGGACCGGGAATTGATCGCCATCCAGGACGACCGCGCTGTATTCGCGGCACGGCGCGCGATTAAGAAGATGATCGAAGCGGAAGGAGCCGCGAAAGCAGCGGCGGAATAAGGTTTCTTAATTTTCTCTCCAGCGGCGCGATCGGCAGATCAAAATATTTGAATGGCGTTAGGTTTGTTTTAGGGTCAGTTCGTTTTGGTCGGTGTGCTCGAATTCTTTGCCGTAAATGTCCAGAATAGTCGTTTCTGAATATGACAATCTTCCGTGGCCAATCAGGACTTCTTGCCTGAATTCCCGGGTGCGGGCGTTTTCCAGCATGAACGGCGACTGAATTATTTTCCAGCTTTCGTCATCAAGGCTCGCCGCAACATTGATAACGATGCGCCCGTCCGCGTCTTTTTCGCCGGTAAATTTTCCCCCGGCGAGCACGCAAACCGCGCGCGGGATCACCAAAGAATGCATGACCGTTTTCGTATCCGAATCCCACATCCAATAGCCGGTTTCATTGTGAAACACTTCTCCATCGGATTTTCGGCTGACAATTTGATGATAGTGGACAACGGACAAATTCTGAATTTCGGCGTTGGTCACATTACCGGCCGCGGAGTAGGTTATGGTTTCATAATAGGGATTGGTCTCCGTTCCATCCGGTTCCGGCGCCACATCAACACCGGCGCCGCCTTCCCAAACACCGATCAATTCCTCAAGCGGTCCATATTCAATGCCGTTGGTTTCGCTCATCTCTCATTCCAGTAATAAATTTTTCTATGCGGCGCTATAAAATATTCCTGTGTTCCGTTGAATTCGCCATGACAGCGGTCAATTGGCCTTCGTGACATGACACTACTCGGCCGCCGCCTCCGCCTTGGTCGTATAGGCGGCGGGCGACGTAATCTCGATCAATTCCAGATCGTCCGAGCATTCCAATTCATTGTGCAGGATACCGGGCGGCTGCAGACAGCAATCGCCGGGTCCAAACTTACATTCGCGCACCTCGGTTTCGCCGGTACCTGTGTCCTCGACGTGATAGACAAAACGCACCCAACCCTTGAGCACATAGAACATCTGGAAGTCCAGCGCGTGTGTATGCATTCCGGTGCTATGCAGCCCGCTTACATCGCCGCCATCCCGCACCCGGATCACATGGGCACGGAACTTGCCGCCAGTTGCCTCGGCGATGCCTAAATCCCGGTACTGAAAGAAGTCCCGAAGCCCATCGGCCCAGACGGCTGTCTCGGCGGGGGATGTAGCGAAGGTGAAGGGTTTGGGGATTGTGGTGTCCATTGGGAAAATCCTTATTTGGCTATGCCGTTCAGTGTAAGATGAATGCAAGATCGAAGGAAGGGTTCAGAAATTTGCGCTGGGAAAAATACCAAAAAATATCGCCACCGGAAGTAGTGGTATTTGCCGCTTTCGTCACCATATACGGTCAATAGAATAGTCGATTGGATATGAACGCCCTGCCTGGGGGGAATTCCCGGGCATAGTTTATGGGGACCGCTTGGCAAGGATATTCCACTGGAAACAGCGGAACTGGAGCCGCCGCCTAAGGCATTTGGCCATGGTGGCCTTCAGTCTGGCCGGGTCCCAAGTAAAATACATAGTGCGTTCCGCGCGCAAATAAAGACGTTCGCGCGGATTTTGAGGACAGCAAGAATGCAAAGAACCGCAGAGACCTCCGGCACCTATGAAGGTCAGCGCTATTGGCGGCGCCTCGAATATCAAAAATCCATGATCCTGACCCTGGACAGCGGCAAGACGATCAAGGGGCCGTCCGAGAACGTAAGCGTCAGCGGCGTCCTTATTCGCGCCCCCGGTGCCGATACCCTGGCTTCAGTCGGCGATGCCGGAAATCTCAAGGTTTTGACACCGGAAGGGGAAATGAACTTCCGCTGCCAGGTGGTGCGTATTCCCAATGACGGTATTGCGGTCAATTTTGAAAATGACCAAAATACCTTTGGCATGTTTGTCACCCATGATCTGACGCTCAACCTCCTTTCCGAAATCAATGACCTGTTTTCCCGGTCCTTGGACTTGGACGTGACCTTTGAAATCGCGGTCGCCCACATCAAGGAATTCATGCACTCCAAAGGCGCGTCCCTGTTCCTTGTCGAGGACACAGGGGAAATCGTGTGCCGGGCCTGCTCCGGGCCTGTCGATATCAAGGGGTTCGTTCTGAAGGCCGGCGAAGGGATCGTTGGCCAAACCATATCTTCGGGTGAGGCGCAGGTGGTCTATGACACCTCTGCGGACCCCCACTTCGCCTCCAAGGTCGATGCCGCATCGGGTTTCGAGACCGATTCCATTGTATGTGCGCCGCTGGTCATCCAGGGACGGTGTTTCGGTGCGCTGGAAGTGGTGAATATGCGCGGCCATGAGTTGTTTGCGGGCCATGACCGCGTCGTACTGTCAACGCTGGCGTCGTTGACCGCCATCGCTATCCACAACGCCCGCCAGGCCGCTGCCTTGGCGCAGCAGGAAAAAATGGCATCCCAGGCGAACGAGGCCAATCTCGCCAAATCCACATTTCTTTCCAATATGAGCCATGAATTGCGCACGCCACTGAATGCGATCATTGGGTTTTCTGACGCGATACAAGCAGAGGTGTTCGGGCCGCTCGAAAACGACAAGTACAAAAGTTACATTGGCAATATTCATGAATCCGGCGAACATCTGCTAAACCTGATTAACGACATACTGGATTTTTCGGTAATCGAATCCGGCAAAATTGAGCTGCGAAAATCAGAAATCCATATTGAGGAAGCCGTCGACGCCTCGATCCTGATGGTAAGTAGCATGGCCGATACAGGAAACGTGGAATTGGTAAATTCCATTGCCGGTCAAGCCTTGCGCGTCCACGCCGACGAATTGAGAATGAAGCAAATCCTCGTCAACTTGCTCTCCAACGCCGTCAAGTTCACCCCGGCCGGCGGCTCGGTCAATATCAGCGCGGATTTCGCAGATGCCAAGTTTGCACGAATCGTTATCACCGATACGGGCATCGGTATGAGCGCCAACGAAATTATCAAGGCCATGGAAAAATTCGGCCAGCCCGAACGCGGGCATCTGATGCAAAATGGCGAAGGGACCGGCCTCGGTCTACCACTGACGAAGGGATTGGTCGAAGCCCACGGCGGAGCGCTTGAAATCCGAAGCGAGCCCAACAAGGGCACAACCGTCATCGTGAGTTTGCCACAAGACGGTGCTGACTCCACCGCCCCCATCTCGCACCCACGTGACCCATCGTGATTGGCCTTGCCTGACGCATCCCACTACTTTCACCGCTGAATAGAGCCAGCACCGCCGATTGCAATGGCACTTCCAATTATAGAAGACCGGGACCGGAAATTCCTATAGAATTGCTCGATATTTGCACGCCCGCCGAGGCACCTTGGAGGAGCAACTATGAATTCCGAAGACCCATTTGACCGCCTGATAAAGGACGCTCAGGATGAGTTGACCGATCCGGCCCGCAACAAAATTGTGCGTGGGATTGAGGGCGAGGCGCCCCGCTTTGAGCTGTTGCATAACGCGCTCTCCATATGTTCGCAGAAGGTACGGACGGTGTTGGCGGAAAAAGGCGCTGCTTACATGTCGCGCGAAATGATCACGCCGAGCATGGCGGGTATTGGCGGCCTTGATGCCATGGCCGACAATTACCGGCCAGGATTTGTGCGTTTGCGCATCCACGCCGCCGGCCTGGAACGCATGGGCCGCCTGAACGAAGGCCATACTTTGCGCACCTCGGCGGAATTGGAGGGATTTGATGCCTGCGTGGTGCCGCTGCTGATCGATCATCAGAAACGCCGGGCGGTGGTCGATTCGGTTGCGATTTGCGCGTATATCGATGCCCAGTTGGCCGACACCAATCCGTTGGTGCCCGCCGATATCGCCGAAGACGTCATGGCGCAGGTGCGCCGCGTCGACGAAATCCCCAACCCCGGCCAGCTCTATGCCTTTCACGAGGACGATCCGCGTCCGGAATTCCTGAAAAAAGCCATGGACGGAATTTATGACAGAAAATGCGCTATGCTGCGTCAGATGATCGACGAAAATTCCGATGACGCGGAATTGGTGCGCGCCTATGAAGCCAAATTCCAACGCGAGGCAAGCGGCGGCAAGGTACAGCGCGACCCCGTCTTTCTCGGCGGCATCAAGTCTGAATTCGCGGAAATAATCACCGCCCTGAACGCCAAGCTTGAGGCGTCAGACGGGCCTTGGATATTCGGCGGCGATTTCACACTGGCCGATGCTGTCTGGGGCGTAAACCTGTTCCGTATCCATTGGCTGGGGCATGCATATCTTTGGGACCATATGCCGCGCGTGCGGGACTACGCCTACCGGACCTATCGGCGGCCCTCCATCTGGGAATCTGCGATCACTTGGCCGGCGCCGACGCCGCCATCGCCGCACACTGAGGATGTACTGGCCATGGGGCCGATTAGCTCCTGAAACCGGTATTATTTTATGCGGGCATGGGCAGTATATTAAATGTCAAAACCGGCGGGTAGCCGGCGTCGGTGAACAGATTGCCGACCGGGCACTGATCTTCGGCCAGGTCCATGAGACGCTGCACTTTATCTTCGGGCTCGTCGGTTTCGATATCCACCTGTAATTCGGCGGCGCAGAAGCGCATGACCTTGTCGTTGCTGCCGATGCCCGGAATTCGGTCGGTGGTGGTCGCGCAATTGATGTTGATGGCGCCATGATTGAAACGCATGGCCTTGGCGACTTTGTGAATCTGAACGGTCTGACAGGCCGCCAGGGACGCCGTGAAATACATCAGCGGCGATGCCGCCGTGCCGGTGCCGCCCCGCTCTTCGGGCTCGTCCGTGGCAAAGGCGTGGTCCTCGGCGGCAATATCGCAACGAATGCCATTCCCACTGACCGATGAGATGGTACGCACCTTTGCCCCTTCGGGGTCCTTCAATTTAACGACCGCCATTTTTTTCTCCTGAATATAGGTTGATCTGCCCGCATCATCGACCAGACCGCCCAAACATTCAAACGCCATTGCCATCACATTCCCTTGCAAACCCCATACCCCCCTTTACAGTTTCCATCCAACCTTACTATCATTGTGCCCATATCCGACAACCGGTATTTTTGGGAGAACAGCGATGGCACGCCGCTCTACGGTCGGTAACAAGACGCGTATGAAGGCCATGGGCCTGGACAAAGGTATCGACGGCGAGGCCGGCGGCTCCGGCGGCTCTTCCGATGGAGACGGCGAAAAAATTCGTGGGCCAGGCTTCAACGATCTCGATGATTTGATGGCGTCAGGCTTTTCCGAATGGAAACGGCCCTGGTGGGTATCGGAAGTAGATAAGCCGACCCTGGAAATCGATTGGCAGGCGACCGAACGGTTCGATCAGACCAAGATCCAGCAAGTCTCGTGGCGCAAATATATCGGCGATGCCAAGGCCGATGAGTTGACCAAGCGGCGCGACGAGAAAGCACATCAATGGATGATCGAAGGCCGCGACGGCTACACCATCCGCGACCGGGCCCTTGATATCGCTTCCAGAAACGCCGGCACGTCGGGAGTCTCCTTCACCGGCTCGTGGTCGAAGGGCGGCGGCGATGACCATGCGGACGAGGAAACGCACTTTACCCGCGAAGGCGCAGGGCCGCCGGCGGGCATCGGCTCCAATGTAATGACGCCAGAGGAAATGGGCGTGCCCCGGTGGGAAGGCACGGCCGCCGAAAATGCCCGCATGATCCGCTCGGCGTTGCGCCATTTCGGCGCCGACCAAGTTGGCTATGTAGAGCTTAAACCCGACACCACCGAAAAACTCATCTATGAGTTCGATGCCATGGACGGCAAGAAGATCGAGTTTGAAAATGTGGACAAGGCCTATGAGACCGACAAGAAGCGGGTGATCCCGGCGAAGGCGCGCTGGGCCATTGTCTTCACGGTCAAAATGTCGGAAGAGCTTATAAAACGCAAAACCGAGGCTGGCATGCCCACTGCGCTCTCCAGCGCCGCCACCGGCATCGCCTATGGCCAAGCCCGCAACATGATCGACCGGATCCAGAATTTTCTCCATGTGCTCGGCTATCAGGGGCTGATGGGGAGCTGGTATAACGGGCTTGGCATCGCGCCGGCCTTCGCGGTGATGGCCGGGCTGGGCGAGATTGGCCGCATCAACCGTATGATCAGCCCCGAATACGGCCCCCTCAACCGGGTCTTCAAGATCGTCACCGATCTGCCGTTAGAGCCGACCAAGCCGATTGATGCCGGCATCATGAACTTCTGCCGCACCTGTAAGGTGTGCGCCACCGAATGCCCGTCCAATTGTCTTTCCAAAGAGACCGACCCCTATTGGGAGCCGGCGGGGGCATGGAATAATCCGGGGCACAAAACCTGGTACGAAGATTCGCCGTCCTGCCGCACTTGGTGGGCGGTGTCGACGGCAGGCTGCTCCACTTGTTTCGCGGTCTGTGCGTTCTCAAAAAAGAACGAAAGCATCGTCCACGATCTGGTGAAAATCGCCATCGCCAAGAACAAGATCATGCCCGATCAGGTCAATGCCTTCTTCACCAAGATGGACGGCGTGTTCGGCTATCAGGACCAGAAGAACATCGAAGACTGGTGGGATATGGAATTGCCGCCCCGGGGCGCCAACAACGCCAAGCGGCATCTGCTGGATAAATAGGCGGACAGAACTTATGTGGTTTCTCTATGGCATATGCCTGGGCGTCGGCGGCACCCTGCTCATACAATATTCGCTTTTGGACGCGGTCAACGTCGCCTGGTACGGCTGGGTATTGCTGGCTTTTGCGCTCGGTCTCGGCACCCTAACGGCGCATCATTTCTTCGCCTCTTACCGAGAGTTGGAGCCGAAGGCCGGCTGGGTTGGGCTGGGCCTGTTCGGCATACCTACGGTCCTGTTGGCTGGCGGCACCGTATGGACGTTCGTTTAAGGGAATTCGAGAGACGCTCTAAAAACTAAAGTCAGTGCTATCCAAGTCGGCTGTCAGCACGCCGGTCAGCGTCAAAGTCGAGCCACCGCCCAGATCAATGACAACATCACTGCCGACATCAGTCGCGGCGGAAGTGACATCGGTGAAATTGGTAAGCGACGTCACGTCCGCCAGATTAATAACATCATCGGTGCTGGCCCCGGCAGTGAAGTCGGTAACGGTGACGCTGCCGCTGGCATCGTGAACCACGAATGTATCATTTCCGGTGCCACCCGTGAGCGTGTCGGTGCCACCGCTGCCATCATCAATCGTGTCATCACCTGCGCCACCAACCAGAGTGTTGGCGGAGCTATCGCCGGTAATGCTGTCATTGGAGCCGGAACCGGTGACGTTCTCAATTCCCGACAGGGTGTCGGCATCGCCGTTGCCATCGGTCGCCGAGTTGGTGCTGAGGTTAACCGTCACCGCGGCTGCATCGCTCGAGTAATCAACCGTGTCGGTACCAGTGCCGCCGGTCAGGGTATCAGCGCCATTGCCGCCAACCAATGTATCGTTGCCAGCCCCGCCATCCAAGGTGTTGGCGGAGGCATCGCCAGTGATGCTGTCATTGGAGCTGGAGCCGGTGACGTTCTCGATCCCCGAAAGTGTGTCGGCATCGCCGTTACCGTCAGTCGCCGAGTTGGTGCTGAGATTAACCGTCACCGCCGCCGCATCGCTGGAATAATCGACCGTGTCCGTGCCAGTGCCACCAGTCAGCGTATCGGCGCCGTTGCCGCCGACCAATGTGTCATTACCGGCACCGCCGTCCAGGGTGTTGGCTGAGGCATCACCAGTAATGCTGTCATTCGAACTGGAACCAGTGACGTTCTCGATACCGGAAAGCGTATCCGCATCACCGTTTCCGTCGGTCGCAGAGTTGGTGCTGAGATTAACGGTGACGGCGGCCGCATCACTCGAATAATCCACTGTATCGGTCCCGGTGCCACCGGTCAGCGTATCGGCACCGTTACCGCCGACCAATGTATCGTTGCCAGCACCGCCGTCCAAAGTATTCGCTGAGGCATCGCCAGTGAGGCTGTCATTGGAACTCGAACCGGTAGCGTTCTCGATCCCCGACAATGTATCCGCATCGCCATTTCCATCCGTGGCAGAGTTCGTGCTGAGGTTAACCGTCACTGCCGCCGCGTCGCTGGAGTAATCAACCGTATCGGTGCCAGTGCCACCAGTCAGCGTATCGGCGCCGTTGCCGCCGACCAGCGTGTCGTTGCCAGCACCGCCGTCTAATATATTGGCAGAAGCATCTCCGGTAATGCTGTCATTGGAGCTGGAACCGGTGACGTTCTCAATTCCCGAAAGTGTGTCGGCATCGCCGTTACCGTCAGTCGCCGAGTTGGTGCTGAGATTAACCGTCACCGCCGCCACATCGCTGGAATAATCGACCGTGTCCGTGCCGGTGCCGCCAGTCAGCGTATCGGCACCGTTGCCACCGACCAGGGTGTCGTTGCCGGCGCCGCCATCCAAGATGTTGGCGGAGGCATCACCGGTGAGGCTGTCATTAGAACTGGAACCAGTGACGTTCTCGATACCGGAAAGCGTATCCGCATCGCCGTTGCCATCCGTGGCAGAGTTCGTGCTGAGATTGACAGTCACTGCCGCCGCGTCGCTGGAGTAATCAACCGTATCGGTGCCGGTGCCGCCAGTCAGCGTATCGGCACCGTTACCGCCAACCAGCGTGTCGTTGCCGGCTCCGCCGTCTAGCGTGTTGGCGGAGGCATCACCGGTAATGCTGTCATTCGAACTGGAGCCGGTGACGTTCTCAATCCCCGACAAGGTGTCCGCATCACCGTTTCCGTCGGTCGCAGAGTTGGTGCTGAGATTAACCGTCACCGCCGCCGCGTCGCTGGAATAGTCAGCCGTATCGGTGCCGGTGCCGCCAGTCAGAGAATCGGTGCCAGTACCGCCGATCAACGTATCATCGCCGGTGCCGCCATCAATCGCGTCATTGCCAGCCCCGCCGATCAGGGTGTTGGCGGAAGCATCACCAGTAAGGCTGTCATTGGAACTAGAACCGGTGACGTTCTCAATTCCCGAAAGTGTGTCGGCATCGCCGTTACCGTCAGTCGCCGAGTTGGTGCTGAGGTTAACCGTCACCGCTGCCGCATCACTGGAATAATCAACCGTGTCCGTGCCAGTGCCACCAGTCAGCGTATCGGCGCCGTTGCCGCCGACCAATGTGTCATTACCGGCACCGCC
>ENA-OREN01000655-OREN01000655.1-marine-metagenome-genome-assembly--contig:-NODE-655-length-47326-cov-6.449957_pt1 | contig 47326 bp, 44 predicted proteins | sample MGYA00248624_ERZ508555 | MGnify/ENA primary metagenome ERZ508555 (study PRJEB26222, sample SAMN06267773) | marine metagenome | isolation source: Saanich Inlet, British Columbia, Canada | place... | reverse complement strand
ATCGAACCCGCATGACTAGCTTGGAAGGCTAGGGCTTTACCATTAAGCCACGCCCGCTTATCCAGCCTGAACTATCGTTTTAGGCATGCAGAAACAAAACTATTAGTCATATTCCAGTTTTCTTTCCTTGAATTGGGATACGCCAGTGATGATTCCTTGAAGACCTCAAAACAACTTTAAAAGTCAATATCAACCCACAACCAACACGCCACTACAACACAAAAGCCCAAAAAACTAAAATATGGGGAGAGGAGGATTCGAACCTCCGAAGGCTATGCCAACAGATTTACAGTCTGTCCCCTTTGGCCACTCGGGTACCTCCCCACAATATTTGGACATACTACAAATACCCTTGTCAATCCATGCTAAATAGTATGAGCTAGCGGTGGGATTCGAACCCGCAACCTGCTGATTACAAATCAGCTGCTCTGCCGTTGAGCTACGCTAGCTAGGAAGCCTGTAGAGATTACCAGAATATTTTATTTTTTCAAGATAAAACTATCTATTTTAGAATTAAATTTCGTGGATTTGCTCCAAATAACCCTCGTAATTTCTAGCTACTTCGTTAATACTATCTCCGCCAAATTTTTCTATAAAACACCTGGCTATTTCAAAAGCCATAACCGCCTCGCCAACAACGGATACAGCAGGAACCGCACAAACATCTGAACGTTCTGTTGATGCGCTTTCCGGCTTTTTAGTGATTATATCCACAGACCTTAAGGGTTTCATGAGGGTTGGAATGGGCTTCATAGCGGCCCTGGCAACTACAATTTCACCATTTGTTATGCCACCTTCTATTCCGCCTGCATTGTTAGTTTCCCTGCCGAAAACACCTTTATCTTCGCAATAAAATATCTCATCATGCACCTGAGACCCTAATTTCCTGGAAAAACCAAACCCAAGACCAATTTCAACACCCTTTATCGCCTGTATCGACATCAAAGCGCCTGCCAGAATCCCATCTAATCGCAAATCCCATTGTGTATGACCACCCAATCCAGGCGGAACCCCAAATGCTACTATTTCTATAATACCTCCCAGGGAATCGCCCTCCTTCTTGGCCTTCTTGATCCTCTCAATCATTTTCGCTTCGGCCAATTTATCCAGACAGTAGACCTTACTTTTATTCCTATTCCTAACTATTTCATCCAGATTTTTGAATGATTTTTTTGAATTTATGCCTCCAATATCTTTGACGTAGCCTAAAACCTTTATATCAAATCTAGTGAGTAAGATCTTCGCCAAAGCCCCCGCAGCAACCCTGGCAGCAGTTTCTCTTGCACTTGCCCTCTCTAGAATATTCCTTACATCCCCTTGGCCATACTTTAGAGCCCCCGGCAAATCAGCATGTCCCGGCCTCGGCCTTGTAACATCAGGCAAAACGTCTATTTTATAGTCTTTATTCTCTATCTTTAAACAAATAGGGCTTCCAATCGTTATATTTTTTCTCGTACCCGACAAAACGCATACTTTATCACTTTCAATCCGCATCCTCCCACCTCTGCCATAACCGCCTTGACGCCTTTTCAAATCTGCATTAATGCCAGATTCATCTAAATGGATCCCCGCAGGAAATCCATTTATTATTACAATCAGACACTTTCCATGTGATTCGCCAGCAGTAGTAAAAGTGAGCATAAAAAAACCTTATAAAAGTCAGTCATTATTATACGAATCGACTATTCTATATTTAAATATAACTTCTTCAAGCTTTTTTTAAATATAGCCTAAATTGAATGATTTTTATGTAGCCGCAATCTTTTGACTATGCAATATTATAACAGGATTGCCACAAACCCATCAGATGGTTAGAAATACTGACTTGCCACCCACATAAATGCCACAATATAACAAGCCGCCTGTAACGACTATAAGGCAATACCACTCGATTTAAACAAGGAACAGGAAGAAACTGCCGCCTATAATAGATGGCTTTTTCATTGCTTATGACTACATCCATATGATAGTATTTTTCAAACATTCAAACCCTGGATATATTAACAATGTACAAACTACTTGTAAGCCTAAGATATCTTAGAAGAAAAAAAATTACCTTTTTTGCGGCAGCAGGAGTTGCCGTAGGAGTTATGACTTTAGTAGTTGTACTATCGGTAATGAGCGGTTTTGACAAAGAGTTACGGTCGAAAATAAGAGGCACGTTAGCACATCTTATTGTCCAGAAAAGAGGCCTCTACGGTTTAAGTAATTACAAAGAGGTTATTAAAAAAATAGAGTCTTTTGAACATGTAAAAGTATGTGCCCCGTATGTTGAAGGACCGGCTTTACTCAACATAAGAGGCGCAAAAGAATTCACGTATTTTAAGGGCATTGACCCTGTTTCGGAAGCAAAGGTAGGAAATTTTGAAAACTATATAAAACCGTTTGGCAACAAACCTCAAGACCTATTAACGATTCATGGAGAGAAAAAAACTCCCAGCGCTTTTGGAGGTATCGAACTATTACGCATCAGAGAAGGCGATCCCGAAGCAAATCCGGAGAGTTTTGTACAAAACGGAGAAAAGATTGTATTAGTATCAATAAAAGGATGGGATAAGATCAACGTAAAACCGTTCATTCTCACGGGAAAATTTAAATCCGGCATGTATGATGTTGACAAGAACTATATCTATATACCATTAAAGACTGCACAGGATTTAGCAGGAACAAAGGATTCAGTCACAGGAATAAGTGTCAAATTAGACGATTACAAGAATGCACTGTTAGTGCAGGAACAACTTCAAAGAGAACTTGGATTTGGTTTTTATATCCAAACCTGGGAAGAAGTACGTGGAACATTCCTAAAAGCGGTTGCCCTTGAAAAACGCGTCATGGCATTTATCTTGTTTTTTATCATTATCGTAGCGGGCTTCAACATACTTGCAATTTTAACCATGATTGTATTTGAAAAATCAAAAGATATTGGCATTCTTAAGGCTTTGGGCGCCACAACAAAAGGCATAATGCTTATCTTTCTTATGAATGGGCTTTTCATTGGTCTTTTCGGTTCTGCAATAGGAACAGGAGTAGGACTTGCGTTTATAAATAGAATCAATTGGATTGAGAAAACAGTATACAATTATTCGGGCTGGAGACCATTTCCACCCGAAGTTTATTATTTTAATGAAATACCCACAGTTGTTGACGTTAAAAGCATAGTGATTATTATCTCCTTCTCTGTTGCATGTGGTGTTTTATTCAGTATATATCCAGCATTAAAAGCAGCACGTTTAGACCCGGTTGAAACACTTAGGTATGAGTAAAGCGATGTGGAGCCCCCAAGCCTATACCAGCGAGACAAGAGAGGACACTTAGTATTATACGCAATATCGGCAATTACAAAAAAAGCCCTAAAAGCATGCAGGACAGCCTCAGCTTCATACAGAACTAAATGATAAGACTATAGCCAACAAGGATTTAATGCTTACTCACCACATCATTGACATCTGTCAAATCCAAAAAGTTTTGACTTGCTAGTATGCGGATGATAATATGCTGATATTCAACAATGTTGCAATTCACATTAAACCTAGGTTTTTATGCTTTAATTGAAGACACAAACAGCATAAAGCTTTAAAAATAGAGAAGAGGTAATCTACATTGATTAATTACTATCAAGTTTTACATGTACAAGAAGGATCTGCTAGAGACGAAATAAAAAACTCGTTTAGAAAACTCGTAAAAAAATATCATCCAGATAAAAACAAAACAAATGGAATCTCTTCAGAAGATAAAATTAAACTGCTGATTAAAGCATATAAAACGCTGACCGACTCCGAGAAAAGAGTTCATTATGACAATCTATTGCAAAATGAAAATATTAGAGATTTTTACTACAATGAAAGAGTAGATGTAGAAAGAGAGAAAAATAAATATGATTTAAAATCTCAATCAAAAATTGTATTAAACGACCTCTTAAACAAGAATGGACAACGGGCAGTCAAGAATTATGAGCGCTTAAAAGAAGAAAATAAAGACTTTAAACTGCTGAACTTTTTAGATATAAAAGATTATCTGGACTGCAAATTTCTCCTTGCTGAACAGTACGAAGAACAGGGAGATTACGAACTGGCCTTTGAATTGTACGAGTATGTTTACCAAAATGAAGATGGTAATCCCGCACGCAAGTTATTGCTGGAGGAAATCAAAGAGAGAATTATTCGTTTATCATGTAAAAAATTAGTAAAACGAGCAAAACCAAGTGTTGCAATAACATACTTGACAAGAGTGTTAAACTTAAAAGTAAATAAAAATGAAAAAGCCTTTATATACAAAAAAACTGCTGATATTTATATAACATCAGGGGAATGGGATAACGCATTAGCAAGTTTCAATTTGGCAATGTCGCTTTGCCCGAATCTGAAAGGTATTCAAACGTTAAAAAACAAACTAAACAAACACTTTTCATAAGAAAACTATTTCATATAATTTTCGTTACTTTATAAAACAATGGCTCCACACGATACGATTTTATTAAAAACAGATATCCCTTATTTGAAGCTGCATAACAAGGGAAAGGTTAGAGAGATATTTGAGATTGATGACAATCTCTTGCTTGTCGCGACTGATAGGATTTCAGCCTTTGATCACATCCTGCCAAATGGTATCCCGCATAAAGGCAAAGTCCTTACACTCATGTCAGAATTCTGGTTTAAGCTTACAAGAGAGTTAACGGAAAACCACTTAATCACAACCTCAATCGACGAAATTGATAAAATAACAAACGAAGACAAGGATTTGCTGAGAGGCCGCTCCATGCTCGTAAAAAAAGTTGAGGTAATTCCGGTTGAATGTATAGTAAGAGGCTATCTCGCCGGTTCCGGCTGGAAGGAGTACAAAGAGCATGGGACTGTCTGCAAGATAAATTTACCTGACAACCTGAAAGAGAGTGACAAGTTGCCTGAGCCTATCTTCACACCATCAACAAAAGCAGAATCCGGACATGATGAAAACATTTCTTTCGAGGAAGCCGTCAAGATTACGGGGAGGAAACTCGCAGAAGAAATAAGACAAAAAAGCATTGCGATATACAAGAAGGCAAGCGAATACGCCCTGACAAAAGGAATTATAATTAGTGATACGAAATTTGAGTGGGGCAAATATGGCGATAAAGTAATTTTAATTGATGAAGTATTGACGCCCGATTCTTCTCGTTTCTGGCCACAGGAAAGCTATTCACCCGGAAAATCACAGCCATCATTTGATAAGCAATTTGTCAGGGATCATCTGGAGAAATCAGGATGGGACAAACAATCCTCTCCGCCTTCACTCCCTGAAGACGTAATCCAGATTACGTCTCAAAAATACCTTGAGGCATACGCCAAACTAACAGGCAAAGAAATATCAAATTAAAGGCAACTCCAGATTTTATACTTTCCAGGAGCTTCTATCTGGACTTTTTCACGTCAACTCTTTTGCAATACTTGAATATTTTGCATTTGCTACACCACGGTGATATTGGAACACAGAGATTTTGACCGTATGTTACCAGGAGGTCGTTATAGATTAGCCAGTGTTTTTGGGGTAATGTCTTTCTTAAGGCAAATTCCGTTTGCTCCGGAGTTTTTGTCGTTACTAAGCCAAGCCTGTTTGAAATCCTATGGACGTGTGTGTCTACACATATACCCATTTTGCCATAACCCAATGTAACCGTAAGATTTGCCGTTTTGCGACCAACACCATTCAACTTTAGGAGTTCGTCAATTTCATCAGGGACAACACCATCATAATCATCAAGCAAGGTTTTACATATTTCTTTTATCCTTTTTGATTTGGTTTTATAAAAACCAACGGGATAAATAGCTTTCTCAATACTCTCTGTACTTAAATCAAGCATCTTTTCAGGATTGTCCGCTAGTTTGAACAGCCTGTTAGAGGCTTCTCCCGTAACCTTATCTTTGGTCCTTAAACTGAGCAGACATGAAATAAGCACAGCAAACGGACCTTTTGTCATGGAAACTATTGTAACGATAGGTACAATATATTTCTTATTTTCCCGTTTAAGAACAGATACTATATCGTCTATTTTATCCAATTCGCCTCCCTTTCAAGTTTTGTATACACAAAACACAATGCAGTATTATACCAATACAGCGCAGTAAACTTATTGCACTTATGGACTATTTATCATATAAGCAAGCCAAGGTAAGACATTTACTCAAATACACATAACATATTGAAGCTTTAAGGCTTACAGAAATACCTGTCTTTTTTTTAATAATATCATTGTATCGGCATCATTTTTGTAGTATAAAGCTAACCATGGAAGATATAAGATATTTTCAAAAAATGATGGCTACAATAAAAAATTATTTACCTACGATTGTCACCATGGGTAATCTCGCCTGCGGCTTTGGTGCAATCGCACTTATCATAAACAATGAGCTGGCTTACGCGGCCTGGCTTGTTATTCTGGCTATGATTTTCGACGGACTTGATGGTCAGGTCGCACGATTAACAAAAACAACGATTGTCTGGGGTGCACACTTAGATACGCTTGCAGACATGATCACATTTGGACTTGTTCCCGCATTCTTGATTGGCAGACTGGGAGCTCTCAGTGCTCCTGTCGCAGTCTGGTTTGTATGTTTCTTTTATACCTTAAGCGCTGCAATAAGGCTAGCCAAGTTCGAATCAAAAAGCAGTAGCTCTGGCAGCAAGCGGAGCAAGTACTTTACAGGGCTGCCATCAACACTTGCAGGTGGCACAGCCGCATCGCTGATATTGTTAGATTCGTATCTCAAGACCACACTTAACATTCAAGCCGTTTCTACATGTCTTCCATGCGTTATCTTTATTTTAGGGATTTTAATGTTGAGCAAGATCCCGTACATAAGAGTTGTTGATCTTGTAGGAAGCAAACGCGATCCGGTTTCTTTACTAATCACATCTGTACTCTTTTTCACACTCCTTGTTTTCTTCATTCTGTACCCGAGTATTATGCTTGCACTTGGCTTTTGTGTGTATATTCTTATTGGCCTCGGCAAACATGGTATCTTCAGAAAAAGAGCGATTCATATCGTCTAACAAACCCTAGCTACACAATCTCAACTTTTTTATTACCTTTTATCACCTTTCCTATAACAAATGAATCTTCCTTCATCTGTTTTAGTTTCTTCATTATAGAAGGTGCATAATACTTTGATACAATTAAGACCATTCCTATTCCCATATTTAGGACATTGAACATCTCATCTTCTTTTATTTTTCCCTTTTTCTGTATTACCCCAAAAATCTCCGGAACAGGCCAGCTACCCTTTTTGATCCGTACCGAGCATCCTTCAGGTAAAACCCGTGGAATATTCTCTACCAAACCACCTCCCGTAATATGAGCCATCCCCTTAACAACTTGCTTCGATCGATAATGACGCAGAAGAGCCCTTATCGGTTTAACATATATTTTAGTTGGTTTAAGAAGTTCATCACCAATAGTCCCGTTTATCGCTTTATTCTTACTACTTACATCCAGTTTTGCTTTTTCAAATAAAACTTTACGCACTAAAGAAAAACCGTTACTATGAAGGCCGCTTGATTTAAGACCTATTACGACATCACCCGCACTTATGCCCTTCCCATTTATTATCTTCTTTTTTTCTACAATACCGACGGCGAATCCAGCTAAATCATATTCGCCTTCATGATAAAACCCTGGCATCTCCGGAGTTTCTCCTCCCAGGAGGGCACATTCCGCTTCACAACACCCATTTGCAATACCGTGAAGAACTTCCTTCATTTTCTCAGGGATCATCTTGCTGCTGGCCATATAATCTAAAAAAAACAGAGGTTCAGCCCCCAGCACCAAAATATCGTTAACACACATAGCGACTAAATCTATCCCTATCGTATCGTGTCGATCCATCATAAAGGCAATCTTCAATTTTGTCCCAACACCATCTGTGGATGATACCAATACGGGATCCTGGTAATTTTTTGAAAACAGCTTCGATTCATGGTTTAACGAAAACAGTCCGGCAAAACCACCGGGGTTTTCTATGACCCTCGGGCCAAAGGTCCTACGTAACTGATGATAAATATCAGAAGTAAACCTACCTTTAGCTTCAATATCGACTCCCGCATCTTTATAACTTAATCCTGCCATCTCTATACCGTAATTTTATTTTTACTTACTGGTCCTTTTTTCAACGTTTTCTTAGCGACTCTTTTTTCAGATACAGGATAATCGCCGGAAAAACACGCCGTACAATAATGATTACGCGGAGAAGACGCACAGCCCAACATTCCCTGCTGGCTCAGATAACCCAGACTGTCCGCTTTTAAGAAATCTATTATTTCTTCAATTGTATGGTTGGCCGCAATAAGCTCATCCTTGCTCTGGAAATCAATACCATAACGACAGGGAAAACGATGTGGAGGACAACTGATCCTCAGATGCACCTCCGTGGCGCCCGCCTTACGTAAAAGTTTTATCCTGGACCTTGATGTAGTTCCACGCACAATAGAGTCATCTACAACGACAACCCTTTTACCTCTCACAACCTCCGCAATTGCATTAAGCTTAAGCTCGACCTTCTTATGTCGGCTTCCCTGATCAGGTTGTATAAATGTCCGTCCGACATAGTGGTTTCTTATAAACCCACGATCTAATGGTATACCCGACTCTTCCGAATAACCCATTGCCGCTGAATTCCCACCTTCCGGAACAGCAATTACAACATCAGCATCTACAGGAAACTCTTTTGCAAGTTTCACCCCGAGCCGTTTTCGGAAAAGGTGAACGTTTTCACCAAATAAATTGCTATCAGGGCGGGCAAAATATATTAACTCAAATACACAATATGCTGGCCGGATCCGCCTTGGGGAACAAAATCTTTCACTCTTCAAACCATCCTTGTTAATATAAACTACTTCGCCGGGCTCAACGTCTCTTATAAATTCCGCACCAACCTGGTCCAGTGCGCACGTCTCAGATGACAAAACGTAGCTATTGTTCAGTTTCCCTATTGAAAGTGGTCGAAATCCATTGGGGTCCCGCACGCCTACCATCTCATTTTTTGTTAAGAACAAGAGAGAAAAAGCACCTCTTAAGTGGTTCAATACATGAGAAAGATTTGGTTTTTCAAGATGACTTGGTTTTGCCATTAAGTGTACGATGACTTCTGTATCTGAAGTTGTGTGGAAGATTGAACCATGTTGCTCGTAATCGTATCGCAATTTACCTGCACCCAACAATTGGCCATTGTGTGCAATAGCAACTTCACCCTTTGCGTATAACACTACCATTGGCTGAACATTGTCGATGCTATCACTTGCACCAAATGTAGAATATCGGACATGACCAATGGCGTGTGGGTTTTTTATCTTGTGAAGACTCTCAGGAGTGAAAACATCACTTACTAATCCAAAGTTTTTGTGGTATATTACGTGCTTACCGTCAGTAGAGGCAATACCCGCACTCTCTTCACCACGATGTTGCAAAGAAGAAAGGCCATAAAAAACCTTCTCCACTGCGTCATCACAGTCAAAAATCCCAAATAATCCGCAATATTCTCGTGCTTTTGCCAAGGTTAAGACTCGTTTTGAGAGATAATAGAGTTTGAAGTTGGATTATAGCAAGACGACAAAACGTGTCAAATCAAATTAGATAAAACTTGAAGTACATAGATTATTATGTTAAGAATTTCAGACAAAAGAGGTAGCAGAATCCTTGAGGTTTTCTCGCCCATGATTATAACGTTATAAACGGTTATATGAATACTGGCCTACGCTATATTTTATTCAGTACAGAATCGAAATTTTAATCCACTATGACAAGAAAAAACTTTCTCAATCGAACCAGGCTCTATGTTTTAATTAGCAGCAACATTGCAACGAAATCAGTTACAGAAACGGTAAGACTTGTCATAGATGGCGGAGCCGATGCTATTCAATTGCGTGAGAAAACAATATCTGACAATGAATTCACATCATTGGCCAGTGAAGTACGTAATATTACTACCAAAAGCGGGGCCTTGTTGATTATTAATGATCGCGTGCATGTTGCCAGAGAAATTAATGCGGATGGCGTCCATTTAGGCCAGCATGACATGAGTGCCTTAGAGGCAAGAAACATTATTGGAAATGAAAAGATCATCGGAATATCTACACATAGCATTATACAAGCAAGGCAGGCACAAAAAGATGGTGCTGATTATATTGCTATTGGCCCCATCTATCCTACCAGGACAAAAGACTATGAACCATCAATAGGAATTGAAGTTCTTCAAAAAATTTCTGAGGCAATAGATATTCCATTTATTGCCATAGGCGCCATAACCCTTGAGAATCTAGATGAGGTGCTAAATGCCGGAGCTTCAAGGGTCGCAGTATGTTCGGCAATTATTGGCTCAAAAGATATCTATTCTTCCACAAAACGGTACAAAGAAAAATTGAATGGAACGTAAGCACACGGATAACAACTTTACAACAAAAGGCTTAGGACAGTCTAAAGGTACTATATGCAAGAGAAGAAGAGTTTCTTAAAATCCGCTAAGACTGTTAGCCTCTGCACACTGTTGAGCCGGGTTTTGGGACTGGCGCGGGACATATTATGTGCAAGCGTCTTTGGCACCAGCCTGGCTTGGGATGCCCTTGTTGTGGCCTTCAAGATACCAAATCTCTTCCGGAGACTCTTTGGTGAGGGAGCATTGAGCGCTGCCTTTATTCCCGTATTTACAGAATATCTTGAGACAAAAAGTAAAAAAGATGCATGGGAACTTGTAAACGTAACGGGAACTCTGCTCTTTATAATCCTTGGGAGCCTGGTTGTACTGGCAGAGATTTCGTTCTCCGTTATACCTTCTGTCGTTTCTCTAAATCACAAATGGGAATTAGTATTAAACCTACTAATGATTACATTCCCATACGTGCTGTTTATATGCATGGTGGCACTTGCAATGGCAGTCTTGAATTCACTTAAGCATTTCCTTATACCAGCCCTCGCACCTGTCACCCTGAACATCTGCTGGATAATGGGGGTATTTTTACTTACACCCATATTTGGGAATACATTGGAGAATAAGATTTTTGGGCTTGCTGTAGCCATCCTCATTGGAGGCATGATCCAATTGGCAATGCAACTACCTGTATTGAAAAAAGAGGGTATAACCTTTATGCCTTCATTAAACTTTTCACATCCCGGCCTGAAGCGAATTCTTGCCCTGATGCTTCCTATAATTTTTGGTCTGGCCGCAGTCCAGATAAACGTACTTATGGATAGCTTTATCGCAATAGCCTTTGCTAAACATCCGGGTGGCGCTGAAAACTTCTCTATCGCGGGAATAGTAATACCATATCCTCTGGAAACGGGAGCAGCATCTGTATTGTATTATGGTGACAGGTTGATTCAGTTTCCCCTGGGTGTTTTCGGGATAGCAATAGCAACAGCCGTATTTCCATTTTTTTCAACGTATGCGGCTCGTAAAGACTGGACAAACTTCAGCAAGACACTAAATCAGGCAATAAGAGCCGTGTTATTTATCGGAATACCTGCATCCATAGGTTTAATATTATTACGCAAACCTCTTGTTGAATTGTTTTACGAGAGAAATGCATTTACGGCAGAATCAACTTACAGAACGACTGTCGTAATTTTCTACTACGCCATCGGAGTATGGGCCTACTGCGCCTCTCACGTAATCATAAGGGCCTTCTATTCCATACAGGACACAAAAACGCCTGTAAAAGTAGGCGCTGGCATGGTGGGCCTGAACCTGGTTCTTAATCTAACCCTGATCTGGTTTCTTCGTGAAGGAGGCCTCGCATTGGCAACGGCGATAAGCGCAACGATCCAGATAATAATCCTGTCTGCCCTTCTCCACAAAAAACTCAATATCACTGGATACAAACACATCTTTACATCAGCTATCAAGACATTGATTGCAACCTGCTTCATGTACGTCACTTGCTGGATAATGCTAAAGATAATGCCAAACAGTGATGGTAAGCTTATGATAAAATTCATCCGGCTCCTCATTCCCCTGATTACCGCTCTCACAACATTCTTTACCATATCATTTTTACTAAAATCAGAGGAACTAAGGTATTTATACACCTCCCTACGGAAGAAAAAACAATAAGGACCTCCCGCAGTATGTTACATTAAAAAATATTTGTACTCGTATTTAGAATATTTTTTATTCTTCTTTTTGTAAAGCCATTTGTTTATAATCCTCAAGACTATTTTTGTAATTTAGAAGTATTAACCTTCAAAATCTTAAAATGGCAAGAGGTCTCTCAAAATCTCCGACAAGTAATAAACTATCTGTAACATTTTTCCTCATACTCATGGGATTTGCATTCTACATTTCCTGTGTCGGTTTTCATGAAAGGACGGATTTTACCCCCGAAAACACGATACGCCACTATAGTGGTGATGAGGAAGAAGATAGTGATGATTCGAATTACGAATACGACGAGAGTCTTTTACAAGAGGGTTTTTACTTCGCTAAATCGTATAGAGAACTCCTGGATATCACTCATGTACACGCATTTACAATTCCCCTGATCATATTCGTCATGTCGCGCATACTTTCCATGACACAGATACGCGACTGGATCAAGATTACAATTTATGGAACTGCCTTCACCGGTATAATAATGAACCTGTCAGGCCCTTTACTGGTAAGATTCACATCAGGCGTGTTTTCCCTATCCATAATTGCATCATATTTCCTTCTCGGTATCTGCTTTGTTGCATTTATATCTATACCGATGTATGAAATGTGGTTTAAGCCGAAAGAAGCAAATATGTGATACATTAATAATTTTCTGTTGTTTTCCAAAGAGCAGCTAACCTGCTAACATAAAACACACGCTAATTATGGAAATGCTCGATCTTTCCGCCCTGCTCTTAAGCCTGGCGGCAATCTTCAGTTATATTAATTTCCGATTTATCAAATTACCGACTACCATTGGCATAATGCTGATTGCAATGCTTATCTCCGTTAGTCTGGTAGTACTAGGTCATTTTGGATTTGAAGGCATTCAAAACAAGGCAACAGCAGCGCTGGAAGGCATCGATTTCAATAAAGCCCTGATGCACGGTATGTTAAGCTTCCTCCTGTTTTCCGGAGCCTTGCACGTAAATCTTGAGGACCTGGCTAAACACAAATGGATCATCAGTATACTGGCGACATTCGGTGTGGTTTTGAGCACTTTTATTGTTGGTGGCTCTGCTTGGATTGTCTTCTGGGTTGTCGGAATCAAATTGCCATTTATTTACTGCTTACTTTTCGGAAGTCTTATTGCACCAACCGATCCAATAGCAGTCATCGGCATTCTCAAGAAAGCGGGAGTTCCTAAGAGCCTTGAGACCAAGATCACCGGTGAAAGCCTGTTTAATGACGGTGTAGCTGTTGTCGTGTTCCTGGTTATCATGGGAATTGTTGCAGGAGGTCATGACGTTACGGCCGGACACATAATACTTCTGTTTGTAGAAGAAGCTCTAGGCGGAATGTTCTTCGGATTCGTCATCGGCTGGCTGGCATACTTGATGCTGAAGAGCGTGGACAATTATCAGGTTGAAGTACTACTTACGTTAGCATTGGTCATGGGTGGTTATTCCCTCGCACACGCCATCCATGTTTCCGGTCCTATTGCCATGGTAGTCGCAGGAATATTTATCGGAAACAGAGGACGTCTTTTTGCCATGAGCGAAAAGACCAGGGAGCACCTGGATTCCTTCTGGGAATTAATGGACGAAATTCTAAATGCCGTCCTTTTCCTGTTAATTGGTCTGGAAGTATTAGTCCTTACGATAAAGGGAAGTTATTTAATCGCCGGCCTTACGATGATACCGGTTGTGCTGTTTGCACGTTTCATAAGCGTGGGCTTACCTGTCACATTCATGCGACGCATAAGGGATTTCAGCCCTAATGCCATAAAGATTATGACCTGGGGCGGATTACGAGGAGGCATATCTGTGGCCCTGGCCCTTTCCATTCCGAGTGGACCGGAAAGAGAAGTTTTATTAACCGTCACTTACATCATAGTAGTATTTTCCATACTGGTGCAGGGTTTGACCATCGAACGTCTGGTGACTTCAACGAAATTGAAATGAATAAGTTTATTGATCCAAAACTGTATGGTTTGCCTCCTTCTACAAAATTAACGCAGGCGAGTACCAATCAATTTGAAATAATCATCCAACGTAAAAGCCGGATTATTATGAAGGATGGTGAAGGGATACTGGCAAAGGCTAATAAAATTAAACATCATGTTCCTGGCGCAAAAGTAAGCCTGAAAACATCTGCCCCTGTCTGTAGTAAAACAAAAGTATTTCTGGAAGGATACGGTATTAGGGTGTCAGTTCACTGTTAAAGGATCAAAAACAACCCCACATTATGTAGTGTGGAGGAGCATAGAAACGAGGATAAAATGCAAAAAAGCAGGGGCAATCCCCCCCACTATCTCACATAAACGAATAACTCAAATTATCAAATCACCTACATTGCCGCCTTCTTCTTATGCCATAGACCATCATCCCAGCAAGGCTGATTCCAAGTAATCCAATAGTCGCAGGTTCCGGAACGGCGGCAACATCACCGGAACGAACTGCCAGCCCGTAGTAGTGCCAGCCCTTATTGCTCGTGACCTGGATGCCATTGTGGAAGGAGAAGTACCAGGCGTTGTCGGTAATAGCCGAATACTCCGTACCAGACCAGTAAGGACCAGAAACTAAATCCTGGAAATCTCCGGTATTATTCAGGCCATAATTCCCGCTGCCAACATATACTCCGGATGTATCGTATTCCCCTTGATTACCCAATTCATCGTAAAATAGATGACCCAGCTCACTAGTTGTGATATTATGGCCAACCGTTGTGGTACCATCTGTTCCATAAATACCTAGTCCATCCACCGTTGTCGGCAGTCTCCAGTCGTCATAAGTATCACCACCGAAATCAACCGATAATGTGCCAACCCAGGCTACCTGATTACCCCATGAGTCTTCTGTATTATCCCATGAGTCCCATGAGTCTTCTGTATTGGAATAATCATACCACGTCATCATCGTAGATCAGGCGATTGCCCAGTGTATCCGCACCTCTGTTTATCAGAAACACATGCGCCGGGGTTATCAGTACAAATACAACCAAGATTGCCAACAAACTGAATAATATCCTCTTCATCTTTACTTCTCCTTCCATGGATTATTAATCTAAGGCTCATCTACAAAAAGAAGTGATAAAATAAAGGCAACGAATCCCTATATAATTTTATACACTTCTCATTTCCACTCTGAAAAACAGGATGCAAAATCGCTTAACGTTACAAATAAACACGCACTCATATCAATCAAAAAATCTACCTTGTCTGTCTTAAAGATTTATAGTGCTTCTCTATCTCTCTATAAAGAAAGGATCTTTTACAAGTAATCTTTGCTACCAATTCAACTGCCGTTTCTAAATTTCGAGTTCTGCAAGAAATCTTATTAGCAGCTCCTTAGGCAAACCAACCACATTTGAGAAACTACCCTTAACACTTTCAACAAACGCCCCACCGCATTCCTGTATACCATATGCTCCCGCCTTGTCCAGAGGCTCGCCTGATTCTACATAATCATTTATCTCTTTTTCTGACAGATCTTTAAATTTAACTTCTGTTTTATCGTATCCAACTAATTCACTGTTCTTTTGCATATCGATAACTGCCAGTCCGGAAATAACACTATGATAATTACCACTAAGTTGCATGAGCATAACTTTCGCGTTGTCAGAAGTTAATGGCTTTCCAAAAATTTCTTTATTAAATGTAACTATGGTATCACAGCCGATTATGATTGAATCTTTATACTGTCCGCCTACTTCCCTTGCCTTACCAAGAGCATTTTGACAGACCAGCGCCTCCGGGTCTAAACCTCTAAGTTTTTCTTTATATTTGACAGGATGACTGACTATAAAATCCAATCCCATTTCTTTCAAAATCTCTTGTCTTCTTGGCGATGATGATGCAAGACAGATATCCCTCATGTTCAAAAATCCTTCATACACTTCGTTTACGGTATAAGTAAGAAATGTCGGGTAAGAAACCCGACAACAATTTTAGCTAACTTTAAAATCCACATGAATCAAATCAGAAAACTTTGTGATGAGTACATCAGACTTTAAGCAGCAGATACATTTCATACCATTCAAAACCACCGTGTTTCGACTTTGATTTTCCGCCGTATGAGAAACCATAGTTTTGATAATAAGGAATCAGTTCTGATTTGCATATTAACAAGATTTTTTCTTTTTTCAGGGCTTTTGATACTTCAATAAACCCTGCCATCAATTGTTTTGAAATTCCGTTCCCCTGGAATTCAGGCAAGACAGCTAATGAGAAGATAACCATGTTTCTGCCATCTTTGACATGGCCAACCATATCCTTCAGTTTTTCGTCAGTGATGTCTTCTTTGTCCGTAGACGCACTATTAATAAGTCCTATAATTCTCCCTCCAGATTCGGCAATGAGAAAGCCTTCCGGAAACAACTCTGTTCGTTTCAGGATTTTTTCTCTTGTTGCTCCGTCAGAAGTGTAACAGGCGGATTCAGTCCTGTAACAGCCATCTACATCATGTTTATTGACCTGCCTGATGTTTATATCAACCATATAGATTTTTCAGTAGGATTGTAAAAGCCGAGAAGGATACTAAGTTAAGCTGTCACAATCTTATAAAATATAATAATCTTATACACAAAAGCGGCCACTGGCAACGATGTTTTTTATAGTTGGCCAGGTCCATTTTTGTATCTTTACAACCTATTACGAAGACTGTATATTTACAAACTCTTTTACTCTGTAATTTTTAACATAAATTGAGGAAGCTGATGAATAAAAGTTTACTAACCAATCTAATTGCTGCTGCCGTATGCGGGGGAACTTATGCATGCCCTGAGTTTGCCGGCAAGCATACACTTTTTTTGTCCAGTTTGTTCGCTCTTTCAGGCGCATTAACTAACTGGCTGGCAATACATATGTTGTTTGAGAAGGTACCTGGCCTTTACGGTTCCGGTGTTATTACTTTGAGGTTTAAGGAGTTTAAAGCGGGTATTCGTTCGTTGATTATGGAAAACTTTTTTACGGAAGAAAACTTTGCCAAAGTTTCCAGCGAAGCGTTGCCTCATGACATAAAGCCAGATCTGGTTATGGATAAAATAGACCTAGACAAGATGTTTGACGGCTTTATATCGGTAGTCAAGGCTTCTCCCTTCGGAGGCATGTTAGATATGTTTGGTGGAGTAGAAGCTCTTGAACCTCTCAGGGATCCGTTTAAAAAGAAATTCGAAGGACAACTTTCAGAAATTTTGTGCAAGATTGATATATCATCAATCTTGCAGCAAGAAACTGATTTTGAAACATTCAAGTCCAAGATAGGTGACATGGTGGATGCCAGACTGAATGAACTGACGCCGAAGCATGTAAAGGAAATCATTGAAGATATGATTCGTCAGCACCTTGGCTGGCTGGTCGTATGGGGAGGTGTTTTTGGTGCTTTTATCGGTTTCCTCAGCACTCTGTTATTGTGATTTTATTTACAAGCCTTTCCTTTGAAAAGAGAGGAAATATCGATTAACTTTTTCCGATTCTTCCCTATAGCTCTATTTTCGTACCTAATAATACAAGGAACTTTGCAAGCCAGTCTGGGTGAGCTGGCCAGGCTGGGGCGGTAACCAGATTGCCATCTACGTAAGCCTTGTCTATAGGAGCGTCTATCCACTTTCCACCCGCGCCTTTTACTTCCGGTGATACCGCAGGATAGGCAGTACAGGATTTCCCCTCAATGACGTCTGCTGCTGCCAGCAGTTGTGCGCCATGGCAGATTGCAGCAATGGGCTTATTTGTTTCTGCAAAGTGTTTTACCAATTCCAGTACCCGGGCATTCAGACGTATATACTCAGGAGCACGTCCTCCCGGGATCACAAGGGCATCGTAATCGTTTACGCTTATATCGTCGAAGGATGCACTTAGCGTAAAGTTGTGTCCCGGTTTCTCGCTGTATGTCTGATCACCTTCAAAGTCGTGTATAGCAGTACGTACCTGTTCACCTGCTTTTTTATCGGGGCAGACAGCATGTACTATATGCCCCACCATCTGCAATGCCTGAAAGGGTACCATTACCTCGTAATCTTCTACAAAATCACCTACAATCATCAAAATATTTTTTGCTCCCATTTCGAAACCTTTCTTTTGCATTATTTGTAAATGCATAAACAACTGGAGTAGAGAAAGTAAAAACAACAAATATAAATATAAATATAAAGAATCGTATCCTGATCATGTAAAGATTTCAAGATCTTTTGGAATATGTAATAATGGGTTTAGTAATTTTGAGTGTAATAAGTAGAATACCACCTCAATAATAAGCAATTGAAACCGTGAGTTAGGCTATTTTAGAAGTTCAATGCTAAAGGATTATTTTCTACATTTAAGGCCACGCTCATGGCCAATAGTGGCGGGGCATATGACGACAGGCTATTTAATAGCACTACCACTATCCGAGTGGACAAAAAACATAACGTCGTTATTAATTGGAACAATTGCCTGGGCAATTATGCTGAACGGCGGCACACTCGCCTTTAATAGTGCCTTCGATAAAGATACCGGTGATATCGGCTACCTTGATTCACCTCCACCGGCTCCAAAAAGGCTCTGGTTATTTGGTTTACTTCTTATGATAGCTGGTGGAATCATTGCTTTTTTTGTTTCACCCAGCTTTACAATTGTATATTGGATCTGTTTTTTTATGAGCATAGCATATTCATGTCCGCCAGTTCGATTAAAAGCAAGAGCTGGAGCTGATATCGCTATTTGCGTTATGGGATATGGTGTATTCACTACATATGCGGGGTGGACATGTGGATCTAACTCAATAAATTCTTTTATTTCTTTTATCTGTTTAGGTTATTTGTTCTTATTTGGATGCCTCTACCCTTTAACACAAATATACCAATTTCATGAAGATAGGAAAAAGAGAGATACAACCTTTACGGTCACCCTCGGCGTCAAACGGTCAATCAAATTCTCGTTAGTTTGTCTAGTCTGCGCGTTTATCGTTTTTAGTGTTGTCTCTTTTAAAGTAAACACCGTATTTTATATTTTTATCATTCCCATAACCTTTTGGTTAATAATACTGATTCCATGGATGATAAAAGGAATTCATTATCCACAAAAAAAAGGGATGTATTGCGCTTTGTGGGCCTGGGCAGCTACAGATATCACCGTTGTACTGGTTTTTTCGGTATTATAGTGAAGTGGAGAAGGATATCATTTGCTTTTCAAACTTTGCGGTAAAAAATTTCTAACAAGGATTTAACGGATTTCTTAATTAAACCTGCCTGTATACCTAACGTATTACAGGCAGGAATGAGTGATGTGACATGGTATTTACTATTGGAAACATATAGTTACTGGCCTCTCTTGCCTATTAGGATTTTTGTATCATTTAGTACTATCCGGATTGTCATCATATATGTCTACAATCCCATCACCGTCCTTATCTCTCAAGAAATCGGTATCGTTGTCATTAGTTAAAAGTTCTTCTCCAAACGGATTAGATATCTCGGAATGGCTTCTAAAAAAACCCGGTGATTCCTGATAGCCGGTTTCAACATCTGTTACCGTGATCTCCCCATTAATGGTAAAGCTAAAGATATCTGAGCGGTTTCCGGGTTTGATTGTAGCGTCCGGTTTTTCAACGGTAAATTTAGTTTTACTGCCTGCACCATAGTATCCTCCAAACGTCCATACTACTTGTTGCTCTTTACCGCGTATAGTAACTTTTGAGTCCCAGAGATATGGCCCCGTAACATTGTTCCTGAACCGATGGTCGGCTGCTGTTGCATCCTTGGAAATATATTTCACCGTTACTGATGCAATGTGCTCCGTATGATACCTTGGATCAGGTTCGTTATTGTCGTCATTGATTATCTGGAAACAGTACCTGTTGAATCCTGGTACATACGTTGCGTTAACATCCGCTCTGACAGAATCAGCGATGGTAGCCTTTGTTCCCATAAGGAGTCCAACGCACATTATAGTGAAGAATAAAATTTTGTTAAATCCGGATTTGTTCATGAGAAATCCCCTTTCTATATTAGAACTATTATTAAAAAACATTTTGATAATTTCCTCTTTTGAGACTTTCATAAATCATATTTTGACATTGAAAATATCATGAATCGTATATAAAATCAAGGGTGCGAAATAAAAAGATTGCAAACTAAGCCTTGACATTCTGTCAAAAAAATTATATTATCACTGATCTAGTCAGGTTTCGTATTCGCCCACATATCAGGTAATCAACAAAGTGGTACCAATCAAGGTATCCAGAATAAATTAACTCTTAATCTGGAATAAAATAGTTTTTATAATTAATTAAATATTACAGGTTTATGGGAAAAAAAATAACATTAGCAATATCAATAGCACTTCTAACTTTTTTCTTAATCGTACCGTTCTTAAGTTACAATTCTTATAAACGGGCGGTAAAGGATGGGTTTTTTAATCACCTTGTTACAACCAGAGATCTTCTGAAACTTCAGATATGGAATTACTTTAACGAAAGATATGGTGATATAGATGTTCTTTCAAGGAATCCGGTAATAGCCAAAGGCTTTACCAGATTATCCGGTGCTTTTCATGCTTATGGACTCGAAAACCAACAATTCCAGAAGATAAAAAGTATTTATCAGCCATTGATGGAATATTATGTATCTGCTTATGGCTATGCAAACATATTTTTCGTTGATAAAGATGGAAGTGTAATATTTTCAGCATTGAGAGAGGATTTTAGCGGAACTGATCTGTTTGTCGGAGAATTTAAAGAACATAGAATTGCCAATATGTTTAAAATAGCGTTAGAAGATGTAGGTTTTGAGGACTATTACTGGAATGAAAAGATAAATGATTTCACTGCTTATTTTGGCGCTCCTGTCTTCGAAGCCGAAAGCTTGTTGGGTGTAATAGTTATCGAGATTCCTTTTTCTCACCTGGATACCATGCTGACACAAAGGGCTGGCCTGGGGCAAACAGGCGAGATGTACCTTGTTGGTGAAGATGGGTTTATGCGCTCGAATTCAAGGTTTTCTGTAACACCAACAATGCTTCAAAAAGAGGTGAATACTGAAGCAACAAGAGAGGCTTTTGAAGGGTATGTTGGTAAAAAGGTTATTCATGATTATCGGGGCATTCCTGTATTAAGTGCTTATACTCCGCTTAATCTTAATTTTATTAACTGGGCACTTCTTGTTGAGATTGATGAAGCAGAAGCGTTTGCCACAATTCATGACGTAGAAAGCAAGCTTACGATAATCGCATCCATAATGTGTGTAATTCTCGGAGGGTATATCTACTTTACATACCGGGCATATAAAAAAGAGGAAGACGAGAATATCTTAGAACCTGAAGAACAGGCAGTATCTTAAATAGAGCAGAACTCCAATAAACGTTTTGACAACCATACCCCTTTTACAAACACATACCACATAATTAAGCTATCGAGAGCTAGTTCTTCGCTGCACATATCTCTTTTTTTCATCACCAATCGAATAGTTCATTTCAGACCATTTTTTTTGAAACATTCGACATATTTTTTATCAGTTATCTGAATATGGTTAACTAACCACTGTTTCAGGTACTCAAGTATTTCACTTGCGATATGATAGTCCCCTTCAATCACTCTACTACAATATGTAATCGTCTTGCTAGAAAAATCATGGTGTTCTTCTTTGTGGTATTGAAATTCTGGATAATTGAATTCTACCATGTAAGACTCTTCGGTTGAAAAGTGATTGAGAGCATACACCGTCAATTCTTTTAATAATTTCGATATATCTTCGATATTGCTATTATGTTGCTTTGCCACAATAGCCGCATTCATTATGCGAATAAGCTCCTTATGCTCCTCATCAATTATCGATATCCCTATACTGTATTTCTCTTCCCATTCGATCATTTCAATATATTACCTTAAGAATGATATAAAATTTATATAAAAACGAATGATACTAGAACGTTTCAACTAAAATCACCGTTTCTTTCAAGTTTTCTGTGAACAGACCCCGGTTCATTTATAAAAGGATGGCTAAAGATACTTGTGATACTTTTCATCTGTTTTTTTAAGTCAGAAATTAAGAATACAGTCCAGCAAGCAAAATAGAATGGTTAGTACTCCTAACTGGCTTAGCTGATAATTTGATACAACCGGGAAATAGATACATTCGTGTTCACTTTTACACAAAGAACACAATCCGTTGGAAACCCCATTCATCTCTTATTAATAAGCAAATATAAGATTACCCTATTAAGAGCGCAATTATTATACCGTCACAAAGTCTATACTTAATGCCTTTTAAAAGATTTATGTATCAATAGCTATCAATGTATACCTTACGTGTGTTTCATTCTGAGACTGAATCAAACATACAGAACTGTATAATTATAAGAGTTAGCACAGATTCTTGTGAATTTTAAGGTGAATTTGCGCTTAGTATCTTTAATAAACTCTGAGTGGATCAATGGTAATGGATTTTAGATTTACTATCTATTATAATATCGTAAATTTACATAATCTTTCGAAAGGAAAATTGAAATGGCCACAATTCGTGAAATTAAATCGGTGAAGATGTTCATGGGGAAGCTTGCACACGGAGCAGATTTATTGGAAGAAATTACAAACATCTGTGTTGATAAGGATATTTGTCTGGGCCGTGTTGAAGCGCTGGGTGCTGTCAAAAAAGCCAGACTGGGTTATTACAACCAACAGGATCATGTGTATCGTTTCTATGACCTTAATCAAACGCTTGAGATTACTAATTTAACAGGAAATATTTCAATTAAGGACAGTGTGCCTGTTGTTCATGCCCATGTCACCCTTTCAGACAAAGATGGCCATGCTTTTGGAGGGCATCTTGCTCCGGGAACAATAGTTTTTGCCTGTGAGGTTGCAATTCATGTTTTAGACGGGCCAAAATTTGAGAGAGGGCTTGATCAGGAAACAGGTTTGCCTTTATGGAAAATGGATGAATAAGTTTTCGCTATTATATGCACCAGTAATTTCAGACTGATTATACCTGTGTATACTGTGAAATTTTATGCGAAGTTTTGAGACAATATTACCGAATTAAGGCACCTTTGAACCTAAGTGTTCAAATGCAGAAGAACAAAATCTCCACGATGCTTCTTTTACTTCTTACTACCTGCCAACTTCTTCCTTTGATAACTTGCGGTATCAAAAATGTTGTTTTGAGACTGTTGCCGGAAACACTTAGCTTCGCCTGCATGACAGTCGGCAAGCGACCGATTGAACATGAAGTTATTCACCTCATTCAGGATAGCGAAAAGCCGTTATTATAAATTGTGATATAGCCTGAAAAGAGGAATAGAAAGGATTAAGCAACATACATGTTTAGGTCCATGCAGGTACTATAACGTTTTTTTCTTATTGTTTTGCCTTGTAATCTTCTATGATTTTCTTCAGGTGCCGTGCATATTCCCAGGGCCCACCCTGCAGATATCCCGTTTTAGCGACAGGTTTTCCGTCTGGGCTGAGAATAATAATAGTCGGGTAGCCCTTGACATCGTACTCCTCTGCTAAATCCATATTTTGCTGTTTCAACTCTTTTGGCTGCACTTTTGCACTGGGAAAGTCTACCAAGACACATACGAGGTTCTCTTCTGCAAAATCCTTAAAGGCTTTCTGTGAAAAAACTTCTTTTTCCAATCTTATACACCATCCACACCAGTCAGACCCGCTGAAGTCAAGCAGCATGTATTTACCGGACTCTTTGGCAGCTGATGACGCTTTTTTCAAATCTGTCTCCCAGTTTGTAGCTTCTGTTTTTGAACAGTACAACATTGCTATTACTATAAAAACAATACTTGTGATAACATATTTTCTCATTATATTCTTTCCTCTCAGTACCTTTCTGATTTATAACTATTATTATAATTCCATGAAAAAAGCAGGTTCTCAATAGACAAACGGAAACCTACCCTTAATCCTCTCCCTGCGTAGAAAGGGATATGAGGCGTTGAAAAAATTTAAAAACACCCCTCCGCCTATTGCAGCCTCACAAAGATCCCACATAGATGATAATTCTAGTAACAAGCTATATTATACAGATGGATTATGTGAAATGGTATCGTTTTTACATTAACGGAATAAAATAAGATATGATTTTAACGCTATGTATAGAACAACAGGTTGAAATAAACTGGAGGAGAACAAAATCCTCTTTTGATATAATAATATTATTTGAATTCAGGAAAAGGGTTAATCTTTGCTGATTACTTTTAACGCTTTTCTATAAGCATCTTCAGTCCAGCACAATCTGAAATGAGAGCACTTTTGACACTCCTTGAGTAAACCTTTTCTTTCCATAAGTACTTTTCCGGAAAGAGATTTTTCTGCATCTTCCCGTTCCTTAAGTAGACACAATGGCTCATCCGTCAGACAACCATGTTGGTTGTAACAGTTAATGCAGATATTTTTACGTTTTTTTTTATCTGTCATATTTATTCATATTTGCCAATAATCACGAACGCAAAAAAGGCTTGTACTTAGATAATAAGTACAAGCCTTTTAATATTTGACCCCAAGGGGATTTGAACCCCTGTTGCCGGGATGAAAACCCGGTGTCCTAGGCCAGGCTAGACGATGGGGCCTGTATTTTTGTGACTATATAAGTGAGGGCAGAAGGACTCGAACCTTCGACAATCGCCTTAAAAGGGCGGTGCTCTACCAACTGAGCTATGCCCCCCATATATTTATACTGTTAAAATTTCGCTGGTCTTCTGCTTTAAAAGCTCATTCATTTTAGTTTCGTTTTCGTGTACACACTTCTGTATCAGATCTTTTGCTTTTTTTGCTTCGTCCTCAGTTAGTATTGAATCCTTTTCCTCTTTATCAATGTGTTTATTTGCATCACGTCTTATATTCCTGATAGAAATCTTGCTAGCCTCTGTCATATCCTTTATTTGGGTAACAATTTTTTCCCTTCGATCTCCGCTTAAAGCCGGAATGGGAACTCGAATAATCTTTCCATCTGAATTTGGTGACAATCCCAGATCGGATTGTGATATAGCTTTATCAATGTCCTTTATAATGGAAGGATCATAAGGGCTGATAATCAGTAATTGTGGTTCCGGCGCTGTAATATTTGCAATTTGTTTAATTGGGGTAAGAGAACCGTAACAACTGACTCTCACATTTTCAATAAGACCTGGTGTTGCCCTACCAGTCCTTATACTCTTAAATTCTTCTTTCAAAAGTTCAAGAGATTTTTCCATCTTTCTCTTTGTTTCATTTTGTATTTCCATCGATGTCATTTATCGCATCCTACATATGTGCCGATTTTGCTACCAATTATAGCCTTATAAATATTGTTCTTTTTTCTGAGATTGAATACAACTATTGGAAGTTTATTTTCCATGCTTAGAGATATTGCTGTCGCATCCATTACATTTAGCTTATTATTTAACGCTTCCATATATTCTAGTCTATTATACTTTTTTGCTTTCGGGTTGACAATAGGGTCATCGGAATATACACCGTCAACCTTAGTCCCTTTAAGAAAGGCATCAGCACCAATTTCTATTGCTCTCAGTGCGGCTGCGGTATCAGTTGTGAAATAAGGACTACCTGTTCCTCCGGCAAGAACAACAATAAACCCTTTTTCAAGAAAGCTCCGGCATTTATGAATAGTATAAGGCTCTACAATGCCCTGTATTTCAATCGCGCTTAAGACTTTTGTCGGTATTTTAAGTTTTTCAAGTGAGTCCTGTAGAACAATTGCATTAATGCTTGTAGCAATCATTCCCAATTGATCTGCCCGTGTACGCTCAACACCTGACTGGCTTAATTTTGAACCTCTTATAATATTGCCGCCACCTACAACTACAGCGATCTCAACTCCGGCAGCTCTTGCACTGCTGATTTCTTTTGCGATTAGATCGCATTTTGGAATATCTATTACCGATGAGCTCTCTGAACAAAACCCTTCGCCACTAATTTTTAAAAGAACACGTTTGTGCTTTTTGATAGCAATGATTCTATTCTCCAATCGCAAATCTTGCAAAACGACTAATCTTAATGTTTTCGCCAAGCTTTGTAATTGCGTTTTTTAATAAATCTTCTATTGTCTTATCGTTGTCTTTTACAAAAGACTGATTAACTAGGCAAACTTCTTTATAAAAACTTTCCATCTTTCCGTCAATTATTTTATCCCTTACATTGTCAGGCTTATCTTTAAACTCTTCATTGTATGCCTTTCTTTCCCTATCAATCATTTCTTGAGGGACAGTTTCCCTGCTTACGGCCATCGGATCAGTCGCTGCTATATGCATACAAATGTCTTTTATCAGATCAGCAAAAACGTCATTCTTGGCAACAAAATCAGTCTCACAATTAATCTCGACCAAAACTCCTAATTTACCATTGGTGTGTATATACGAACCCACTCTACCCTCAGGAGTCCCACGTGATCCCTTTTTCATGGCTTTGGCTAGACCTTTTTTTCTTAGAATTTCACCTGCTTTTTCAAAGTCACCATTTGCTTCTTCGAGTGCGTTCTTACAGTCTAAAAAACCCGCACTCGTCCGATCTCTTAATTCTCTTACGCTTGATGCCTCAATAGCCATTGTACTGTAACTCCATCTATTTATCTTAAGTTTTATTGATAATAAAGACCATATTTGAGGGGAATTTCAACTGTTACAAGATGTTATTTTGGTAGATAAAACTTTTAAGTAGTTTCTTGTAATACCTTGCCGTCTTCTTCTGTTTTCGCTGAAGGTTGTCCCTCTAATATTGCATCTGCTGTTTTATTTAAGAATAGCCTTATTGATCTGATAGCATCATCGTTTCCCGGCACACATACATCTACGAGGTCAGGGTCACAGTCTGTATCCGTCAGACATATTGTTGGTATTCCCATCTTTCTAGCTTCTTTAATCGCTATGTGTTCTTTTTTAGGATCCACAATAACTAACACCGATGGCAGCTTATTCATATTTTTTATACCTTCCAGGTTTTTAGTGATCTTTTTCCTCTCACGAGTGAGTGAAGATATTATTTTTTTACTATAATTATGAATTGATCCGTTTTCTTCTAGCGCTTCAAGCTCTTCCAATCTTTTCAAACGTTTACGAATTGTCTCAAAGTTTGTTAACGTACCACCAAGCCATCTCTCGCAAACGTAATGCATATTAGAACGTTTAGCTTCGGCAACAATGGCATCTTTTGCCTGCCATTTTGTGCCTACAAAGAGCACCTCTTTCCTGTTATTAGACACTTTCGCAAGAAACTTATAAGCGGTAATCAATCCTCTAACGGTCTCTTTCAGGTTAATTATATGAATCAGATTACGCTTCCCAAAAATAAATGATTTCATCTTGGGGTTCCAACGGCTGGTCCTATGTCCAAAATGAAAACCTGCATCTACTAATTCTTGAAGATTAACTATTGGCAAATTCAACTCCTTATATAAAATCTCTGTCCTGTGACTCGAAAGCGTTTTATTATATCAAATAAAAGTATATGCACAAGTACAATTATAATAAAAAACTACTATAGATGGCTTGTCAGTAATGAACCAATATTGTTTCACTTATTATAGTGTCTAATTTGCTATTCTTTTCAGTAGAAAACCAAAAAACCTTCATACTGTCTCTTCCGACGTATTAATATTTGCTAATTTTAAATTTTTGTTAATTTCTTCCCTTATTACATCTGCTATTTTTATGGCCTGTATTCCCTCTTCACCTGAAACAACTGGCTCTTTACCGTTTTTCACACAGTCTATAAATGATTCCAATTCCTTTTTCAGTGGTTCCTGATTGTTCATTTTTATTCGTTCAATTTTCAACATGTCTCCAAATGAAAAGTTTTTGAGATCAGTAATGTTTGAAACGCCTTTATTTTCAACATCAATAGATTTCAGTGTTAGCTTTGGAGATTTCTTGTAAATAAGAGCTTCTTGTTTTTGATAATCAAGCGATATATACGAATTTTCAGAGAAAAGACGAATTCTTCTCATCGGCTCGAAAGAAACCCTGCTTGCCGTAATGTTTGCGACACAACCATTCTCAAACTGGATACGAGCATTTGCAATATCCTCTTTATCAGCTATAACATTTACACCAACCGCGTCTATCTTTTTTACTTTAGACTTTGAAAGATATAAAATAATGTCTATATCGTGAATCATCAAGTCTAAAACGACACCTATGTCGGCTGAACGGAATGTAAATGGGCTTAACCTATGACATTCTATAAATTTCAAGGAAACATCAAGTTTTTTGATTGTCTCTAGCGCAGGATTAAATCTTTCTATGTAACCTGGCTGTAATATGACTGAGCTTTGTCGGCTCAGTTTTATTAAGTCTTCAGCCTCAGAGACAGTACCTGTCATGGGCTTTTCTACTAATACATGGATGCCGTTATTAAGTAGTTCTTTGGTAATTTCATAATGAGACTTGGTCGGTACGACGACGCTCGCTACATCAACCTTATTTAAGATCTCTTTAATTGAACTATAGTATCTAGTTTTACAACGCCCTGCCACTGCTTCACCAGCATCTTTATCAGTATCTACAACCCCGACGAGGCTAACGTCCGACATCTCGGAGTAGATACGCGCATGTTCCTTGCCGAGATGACCTGTGCCCACTACTGCAACCTTCAATTTTTCCAAAGCTTTTTATCTCTTATGATATGTTTGTTAAAGTTGACCGTAAAGACTCCCTGTATCTACCGAATTTACCTTTATCAACGTTTCTAAAAAATTCTATGAGGACTTTTATTTCAGATAACATATCTTTCTGATTCTCCAACTCAGAAAGTATCTGGTTTCTGTTCAATGTTTCTGATCGAAATAGCTGTTTAAATGCCTCCCTTATGGCATTAATTCCGTCTTCTGAGAATCCAGCTCTTTCCAATCCTATTACATTTACTTTTCTGACCTTGGCAGGATTACCTTCTACTATCATGTATGGTGGCACATCCTGAACAATTCTTGATAGCCCGCCTACATAGGAGTGCTGGCCAATAGTTACAAATGGCTGTATGCCGGCCAGCCCCATCAACTTTGCATGTTTTTCTATCTTTATATGCCCTCCTAAAAGAACACCGTTAGCGATAAGGACACTGTCTTCAATAATGCAATCATGTGCTATATGTGAACATGACATAAATAAGTTGTTATTACCTATTAACGTCTCTCCGCCTCCTACTTCTGTTCCCGTGTTGATTGTTACGCTTTCTCTGATAGTGTTGTCACTTCCAATTATAAGTTTTGATTGTTCACCGTAATATTTTAAATCTTGAGGCTCCGCTCCTATTACTGAATTGGGAAATATTACGTTGTTTTTGGCTATGGTTGTATTACCGGTGATTGTAACATTATTATGAATGACGTTTCCTTCATCAATCCTCACGTTTTTATCTATTACCGTAAAAGGACCGATTTCAACGTTTTTGGCTATAATGGCTTCTGGATGAATGATCGCGTTTGAATGTATTTTCATTTATATAGTACGTTTTTATTATGATAGGACTAATGCACTAATGCCAAAATAGTTTAGTTTGAATTATGAATTTTTGTGAGTTCTTGAACTCTTATTAATTTGTTTAATAACAAATCCAAATAGCATATTTCCGCTTATTTATGAGCGTATTTTTTAGCGCTTTCATAAATTTTCTCAGCCATACAAGTATTTAAATAATGCCCGGATTTAGTTGCAACTATACGAGCATGCAATGTAAGATTCGTTAAATAAAGGTCACCTATAATGTCCAATATCTTATGCCTTACGCATTCATTTGGAAATCTTAACTCAGCAGGGGACATAGATAGGGGTTTTGTTATCGAACCATCCTCTTGCAGTATAAGACTATTGTCATCAGTAACTCCTTTTCCCAATCCTAGTTTTTTATATTCTTCAATAACTGTGCATAGACCGAAAGTTCTCGCAGGTGCGATTTGAGTACTGAAATTATCTTCCGTCATTTCGATTTCAAAGCATTGTCTGTTTAAGAATGATCCATTAAAATCAAGAATGTAAGAAAGAGACAGTCCTTTATCATATGGTAATGCGATCATACTTGCATCACCGTTACTCACTCTTAATTCCTCTTGCAAATAGTATGTATTTTTTGGTTCTGCAAGAGTTTTTATCCCTGTTCCTTTAAGCAGTTGGAGAAATAAAAGCGAGCTACCATCTCCTGCCGGTACCTCATTGCTATTGACTTCTATCTCAATATTGTCAATACCAAGTCCGGAAAAAGCAGCCATCACATGTTCAACACTTTTTACACCTACTCCATCTTTTTCTAATGTTACCAGCCGCTTTGTATCATAGAGCATTTCAATGTTTGCCGGTACTTTTGGATGACCCTCAACATCAGTGCGTACAAAAACAATACCTGTGTTTGCCAGAGCCGGTTTAAAGCGAAGTTTAACTTCTACTCCTGTAAATAAACCTATTCCAGAATACTCGACTACCCTTGAAATTGTTCTTTGAAGATTGTCCAAACTTTATTCCCTCGCCTTTTCTTTGGCATAGGAAGCATTTAAATTATCTATTACGTCTGATGTAATGTTAACGGACTCTGAATGATATAACACTGTTCTTATTCCTATTTTAAATTGAAGATCAGAGATTTGTCCACTTTTCAACTCAGGCTCTTCTTTTTTAATAATGAGATCAAAGTTATCTTGCTTTCCAATTTCTTCAATTTTCAGTACTACTTCTTGATATATGCTTTCGAAGAAATCTTTATATTTTTTAAGCAGTTGTCTCTCTGCGAATTTTGCATAACCTTCAAGCTCCACATTTTTTCTTTCCAACAAGTTTTCATTCTTTCCCCTACTTTCGCTGCCCAAATCAAGCAACTGAGTCTCTTCATCTAGATCTATAAGCTCTTTCCTTTTTTTATTTATTTCATCTTGAAATTCCTTTTCCTGCTCTTTAAATTCATAGTATTGGTCGGCAATTTTTGCTGCCAGGAGCAATCCATCCAATAAACCCAGATAGTATCCCACAAGTTTTACATTAATTGATTTAAATTTATTATCTTTCTCAGGATAAACATCATCAATAAATTTTAGTAACATGTTTTGATTAATGTTGGGGATTATTCCAAATTGGGTTGGTCTCTCATGTGGCTTAAAGAATCCAGCCCTCGTCTCAACAAATTCCGCAAAGTCACTCAATTGGAAATTATTATTTCCGTAAAGGAATAAAACCATTAAATCTTTTCCATTTTTAAAATGAGCAAAAAAATTGGAGGTTTGACTGAATGCAATCTGGCGCTTCAAAGTAATTCCTGTGAAACAAGTTAATCCACTATCAGTTGTAAATTGGTATGCATGGGCATCCGTATCATCATCTGCAAAACCTGAAGCAACAGCATAATCTCCTAATGGAGTCCCTGGAAATGGTGAATAGAGTGCATTCCAATAGTAATCTTCTTTTCCGAAGTTTGATGAACAAACAAGTTCCAGGCAAGTTAAAGATTCTTGAATAGGATCATCGTAATAAAACTCTTCCCCTTTTTTATCAATCAGAGACAGTTTACTTTGGATAGGGTTCACTACTTGAGAAGGTCGTAATACTGGTAGTCCAACAATGGATTGCGTCCGCAATGGGATATTACTGTCTTTCACATTATGAATTGCATCCAGTATGGTATCGTTGTTTTCATGGCGATCAAGAAGGAGTTTTCTGATTTTTGGATTTCCGGACTCAATAGCCATTGAAATCCCAGCAACAAGTCCTTTATCAGAAATCATTTCAATTCGCTCTTTTCCTTTCTTTCCTGCTAACATTGCGGGTCTAGCTTGAATATAGAAAGGGATTCCTACCCTTTCTAACCATTGATTTTTCAGTTGGCCCCACCATTTCATATTATTTAAAGAAATATCTGCCTGATCAAATACAGCTGTCGTTTTTACACCGTATATATGATCCAAAGCAAGAATTTCCTCTCCCTCTTGGACAACGGTTTCCAATAATCTATCTTGAATAATACTGGGTGGCCTCACACCCACTTCACTATATGCTTCACGCAGGTTATCAATAAGGGAACTCACATAACAATAAGTACACGAATAACTACACCCCAAAGCAGTCAAAATGGATTTAATTCTACTTAATGCATATTTTTTTGTTTCATCCGAGAATTCAAAAGTATCCTTATAAAACTTTCCCCTGTCCATTCTTGGAATATTGGCGTAGGGCATTGGATCGTGATAAATTCCGGGACTATAAAGACCGAGTAAAATATCTCTGAAAATGTTAATACCTTTTCCTCTAACGACATATTCCCCTCCTCGTTCCCAGGAATCTTTAAAGTTGTAGTTATTATAATGCCCCCCAATAATGACAGGAGCATAAACCAATTTATTCCCCTCATAAACAGGACCATTTGATTCTCGAACCATTCCTTTTAATAGTTTATCTGCAGTTTTAAAATCTGAAATATTTTTCTTAGTAATTGATCGAGCCTTGTCCATTTTGTACTGTATAAGCCATTCGAAAACATAAGTTGTCAAACCTGTGTAAAGGCTTATCCCTAACCATTCTGGCTGATTTTTTTCAATTGCCTCAAGAGTGAGATGGACATTTTGAGGTCCTACTAAAAGATAGTAGGGGATTCCATTCATTTCTCTTACTACTCCTCCTAATGCCATCAGAGTAATATTTTCGATCTCGCTCATATCATGCCCCATTAGCAAAACTCTTGGCTTAAATGAGGGCCGAACTGATGTCAAATGGGTTTTATACCCATCCCAATTGGTAGTCACGTGTGCAGGAGCATAGAGAGTATTTTTATATTTAGTAAGATCTTTGATTATTGGAAGCTCAAAAGAAGTGGGAAAACCCATTGGGTTTTCCATAATATCTTTACTCTTAGGAAGATCAGTTAACATACGTATTTAAATTATATAAGTTTATTATTCTAATAATTTAATTAATAATATCGATATTCTATTTAGAATCTAATAATGCAGACATCTACAAATAACTTTAGGTATCATAATAGCCTGATTATAAATTAACAGTGAACTACCTAGTATAAATACTATAATATTATGTTTCTTAAAACACATTTCAGAAACGCAAGGAAACATTTCACCTCAAAGCATAACTCAAGACCTAACATTATCACCATAAAATCTGGAATATCCCAAGCGAATTTCTTCTTGATCAATTTTGATTTTATTATTTTCCAGCATTGAGCCGTCTTCTTGGATAGACCATCAGGGAAGTAAAAATAATATAACATATTGATAATTATAAACTATTACAATTTTTATTATGATTTCTATCATTTTTCTTTGGGGAGTAATCCTGTTCTGTTCCATTCCTTTAGGTCTTTTTATTTTAAATAATTTGAAAGTGAGTTTTTTATCTCGCTCTTTTGATAAATTAATTATTTCATTCTGGATTGGGATTTCAATTATTGGGTTAATTCAACTTTTCCTTTCTGGATGGTTTGTACTAACCTTTTGGTTTCCTCTCGCTTTTAGTCTACTATCTCTCTCTTTGATACAAAATACACAGATAAAGTTAGAATTAAAGATTTGGTGGAAAAACTTTTTTCTTCAGAAAAGTATTTTTTGGGGAGGAGTTTTTTTACTATTTTCATCAGCATTTTATATGGTCGGTTCTCCAATTGTTTGGGACGATACTGGCGGATACCATATAGGAAACATTGAATGGCTTTCTCAATATGGAATAACCTATGGAATTGGTCTGATTCATAACAGACTAGCATTGTTATCTTCATGGAATACTGTGATAGCTACATTCAATCATGGTGTATTTGAACACCGGGTGTTTTCAATTACAAATGGGCTTGTACTTTTTCTTTTACTATTACAAATCGCAGTTTTATTGAAACGACTTTCTTCAAATCATATTAAAACAAGTGATTCTTACCTCTTAATTATTTTAGGATCCGTTTTAATGATATCCCTATATAAGAAGATGTTTCACTCTGCTACTTCAGATATAGCTAATTATTTTGTAACGATATTTGTTTCTTGGCTAATCGTACTACTTTTAGAAGCAAGAAAAAAAAATAAAAGAGCAGTGATGGGAATACAGTTACCATTTCTTATTGCCACTTTTGCAGTCGGATATAAATTTACTATAGTTCCAGTTGTGGTGGTCAGTTTTGTTTTATATTTCTTTCTCAGTAAAAGTAAAATCAAATCTTTATTCTTTTCTTTTCTTTTAGGTTTTGTGGTTTTAGGTATGATAGCTTCTTCGGGGTATAAAGCTTCTGGCTGTTTCTGGTTTCCAGTTCCTATATGCATAGAGGCTCCATGGAGTCTTGGGGAGCATGAAGCCTATCTTTTTTCAAAAGAAACCTACGATTCTGCCATAAATGCTTTAGAACGTGTACCAGAAGATAAAATTAATTCTATATCATGGATTTGGTATTGGGCAAAAGCCACAAAATCTAACTTTGTTGGTTTTATTCTTGTCTTGTTATCTGCACTACTAGTGCTTAAGGGGATAATGATCAAGTCTGAAGAGAGACACCCTGCTATGTATTGGCTTTTTGGCATGGGTGTTTTCGGGATCATATTTTTATTATTAACAGCCCCTGACCCAAGGTTCAATTGGAGCTATTTCCTCATAATACCCGCAACTTCCCCAATGATATTTTCAGTAGATATCCTGAAAAAATCATGGTTTAGCCTTTCATATCTTTCTGCATTCATGCTTACGAGTATTTTTATTGTAAGTGTCTCTTTCAAAAAAGATCCATTATTTTATGAAAAAGAATTATTACACTTAATTGAAACAAGACAAATAAAAACAGAGCTAAGTTCTGGTTTTATTATCCCACCTAAAGTCATTCCTTTTTCACAAACTAGGTCTAGTCACACAGAGTTTGAACTAGTACCTTTTAAGCTTATTAAAAAGAAAGCTGGTGATTTAAATTATTATCTTCCTAAAACAGGTAACTCTTGCTGGATTGCCCGTCTTCCTTGCGCAAATCTTATTATTAAGAGGAAGTTAAAGTTAAAAAATCCTAAAGTGGGTCTTTTAGAAGGGATTGTCAAGCAGTAGCTTTAAATATTAACTATTTAGCAAAGAAATTACTTCTCCCCAAACAGCGTCGACATTTACATTTGCAATACAAGGTGCGGGATCTCCTTTTTTGATTGGATAAATACAATTCCAATTGCAGCCAAAACAGGGCATTTTATGAAAAACTTCTTTAAGATTATTGGTCTGCCCAGTCAAATCCGGATAAGGTACAAAGCGGCCGAAATGTCCTCCACCCACAATGCAGACTGATGGCGTACCAACGGCTGAAGAGAGATAAACTACTCCTGTGTCATTACTTATTGTCAGTCGACTTTGACTTAACAAACCAGCCAATTCCACCAGTGTTGTCTGGCCGCATAAATTTTGAAGAGGTGCATCACATTGTTTAAGGATTTGCTCACCAAGACTGTGCTCTTGCTTTGCTCCACAAATGACCCCTTCCCATCCTGTTTTCCGGAAAACTTTTGTAGCAATATCTGAAAAATATGATGGTGGCCATTCTTTGCCATCAACTGCCCCACTTGTTCCAGGTACAAGAATGTAAAATATTTTTTCTCTCCACTCGGATGAAAGCCAAAGTTCATGTATATCAAGCTGGGGATAGCCAGTTATGTGCGAATAATTAGATAACCCTGAAAAAAATTCAGCATTGCGTTCTAATTCTGCCATGGGCCTGGTGGAGACAGGTATCAGTTCAGTGTGCCAACTATCCGCTATAAACTTTTTTAACCAGTTGCGGTTCCCCATATCTCCAACAGAACTTATTTTCCGAGTGGCTTTACTGGCCCGAACTAATGAATCCCCATGATAAAATTCCCGTGAAAACGTAGGTTGAATCGCAATTTGCGCTCCAAAGCTACGGATTTTCTGGAGAAGAATCCACCGATAACCGGAAAATGTTTTGAATTGCTTGACATCGATCGGAATCACCTTGTCCCAATATGGTAGTTCCTCCGCCAAGTCACACCACAATGCATTGCCCACCAAAATAATTCTATATTTATCGGGAGTATATAATTTACGATATTCTTTAGCAGTGTCCAGCCACATCACAAAATCACCAATTGCATCTTGACGAATCAATAGCACGACCTCCAAGCGGTTTTTATGCGGAGATGGCGTTTTCCACAAAGCTAAGCTATCATACAAACAATATAACAGAGTTTTGATAATGATGTAGTAGTTCTTCAAGGTATTCATGAAACAGGAACCTTTAATTTTTCATAGTCTATCCATGTTAACGATTTCATTCTTTTTTGAATCAAAGGAGTTATGAATTTGGAAACTTTCGTCATAAATTTGAAGGAGGATGGCAAGAGTTTTTTCTCGGTAAATAAATGAATGTTTTGGCCGTTTGTGTAGAAAAAAAGATTGTATTTTTTTGCAAGAAACTCAAAAGTTTTTTTCTGGAAAAAACCGATATGCTGTCCATGCTCGGTGCTATAGTACCACCAATCGTCAGGTAGCGGTGTTGGTTCCGGAATAAATTCTGTAGACAGCAAGATGTTACGCGAAATGCTCAGTAATTTTTCTAATTCCGCTAGCGGATCTGCAAAATGCTCGAAAGCCTCAAAACATGTCAGTAGCTCAACATTAGTATTATCTGACTCCGAAAACTCAAATCCTTGAGCAAATAGATTTTCTGTGTGTTTGTCTTGCCAATAAAAGTCAAATCCAACATCTCGCATCAAGCGCACAAACACCCCATAGCCACCTCCATAATCCAGAAATATTTTTTTCTTATCAAACAAAAAATAAATCAATGTAGCTGCAATATTTTTTAACCACAAATTTCGCATTATCATGCCAGTATCGGAATCATTGATTGGAGTGTTATAAGCTTCATCCAGCCAATATGGCTCCTCGGTTTGTACATATCCGCACTGTGAACAGTTGCAGTATTTAACAGAATATTTATCTAATATAACTGTTGAAAAAATGGCTTCAGTTTGCATTTTACAAACACGACAGACCGTGGAGAGCATCGTTTTATTTATCGGAGAAATTCTATTTTTCATACCCGGTTTTGCAAAATATACTTCAAATTGGCTTTAAGAAAGTGATAAAAATTGATTGGCCTTCCCCAAAAAGAAGGAGACCGGAATTCCGCAAACAATAAAAACAAACGATTAGTGAAACTAGTCTCAGTCAAGTCTGGTTTTTCCTCACTTTCTATTTCATATATAACTTGCGCACAAAAACGCTTCCAGTTGAAATGTTTGTCCAGTGAGGCTAAATTCTCCTGTTGCCATTTTTTCAAATTAACTTCTGAAACTGACTGGAGGTGTTTGATCGTGGTGACCGCATCCTCCATACTGTCTATAGAAATGTTCCTGATGCCAGAAAACCCTTCATATCCGCTCTGTACTGGACAAACCGGAATAAGTCCCCAGGCCATAGCCTCAAGAATTGTTGTAGGGTTAGCGTCTGCAGAACCCACTGTAATCAAAAAATCATATTCTTGAATTAATTCTTTTGCTTCCTTGTTTGAAAAATCGAATTTTCCTAACCCTTTTATATTTTTCAGGGGTTGATTACCTCCCATCCAAGCAAATTCTGTTTCAGGAAGTTTTTCGGAGAGTTTTTCTAAAAATGAAATATTTTTGTACCAAGCAGTATGCCCAATATAAAGAAAACGACGTTTTTCAACAGGATTGAAATGTTCCTTAATAACAGGGAAATCCCCTCGGTCAACAGCCAGGTCCAAATGAATAATTTTTGGTTCCCAATGCTGAAACGGAGATTCTTTCAATCGATTCAGCCAGGCATTGCCAGTAATTGCTAAAAAACGATCACATTTTTCAATAACTTTGTTCCCAAATGCATTGTGCCAACCAGTTGGGTCGGGACAAAATGGAGCAAGTACGAGGACCCGTTTCCATCCTTTTTTATTGGCACTCATCCTAAAAACAGTAAATGGATTTGGATGCCAATGTCCAATTAAAATATCTGTTTCTCCAGGGTGTATAGTACGATATTCATCGTAATTGTAAGTTATAACTTGATAGAATTTTTCTAAATATAGTTTTAGATTCCGGCCTATTGCATCCGGTGTACTGACTTTATTTCCAACAGGGTAAACTAAGTGAACTCGTTTAATGTTTTTCAAGGAACTAGTTTTCTTAATTGCCTTTTAAAATAAGTAAGTTTTGTAATTTGATAGCTTTTTAGCTTCTATAGAAACAGGACATTTAAATCTACCTAACGGGCCAAGATCGATCCGAATCACTTCTTAAACCGTTAGTTTTTCGAGCAACTAATGTTAAATAAAGTAGTTTTTCTATTTGACACTTTAGCCCGAATTTTATCTTTTGAAAGAGACCTCTTTTTTCAGAGCGAAAGGATGTTTTAAAAAATTCGTTTAAACTATCCGAGTAAAGTTTAAGGTCTTCGTTTTCGTTATAAATATCATATGCGAAGTCAATGTGTCCATAGTTAATCAGCATAACGCAATATTTAAGCTTTCTTTCTAATGATAGTTGCTTAACCAAATCTCGACGTTTTCCGAAAAGAGCATCACCAAAAATAATTTGACCACGAGATTCTCCTTTAAATTTCTTGGAACTACTAAATACCCTATTTAGATAAAGTAATTCAAAACCTGATTGGTATAGTAATGAGCAAACATCATAAAATAACTTCTGGCTTTTATACATTTGCACAAACTCAATCTCACATTCGATCAACAGACTGCTTTTTAGAGAGCGAGGAGATGAGTTCAATATCTGAAATTCTGTTCCTTGCGTATCCAACTTAATAATATCTGGAGTTATCATATTTGATTTAAGTACATCATCTAAATTCACAGAGTCAATGCTAATGGTGTCAGAGATTTCAAAGGAATCACCAAAGTATTCTTGAAAATATGGATTAGGTTCCAGTTTTGAACTTTCACCTTTCTTTTTAAAAATGTTAAAGTCGATTTTCTCTGCTTTAGTACCAACAAATTTTGGAATCACTAGAAATGATTTAAAGTCGTCATTCCTTTTTCCGTTTAATCTTTTTGCTTCAACTTCATCAGACTCAAAGCCGATATAATTCAAACAATTTTTCAATGGTTCTAATTCTTCACATGAGGTATTTCGTGCTCCAATATCTATCAAATTTATGGCCTCTTCTTTTAAGATTTGGTTAAAAAAAGTCCGACTTTTCATCCAGGATAAGTTATATGGAGGTATTGTTTGATAAACACTCATCTTAGAAATTACATTTATTAGATTTTTAATCTTCATTATTAATCCCAATTCTCGCAGTACTTATTTGACTATTTAAAAAAATCTTTATTAACAAAAACTAATATCACCACCGTGTATGTTGACAGGATGTAATTACTAAGGTTTATACCCGTTTTGTGGCTCAACCACCTTTGGCCCAAACGGCACATCAATATGACAAGATCGCGTCACGAAGGCCGCCAGGAGTGCTATTAAGATAGGGAAAACTTTCGCTACGGGCGTATCGAACGGAGGTTGTAATAAAATTTTTGAACGTAACACCTAAGTCCCAAACTGTAGATTTTGTTTCCTCAGGAATGTTCCCATTTATCTCTATAGAAAAATTATCCGCCGTAGCGGGTGTACTAATTTTATTCCAAACTGAATAAACCATAATTGTAACAGTTTAATACTTTTCAAGAAACTAATTTTTTTATTTGACTTTTCAAATAAGATAGTTTTGTAATTCTATAGCTTATCTGTTCTATTACTTTATCTGCCTTGACATCTCTCTCCACAATTTTTGGGCTAGTTAAAGGGAATTCTATCTCACTAGTTGGTAATTCGTGATTGTGGTCTTTCGTTTGCGCATGAGCTCCCGTCCATCCGATATTTTGAATCAGATTTTTTGATGAAACAACTACCCTTTGTTTTTTTTGCCAAAGCAAATATTGTAATTGAGTGTCCCACGTATCAATTTCTCCATTCGCCACTGCCTCAAACGCTTTTTGAAAATATTTTATTGGAAGCACATCTGTTCGATTAAAAACATTGATTTTCCAAGTATTATTTTTTTCCATTTGATTTTTCAAATTAGAATCATATCCTTCAAGAGAACGCCTCCATCCAGCCCAGCCCCACACCCGCAAGTATCTTGAAAAAAAGTACGAAGCACTTGGTTTGTAGTCTAATTCATTGGAGTAGAATCCGCAAATTGCTCCAACTTGTTTGTCGTACCGGAATTCCTCCAGCAATTCTTGACAAAACTGGAAAAAACTTTGACTGGGCAGGCAGTCATCTTCAAGAATAATTCCTTCCGGCTCATTTTCAAAAAACCAGGCAATTGCTTGACTAACAGCTAGTCGGCAGCCAAGATTCTGATCTTGAAAAAGAGTTTTTACTTCACAGTCCCAATCCACATTTGTGGCAATAGATCTCGCAATTTTACAAATTTCATCTTCATTTGATTGTTCTGCCCGAGGCCCATCTCCAGCGACATATAAGTGGGTGGGCCTGGCTTTCTGAATAGCAGAGAAAACTTGTTTTGTTGTATTGGGACGATTGAAAATCAAAAATAGTACAGGCGTACTGAGGGATGTATTAGGGACAAATGCGCTTCTGTCGGTGTTCAATGTCATCTTCCTCTGATTATTTTCTCTGGAACGTTCTTTTATAAGCACTAAAAATGCTAAGTGAATTTACAGCTAGCAAAAAATTATGTCTTGTTTTAATAAAAAAAGACAAACTTACAAAACCCACTGTTCCCTGTGTCACCAATGTAGCAAAAGCCGCCCCTTTGATCCCATAAATTGGGATCAACCAAAAATTGCATCCCACATTCAGTAATACTCCCAGGGCTGTTCGGTAAAATAAGTAACGTTGAAGATTTTCTGCAACCAACCATTTTGAGCTGGCAATACCCAGAGTGACAAAAACACCTGCCCAAATGTAAATACGCAGTATATCACCAGCTTCTTGAAAATTGGCTCCGTAAAGAATCAGAATAACCCAATCTGCAAGCAGAGTGGTTGGTAGAGCGACAGCTACAGAAGTCCAAACCATGAGATCATAGAGTTTTTGAACCCTTTCATTGTAAAGGGTTTCACTTTTTTTTCTTGCCTCAATAATAGCAGGAAAGAGAGAAGCTGCTACAACTCCAGGTACAAAATACCACGCCTCACATAATTTCACAGCCGCCGCATAAAGTCCAACAGCTTTGGTATCCAGCATTTCCTTGAGCATAACCTGGTCAATTTTCATGTACACGGAGACAACCATGCCGGCAAAAATCAGTGGCCATGCATCTCTCATTAATTTCTTTGCCTGTATCCAACGAAAGGAAAAAAACGGGAACCATTCGATTTGCCAGTGGTATACCAGTAAAAACAATACTGCAACCACTGCCTGATCAAGCATTAAAGCGAATGCAAACCAAACTAGCTCTGCTTTTGCCCAAACTAAATATATTTTGAAAAGGGAAGTTAGGATCAACTGAATTACTTGTGCACGAACCGCAAATTTAGATTGAACCTGGGATTGAAAATAAAAGTCAACGACATTTGTTACTTGGAAGAGGAACCCCAAAGCTATAAGTGCAATCATCCAGTATGTCTGTTGATCCTCTACCGTATATTTTAGTACCAGCGCAATGGTAGTCCCCATTACTAGAGTACCACAGACCTTCAACCAAAATACTGTTCCAAGTAAATTATTACGTTGTTCCGGGGATTTTACCAACTCACGTACAAGGATTTCGTCCAATCCAACAGAAGCCAGTGAACTGAATAACCATACAAAACTCAGTGTGTAACTCAGTAAACCAAAGCGTTCAGGGCCAAGATAACGAGCCACGTAAATACCGACAAAGAGAGAAACAACCATCCTGAGCACCCTCTCACTCAAAAGCCAGGAAGTGTTTGCAAAATATTTACGAAAACTAGGACTTGCAAAATATTTACGCATTATTACTTGAGGCTTTTAGATTGTGTGAAGCAATTAAATCGTGAATTTGATCTAGTACTTTAAAGTACTTCATAAATTGCATAATCGACCTCACGATATACCATTCTTGTGCCTAGTATCTTAGGATAATTTTTTAACGTTATAAATTTCAAGAAATGCCTAATTTCAGGTAATTCGAAATAATTTGGTGATTGCGTGTGGATTATTTCTTGTAGCCGTAAACCTTGAAGATTTGACAATATTTCTGCCTGAGAAATTGTTGAATTAGGAAGTATCAGCAGAATATCCCCTTTTGTAATTTTAGTTTCAATCCCAACTCCAATGCTTTGCTCGATCCAATTTTGATTAAAATTGTTGAATTTAAAGTTTTTCTGATTAAATCCGACATCATAGAAACTAAGTATATCTTTGTGGCGATCAACATTGTAGCGCATTCATTCTTTGCTTTTGCCAGGTATATAAAAAATGTCCTTGACCTGTGGGCCACTTCATACAGAAATGATAAACCACAAACTATATACATTTCTTATTGATATCATAGTCCGTCTTTTTTAAATATGCCTACTACACTCGTACCAAAATAATTTGAACCTCCAGCTTTATATTCTAAGTATCCTAAGAGGTAGAGAATTATATTAATAAATTTATTGCTCTTTTTTAAATCACTATTTTTATGATATTTTTGTGGCAAACATTTTCGTAGTAATATTACAGCTGGATAGATAAATGAGAATGCATAGTGTATTTTTACAGTTTGAAATCCTACAGACTCTGCAAGTTCATTTAAAATATTTTTATTATATCTCTTATGATGACCTAGAAAAATGTCATGATTTGACCACAAATGTTGAAATGCAGGAACTGATATAAGTATTAGTCCATTTGGTTTTAAGGTGTTTTTCCACTGTTTAAGAGCTGAGTAATCATCTTGAATATGTTCCAGGACATCCATTGCAATTACAATATCTACCTGTTGAGCCTTTGTTAATTCATTTTCTAGAGTACAATTACTATTTTTTGCCCAAGCTGGGATTTCAAGATCAGTTAAGTTAGGATCAACACCAATTATGGATTTTATTATAGAGGAATGTGGACTTTTTTTTAATAAATAGTAGATATTATTACAAGTACCGCATCCATATTCTATGATATTTATATTGTTAGAATTATAATATTTTATAATTTCACTTATGTAATTAAACCTTGTTCTAATCCACCAATGGTTAACTTCCTCTTCAATACCTTTGAAATTATCAATCTCCCTTATATCCATACTTTATCTCAATTTATAATGTCGAACAATCTTGAATAATTCAAAAGGAGCCTTTAGAAAAAAGAGTGGTTTAACTTTAGAACCATCAATATCTGTCCATTTGCTTACAGGGTGCTCATAAGACATTTGAATAGTTTTTTCCATTCCATAGACATTTAAAAGTCTGGCAAAAATTTCTACATCAAACAACCATGGTGAAATAAACTGTTCGCAAAAAATATCATCACAAATTATCCTTGAAAATATCTTTGCACCACATTGAGTATCGTAGATTCTTATTTTCAAAAATAGTGCTACAGATGTGGCAAATAAACGGCCAATGAAATGTCTGAAATAATTTCTATTAATTTCACTTCCAATAAGTTGAATTCGTGAAGCAAATACTACCTCCTTTGTTTTATCATTTTTAATTATCTTTAATAAGTTATCAATTTCCCCAATTGGTGCAGCCAAATCAGCGTCTAAAAAGCCGATATAGTCCGGATTCATTTTATAACTTTCAAGTACTCCTAATCTTACTGATTCGGCTTTTCCTTTATTGGTTTCATTTGTTAGCAAGAAAACTTGAGAACTAAACTTTGATACTAGCTGATGAATGACTAGATTAGTACTATCTGTACTACCGTCATCTACAAAGAGAAAATGTAGATGTGTATTATGAGAAAGATAGTTTATGAATTTATTTGTATCTAGCCTGTCAGCCTCGTTATAACATGGAATTATAATTACTACTTTCATTTTTTATTCTGTGTGACATTTGCGTTGTTTCACAAAGCAATAATAGATGGTGTTATCTGTTTTGAAAAATCTGGCAAATTCTGAAAGCTGGAGCCTTTCTTCTTCATTGTAACAGTGTACAGAGTTTTCAGCACCGTATTTGAAACGCGGTATTGATTTCATTTGCTTATTCTTTCTGGAGCTTCATAATCAAGCACAATTAGTCCTTTTTGTTGTTTAACATTTTGTAGCCGAAGTTCTAATGGAGGAAATGTATTAACTTTTAATGGAGGAATCGGATGGTTCTTGAACATACTTGTAAACCAGGTTAAATCCCAGTTGTTTAGCAAAAATCGTTGTATTTCTACACGAACAAGTTCCGGCTCTAATTTCAAATGGACATCTACATTGATTTCCAACGAGGTTGTCTCAACTTGACCAAAAGCATGAATATTTGTAAAAGATTGTTCCGTACGAAATTTAATATTTTTGACCTGTTTAAACTTATCTAAAATAGATTTTTCCATTGTTTCTCCATTTATCAACAATTGCATTGAAATCCCTTGATGCTCTTTAAATATAGGCCAATTGTAAAATATTGAAGGAGCAACACTTGGTATTGGAGAATTGATTGAGACCTGCATTTTGCTTACGACTAAATCTTTGAAAGGTACTTGCTCTGCCACCAGCTTTACTTCAAATTGCTTTGCTGTCTCATTCCACTGTCGAGAAATTTCTATGTTTTTTGCCTCAGGCCACTTTTTGACTAAAATATTATACCACCAAATTCTCCACTCTTTTCCCCAATCCTCAGGTAGTATTTGTGTGTTATTAAGGGATTCTGGGAAAGTTGAAACAATTTTATAAAAGCGGAAGTTGTCTCCGTTATTACGAAAAATTTCTTCTACTCTATACTCCGGCGCTAATATTTGCCTCATTAGCACAATATCATCAAAGCGAGGACGATAAAGTAGAACATAAAAATTAGTATAAGGTTCTTGAAAAAGAACACTTTTCATATTTTCCAAATTTTGATCGCCGAAATCATAGTGAAGGTTTCGGTATTTTTCTCCAAAGAGATAATAGCGAAGCATCCAACCCAGATCTTCTTCAAAAATGAAACTATTTCCATTCCGCAAATAAGGTTTTATTACTTTTATAACTTCTTGAACTCCTTGATAAGGAGAATTTCTCAAGTTTTCGCCAATTTGATTAACTCTCGCAGTTGCAGAGGTAAATGCACTTATTAAAATGATTGCCCCCAAGATACCGATTATTATCTTAGCTCGTGTATTTCTGTTCCAACTCAGATATCGGGTGTTTAGAAGTTCTAATAAAGTAATGCTTCCAGTCAAAATTAGGAAAGGGAAAATTGGGAAAACATACCAAAACCCTATGTATTTATGTGAGACAAAAATCAACAAGAAGAAAAAAAACAATGTGAAAACATTGAAGCTTAAAAGCAGTTTGTGGTTTAATTCAATGGGTTTTTGCTGCTGCCATTGCTTACACATCTTTCCCAGAAGTAGAATCATCGACAACACAAAGAGCCCTATTATCCAGTGCCAACTCAAACCAACAACTTCCCCCAAATCTCTTTGAATGCTTGAAAGGCGCCCAAGAGGTGTCCCTTGAAAATTCGTTTCTTGTGTTCCTGAAATAAAGCTTGATACCAATTTGAAAAGTTTCATTCTTTCACTGGTTAAAAACAAACCCCAATAAAGAACTGGTAAAAAAACAGAAAAAAACCCAGGCATCATTTTTAATACAGATTTTGAGACGGAATGTAGAGCCTCTTTTCCGGAATGATGATGGAATTCGATTATTAGCAGACAGAGGAAATAGAGCGGTCCGAAGGAAAGGATTGTTTGTTTTATACCAAAAGCTATCCCAATCAAAAAACCTGTCCAGAAAAATCGACGATGTAATAATGTCCAAAACGACAACAATGTGACGGTCATGAATAGAGAATCTGCGAGCCCCCATGATGAAAGCCAAACGCTACCGGGAGAAATCGCATAAAGAAAAGCCGCTATAAAACCTGCTACTGGGTTTTTTAAATCTCTTCCTAATAAATAGATTATGCCTATACTAATCATTCCCCCTAGAAAATTCGGAAGAACAGCAATGGATTCTGAGACACCAAACAACTTAAAACAAAGTGCCTGAATATAAAAAAATAAAGGTGGTTTGTCACTCAAATGATTAACTTGAAGCAGGTAGTCACCTTCTGCAATAGATCTTCCTAAGGAAGCATAATACGCTGAATCCATAAACAAAGGGTCTAAGTTGTATATAGATAGGCGGAGAATGGCTCCAAGCACCATTATGCCGCTAAGCCACCAGACTGTACTTTTATTGACCATTGGAATTTTCAGGCAAGAGTTCAACTTAAAGCTGGACATATATATTTAGAGAAAAGAAAAATTATTTAATTCAAAATTGTTTCAAACAATGCCATATGCTTTTTGAATGAGGCTTCCCATTTGAAATTATTCGCATGTTCTGGTCCACGCTGAGCAAGTGTTTGACGGTACTCCGTATCTTCACAGACTTTCTGGATTGCTTCAGCCATGTCGCTTATCTCCAATGGATCAAAAAAATGGGCAGCGTTACCGCCAATTTCCGGAAGGCTGGCACGATTGGAGCTAATTGTCGGGCAACCGCAGGCCATAGCTTCAATAATTGGTAATCCGAATCCTTCATATAAGCTGGGAAAAATAAATGCTGTTGCTTCAGAATAAAGGTTCGGTAGTAAATTATCCGGGACATAGCCCAACCAAACAATACGGTTTTCAATTTTTAGTGAATGTGCCAACTTATCCAATTTTGCTTTTTGCTCGACGGTGATTTTACCTGAGATGGCGAGTTGTGGTCCGTCAGGCCACAGTTCCAGTGCCCGGAAAATATTTTCCATATTTTTATAAGGACGAACTTCACCAACACACAAGAGATATTCCTTTAAATCGTAGTGCTTGCGGATCACACCTGGAGAACATGGCCGAAATCTATTTGTGTCTACTCCACCATGAATTACTTTTAATTTTTCCTCCTTAATTTTAGGATATCGTTCAAGGACTTCCTGACGGGTAAATTCAGAAATGCAGACAACAGCAGTACTTCCTTTGATGACTGCAGGTAGAAAATATTCGTAGTAAGGAACCCAGCGTGGCAGTAGACTTGGATAGTGAAATGGCAGCAGATCATGCACTGTAATAATTTGTGGAAGTTGAGGAAACAAAATTCCTTCTGCAATTGGAGAATAGATCAAATCAAGTTTGTCCTTGTAACAAGCGTAACGTAACCCCAACTGTTCCCAACTCAAGCGAACGCTGTTTGATCTGAAATTTGCAGGGTAATGAAATGGAGGAACGCTGTTGGTTGTTGAATT